>Ga0209406_1000005_pt1 | contig 347775 bp, 301 predicted proteins | sample COGITO_mtgs_1204_FD_184808 | JGI IMG/M metagenome (GOLD analysis project Ga0209406, IMG submission 184808) | Pelagic marine microbial communities from North Sea - COGITO_mtgs_120426 (SPAdes) (version 2) | ecosystem: Environmental > Aquatic > Marine > Epipelagic ... | reverse complement strand
GTTAAGCCCAATAGCGCCGATGGTACTGCATTTATGTGGGAGAGTAGGTCGCCGCCTTTCTTAATCTTGAAATAAAAAGATTTATAAAACCTCAATTCTTAACGAATTGAGGTTTTTTTATGAAAAAAAATAAAGCTGTACTGTTGACAGCAAATGTAGTTAAAGTATATTTTTATTATTTAATATAGTGTACTTACAGAAGTAAGTAATATCCATTATGTATTAGTTTGAGAAATAAACGGTAAGGTAAATTATCTTTTTTGATAGTTCATGTTTCTTTTCTTTGATAGGTTAAATCATAAATATAAAAAACCCCTTAATTAAATAAATTAAGGGGTTTTTTATATTTATGACTGTAAATCTACATTGCAATTAGGTCACCAGCAATATCTTTAGATGGTAATTCTGATTTACCCATTAGAAATATATCTACTTGTCTTGCAGCTTCTCTACCTTCTGAAATAGCCCAAACTATTAGAGATTGTCCACGACGCATATCACCAGCTGTAAATATGTTAGAAACATTTGTTTGATATTTTCCATAGGTCGCTTTATAATTAGAACGAGCGTCAGTGTTCAAACCTAATTTGTCTGCCAACGTACTTTCCGGTCCTGTAAAACCTAATGCTAGTAATGCTAAATCACAGGGCCATGTTTTTTCAGTACCTGCAATTTCAATTAATTGTGGTTTTTCTCCTAGAACCATTTTCCACTCCACATTTACTGTCTTTAGTGCTATTAATTTTCCATTAGTATCTTTTACAAATTCTTTTGTATTAATTAACCAGTTACGATCTGCTCCTTCTTTGTGAGAAGAGGAAGTTTTTAATTGTAAGGGCCAAAATGGCCAAGGTGTTTTAGCGGAACGATGGCCTGGAGGTTTTGGCATAATTTCAAAATTAACTACCGACTTAGCACCATGCCTATTAGATGTACCTATACAGTCTGACCCTGTATCTCCACCTCCGATTACAATTACATCTTTATCAGTGGCCATTATTTGATCTTTTACTTCTTTGCCAAATAAGGCTTTTGTTTGTTGAGTTAAGAAATCCATGGCTTGCACAACACCGTCTGCTTCTATACCTAGGGTAGGTAAACTACGTTTTTCTGTTGAACCACCGCATAGAACAATGGAGTCAAAGGATTTCAAATCTTTTACATCATAATTTACTCCTACATTAATATTTGTTTTAAATATAATTCCTTCAGCTTCTAAGATTGCTATCCTTCTGTCAATTATACCTTTCTCCATTTTAAAATTTGGGATTCCATAACGTAACAGTCCACCAACTTCATCATCTCGTTCAAAAACGGTAACTAAATGCCCAGCTCTATTTAATTGCTGTGCAGCCGCTAAACCGGCAGGGCCCGAACCAATAACAGCTATTGTTTTATCTGTTCTTGATTTTGGTGGTTGGGGTTTAATCCATCCTTCTTTAAAGGCTCTTTCTACTATATTTTTTTCAATATTTTCAATAGAAACAGGGTCTTCAATAATACCTAATACACACGCTTGTTCACACGGTGCAGGGCACAATCTTCCAGTAAATTCTGGAAAATTGTTGGTTGAATGTAATATCCATGATGCTTTTTTCCATTCTCCTTGATGTACCATATGGTTAAAATCGGGAATTAGATTTCCTAATGGGCATCCACTATGGCAGAAAGGAATACCGCAATCCATACAGCGAGACCCTTGTTTTGAAAGGTCTTTTTCTGATAGAGGTATTGTAAATTCTTTATAGTTTTTTACACGGTCTTTTACAGAGGTGTAGGTTTCATCTTGTCTTTCGAACTCTTTAAATCCTGTTATTTTTCCCATGACATTATGCTATTGTTAATTCTTCAAACATTGGTTCTTCTGTTTCTAAACGTAATAATGCTTTTTTGTATTCTGTCGGCATTACTTTTATAAAGTTTTTTAAACTTGTATCCCAATCTGCTAATAGTTCAGCACCTTTTTTACTATCCGTATATAAAACATGTTTTGCTATAATTGTTTTTAAATCTACTGCATCTTCTCCATAAATTTTCTCAAATTCTATAGTTTCTGTATTACAAAGACCATTTACAAATTTATTTTCTGGATCGTATACATACGCAATACCACCGCTCATTCCTGCTGCAAAGTTTCTACCAGTTTTACCCAGAACAATTACTTTACCACCGGTCATGTATTCACAACAGTGATCTCCAACACCTTCTACTACTGCGGTTGCACCTGAATTACGAACAGCAAAGCGTTCACCTGCAATTCCGTTTATATATGCTTGCCCATCTACTGCTCCAAACATACAAACGTTACCTACAATTATATTGTTTTCAGCTAAGAAATCTGCTTTGGCTGGTTTCTTAATAATTAGTTTCGCCCCTGATAAACCTTTTCCTAAATAATCATTTGTGTTTCCGTCTAAAATAAACGTCAGTCCAAATGCTCCGAATGCTCCAAAACTCTGCCCTGCCGAACCGGTAAAATTAATACTTAATGTATCTTCAGGTAAGCCTAAATGGCCATATATTTTTGAAATTTCATTACTTATGATAGCACCAACAGTTCTATTTGTGTTTTTGATGGGATATGCAAGATTCATTTTTTCTTTTCGATATAAAGCTCTATGAGAGTCTTTCAATATTGTAAAGTCTAAAACTTCTTCTAAATTATGGTCTTGTTGTTCTGTATTTCGAACGGTCATTTTTCTATATGCTTCTGGTCTATATAAAATACTAGATAAATCTAAACCTTTTGCTTTATAATGATTTACTGCTTTATTTGAGTTGATTTTATGGGTTTGACCAACCATTTCCTCTAAAGTTCTAAAACCTAATTGTGCCATAATTAATCTTAATTCTTCAGCAACATAAAAGAAGTAGTTAATTACATGTTCAGGGGTACCTTTAAAATTTTTACGCAGCTCTTTATCTTGGGTAGCGATACCAACCGGACATGTATTTAAATGACATTTACGCATCATAATACAACCAGAAGCAACTAATGGAGCTGTTGCGAATCCAAATTCTTCTGCTCCTAATAATGCGGCAATAGCAACATCTCTCCCTGTTTTTAATTGACCATCGCACTCTACTACAATTCTACTTCTTAAATTATTTAATACCAAAGTTTGCTGTGCCTCGGCTAAACCAAGTTCCCATGGCAAACCTGCATGTTTTAAAGATGTCAAAGGAGATGCTCCTGTACCGCCATCATAACCTGCAATTAGTACAACATCTGCTTTTGCTTTCGCAACACCAGCTGCAATTGTACCTACACCAACTTCAGAAACTAATTTTACATTAATTCTAGCTTCACGATTTGCATTTTTTAAATCGTAAATTAACTGAGCTAAATCTTCAATTGAATAAATATCGTGATGTGGAGGCGGAGAAATCAATCCTACAAAAGGAGTAGAGTTTCTTGCTTCAGCAATCCACGGTAAAACTTTATAACCAGGCAATTGGCCACCCTCTCCGGGCTTTGCACCTTGCGCCATTTTAATTTGAATCTCTTTTGCATTTGTTAGATAATGAGAAGTTACTCCAAATCTTCCAGACGCAACTTGTTTAATAGCAGAGTTTCTACTATCTCCATTTACATCTTTCTGGAAACGTTTTCTATCCTCACCACCTTCACCAGAATTAGATTTACCTCCAATTCTATTCATTGCAATTGCTAAATTTTCATGTGCTTCTCTAGAAATAGATCCATAGGACATTGCACCTGTTTTAAAACGTTTTACAATCTCTGTCCAAGGTTCTACTTCCTCTAAAGGAATAGGATCTAGATTGTCAAACTGAAATAATCCACGAATAGTCATTAAGCTCTCTGCTTGCTCATTAATAGCTTCTGCATAGACATTGTAGCTATCTTGATCACTTAATCGAACCGCTTGTTGTAATTTAGAAATAGTAGTTGGGTTAAATAAATGACGTTCTCCATTTCTTCTCCATCTATATTCTCCACCAACATTTAAACCTAAGTTTTTATCAATTTTATTGTCTGGATATGCTTGTTTATAACGCTGATCAATTTCTTTTTCTATTTCATACAACCCAATACCTTCTATTCTTGAGGCAGTATAAGGGAAATACTTTTCTACAAATTGAGAGTTGAATCCTACGATCTCGAAAATTTGAGAACCTCTGTACGAGTGTAACGTAGAGATACCTATTTTATTCATTACTTTTAAAATCCCTTTTCCAATAGCCGTGTTGAAGTTATCAACTGCCTGCTGCTCATCCATATCAGTGATGAAGCCTTCTTTTACTTGCATTCTAATAATTTCATTTACCATATAAGGATTAATGGCACTTGCACCGTATCCAAATAATGTAGCAAAATGATGTGGTTCACGTGGTTCTGCAGATTCAATTATGATATCGAAATAAGAACGTTTTCTTAATCTATTTAATTGATGATTAACAAAAGAACATGCCAACAAAGCTGGAATAGGAGCAAACTCTTGGTTTACACCTCTGTCAGATAAAATTATAATATTGTTTTTGTTGTCAATTGCTTTTTCAATCTGAACAACTATTTGATCTAAAGCATCTTCTAATCCATTTAAACCTTGTGCTTTTGGATACAAAATTTGAATCGTCGCAGCTTTAAAACTCTCTACATCTATATTTCTAATTTTTTCTAAATCTGCATTCGAAATAACTGGATTCTGAATTTTTAATTTTCGACACTGTCGATCGGTAATACTGAAAATATTTCTATCTTTTCCTAAATTTAAACTAATATCTGTTACGATTTCTTCACGAATACCGTCTAAAGGAGGATTTGTAACTTGTGCAAATAATTGTTTGAAGTAGTTTGATATTAACTGAGGCCTGTCAGATAAAACGGCTAAAGGGGTGTCTATTCCCATAGAAGTTAGGGCTTCTTTACCAACTTGCGCCATTGGTGTTATTACTTCTTGAATATCTTCAAAAGTATAATTAAATAAACGCTGACGGGTCTTAATATCAATAGTTTCTATAGGACATGTTTCACTAGTATAGGGCACGTCTTTTAAATGTAAACGAGTATTATCTAACCATTCTTGATAAGGTCTTTCTAATACAATTTTACTTTTAATCTCTTCATCCTGAATAATTCTACCTTCATTCATGTCTACCAAGAACATTTTTCCTGGTTCTAATCTACCATGTGCTTTTACATCTTCTGGAGCAACATCTACCACTCCAATTTCTGAAGACATAATTAGTTTACCACTTTTTGTAATAGTGTATCTAGAAGGTCTTAATCCGTTTCTATCTAATAAGGCTCCAATATAATCTCCATCTGTAAAAGGTACAGAGGCAGGGCCATCCCAAGGCTCCATAATACAACTGTTGTATTCATAAAAAGCTTTTCGCTCATTAGACATTGTTTTATGCTTTTCCCAAGCTTCAGGAATCATCATCATCATAATCTCTGGTAATGAACGTCCAGTGTGTGTTAATAATTCCACGACCATATCCATAGAGGCAGAATCAGATTTTCCTGGTAAAATTATGGGAAATAATTTTTCTATTTGTGGTCCGAAAACATCACTTTTCATAATCTCTTCACGAACACGCATTCTGCTTACATTTCCACGTAATGTGTTTATTTCTCCATTCTGACACATCAATCTAAACGGTTGCGCAAGCTCCCAAGTAGGCATTGTATTTGTAGAAAAACGCTGATGCACAAGCGCTAAACGGGTAACTAAATCTATTTCTTGTAGGTCTTTATAATAAGGGCCAATGTCTTCTGGCATTATAATACCTTTATATATTATTGTAGTTAAAGAAGCACTAGAAACATAAAAATAGATACTTTCAGAAATTTTAGATTTTCTAATTTCGTGTTCTGTTATTTTTCTTGCGGCATATAATTTAGCTTTAAAGGTAGCTTCGTCAATTTCATCCGTTTTACCAATAAAAAATTGTTCAATATTTGGCTCTGATGCTAATGCAATAGGTCCAAGTTGAGTTGAGTCTACAGGTACTTCTCTCCATCCTAAAATAGAAAGTCCCTGCGCTTTTACCTCGTTTTCAAATGTAGTTTTACAAAAATTATATTGATTAATAACCTTTGGTAAAAAAACCATAGCTACAGCGTATTCTCTTTGAATTGGAATAGAAAAATCACAAACTCTTTTAAAATATTCATGAGGAATATCTATTAATAAACCTGCGCCGTCCCCTGTTTTTCCGTCAGAACTAACACCCCCTCTATGTTCTAGTTTTACTAATATTTCTAGAGCATCATGTATAATTTGATTTGTCTTTTCGCCATTTAAATTACAGATGAATCCTGCTCCGCAATTTTCGTGTTCAAACTCGGGTAAATATAAGCCTTGTTTTTCCATTTTTTATTAAATTATATACACAAAGCTATGGATTTTGTTGATTATAATTCAATACTTAGACTCTTTTAATGTAATTTTTGTGATGAAAATAAAATAATAGTAGCAAATGTTTATTTATGATAATTAAATTGATTTTAAATGTGAAATTCATAATAATAAAAGAACGTCTCTAAAATATTAACTTTAAAGACGTTTTTTTTATAAAATATAATTTTTAGTGCTCGTTTAATCTAAAATCTGGATACGCATCCATACCGTGTTCATGCCCATCTAAACCTTCTAGTTCTTCTTTTTCTGAAACTCTAAGACCAAGTGTTTTCTTTAAAACAAAGAATATTAAGAAAGATGAAACAATACATAGTGCTGCATAACAAGCAACACCAGTTAATTGTATTAAGAAGGTGTGTTCTGGATTTGTAGAAAAGATACCAACAGCAAGTGTTCCCCAAATACCACATATTAAATGAACAGCAATTGCGCCGACTGGATCATCTAATTTAATAGCATCTACAAAACTTACAGCAAATACTATAAGTGCACCCGCAATAGCACCAATAATAATAGCACTTTCTGGTGTCATTACATCTGCTCCAGCGGTAATACCAACTAGTCCTCCGAGAATACCATTTAAAAACATCGTTAAGTCTAAGTTTTTGTATTTAATAAAAGACACTAAAGCGGCTACAACACCACCTGCAGCTGCTGCTAAGCAAGTTGTTACAAGGGTTAAAGATGTTAATTCTGGGTTTGCAGATAAGACAGAACCTCCATTAAATCCAAACCATCCTAACCATAAGATTAAAACACCTGCCGTAGCTAGTGGGATGTTGTGTCCTGGAATGGCTTGTGGCTTTCCATTTTTGAATTTTCCAATTCTAGCTCCCAGTAACCAAACAGCCACTAAAGCAGCCCATCCGCCAACAGAGTGCACTAATGTTGACCCAGCAAAGTCATAGAATCCTAATTGATCTAAAAATCCGCCACCCCATTTCCAAGAACCAGCAATTGGGTAAATAAATCCAACATAGATTACAGTGAATATCATAAAAGAACCAATTTTCATACGTTCAGCAACAGCCCCCGAAACAATAGTTGCTGCTGTTGCCGCAAACATTGCTTGAAATAAAAAGTCTGTCCACCATGTATAACCGCCATCTGCATATTCAGGAGTCATCCCATTTTCTGGAGGTGTTATGCCAGGAACGATAGATCCTACATAACCATTAAAATCTCCTGGATACATTAAATTAAATCCTATTAAATAGTAAAGTAATAGTCCGACGGTAATGATGAAAATATTTTTAAATAAAATATTAATTGTGTTTTTTTGTCTAGTTAAACCGATTTCTAAAAATGCAAAACCTGTATGCATGAAGAAAACGAGGGCAGTACAGATCATCATCCATACATTATTTGTAGTTAATAATTCCATAATAAAATTTTGTTATAATTTAGTTTAATGTTTCTCTTCCTTTTTCTCCTGTTCTTATTCTGTATGCATCTGTAATATCACTTACAAAAATCTTTCCATCACCAATTTGTCCGGTTGAGGCAGCGTCCAGAATTGTTTTTATTGTAACCTCTTCAAAATCATTATTTACAACGATAGAAAGGTGTCTTCGTTGAATGTCAGTAGTGCTATAGCTAACACCACGGTATACATGTCCTTCTTTTTCATTTCCCAGACCGGTAACATCCCAGTAAGAAAGGAAGTTAACACCAATTTCATGCAGCGCTTCTTTTACGACTCTAAATTTTGATTTTCTAATAATTGCTTCAATTTTCTTCATTTTATTATTATTTAGTTTTAGTTAATTGTTCTTTATTTAATGGTAAAATATTTTTACGTACAAAATCACACAACTTTTAAGTTGTGTGATTTTTATTGTTTTTAGAATTTTAAAATAATTCCTTATTTATCGTCTTCAAAGTCTCTTACTCTTTTACCAGGGTAAGCAATAGAACCATGTTCAGAAATATCTAAACCTTCAATTTCTACTTCTTTCGAAACTCTTAAACCTAAAGTTGCTTTTAAAATACCTAATACTATAAAAGATAAAGCAATAGCCCAAACAGCATATGCTAAAACTCCAATAGCTTGCGCACCTAATTGGGCAGCGCCACCACCATTGAATAATCCAATACCAGTATCACCATCTACACCCCAAAGACCAATAACTAAAGTTCCCCAGACACCGGCAACACCATGCACAGAAGCTGCACCAATTGCATCATCAATTTTTAATTTCTTTTCTATAAATTCAATTGAAAAAACTACAATAATACCTCCAATTAAACCTGCTAAAACAGCACCACCGGCAGTCATATTTCCACAACCTGCAGTAATACTAACTAAACCTGCTAAACAACCATTTAAAGTTTGCGCTAAGTTTGGTTTTCCGTACCAGATCCAAGTAGTAATTAAAGCACCCAATCCACCAGCTGCAGCTGCTAAGTTGGTAATTAAGACTACTGTTGATGCACCAATAGCATCAGCACCACCCCAAGCTAATTGAGATCCACCATTAAAACCAAACCAACCAAACCAAAGGATAAAAACCCCTAAAGTTGCTAAAACTTGATTATGACCAGGAATTGGTAAAACTTTACCGTTTACATATTTCCCAATTCTAGGACCTACCATAAATGCAGCTACTAAAGCAGCCCATCCACCAACAGAGTGTACAATTGAAGAACCAGCAAAGTCAATAAATTCTGCAGGCATGAAACCAGCAGTATCATTTAGCCAACCTCCATTCCATTCCCATCCACCAGAAATTGGATATATGACAGCTGTCATTACAAGAGAGAAAATAATATAAGTTGTATATTTTGTTCTACCTGCGATAGCTCCAGAAACGATTGTTGCAGTAGTTGCTGCAAACATTGTTTGAAAGAATAGATCTGCACCTTCACCTTGGAATAAACCACTCCAGAAGAACCATCCGTTAGAAGTGTCTCCATACATTAGAGAGTAACCAACTAGCCAGAAGGTTATAGAACCTACACAGATGTCTAATATGTTTTTCATTGCGATATTTACCGCATTTTTTGCTCTGGTCATACCAGACTCTACTAATGTAAAACCTGCTTGCATTAAGAAAACTAAGATACCTGCAATTAGCATCCAAAGCATTCCCATATCTCCATTGATTTGTTCAACGGCTTTGGCAACTTCTGTTGCTGGAGCGTCTTGTAATAATGTTAAGAATAAACTCATATTTATAAAATTTTAGTTAGTTTTTGAAAACCTACGAAGTCTGACCTTCGCAGGTTGATTTTATTTTCTTTTTCAGAGAATTTTATTAGAAAGAGTAGACTGCGGCAATTGTTAAGCCTGTTACTTTTTCTTTACCACCTATAAAAGTTACATCATCAGACGTATCATATCTTAATTCTGTAATTAATTTTAAACTATCTGATAAAGAAGTGTTTCCTGATAATGTAAATGCAGATATATTTTCATCTCCAGATCCTGAAGTTGTTGTAAAAAACTCTGGTCTTAATCCTAAAGAGAACGTGTCAGAAAATGTGTTTTGTAAGTACAAAGCAACACCTTGGTAACCTGCATCTGCATCTTCTGAATTTGCGTATGCAGCATTTATACCCAAGTACAGTGAATCTGAGATATCAAATCCACCAGTATAATCTAAGTATAAAACATCAGTGTCTCCAAAACCATCTGCACCATATGCAAGGTTAAAGAACTGTCCTTTGTATCCCGTTTGGAAACCTAATTGATAGTTATCAGAGTCGCTGTTTGCTCCTGCTATAACTCCGTGTGGGTTCGTAACTGCTATCATGAAAGATAAATCTTCTGACGCTGCATAATCTATTTTTAAACCTGTATGAGAAAAAGGTCCTGCGTTAAATAAATAAGAGACAGAGTAGTTAAAGTTTCCTGCTGGAGAAATTACTTCATATCCGTAAAATGTATTAAACTGTCCTAAAGTAAAAGTTACTTTTTCTGAAGCATTATAATATGCATATAGTTGATTGATTGCTCCGGTATATGCATTTGCTGCATTTGCTCTAGGGCCAAAAGCTAAATCAGCTACAACTCCAGCTTTTCCTTTTTCGTAAGAAAAAATAGTATTTGCCATTCCTAGACCAAATCCGTTGGCAGGAACATCTGTTAAAACTCCAGTAGTACCAATAGCTGATGTTGATAAATTTGTAGAATAATAGGTATCTACGGTTCCACTTAAAGTAAACGTTCCTTTTTCTTCTTCCTGTGCTGTCGCAATGAAACTCACTGCTAATAAAGCTGTAAAAATAATTTTTTTCATGATTCTTAATGTTTGTTAATGGTTGATTTGATTAATATTTTTTTCAAAAGTATATATTTTTTTTAAATTAACAAGGGGGTGTTTTTTTAAATAGTACATTATTGTAATACATACCCTTAAAAAAATGGGGGTAAAATTAAGATAAGTATATTTTTTTGTTTCTTAGAGGTATAAAATATTGGGTTCATAAAAAAATACAGTATAATTATGAGATATTCATAAAAATGCATCTTTTGTAAAAAAATTTGTAATTATTGTACTTTCGCACCTATGAAATATTCATTTTCTTATTTAATTTGTTTGGAATTCTTAGGTTTTCGTTTTTCTGGATGGCAAAAACAGACAAATGCAAAAACTTTACATGATATGGTAGATAAATCTTTGTCCTATGTTTTTGAGGATGCACTCTATAAAACTATTGGTGTGGGCAGAACGGATGCAAAGGTGTCTGCAAATTCTTACTATTTACAGCTCTTTAGAGATACCGAAATTGATGAAGCTTTATTTATAAAATCTTTAAACTCTAATTTTTCTCCTGACTTTAGGGCAGTATCAGTGCAAAAAGTAGCAACTAACTTTAATATAATACAAGTTTCTAAGACAAAAGAGTATCATTATTATTTCTCTTTTGGTGAAAAGAACCATCCTTTTGCTGCGCCCTTTATTGTGAATATTGATGAGATTTTAGATATTGATAGTATGGTAAAAGCATCAAAACTATTCGAGGGTGAACATTATTTTCATAAATATTGTACCAAACCAAGTGCGCAAACAATATTTAAAAGAACTATTGAGTCTTGTGAAATTGTAAAGAATAATATATTAACTGCGAATTTTTTTCCTGAAACATCTTATATACTAAAGGTGAAAGGAACTGGTTTTTTGCGTTATCAAATACGTTTAATGATGGCGACTTTATTCGAGGTTGGTAAAGGTAATCTTGATCTCGATTTTGTTGAAGCTTCTTTGCAAGAGGATAATGACAGAATGTTCTTAAGGAATATTGCGCCTTCTTCTGGTTTACAACTGTATAATATTAAATTAGATTTATAGTTTTTAGCGCACTAGTATTCATGTGCTTATTGTAATCGAATATTGCCATATGTTTTAGAGAAAGTATAACGAAGGCGAAGTTTTAGTTATGAGATTGCTTCATTTTACAACAAAGTAAACTTCAATATGATTCATTTAAAAAGAAATAATGAGCACGGTTTCGGTTTTTCTCAAAATAGACCCAAAAAAAATCCATCTTATTATAAGATGGATTTTGAAATAGTATATATAAGGAGTAAATTATCCTTTTATGATTCCTCTAGAAATTACAATTTTCTGAATTTCAGATGTTCCTTCATAGATTTGTGTAATTTTGGCATCTCTCATTAAGCGCTCTACATGGTAATCCTTTACAAAACCATTTCCTCCGTGAATCTGAACGGCTTCAACGGTATGCTCCATAGCTACTTTAGAGGCATATAGTTTTGCCATGGCAGAAGACATATCGTAATTGTTACCTTGGTCTTTGTCCCAGGCAGCTTTCATAACCAACATTCTAGCAGCTTCAATTTCTGTGTGCATGTCTGCTAATTTAAACGCAATTGCTTGATGATTGCAAATTTCTGTACCAAATGCCTTTCGTTCTTTAGAGTATTTTAAAGCCAACTCATAAGCCCCAGCTGCAATTCCTAAAGCTTGGGCAGCAATACCAATTCTACCTCCAGAAAGTGTTTTCATAGCGAATTTAAACCCGAATCCATCTTCACCAATTCTATTTTCTTTCGGCACTTTTACATCGTTAAATTGCAAGGTATGTGTGTCTGAGCCACGAATTCCTAATTTGTCTTCTTTTGGCCCCACATGAAAACCTTCTGCACCTTTTTCTACAATAAAAGCATTAATTCCTTTATGACCTTTTTCCCTGTCTGTTTGTGCAATTACCAAATAAACGTCTGCACGTCCACCATTAGTAATCCAGTTTTTTGTTCCATTAATTAGATAATGATCTCCTTTGTCTTCTGCAGTTGTTGCTTGCGAGGTAGCATCTGAACCCGCTTCTGGTTCGCTTAAGCAGAAGGCACCAACAAATTCACCTGTTGCTAACTTTGTTAAGTATTTTTGTTTTTGAGTTTCAGAAGCATAGTTTGTAAGGCCGTAGCAGACTAAAGAGTTGTTTACAGAAACAATAACAGAGGCAGAAGCATCAATTTTAGAAAGTTCTTCCATGATTAATACATAGGAGATTGAATCCATTCCGCTCCCTCCGTATTTTGGGTCTACCATAATCCCCATGAAACCGAGATCTCCTATCTTTTTTACTAATTCTTGCGGAAATTCTTGTTTGTTGTCTCTTTCTATAACTCCTGGTAATAATTCTGTTTGTGCAAAATCTCTTGCAGCATCCCGAATCATGATGTGTTCTTCTGTTAAACTAAAATTCATGCTATATTTTTATGATAATTATGATATTTTGCGACAAAGATATCGATTTCGTAACCTATTTTCAAGAGACATTTGTTAATTTTACAATTATGAATAAAAAAGAGGTTTTTGCGATCGGTGTAATGTCTGGAACTTCTTTAGATGGTATCGATTTGGTCTATGTAAAATTCTTAAAAAAGGAGTATTCATTTTTTGAGATTATACATACAGAAACAGTTTCGTATACAAAAGAATGGAAACAGGTGTTGAAGCAGGCAATTCTTCTCTCTTCCAAGGAATTATTAGATTTAGATGTTATTTATGGTAAACATTTAGGGAGTGTGCTTGTCAATTTTATTTCGAACTATAAAATTACAGAAATAGATTTTATTGCATCTCATGGTCATACAATTCTGCATCAACCAGAAGAAGGAATTACCTTACAGATTGGTTCTGGGTCAGAAATTGCAAAAATAACACAACAAAAAGTGGTATCTGATTTTAGGACACAAGATGTGAATCTAGGCGGGCAAGGAGCTCCTTTAGTTCCTATTGGTGACGAATTGTTGTTTTCTAAATATGATTTTTGTCTTAATTTGGGCGGATTTTCTAATGTGTCTTTTAAGAAAGAAAGTAAGAGAATTGCCTTTGATATTTGTCCGGTAAATATTGTTTTAAACCATTATGCAAATAAAATAGGTTTAGAATACGACGAAAATGGAAGTATTGCTTCAGAAGGATATCTGAATAGATCTCTTTTAGAAAAATTAAACACACTCGCTTTTTATAATAAAGAAGCACCAAAGTCTTTGGGTTTAGAATGGGTACAGCAAGAAATATTTCCCTTAATAGATGCAATTGAAGAGGATATATCTTCAGTATTAAGAACTTTTGTAGCGCATATTGCAATTCAGATATCAAAAATTATAAAAGATTCAGATTCTGTCTTAATAACCGGAGGTGGTGTTTTCAATTCTTTTTTGATACAGGAAATTGAAAATTACTCAAATATTAAGATAGTGCAAGCATCAGATACCTTAATTAACTACAAAGAAGCCTTGATTTTTGCTTTATTAGGGGTGTTAAAGGTTGATAATCAGATTAATTGTCTAAAAAGTGTTACCGGTGCTCATAAAAATCATTCTTCTGGTGTTGTTTGTTTGCCTTAGTTTTTAATTTAAAAATGACAAAAACTGTATTTTTTATATTAAGTTTGTGGCCATAAGTGTATCTATTAATAATTTTTAACTATTTAAAAAAATGAATCAACTTTAACTTTTCTAAAAACGAAAATGTCGTAAAAAAAGGCAGAAAAAATAGAAATTAAGTTGAAATATTTTAAACAAATAAGATGAAAGAATTATTAAAACAGTACGAGAATAAACAACCAGAAATTGTTTTTCATTGGAAAGATAAAGAAACAGTTGCAGAAGGTTGGGTGGTAATAAACTCTTTAAGAGGTGGTGCTGCTGGTGGTGGTACAAGAATGAGAGAAGGCTTAGATATGAATGAAGTGTTATCTCTAGCTAAAACAATGGAAGTAAAGTTTACCGTTTCTGGACCCGCAATTGGTGGGGCAAAATCCGGAATTAATTTCAATCCGAATGACCCAAGAAAAAGAGGGGTTTTAGAGCGCTGGTATAAGGCCGTTACACCATTGTTAAAACATTATTACGGAACTGGTGGAGATTTAAATGTAGACGCTGATAAAGATGTAATTCCAATTACAGAGGATTGTGGCGTTTGGCATCCGCAAGAAGGTATTTTTAACGGGCATTTTAAACCAACAGTAGCAGATAAGATTAATAGAATTGGACAATTGCGTTTAGGCGTAATTAAAGTGATAGAAGACAAGCAATTTTCGCCGGATCTATCAAGAAAATATACGGTTGCAGATATGTTAACTGGTTATGGTGTTGCGGAGGCAGTAAAACATTATTATGCTATTTATGGTGGTAATATTGTAGGAAAAAGAGCAATCGTACAAGGATTTGGAAATGTAGGCGCTGCAGCGGCATATTACCTCACACAATTAGGTGCTAAAGTTGTAGGAATTATAGATAGAGATGGAGGAGTTATCAATGAAGAAGGATTTTCTATGGAAGAAATGACTGCTTTGTTTTTAGGAAAAAACGGGAACACGTTGGTTTCTGAAAAGATGGTTTCTTTTGAAGAAATTAATAATAAAATATGGAGTTTACCAGCAGAAATTTTTATTCCTGCAGCAGCCTCAAGGTTGGTTTCTAAGAATCAAGTTAAAAAAATGATAGATTCGGGCTTGGAGGTAATATCTCCGGGAGCAAATGTCCCTTTTGCAGACAAAGAAATTTTCTTTGGACCTATAATGGAGTATACAGATAATCATTTAAGTTTATTACCAGATTTTATTTCAAACTGTGGTATTGCCAGAGTATTTGCTTATTTAATGGAAGCAAGAGTTACTTTGCCAATGGTAGATAAAGCCATTTTTGATGATACGTCTACTGTTATTAAAAAAGCATTGCAAAAAACGTATGAACAGCGTACTTCGAAAACTAAAATATGTTCAACTGCGTTTGAAATAGCACTAAAACAATTGATTTAAATTAAATTATAAAATATGGAATCAATAATTATTATAGTATTTGTAATGGGGTATTTAGCAATTACCTTAGAACACAACTTAAAATTAGATAAACTTATACCGGCTTTAATTATGATGGCGGTTTGCTGGGCACTTGTTGCTTTAGGAGTAGATAATTTTACACTATGGTTTGATTCTAGTCAGCACAGTTTAGTAGAAGGTTTTGCAGAGATGGTGCATGATGATAAATTACATTTAGTAGAAGAAACACTGTTGCATCATTTAGGTAAAACAGCAGAAATATTAGTATTCCTTTTGGGAGCCATGACTATTGTTGAAATCATCGATTATTTCGATGGATTTTCTACGATTAAAGGATATGTAAATTTTAAAAGTAAAAAGAAATTACTTTGGATGTTTTCTATATTAGCTTTTATTTTATCTGCTATTATTGATAATCTTACGGCAACAATCGTATTAATTTCAATATTACAGAAAATTGTTAAAAAGAGAGAAGATAGAATTTGGTTTGCAGGTTTAACAATTATTGCTGCAAATGCAGGAGGTGCTTTTTCTCCTATTGGAGATGTAACGACCACTATGTTATGGATTGGTGATAAAGTAAGCACTGGTATGTTATTTATCTATTTGTTTATACCTTCTTTGTTATGTATGCTTGTTCCTTCTTTTATAGCAACTTTTTTACCAGCTTTTAAAGGAGATATTGAGTTTGATGAAAACGAAGTGGAAAAACCAAAAAGTCAACACAGTGCCAGAATGTTATATTTAGGATTGGGTTCCATTTTATTTGTACCCGTATTTAAGACAGTAACACATTTACCACCATATGTAGGTATGATGTTATCTTTAGCTGTGGTTGCAACTTTTGCAGAGATCTATAGTAAGTCTAAGTTTTCTATTTCTACGATTGAAGGAGAGCAGGCAGAAGAGCATACTACAGGTGCACATCATAGTCCAGTGCATGCGTCTTTATCGAAAATAGAAATGCCAAGTATTTTATTTTTCTTAGGAATTTTAATGGCAGTTGCTGCTTTAGAATCTTTAGGAATTTTATTCAATTTTGCAGACAGCTTAAAGCAAGGAATTCCTTTAATAGGTTCTGAATTAGCAGGAGCAGGCGTTTCAGATTTAGTAGTTATTTTATTAGGAATCGGTTCTGCTATAATTGATAATGTGCCTTTAGTAGCTGCTAGTTTAGGAATGTTTTCTGAAGGGTTAGATGATCCTTTATGGCATTTTATAGCGTTTTCTGCAGGTACAGGAGGAAGTATGTTAATTATTGGTTCTGCAGCAGGTGTGGTTGCAATGGGAATGGAAAAAATAGATTTCTTTTGGTATTTTAAAAAGATATCTTGGTTAGCATTAATTGGTTTCCTAGTGGGCTCTGCAGCATTTGTAGTGATTCGAATATTTGTGTAATTAAAATATTAAAAAATATAAACATGTCATTTTGTAATAGCACAGAATGGCATTTTTTTATATCACAGAAAATGTATTCTATATATTTAGAAGCAATTTTAAAGAGGAATTGTCGTTAATTAGTAAGAACTTAAAAAAAATAGTACATGTTGTTATTTATTCAAGAAAATAAAGCGTCGTTAGCAGAAATAGTTTCCGAAGAAAAAACGCTATCTATTTATAAATTAATTATGGATGGTGGTTTAGGGGGACAAATAATAATAGCCATTCTTTTTACATTACTAACAGTCGGTTTGTATATTTATTTTGAACGTTTTTTTGCTATAAGAGCCGCATCTAAAGTAGATGAGCATTTTATGGATCAAATTAGAGATTATGTATCTAACGGAAAGTTAGAGGCAGCAAGTGCACTTTGTGAGAACAAGAATACACCAACGGCACGTTTAATTAGAAAAGGAATTTCTAGAATAGGGAAGCCTTTAGAAGATATAAATACAGCCATAGAAACTGCAGGGAAATTAGAAGTGTATCAATTAGAAAAAAATGTAAGTGTTTTAGCCACTATTGCCGGGGCAGCGCCAATGATTGGTTTTTTAGGAACTGTTATTGGAATGATCATTGCTATTCATGAGATTGCAAATGCAGGGGGGCAAATAGATATTAAGATGCTTTCAGATGGTTTGTATACAGCTATGACAACTACTGTAGCAGGGCTAATTGTTGGTATCATTGCCTATATAACTTATAATCATTTGGTGGTAAGAACAGATAAAGTAGTCTATCAAATGGAAGCAATGTCTGTGGATTTTTTAGACTTGTTAAACGAACCAGTTTAGTATGAATTTACGCGGAAGAAATAAAATAAATCCTACCTTCAATATGTCTTCTATGACAGATATTGTTTTTTTATTATTAATATTTTTTATGCTTACATCTACTTTAGTAACCGTAAGTGCAATTGATGTTTTGCTGCCAAAAGCTGGTGGGAAGACAGAAAACAGTAGCTCTATTGCAGTTTCAATTACAGATAAGTCACTTTTTTATATTGATAAAACGAAGGTAAGTGCTATAAAATTAGAAAGTGAGATTTTAAAAAAAATAGGTACAGATAAGCAAAAAACAATTATAATTCGTGGAGATAAGGAAGTGCCTTATCGAAATATAATGAAGGTTATTGATATTGCAAATAGAAACAAATTAAAAATGATTTTAGCTGTAAAAGGTAAGTAATATGTCAGTTTTAGATACCCAACATAAACGCAAGTCCGCCGCAATAACTGCTGTAATTTTGATCTTATTTATTCTTGGAATTTTTAATTTTGGAATGCAATATATAGATCCGCCTGAAGAGTATGGTGTGGCTATCAATTTTGGAGAAATGAATGTAGGTTCTGGAGCATCGGTATTAAAACCCCAAAAAAGTGCATCCAAGGAAGTGGTAAAAACTCCAGCAGTTACTTCGCCGTTAAAAGAAGTCGCAAAAGAACCATTGGTAGAAAAAATTATTACAGAAGAAACTACGAAAGAAGTTCCAATAGTAAAAAAAGTAGCCGAAAAAAAGCAAACGCTAGTGCAAGATATTGTTCAGAAAGAAGCTCCTAAAGTAGTAGCAAAACAAAAACCATCCAAAGAAAGCTTAGATGCTTTAAATAAGCTTTTAAACGGAAATTTATCTGATGCAAAACCAAAAGGAGAAGGAGATGATACTGCTGATGGTATAAAAGGAGATAAACAGGGCGAACCAATTTTATCTAAATATTATGGAAATACAGGAAGTGGTACTGGTGGAAATTACAATTTGGCAGGAAGAAAAGTACAATCTACACCTAAAAAGCAACCAGATTGCCAAGAAGAAGGTGTTGTAGTAGTTCTTATTACTGTAGCAAAGAACGGAAAAGTAATGAGTGCTATCCCAGGAGAAAAAGGAAGTACAAACACTGCACCTTGTTTAAAAAAAGCTGCGAAAGAAGCTGCATTAAGTACCATTTGGAATTCAGATGGAGCAGCACCTGAAATTCAAACAGGAACTATTATCTATAAGTTTTCTTTGTCTAAATAATCTTGTATTTTTGTACCTCTATTATTGTTCTCTTTAAAGAGCTACAAACAACATTTATTTTAATATTTTATGACCTATAAAGAAATCTTAGATTGGATGTTTGTGCAATTGCCAATGTACCAAAATGACGGTAGCATTGCTTTTAAAAAAGATTTAACCAATATTTTAGCTTTGTCTAAGGAGTTGGGTTTCCCGGAGCAGAAGTTCAAGTCTATTCATGTCGCGGGTACCAACGGAAAAGGATCTACCAGTCATATGTTGGCTTCTATTTTGCACGAAGCAGGGTATAAGGTTGGTTTGTATACATCTCCACATTTAAAAAATTTTACAGAAAGAATTAGAATAAATGGTGTAGAAATTTCAGAGGAAAAAGTAACGGAATTTATAAATGGGAATAAAGATTTTTTAGAACAACAAAAGATGTCTTTTTTTGAAATGACAGTTGGTTTGGCCTTTGATTATTTTGCTTCAGAAAAAGTAGACATGGCAATTATTGAAGTTGGTTTGGGTGGTAGGTTAGATTCTACAAATAATATTACACCAGAAGTTGCTGTTATTACAAATATAGGATTAGATCATACGCAGTTTTTAGGAGAAACTTTGCCAGAAATAGCATCTGAAAAAGCTGGGATTATCAAAAAGAATATTCCCGTGGTTATAGGAGAGGAGCAAGCTGCTGTAAAGAGTGTTTTTATTGCAAAGGCGGCTAAAGAAAGTGCGCCAATTTATTTTGCTTCAGACGCGTCAGGAAATTATATATCTGATTTGTTAGGGGATTATCAAATACAAAATTCGAAAACTGCAGTAGCTGCAATTAAAATATTAAAAGGATATCAAGTATCTAAAGAAAATATTAAAAACGGATTGCTGAATGTCGTGAAAAATACAAATTTAAAAGGACGCTGGCAGGTTTTACAAGAACATCCAAAAGTAATTTGTGATACGGCTCATAACAAAGAAGGGTTGGCAATTGTTTTAAATCAACTTAAAAAACAACCATTTAAAAAGTTACACATTGTATTGGGTGTTGTTGCAGATAAGAAGTTGGAAACTATTTTACCTCTTTTTCCAAGCATTGCACACTACTATTTTTGCAAGCCTGCAATATCAAGAGGGCTTTCAGAGGATATTTTAGAAGCAAATGCAAAGAAATTTAACTTGCTTGGTAAAAAATATTCTTCTGTAAAATTAGCATTAAAAAGTGCGTTACTAAATGCAAATCAGGAAGATATAATTTATGTGGGTGGCAGTACATTTGTGGTTGCAGAAATTATTTAAATAAAAGTTCGTTTTTTGTTTGGTTAATTGAAAATCCGTATTATATTTGCAACCGCTAAGGGCAATTAGCTCAGTTGGTTCAGAGCATCTCGTTTACACCGAGAGGGTCGGGGGTTCGAATCCCTCATTGCCCACATCAATCACAATCCTGATGAATTTTTCATCAGGATTTTTTGTTTTAAAGAAAATGAGAAGCTCGCTTTATCATTTTTTTAAAACAAAAAATACGCTACGAGCGTAGCTCGTAAGGATTGTATTTGCAGTAGCGGTTTCAATAGGGGATCTGCAATCCCTCATTGTCCAAAGATTAGAGCAAAAGTCTTACAGAAATGTAAGACTTTTTTTTATTCAAGACTATCGCAAATTTATTTGTGTAATGTCTTGAATAAAAAAAGGAACTAGCGTAGCTAGTTGGCTTTTGCTATTTTAAAATGGCGTAAACTAGAGATATGTAATCCCTCATTGCCTAGACCAATTGAAAACCTGTCGAATTTCATCAGGATTTTTTGTTTTGAAGCAGTTTTTGCAATTTTTCAATCACTTTTGCGTTTTTAGGAAGTTGGTGTTGCGTTTGCATCAGTTTTCTAAATCACATTTTGTGTGCGGTGCTGTATTATTTATAAAGCTGCTTCCATTTGTGTAACGATATGGAGATTAAAATGTATGGTAAATAGCGCAGAAACCTTTAACTTTGCTCTGACTTCATTTTTTTAGGTTTAAAGCTAAAAATGGGAGAGAGGCTGGTTCTTGATTGTGCAGTATCAAAAATAGATTAGACTATGGTTATACCTGCATCATTTTTAATCCAATTTAAACGCGTTAGTTTCCAGAAATATAGAAACATGAAAGAGATAAAAATCGCTGTGATAGGTTTAGGGTATGTTGGCTTGCCACTAGCAAGGCTGTTCGCAACAAAATATGCTGTGGTAGGTTTTGATATTAACCAGCAACGTGTAAACGAATTAATGGCTGGTAAAGACAGTACGTTAGAAGTTGCACCTGATACCTTAAAAACAGTATTAGTCGAGGCTTCTTCGAGTGAGAAAGGCTTGTTTTGTACTACAGATATCCAAGATATAAAAGACTGTAATTATTACATAATTACGATGCCTACTCCGGTAGATAAAAATAATACACCTGTTTTAATACCCTTACTTGCAGCCAGTAAAACGGTGGCAAATGTATTAAAAAAAGGAGATGTTGTTATTTATGAATCTACGGTGTATCCAGGAGCAACAGAAGAAGATTGTATTCCTGTTTTAGAAAAAGAATCAGGCCTTGTGTTCAATCGAGATTTTTTTGCAGGTTATTCTCCAGAGCGGATTAATCCGGGTGACAAAATAAATACGATTGATAAGATTTTAAAAATAACTTCTGGCTCTACTCCAGAAATTGCTAAAAAAGTAGATGCTTTGTATGCATCTGTAGTGACTGCAGGTACTTATTTAGCACCTTCTATAAAGGTTGCAGAGGCTGCCAAAGTAATTGAAAACTCTCAAAGAGACATCAATATTGCTTTTGTAAATGAATTGGCAAAAATATTTAATCTTATGGGTATTAATACCCACGAGGTATTAGCAGCAGCGGGCACAAAATGGAATTTTTTACCTTTTAAGCCAGGTCTGGTAGGTGGACATTGTATTGGTGTAGATCCGTATTATTTAGCGCACAAATCAAAAGAATATGGTTATCATCCAGAAATTATTTTAGCAGGAAGACGCGTAAATGATAGTATGGGCACATATGTGGCTGCAGAGGTTACTAAATTAATGATTAAGAAAGATGTTGCTGTAAAGGATGCTGCTATTTTAGTGCTCGGAATTACTTTTAAAGAGAATTGTTCGGATGTTAGAAATACTAGGGTAGTAGATATTGTAAGAGAATTAGAAGATTTTGGGACTAAGGTAACCGTGTATGATCCTTGTGCAGACCCCAAAGAGGTTTTTGCAGAGCATGGTGTTGTTTCGCAAAAGAACCAACCAGATAAAAAATTTGACGGAATTGTATTAGCAGTTGCGCATAGAGAATTTAAAGATATAGATTTAAAAAAATTACAGAAAGAGGCTAGCATTATTTATGATGTAAAGAATTATCTTTCTAGTAAAATTGTGGATAAAACGTTGTAAACTCATGAAAAATTTTGCATTAATAGGTGCTGCAGGTTATATTGCACCAAGACATTTAAAAGCAATAAAAGACACTAATAATAACTTAATTGCAGCCTTAGATAAGTTTGACTCTGTAGGTGTTATGGACAGTTATTTTCCGAATGCAGATTTCTTTGTAGAGTTTGAAAGATTTGACCGGCACATTGAAAAATTAAAGAGAAATCAAGATATTAATTTAGATTATGTAAGTATTTGCACGCCAAATTATTTACATGATTCTCATATTCGAATGGCATTAAGAAGAGGGGCAGATGCTATTTGTGAAAAGCCAATTGTTTTAAACCCATGGAATATAGATGCATTAATAGCGATTGAAAAAGAATCTCAAGGGAACATACATACCATTTTACAATTAAGACTGCATGAAGCTATTATTCAGCTTAAAAACAAGGTAGACCTTGCTAATAAAAAAGGAAAGTACGATATAGATTTAACGTATATTACCTCAAGAGGAAAATGGTATGATATTTCTTGGAAAGGAGACGAAAGTAAATCTGGTGGTATTGCTACAAATATTGGCGTCCATTTTTATGACATGCTATCTTGGGTTTTTGGGAACGTGCAAGAAAATGTGGTTCACCTGCGAGAAAAGAACAAAGCAGCAGGGTATTTAGAATTTGAAAATGCAAGAGTGCGCTGGTTTTTATCTATTGATGAAACCGATCTTCCAAAAGAAGTAAAAGAGAAAAATCAACGAACTTTTAGGTCTATAAGTATTGATAATGAAGAGTTAGAATTTAGCGAAGGATTTACAGAATTGCATACAAAAAGCTATCAAAAAATTCTTTTGAATGAAGGTTTCGGATTAGAAGAGGTGCGCAGTTCAATTGAGATCGTACATGACATACGAAACCAAGAGATTTTGCAATTAGGGGAGAAACATCCATTTGTATCAGGTTAAATAAAGCATGTATTTGTAAAAAAAAATAAGAAATGAAAAAGAAAGCGATTATAGTATCAGGGTATTTTAACCCAATACACAAAGGACATTTAGAGTACTTTAACAATGCCAAAGATTTGGCAGATGAGTTGTTTGTAATCGTTAACAGCGACTTACAACGCGCGCTTAAAGATTCAAAAGAATTTCAAAAAGAAGACGAACGTTTATTCATTGTTCAGAATATTAAGGCTGTAGATACCGCAATTATTTCTATAGACAAAGACAGAACGGTTTGTGCTTCTATAGAAGCTATTTTTGAAACCTATGGAGATCAGTATCAATTGGGTTTTGCCAATGGTGGCGATCAAGATAACAACTCTATTCCAGAAGCGCCTATTTGTAAAGAATTAGGAATACAGTTAATAGATGGCCTTGGAGATAAGATTCAGTCTTCTTCTTGGTTGTTAAATAAACAATAAGCATATGAAAATAGGAATTACCTTTTCAACCTTTGATCTATTCCATGCTGGGCATGTAAAGATGTTAGAAGAAGCCAAGCGTCAGTGTGATTATTTAATTGTTGGCTTGCAATTAGATCCTTCGATCGATCGTCCAGAGAAAAACAGCCCATCACAGTCCATTATAGAACGTTATATTCAGCTCAAAGGATCTAAGCATGTAGATGAAATTGTACCGTACGTATCCGAGCAAGATTTAGAAGACATTTTACGTTCTTTTAAGCTCGATGTGCGAATCATTGGCGACGAGTATAAGGAAAAGAACTTTACAGGAAGGTCTTATTGTGAAGAAAAGGGAATAGAGATTTATTACAACGCTAGAGACCATAGGTTCTCTTCGAGTGGACTTAGAGAGCAAGTGAAAACAGCAGAAAATAAATAAGATATGAATATTACAGTTATAGGAGCCGGATATGTTGGGCTCGTCTCAGGAACCTGTTTTGCAGAGATGGGAAACAGGGTTACTTGCGTAGATATAGATCCTGCCAAGATTGAAAAACTAAACCAAGGTGTCATTCCTATTTTTGAACCTGGTTTAGAGACCATGGTATTAAAAAATGTAAAGAATAAAAACCTGTTTTTCACAACAGCGTTAAACGAAGCTTTACAAAATGCTGAAATCGCTTTTATAGCCGTCGGAACTCCTATGGGAGACGATGGTTCTGCAGATTTACAATATGTACTAGGGGTAGCCAAATCTATTGGGCAGGCCATGCAAAAAAGATTGATTGTGGTCGATAAATCTACCGTACCTGTTGGCACTGCAGATAAAGTAAAAGCGACCATTCAAAAAGAGTTAGACATACGAAATTCTGATGTACAGTTTGATGTGGTTTCGAATCCTGAATTCTTAAAAGAGGGAGCAGCTATCGTAGATTTTATGAAGCCAGACAGGGTTGTTATTGGAGCTGATTCTGAGATTGCATTTAAAAAAATGAAGGAATTATATTCTCCTTTTTTTAGATCTCATGACCGTTTTATTACCATGGACGTCCGTTCTGCTGAAATGACAAAGTATGCTGCCAATGCAATGCTAGCAACTAAAATATCTTTTATGAATGAAATTGCCAATATCTGTGAAAAGGTAGGGGCAGATGTAAACCAGGTTCGAATCGGAATCGGTTCAGATCATCGGATAGGCTATGGCTTTATATATCCAGGTGCTGGTTATGGAGGTTCTTGTTTCCCTAAAGATTTAAAGGCACTTACTAAAATAGCCAAAGAAAATGGCTATACTGCGCAATTGATAACCGCTGTTGAAGAAGTAAATGATGCACAGAAATTAGTGATCGCTCAAAAAATAGTAAGGCGTTTTGGAGAAGACCTAAGCGGATTTACTTTTGGTATTTGGGGTTTGGCCTTTAAACCAGGAACCGATGACATGCGAGAAGCACCAGCGATTTATGTGATAAAGGAATTAGTAAGCAGAGGTGCTAGAATAAAAGCCTATGATCCGAAGGCGATTGAAGAAGCAAAAGAGCATTATTTAAAAGGAGTTCAAAATATAACGTATGCAACATCGAAGTATGATGTTTTAAAAGACTCAGATGCATTAGTGTTACTCACTGAGTGGAAAGAGTTTCGTTCACCTGATTTTGAAGAAATTAAAACACAATTGAAAACTCCAGTTATCTTTGATGGGCGTAATCAGTACATTGCTTATGATTTGGAGAATAAAGGTTTAGAATATTATAGAATTGGAAAATAAATAAAAAGTAAATGAGAAAAGTTGCATTAATTACAGGAATAACAGGACAAGATGGTGCTTATCTAGCAGAATTTTTGTTAAAAAAAAATTATATCGTTCATGGTCTAAAAAGAAGGTCATCTTTATTTAATACAGATCGAATTGATCATTTGTATAAAGATTCTCACATAAGTGAGTCAAATTTAATTCTTCATTTTGGTGACATGACCGACAGTACAAATCTTGTAAGATTAATTCAAGATATACAACCAGATGAGATATATAATTTAGCAGCAATGTCTCATGTACGTGTTTCGTTTGAGATTCCTGAATATGTTGCTGATACTGATGGTATTGGTACTTTAAGGTTATTAGAAGCTATTCGGATATTAAAATTGGAGAATAAAACACGTATTTATCAAGCCTCTACTTCAGAATTATATGGTAAAGTACAAGAAGTACCCCAAACAGAAACAACACCATTTTATCCAAGATCTCCCTATGCAGTTGCTAAAATGTATGCTTATTGGATAACAGTAAACTATCGTGAGGCTTACGGAATTTTTGCTTCAAATGGTATTTTGTTTAATCACGAAAGTCCAATTAGAGGAGAAACTTTTGTAACTAGAAAAATTACTCGAGCAGTTTCTCGTATAGCTCTCGGTCTTCAAGATAAATTCTATTTAGGTAACTTAGATGCCAAAAGGGATTGGGGTCATGCAAAAGATTATGTTCGTATGATGTGGATGATTCTCCAGGCAGATAAAGCTGAAGATTGGGTAATAGCTTCAGGCACAACAACAACAATTCGTGATTTTGTTAAAATGGCTTTTTCACATATAGGTGTTGAGTTAGAATTTAAAGGTGTTGGAGTTAATGAAAAAGCATTAGTTAAGAACTGTAAAAATAAAAAGTATCAATTGGAGATAGGAAAAGAAATTTTGAGTATTGATCCAAAATACTTTAGACCTACAGAAGTAGATTTATTAGTTGGTGATCCAACTAAAGCAAAAACAAAATTGGGTTGGGAATTGGAATATGATCTACCAGCTTTAGTCGAAGATATGATGCAAAGTGATCTGAAATTAATGACAAAAGATCAATACTTGAGAGATGGAGGCTATGAAACTTTAAATTATTTTGAATAATGAAAATACTTTTAACTGGTTCAAATGGAATGGTGGGGAAGAATATTTTAGAACATAATACAGCCCATAATTATGATTTCTTAACTCCCAGTAGTAAAGAATTAAATCTTTTAAATTATAAAGATGTAAAAAATTATATTGCCTTTAATCAACCAGATTTTATAATTCATTCCGCTGGAAAAGTAGGAGGAATTCAAGCAAATATAAAAGAACCTGTTAGTTTCCTTATTGATAATATAGATATGGGTAGAAATATTATTATGGCCGCTAAAGAAAATAATATAAAAAATCTTTTAAATTTAGCTAGTTCATGTATGTACCCTAAAGATGCTGTTAATCCTTTGTCTGAAAACCTAATCTTAAAAGGCGAATTAGAGCCAACAAATGAGGGGTATGCAATTGCTAAAATAATGTCTACTAGGTTGTGTGAATATATTGTTAAAGAAGATAATTCTAAGAATTATAAAACTGTAATTCCATGTAATTTATATGGAAAATACGATAAATTTCATCCTAAAAATTCTCATATGATTCCAGCTGTAATGCGTAAAATACACGATGCAAATTTATCTGGCGCCAATGAAATCAATATTTGGGGAGACGGATCAGCAAGAAGAGAGTTTATGTATGTAGAAGATTTATCTGACTTTATTTTTTATGCAATTACAAAATTTGATAAAATGCCACAAAATATTAATGTTGGTTTAGGTTATGATTATTCTATCAATGATTATTACTCAGAAATCGCAAAAGTATTAGATTATAAAGGTTCGTTTTCTCACGATTTAACAAAACCCATAGGGATGAAACAAAAATTAATTAATAATACAAAACAAAAAGAATTTGGATGGAAACATAAGACAACTCTAAAAGAAGGATTAATTAAGACATATAAATATTATTTAGAAAACTATGGAATATAAATTAGCTACATCCACCTGGGATGAATTAGAAATTAACGCTATACAAGAAGTAATAAAAACTGATAAATTCTCTATGGGGCCAAAAGTAGAGGAGTTTGAAAGACAATTTGCTCAATATTTTGGATCAAAATATGCGGTAATGTGTAGTTCAGGATCTACAGCAAATCTCTTAATGACAGCTTCTCTTTTTTTTTCAAAAAAACCAAAATTAAAAGCTGGTGATGAAATAATTGTTCCGGCAGTATCTTGGTCAACAACCTATTTTCCATTACAACAGTATGGTTTAAAATTGAAATTTGTTGATATAGATTTGAACACACTTAATTATAATTTAGATGATTTAGAAAGTGCTGTTTCCTCTAAAACGAAAGCGATAATGGCGGTCAATCTTTTAGGAAATTCAAATGATTTTAATAAAATTAATGAGATAATAGAAAATAGAGATATTGTTGTAATTGAAGATAATTGCGAGTCTATGGGAGCTAAGTTCGATGATAAATTTTGTGGGACTCATGGTTTAATGGGGACATTTAGTACTTTTTTCTCACATCACATGGCTACAATGGAAGGGGGTATGGTATTAACAGATGATGAGGAGTATTATCATATTTTATTATGTTTAAGAGCTCATGGCTGGACAAGGAATTTACCTGATAAAAACCATGTTGCAGATAAATCAAATGATTGGTTTGAAGAATCTTTTAGATTTGTATTACCTGGTTATAATGTAAGGCCTCTTGAAATGAGTGGAGCTATCGGTATAGAGCAATTAAAAAAACTGCCTTTATTTATTAAGCAAAGAAGAAAAAATGCTGAAATTTTTGTAAAGTTATTTAAAGACGATAAAAGATTCTTAATTCAAAAAGAAATAGGTGAAAGTTCTTGGTTTGGTTTCTCTCTTATTATTATTATGAATAAATCAATAAATAGGAAAGAAATTATTGATTTATTAACCATAAATAAAATAGATTCAAGACCAATTGTAACTGGTGATTTTACAAAAAACGATGTGATGAAGTTTTTTAATTATGAAATTCATGAAACCTTAGAAAATGCAGATCATTTGCATTATCAAGGGTTTTTTCTCGGAAATTCTCATGTAGATTTAACGGAAGAATTGATGTATTTAAAAAATATTTTAAAGTAAAAGATTGTTAATTATGGTAGAAAAAAAATGTATCGTTCTTTTCTGTGAAAAAATTGAAAAAAATATACTTGATTATTATAATTCAATTGATAAAATTAAATTCGATTTGGTTGTAGTAAGTCCAGTAATTATCCAAAAATTACCCAAAAATTTATTTTTATAGGGATGATTTTTTTCTAAAATTCAGCGATGATATTAAGAACACACATAGGCCAAATTGGTATTACCAACAGTTTTTAAAATACTCTATTGTTTTAAAACTTAATTATGATTTAATTCATATAATTGACGGTGACTCATTCTTAAACTCAAAGTATTTTTTCTGTAATAATTTTCATTATTCATCGATAAAACCTAATATCAAGTATCAAAGTTTTACAAATTTATTCAATAATAAACTAAACTCCACTAAAAATTACATCATAAATCATATGGTTTTTCAAAAGAAACTACTTTTACAGATGTTTAAATTTTTGGGTGTAGATGAGATAAATTACATAGGTGAATTTTGTTCAAAATTAAATACGGGTGATTCTTGGTTTAGTGAATATCAGAATTATGCAATGTTTGTTCTTTTGTCAGATAAAAAAAAGAAAACCTTTAAAAACAAAGGTTTTTAGAAGATTAGATTTAGTTAGAAATGCAGATGTTTCTAAAGGTTTAAGAAAATATAGCTTATTAGCTTTTGAGGATTCACATAATGCGGGCTTATTAAGAGCTTTACGTGCTAGGATTTTTTATTTTTTTGGCATTAATTTGGGTTAGTTTTTATGGATAGTGAGGCTTATAAATAAATAAAAAAATGAATATTACAGTTATAGGATCCGGATATGTTGGGCTAGTCTCAGGAACGTGTTTTGCAGAGATGGGAAACAGGGTTACTTGCGTAGATATAGATCCAGTCAAGATTGAAAAACTAAACCAAGGTATCATTCCTATTTTTGAACCTGGTTTAGAGACCATGGTATTAAAAAATGTAAAGAATAAAAACCTATTTTTTACAACAGCGTTAAACGAAGCTTTACAAAATGCTGAAATCGCTTTTATAGCGGTTGGAACTCCTATGGGAGACGATGGTTCTGCAGATTTACAATATGTACTGGCAGTAGCCAAATCTATTGGGCAGGCCATGCAAAAAAGATTGATTGTGGTCGATAAATCTACCGTACCAATTGGAACTGCAGATAAAGTAAAAGCGACCATTCAAAAAGAACTAGATGCACGGAATTCTGATGTACAGTTTGATGTGGTTTCGAATCCTGAATTTTTAAAAGAGGGAGCAGCTATCGTAGATTTCATGAAGCCCGACAGGGTTGTTATTGGAGCAGATTCTGAGATTGCATTTAAAAAAATGAAAGAACTATATTCTCCTTTTTTTAGATCTCATGACCGCTTTATTACTATGGACATCCGTTCTGCAGAGATGACAAAGTATGCTGCCAATGCAATGCTAGCCACTAAAATATCTTTTATGAATGAAATTGCCAATATCTGTGAAAAGGTAGGGGCAGATGTCAACCAGGTTCGAATCGGAATCGGTTCAGATCAACGGATAGGATATAGCTTTATATATCCGGGTGCAGGCTATGGAGGTTCTTGTTTTCCAAAAGATGTAAAAGCACTCACAAAAATCGCCAAAGAAAATGGCTATACCGCGCAATTGATAACCGCGGTTGAAGAAGTAAATGATGCACAGAAATTAGTAATCGCTCAGAAAATTGTAAATCGTTTTGGAGAAGACCTAACTGGCTTTACTTTTGGTATTTGGGGTTTGGCCTTTAAGCCAGGAACCGATGACATGCGCGAAGCACCAGCCATTTATGTAATCAAGGAATTAGTAAGTAGAGGTGCTAAAATAAAAGCCTATGACCCAAAGGCTATTAAAGAAGCAAAAGAGCATTACTTGAAAGGAGTCCAAAATATAAGGTATGTAGCTTCTAAATACGATGTTTTAAAAGATTCAGATGCATTGGTGTTACTCACTGAGTGGAAAGAGTTTCGTTCACCTGATTTTGAAGAAATTAAAACACAATTGAAAACTCTAGTTATTTTTGATGGTAGAAATCAATACAATGCATTTAATTTGGAAGAAAAAGGATTTGAGTATTTTCAAATAGGGAGATAAAATGAGCTCTTCTATTGGATTAGATAAATGCAATAAGGTTTAAGGGTATTGTTTTGCAAAGATTTTAAAATCTACACGTCTCACTTTTTTATCCTTTAATTTATTGTTAAAACTTAACAATAAGTAGACTTCAAAACTAATCTTACGCTATAAGCAAACTGTCCTTTAGCGCGCTTTGTTAAGATTTACCGAAGGTACCCCTTATTAACCTGTGCCAATGTTTTAGAAGATTTATTTTACCAAAACGTATTATTAATATTAGAAAAAACCTCGTAAGCACGACAGGACAGGACTTTGCATGACACTACAGGATAGAAGTACTAAAAAGATATTTTAGTTTTGACTAATAATTATTAAACCATTTCACCCTACTAAAAAAATATAATGCCTTGTTTTTTTTTACAATCATTACTAATTTAGATTCGGATAAATGCAATTTAAATTGCGCTTTTCCGAAGTGCAAATGTTTTAATTAAAAGTATTTTTGTGACAAAATATTAGTAAAAAAAATAGGAGATGGCTTAGGGATTTCTATAATTTATTGAATTTATTTTTTGTATTATTTTAATTTTTACAGAAAGAAACCCAAAAATTATAGTATTTGTTCATTTAGAGATATTGAACTAATTAAATAAAATATCTATATAATTTAATTGCAATAAATAATAGGTCTTTCTAGAAAGAGGATCTTGATTTGTTAGGAATTTTTTCAATATCATATGTTCACCTTTAGAAAGGATATTTATTAAAAAATAAGACAATAATTTTAAAAAAATAATATTTATCAAGACGTCAAATAAAATGTAACTATGCATAATAAATATAAATAATTGAAAATAAAACTAGGTGTTTTTGCATAAAAAACATCTTTTCTAAAAGAATTTTAAACCTTTTTAGAATTAAATAGTCTATTAGGTGTGTTTTAAATCATTTATTACGATTTTAAATCATTTGTTACAAATAAACTATTTTTAGGTTGTTTCATTTGTTAATTAGTGGAGTAAGTGAGATATTTGTAGAACATAAAAAGTGCATATATGGGCTAGTTTTGGGCAAATTTATTAAGATTTAAGAATTAGATTGCATTATGTAAAAGAATTTATATTGCTTTAACATTCTTATGTTGATGTTATATAAATTAAGTGGTTAAATTTGCTATGAATTCTTTGTTGCTAGAGGTTTCATAAATAGAAAAAAAAAGAAAAGAGAATATGGCAAATCTATATTATTTGACATTGTTGTTTTTTGTAATTTTTTTGGTAACTTATATTATTATCCCAAAAATTAGAAAAATTTCTGTTAAGTTCAATTTAACAGACACGCCAGGCGTTCGAAGTTCTCACATCAATACCACTCCCTCTTTTGGAGGTGTCGCTTTTTACGTAAGCTACATCATCACTTTATTTTTTCTACAATTCTTTTCACCTTATCAATACTCACTTACCTTATTGGTAGCGATATCCGTTTTATTTTTTACAGGTTTGTTCGATGATCTTGTAAATCTTCGAGCTAAAGTTAAGTTTTTTGGTCAGTTTTTAGGAGTAGCTTTGCTAATGACGCAGCCATATTTTAGGATAATTTCCATGCATGGTTTTTTAGGGATTTATGAAATACCGCTTATTGCTTCTATTGCAGGGAGTATGTTTTTCTTGTTAGCGCTTATCAATGCCTTTAATTTATTAGATGGTATCGATGGATTAACGTCCATTACTGGAATTATTGTAGCTTCTTTTTACAGTTATATGTTTTATCATTTAGGGTATTTTTATTATCTGAGTATCAGTATTACAACCATTGCTACGCTATTGGCTTTTCTTCGTTTTAATTTTTCTGTAAAAAGAAAAATTTTCATGGGAGATACAGGCAGTTTAACGATTGGTTTGGTACTTGGGTTACTCACTTTAAAATTAATGACAGCAGATGGAGTTTATACATCTTTGCATTTCTATCCAAATCAATTACCGTTAATTTTAATAGCTATTTTGTTTGTTCCAATATTAGATATTTGCAGGGTAATGATTATCCGTCTTTTAAGAGGAGTTTCAATGTTTAGTCCAGATAGAAACCACATACATCACATTATTATCGATTACGGATTGTCTCACAGAAAGGCATCTTTCCTAATTGGGCTTGTGAATTTTTGTGTGGGTCTTGCCATGTTTTTTGTGATTATAAATTACAATACCTTACAATCTGCACTGTTATTAATTAGTATTTTTACCGCCGGTATTTTATTGCTATTTTTATTGAATAGAAACAAGGCAGCATTGCGTTTAAAAGTAAAATTGAAAGCTTCTATGTTAAGAATGTTTTTCTTTACATGGTAAATATTATAACTGTTGAAATTTTAGTATATTTAAAGTTATAATGGAAGGGAATTCAAAAAAATGGTTTGTTTTATGTACAAAGCCAAGAAACGAGTTAAAGGTTACAGAACGTCTCACTAGCATCGGAGTAGAGGTGTATACTCCTACTAAGATTGAAGTTAGACAATGGTCCGATCGTAAGAAAAAGGTATTGGTGCCTTTGTTGCCATCTATGGTGTTGGTGCAATTGTTAGAAAAAGAAGTAGAAGTAGTGTTTAACGTTCCTGGGGCAGTGCGTTTTTTGTTTGAACATGGCAAACGTGCTAGTGTTTCAAATGAAGAGGTACTGGCAATGAAAAGATATTTAGAGACTGTAGTTCAAAAGGAATCAAAAACTCTGGCTGTAGGAGATTTAGTGAAAGTACCCTTGTTAGAACAAGAAGCTATATTGCTGTCTATCAAAGGAAAAAAGTGTTTGGCCCAGTTGCAAAAATTAGGCGCCATTGTATCATTTCAATTGCAGTAAGCAATTGGAATTTTTTTATACAATAAAATCACTACTGTGGGTAGTGCTGGCGAAGCCGTGAAAAAAACGAATGTTTTTGCGTTTTAAAGTGTACTAAAAAGCTTTTAAACACGTTTTTAAAAAGAAAAATACAAACAAAACGGACTACCGGTGGTAGTCGATAAAAAATAAGTTATGAAAGTAGGAATCACCTTTTCAACCTTTGATCTTTTTCATGCCGGGCATGTAAAGATGTTAGAAGAAGCAAAACGTCAGTGTGATTATTTAATCGTAGGTCTGCAGTTAGACCCTTCGATTGATCGCCCTGAGAAAAACGCACCTTCACAGTCGATTATTGAGCGTTATATTCAGCTTAAAGGATCTAAGCATGTAGATGAAATTGTACCGTATGTATCGGAGCAAGATTTGGAAGACATCTTACGTTCTTTTAAATTGGATGTTCGAATCATTGGTGATGAGTATAAAGAAAAAAACTATACGGGAAGAACCTATTGCGAAGAAAAGGGAATAGAGCTCTATTACAACGCTAGAGATCACAGGTTCTCTTCGAGTGGGCTTAGAAAGCAAGTGAAACAAGTAGAAGATAAATAAAGAATGAATATTACAGTTATAGGATCTGGATATGTTGGCCTAGTCTCAGGAACGTGTTTTGCAGAGATGGGAAACAGGGTTACTTGCGTAGATATAGACCCAGTTAAGATTGAGAAATTAAACCAAGGCATCATTCCGATTTTTGAACCTGGTTTAGAGACGATGGTTTTAAAAAATGTAAAAAATAAGAACCTATTTTTTACAACAGCGTTGCACGAATCTTTACAAAATTCAGAAATAGCATTTATAGCGGTTGGAACTCCTATGGGAGATGACGGTTCTGCAGATTTACAATATGTATTGGCAGTAGCAAAATCTATAGGCCAGTCGATGCAAAAAAGATTGATCGTAGTCGATAAATCTACAGTACCTATTGGGACTGCAGATAAAGTAAAGACAACCATTCAAAAAGAGTTAGATGTACGTAATTCTGATTTACAGTTTGATGTGGTTTCGAATCCTGAATTTTTAAAAGAAGGAGCTGCGATAGATGATTTTATGAAGCCAGACAGAGTAGTTATTGGAGCAGATTCTGAGATTGCCTTTAAAAAAATGAAGGAATTATATAGTCCTTTTTTTAGATCTCATGACCGTTTTATAACGATGGACATTCGTTCTGCTGAAATGACAAAGTATGCTGCCAATGCAATGTTGGCGACTAAAATTTCATTTATGAATGAAATTGCCAATATCTGTGAAAAGGTAGGGGCAGATGCTAATCAAGTGCGCATCGGAATCGGTTCAGATCAGCGCATAGGATATAGTTTTATTTATCCTGGTGCAGGCTATGGAGGTTCTTGCTTCCCAAAAGATGTAAAAGCACTCACAAAAATTGCCAAAGAAAATGGATATACCGCACAATTAATAGCGGCAGTTGAAGAAGTAAACGATGCTCAGAAATTAGTAATCGCTCAAAAAATTGTAACTCGTTTTGGAGAAGATTTAACTGACTTTACCTTTGGTATTTGGGGTCTGGCCTTTAAGCCAGGGACCGATGATATGCGTGAAGCACCATCCATTTACGTAATTAAAGAATTGGTAAGCAGAGGTGCTCAAATAAAGGCTTATGATCCGAAGGCGATTGATGAAGCAAAAGAGCATTATTTAAAAGGAGTTCAAAATATAACCTATGTAGCCTCGAAGTATGAGGTTTTAAAAGGTTCAGATGCACTAGTACTACTCACCGAATGGAAAGAGTTTCGTTCGCCTGATTTTGAGGAAATTAAAATACAACTGAAAACACCGGTTATTTTTGATGGCCGAAATCAGTACAATACATTTAGCCTTGAGGAAAAAGGATTTGAATATTATCAAATAGGAAAAAAATAAATGAAAATATTAGTTACTGGCGCAGCTGGATTTATTGGGTTTCATACTTGTATAAAGTTAGTGAATCAAGGTCATGAAGTTTATGGTATTGACAACATTAATGATTATTATGATCCTCAACTAAAGTTTGATCGTTTAAACGAATTAGGGTTTAGCCAAGCTGAATCAAAACTCTTTAAAAATGAGGTCCAAAGTGCTAAATTCAATTCTTTACGATTTTCTAGAATTGATCTAGTTGATCATGAAAGTATTGATAATTTATTTAAGCAAGAGCAGTTTGAAGTAGTTTGTAATCTAGCCGCTCAGGCGGGTGTTCGATATTCTATAGAAAATCCAAAAGCATACATAGATAGTAATATTTCTGGGTTTTTAAACATTATTGAAGGGTGTCGAAATCACAAAGTAAAACATTTGGTGTATGCGAGTAGTTCTAGCGTATACGGAGAAAATAAAAAAGTACCTTTTGAAACAACTGATAATGTAGATCATCCAATTAGTTTATACGCTGCTACAAAAAAGAGTAATGAATTAATGGCTCACACCTATGGTCATTTATATGGTTTTAAAACTACGGGATTACGTTTTTTTACAGTGTATGGCCCTTGGGGAAGACCTGACATGGCTTATTATTTATTTGCAGAAGCAATCTCAAATAGCCAACCTATTAAGGTGTTTAATAACGGTGAAATGGAGCGTGATTTCACCTACATTGATGATATTGTGAATGGTGTTACTAAGATCATTGAAAAGAATATTGACTCAAGAGAACATTACAGAATATATAACATTGGAAATAATAAAACAGAAAGCTTACAAAACTTTATAACTGTAATTGAACAAGCTATGGGCAAGAAAGCAATTAAAGAAATGTATCCAATGCAACAAGGAGATGTTCCTAGAACATTTGCAGATGTTAATGAATTAATAAAAGATTATGAGTATTCTCCAAGTACAGATATTAAGTCTGGAATTGAAAACTTCATGAATTGGTTCTTGAATTATAATAAAAATAATTAATGATAAAGAAAATACTATTAATTTTTGGAACAAGACCTGAGGCTATTAAAATGGCTCCACTAGTCAAAGAATTTCAAAAGCATCCAGCAGTATTTGACACGAGAGTTTGTGTAACGGCACAACACCGAGAAATGCTAGATCAGGTTTTAGATTTTTTTGAAATCAAACCCGATTACGATTTGGACTTAATGAAGCCAGACCAAAACTTATATGGCCTAACAGCTACTATTATTGAGTCTCTTAAGCCAATTTTAGAAGAATTTACCCCAGATTATGTATTTGTCCATGGAGATACTACTACGACTATGGCAGGATCTATAGCAAGTTTTTATTCTGGAGCAAAAGTATGTCATGTAGAAGCAGGACTTAGAACTAATAATAAACTATCTCCTTTTCCTGAGGAAATAAACCGTCAAATTACTGGAAGAATTTGTGATTATCATTTCGCTCCTACTGAAACTTCAAAGAAGAACTTACTTAAAGAAAATATTTCTGAAGATTCAATTTTAGTCACTGGAAATACCATTATTGATGCTTTGATAAAGTCTGTTGAAAAAGTTAATGAGAATCCTAGTCAATTGATTCAAGATCTATCAAAACAAATAGGAAATCAAGAAGTAGTTTTAGTAACAGGTCATCGTAGAGAGAATCATGGTGGAGGATTTGAAAGAATTTGTAAAGCTTTAAAACGGATTGCTAAGGATGATACAAATCGTTTAATTATTTATCCTGTTCATTTGAACCCAAAAGTACAAGAACCTGTTAACAGAATCTTATCGGGGATTAACAATGTAATATTAATTAACCCTTTAGCATATCAAGATTTTATTTGGCTTATGAATAGATCTAAAATTATCATAACTGACAGTGGAGGTGTTCAAGAAGAAGCACCAAGTTTAGGAAAACCTGTATTAGTTATGAGAGATACTACTGAAAGACCTGAAGCTGTTGAAGTAGGAACGGTTTTATTGGTAGGAACAAATGAAAATTTGATTGTTTCTAAAGCATTAGACCTACTTAATAATAAAGATAATTTCTTAAAAATGTCACAGTTACACAATCCTTATGGAGATGGTTTAGCTTCAGAGAGAATAGTGAAATTTATAAAAAACTTATGAGTATAATTGAAGTTAAAGGGAGTAGTATTCTTTCAGGGGAAATTCATCCTCAAGGAGCAAAAAATGAAGCACTACAAATTTTATGTGCGGTAATTTTAACTGATGAAGAAGTGTTAATTGAAAATCTTCCAGCTATAATAGATGTTGATAACCTTATTAAAATACTTAAAGGGCTTGGAGTTAAAGTGATTTTTAAAGGGAATGGCAGTTATTTATTTAGAGCAGACAAGCTTAATTTAAATTACTTAAAATCAGAACAGTTTAAATTAGATGGAAGTGGTATCAGAGGGTCTGTGATGTTAATGGGTCCACTATTAGCGAAATATGGCAAAGCTTATATTCCAAAACCTGGTGGAGATAAAATTGGTAGACGACCATTAGATACTCACATAAAGGGTTTTGTAAACCTAGGAGCAAATTTTAGATATAATAAAGAAGAAGCATTTTACGGTGTCGAAGCAAGACAGCTTAAAGGAACCTCTATGATTCTTGAAGAAGCTTCAGTAACTGGAACCGCAAACATATTAATGGCTGCAGTATTAGCAGAAGGAACAACGACTATATATAATGCCGCTTGTGAGCCTTATTTACAACAACTTTGTAAGATGTTAAATAGAATGGGTGCTAGGATAACTGGTATTGGTTCTAATCTTTTAAATGTTGAAGGCGTTGAGTTCTTAAAAGGCACTAAGCATAAAATTCTTCCAGACATGATTGAAATTGGCTCATGGATTAGTCTAGCTGCAATAACTCAATCAGAAATTATAATAAAAAATGTTTCTTGGGAAAATTTAGGAATTATGCCTAATGCATTTAGAAAATTAGGAATAACACTTGAAAAAAAAGGAGATGATATCTATATCCCATCTCATAAAAATGGATATGAGATTGAATCCTACATTGATGGGTCCATTTTAACTTTATCCGATGCACCCTGGCCTGGTTTAAGTCCAGACCTCTTGTCAGTTTTATTAGTAGCTGCTACACAAGCTAAAGGTGATCTAATAATTCATCAGAAAATGTTTGAATCTAGACTATTTTTTATTGATAAGTTGATTGATATGGGTGCTAAAGTAATTCTTTGTGATCCTCACAGAGCAGTTGTTTTAGGGAATAATTTCAAAACCCCATTAAAAGGTATAAAAATGAGTTCACCAGATATTAGAGCTGGTATGGCTTTGTTAATAGCATCATTATCTGCAGAAGGAAACTCTGTAATTCATAATGCAAATCAAATTCATAGGGGTTATGAAAACATAATTAATAAATTAACAAAAATTGGAGCAAAAATATATGAGAAAAAATAGATTAATACGTTGAACTTAATAACCATTTTTTCAAATAGTTAAAATATGTTATTTAATTGAAGATTGTGTTTTTTGTATTCTAATTTTTTTTTTAAATGTAAAATATTTTATCGAAATCAAGTTAGATTAGCATTGAAATTTTTAAATAAAATCATAAATAATGAAACATCCAGAAGTAGTAATGATTGGGTTAGGATATATAGGCCTACCAACTGCAGCACTTATAGCCTCCAATAATGTAAAAGTACACGGTGTAGATATTAACCCTAGGGTGGTAGAAACAATTAATAGAGGAGAAATTCATATCGTTGAGCCCTCTTTAGATATTGCAGTTGCCTCTGCTGTTAAAAATGGCTATTTAAAAGCTGCTACAACACCTGTTGAGGCTAATACTTATATAATTGTTGTGCCAACCCCTTTTAAAGGGAAGAATGAGCCAGATATCTCCTTTGTTGAGGCAGCTACCAAAGCTGTTATACCGCTTTTAAAAGATGGAGATTTGTACATTATTGAGTCTACCTCTCCAATAGGGACTACAGAAAAAATGATGGACCTTATTTATAGCTCACGTCCAGAATTAACAAATAAAGTACATATTGCTTACTGCCCAGAACGCGTATTACCAGGAAATATAATGCATGAGCTCGTACATAACGATCGCGTAATTGGTGGGGTAAATTCAGCTTCTACTCAAAAAGCTATTGCTTTTTATGATAAATACGTAAAAGGAGAGTTACATGCTACTAATGCTAAAACCGCAGAGATGTGTAAACTGGTAGAAAACTCATCTAGAGATGTACAGATTGCCTTTGCAAATGAGTTGTCACTCATTTGTGATAAAGCAGGTATCAATGTATGGGAGCTTATTACCCTTTCAAACAAACACCCAAGAGTAAATATCTTACAGCCAGGATGTGGGGTAGGTGGCCATTGTATTGCGGTAGATCCTTACTTTATTGTCTCAGATTACCCAATGGAATCTAAAATAATAGGTACTGCTAGAGAGGTAAATAATTATAAATCGTTTTGGTGCGCAGAGAAAATTCAAACAGAGAAACTTGAGTTTGAACTAGAACACGGCAGGAAACCAAAAGTAGCATTAATGGGCTTGGCCTTTAAACCCAATATTGACGATTTGCGTGAATCTCCAGCCAAGTATATTGCACAAAAAGTATTACAAAACGATAGTAATGGAGAGTATTTTATTGTGGAGCCAAACATTAAAGAACATAATGTTTTTAAATTGACTGATTATAAGCTAGCTATTGAACAAGCAGATATTATTGCTTTTTTAGTGGCTCATGATGAGTTTAAAAAAGTAGAAATATTATCAGAGAAAGTAGTGTTAGATTTCTGTGGAGTTTTAAATAAATAAATAAATACGATTTATTATGTGTGGAATCGCAGGTATTATTGGTGTTAAGGGTTTAGATGAAAAAGAGTTTCAACATAATTTACTTAAAATGCAGCATAGAGGTCCAGATAGCTTTGGGGTTTTAAAAGTAGATGAACTTGGTTCTGTTTTAGGTCATGTTAGATTATCTATTATAGATGTTTCTAATAAAGCAGCACAGCCGATGCTGGATAAAACAGAAAGATATGTTTTAGTCTTTAATGGAGAAATATATAATTATTCTTCAATAAGAAATAAGCTTATGAATAAGGGCGTTACCTTTAAAACAAATTCAGATTCTGAAGTTATAATTGAGGCATATATTGTTTGGAAAGAAAAAATGTTATCTCAATTTGAAGGGATGTTTGCATTTAGTATTCTTGATAAAAAAGAAGGTACTTTATTTATTGCAAGAGATAGATTTGGAGTTAAACCTTTCTATTATTCTATTACAAAAGAAGGGTTTTATTTTGCCTCGGAATTAAAAGTAATTAAGAATCTCACAAAAAGTAACACAATTAATCAACAAGCAAAGTATAATTATTTTAAATTAGGTAATGTTCAAGCAAACGAGACAATATATAAAGGGATAGAGCCATTATTGCCAGGTAATTATGCATACTTAAACATAAACACAAATAAGTTAAATGTTACTCGATACTGGAATCCTGAAGATCAATACACTAAAGAAAGAATTTCTTTATCAAAAGTAGAGATTTTAGAAAATGTTAAAGACTACTTGAAAAAATCTTTTGATTTAAGAATGGTATCTGATGTACCAGTTGGAGTGTTTTTAAGTGGTGGTATTGATAGTACTCTTTTAGCTTCAATACTAAAAAAGGAATTAGATTATGATTTTACAACTTTTACTATTGGATTTGACGATCCTAACTATGATGAATCTAACATAGCTAAAGCTACATCAAAACATTTAGGAATTGATAATATAAATTACACTTGTAGTTTTGAAGATTTTCAAAATGAATTTACCAAAATGTATGACTATTTTGATGAACCCTTCGCAGACTCAAGTGCACCACTTACAATGCTTCTGTCTGGTCTTGCTAGACAACATGTTAAAGTGAGTTTGTCTGCAGATGGTGGGGACGAATTTTTTGGTGGATATTCAAAATATAAAAGTAATGAGTTTCTATATAAAACCTTACTTAAAGTTCCTGGTTTTTTAGCTAGAGGATCAAGTCTGTTAGTCAAAAAATTAATTAATCAAAAAACAAATAACTTTGAATTTGAAAGATTAGGAGTTTATGAAATGGCATTTAATATTCTTAGTACAGAAAGAAAAGATATTAAACAAATTTCTAAGTTAGAGAGTTCAACTTTTAGTGATGCTGAATTAAATAGATTTCTACCGTCCGTAAACTGTTTTGAAAGAACTAGATATGGCTCTTATAAAAATATTTTCACAAAAGACAAAGAATTACTAATGCTGCATGATATTCAAAACTATATGTTAGACGATATTTTAAAAAAAGTAGACATTACTAGTATGTCTAAAAGTCTAGAAGCTCGCGAACCTTTTTTAGACCATAACCTCTTTGAGTTTCTAGCAAAAATTGATGTTAAAAATAAATTTTATGGAAACTCAAATAAACCTATTTTACGAGAATTAGCATATCAATACGTGCCAAAAGAAATTTTAGATTTGCCTAAAAGGGGATTTGGAGCTCCTTTGCAAAAATGGTCTAAACTTATAATTAGGCAATATAATGATTTCCTATATGATTCTTTTATTGATAAAAGATGGTCTGTTACTTATTTAGATTTTTTAATTAAAAATAGTGAGTATTCATTAGTTCTAGGAGAAAAGTTATGGAGTATTTTAAATTATCTTTTATGGGAGGAAAAGTATGTAAAAGGCGTATAGTCCAAATGAATTATCACCAAGATAAAATTATAAATTAAATCCAAAATAATTATTAACTTTCATTTTTTTTAATAAAAAAATGAATTTTCTAAAAAAAAACATATTGGTTAAAAAAGATATTTTATCTAGCACACTTGTAAACGTTGTTGGACTTGTTTTAGGTTTTATACAAGGGGTGATAGTTGCAAATTATCTTGGTGCTGAAGGTAAGGGAGTTATAGCCTTTTATTTGAGTCTTTATGGAATTATTTTTTCGATTTCTAACCTTGGAATAAAACAATCTGCAGCTTTTTATTTGCCAAAGGGGCTAGTAAGTTTTATTGAATTAAAAATTCTATATGGTACAGCCCTCATTTTCGGAATATTTATTTTATTTGTTTCTTTTTTAATTCAAAAGTTATTCCTAGATAGTTTTTTTTTTATTTTATTAATGACTTTGCCTTTTTCTATATATACAAGTATTTTTAGCTCAATAGCTTTATCAAAAAGAGATATTACAAGCATAAATTTAATTAGATTACTGACTTCTATATCTGTTTTTATTTTAGTGTTTTTTTGTTTTTATGTGTACGAGTTTAAAAGCATAGAGTTATTTTTCGTTATTCATTTAGTATCTCATATTCTTAATTCATTATTTGTATATTTCAGAATTGTTTTACCTAATATTAATAACATATTTTATAATAATAAAGTATCTAAAGATAAAATTTTAAGGGTATTTAAAAAAGGAATAACTTATTGCATACCCTTATTTATTTATAGTATAAATTATAAAATTGATTTATTGATTTTACCTCATTATGTTTCAAATAGTGAGGTTGGAGTTTATTCAATAGGTGTTGGTTTTGCAGAAATGATATGGCAAATTCCTTCAGTTCTATCATTGGTTATTTTTTCCTATGCGGTTTCAGAAAATGATTCACATTCTTTTTCAAAAAAAATATGGTCAAATACAAAAAAATTAATGTTAGTATTGATACCAATTATTTTAGTTTACCTAATTGTTTTACATTTTTTTATACCTTTTGCTTATGGTAAAGAATTTATTATGTCTTCAAAAATTTCAAATATCCTAATTTTAGGAACCTATTTTGTTGTATGCTTTAACATATTAAATGCAGATTTAGCTGGTAGGGGATTTCCAATGAAAGGGGTCTATGTTTTTGCAATTGGAGCTATAATTAATATTCTACTAAACTTTATATTAATTCCTTATTTTGGTATTGAAGGCTCGGCACTTTCATCTACAATTAGTTACATAATATCTACAATTTTGTTTATACATATTTATTATAAAAATACTTTTAAAATCAAATGAAAGCATTAAATTTTATATCAACATTAGATCATGGTAGAGGTGGTCATTATTACGATTTGATTACTATAACTCAGGAATTAGGTAAATCCATAGAGGTAATTACCGTTAACATTGGAATAAATGAGTCAGAAGCACTTAATGAATCAAATATCAACTTAATAAATATCAATTATAAGGGATACAATTTTATTAAGGTTATTATTAAATTAAGAAATATTATTAAAAAAAATAACGTTTCATTGATTAATTGTTATGATATAGAGTCTTATTCATTTGCTTGTATTTTATCTTTATTATTTAAGTTAAAAGTTATCTATACAAAATGTGGAGGTGCTAATCCTATTGGATATTATCCTAAGTTCTCAAATTTAATAGTAATGAGTGAAGAAAATTTTTCATTTTTCAAAAAAGAAAAAAAATATAGTTCAACAAATATTGCTTTGTTTCCTAACCGTGTAGGTGTTCTAGAAAAGGATGATGTTAGAATAAGAAATATTTTAAATAAAGTTCCAAAAAATTCAAAAATATTTTTACGTATATCAAGAATAACTAATTATTATACAACAACTCTCAAACAAACGATAAATTTATTTAATTATTTGAGTAAAAAAAATGAAGATTTGTTTTTGATAATTATCGGAGTTGTACAAGACAAATCGCTTTTAGAAGAATTGAAGGAGATGGTGTTAATAAACAACAGAGTGCTTTTTTTAAATGATGATTATTATACCCTAAATGCCTCTGAATTAATTTCCATTTCAGATGTTGTAGTAGGTACAGGAAGAGGTATTATGGAGGCTGCCTATTTTAATAAAATTTTATTAACGCCTATAGATGGATTTAAATATCCTGTTCTAATTGAAGAACAAGTTTTTTTACAACTTTTTTCTACAAATTTCTCCCCTAGAAATAAATTATATAATTATAACGAAAATAATAATTTAGTTAACATAGAGAATGTGTTGTTAGATCCAAATAAAGCTGAAAAAAATAAAAGATTCATTGCGGAAATATTTAAAAAATCTTTTGACATTCAGACTATTAATCAAGATTATATAAAATTTTATAATAAATCAAATTTTCAAAAGCATAGTTGCTATGATTTATTGAGATTGTTTTTAAGCACCTTTAAAAAGTTTGTCAGTTTATGCTAAAAAATAAAAACTTTAGTGATAATTTAATCATGTTTATTTCTGTGTTGTCATTTACATTATTTGACAGAGAAGGTTTTATAGAATACTTCTATGCGACTCAAATGTTTTTTTATGCATATTATTTTATTTTTGTTTTCAAAAGAAAAATAATATGGGTAAATATAATAAAATTTACCAAAATATATTTTATATTCTTATTTTTCTGTTTATCATCTATACTATGGACTTTAGATCAAACAGAAACCTTTTCAAAAGTCATAACTATATTTATTATTTCTATTAATACAATAATTACTTATGATTTTTTTAATAAATCTAATACTATTAAGCCCTTCCTTTTTGCCATAATTACTAGTACATATATTAATTTACTAATTGTATTAAATTTCATTCCAGATTCAAGCATATATTGGGATCAATGGAGATTTCAAGGGACAAGGGATAATCCTAATTATCTTGCTAGTTTACAATTGTTGTCTATTTCTTCAGTTATTATATTAAACAAATTATTTAGTATTCGTTTTTTTTTGCTGAAATATATTATAAATTTTTCAATAATTGCCTCCACCTATATCGTATTTTCTACTGGCTCTAAAAAAGGAATAATTTTTTGTGCCGTCCTATTAGTTTACTTGATTATAGATTATCTGGTTTTAACTAAAATGAAGTTTAAAAAATTAATATTTATTTTAATTATAATTACAAGTCTAATTAATTTTAGTAGTTATCTTTTTGAATTAAACGAGTCTGTTGAAGTACTAAGGGTGGTAAATCGATTTACTGAACTTATTGAAGGTGATGGAAAAAGCACAACACAAAGAACTAGTTTTATTGTTGAAGGTTTTGGCGTATTTGTTGATAATCCCATACTTGGCATTGGTATAGGCTCACTTAAGGCTCTTTTTGGAACATACTCTCATAGTAATTTCATTGAAATATTATCTGGTATTGGTTTTGTAGGTTTTTTAATTTTTTATTCTTTATATTTTAATATTTTTCTTGTTTTATCAAGATTTAAGAATAGAAACAAAATATTTTTTTACATTCTTTTGCTATGTTTACTCTTTATGGATTTTACTCAAGTTACATATTATTATAAGTTTTCGATATTAACTTTATTGTTTATAGGTTTTATAATCGAGAACTTAGATACTTTAACCAAAAACAAAACTAATTGAAAGCGGTTATGAGAATATAGAAGAGAGATTAAAATATATTGGTGCTAAAATAGAAAGGGTTTAAAAGTTATATACCCATTACTATTAAATATTATTGTCTCCATAGAATTTATATTAAATTAATATAAAAACAACATAAACATATGAAGTTATTGTGTGTAATTGATAGCATTGGATCTGGCGGTGCTCAGCGACAATTAATTGCAATTGCGAAAGGAATTAAAGCTAAGGGATATTCTGTTTCGTTTTTAGTATATCATCATGAACCGTTTTATCTTCAAGAGTTAAAAGATGAAAATATAGATTATACTTGTTTAGATGGTTTTAGTTATATAAAACGAATTTTGAAAATGAGAAAACACATTAGAAATGGTAAATTTGATATAGTTTTATCTTTTTTGGAAGGCGCAAATTTCATAACCACTTTAGCTGGATTTCCTTTTAGAACTTGGAGATTAGTTTTAGGTGAAAGAAATGCAAATCCAAACATTCTTAAAAGTAAAAAATTGAGATTTTATAGATGGTTCCATTTCTTCACTGATATCGTAGTGTCTAACTCTCAGTCTAATATTGATTTAGTTAAAAAAATAAATCCTTTTTTAAATGATAATAAATTTCATGTTATATACAATTTTGTTGATTTCACATATTGGAGACCAACAAGGAAGCATGAGTATTTCCGAAATAAAAAATACAATATATTAGTTGCAGCAACACATGAAGACAGGAAGAATGCTAATGGCTTGCTGGAAGCTTTAAAAAATCTAGATGAATATTATTTAAAAAGATTAAATATTGATTGGTATGGACGATTTGATAATAGTTATTACGAAACCCTTAACTTATTGAAAAAGTATGATTTAAACGATGTTATCACCTTTCATCCAGCCACTATAAATATTAAAGAAAAAATGGAAGATGCAGATGTAATAGGTTTGTTTAGCTTTTATGAAGGTTTTCCTAATGTAATATGTGAAGCTTTAAGCTTAGGTAAACCTGTGATATGTTCAGCAGTTTCTGACTTACCCGTAATATTAAAGAATACAGGAAATATTTTATTTGACCCCCAAAAAACTATATCTATTGTCAAAGCAATTGAAGATTTATTTATGTTAAACAGCCAAAATTTAGAAGAAATTGGAAAATATAATCTAAAGTTGGCTAGAAAATCTTTTGATTCTTCTATTCTAATTAACTCTTATTTAAAATTATTAAGAAATGAATAAAAATCTTGTCTTTTTGTGTGGAGCAAGAGACTTTCATGCGTTGGATTGGTATCGAAGTGCGGAAGAGCGATTACCAAATGAAAAGTTATGTATTCTAACTGATTTAATTGCTGGTGAAGGTTTTCAAAAATTAATTTCAGAAGAAGATAATATTTATTCTTTAATTATTCTTGATAAATTTTTGTTTAAAAGACAATCAAACATAGGTAATTTATGGAGGAATATTTTAAAGTTACTTGTCCTCCCAATTCAAATAATATTGATAAAAAGATTTGATAAAAGAAATCCAAATTCTATTTATCATGCACATTCTATGTATTATTTATGGCTTGCAGCAGCAGCTAATGTAGAATTTATTGGGACACCTCAAGGAAGTGATATATTAGTTAAACCTTTTAAATCAAAAATTTTTAAAACCTTGTCAATTTGGGCTATGAAATCTGCAAAATATATTACTGTTGATTCAGAAAAGATGAGAGATAAGGTCTTTGAAATTTCTGCCGTGAAAGCTAAAATAATTCAAAATGGAATAGATATTAAAGCTATAGAAGAGTTTTCATTTTCTTTACCAAAGAAGGATTTGATAAGAGATAGATTGGTCTCTATTAGAGGTTTCTCTCCACTTTATAGGATAGAAAAATTATTAATTGCTAGAAATATCGAAAACAATGCTAAAGATTTTCCAATCTCATTTATTTATCCTTTTTATGAAAATGAATATAAACAAAAAGCACTAAAATATTTTACTCCTAATGATGACGATTTAGGAAGGGTAAATAGAAATGAAATGTATGAACTTTTATTTGAGAGTAAAATGGTGATTTCAATTCCAAATAGCGATTCTTCACCAAGAAGTGTATATGAATCAATTTTTTGTGGATGTGCAGTTGCGATTACTTATCATCCCTATTATGATATCTTACCTATTTCAATGAAAGAAAGAATAATATTGGTAAATCTTGATAATAAAAATTGGTTTACAGATGCTATTGAAAAAGCAAATACAATTGTTACTTCTAAATTTTTACCATCAGAAGAAGCATTAGATATATTTGATCAAAGAAGGTGTTTCAATAAAATTTTAAATTTACTAAACGATTAAAATATGAAGGATTATAAGATTTGTTCAAATTGCGTAATGGACACTACAGATTCAAAAATTGTCTTTGATATAAAAGGAGTTTGTGATCATTGCAATACTTTTTATTCAGATATTTTACCAAGATGGGATACCGGTGAAAAAGGAGATAAAGCTTTAAAAGAGATTGTTGAAAAAATAAAGAAAGAAGGAGAAGGTAAAGATTTTGATTGCTTAATGGGTATGAGTGGTGGAATAGATAGTTCCTATTTATTGTATATAATGGTTAAGAAATATGGCTTACGCCCTCTAGTATTTCATGTGGATGCTGGATGGAATTCTCAAATTGCTGTGAATAATATTGAAAGACTGGTTGATGGTCTTGGTCTAGATTTATATACAGAAGTAATTAATTGGGAGGAAATTAAAGATTTACAGTTGGCTTTTTTTAAGTCAGGGGTTTCACATATTGACACACCACAAGATCATTCATTTTTTGCAACGATGTATAAGTTTGCCTCAAAGCATAATATTAAACATATTTTAACTGGAGGAAATTACTCTACAGAATGTGTTAGGAACCCATTAGAGTGGATGTACTATCAGTCTGATTCTATACAATTAAAAGATATCTATAAAAAGTATGGAACAGTAAAACTTAAAGATTACCCTGTAACAAATATTCTATGGCACAAGGTCTACTTACCATATTTTAAAAAAATAAAATTAATTAGACCTTTAGATTTTTTCCCATATGACAAAGACGAAGCTATGAAAACATTAGTTGACAAGTTTGGTTATCAGGAATATCCTCAAAAACACTTTGAATCGAGATTTACAAGGTTTTATGAAAGTTATTGGTTGCCTAAAAAATTTGGGTTTGATACTAGAAAAGTTCAATATGCTAGTTTGATATTAACAAATCAAATGACTCGTGAAGATGCGTTGGAGAAATTAAAGCATCCTGCTTATGATCCTAAGACTATAAAACAAGATTTTGAATATATTGCCACTAAGTTAGGTATATCGATAAAAGAATTACAATCATATATGGACGCTCCAAATAAAACTTATAAAGATTATAAATCGCAAGAGAATATATATAATATTGGCGCTAAAGTAATGCGTTTTCTTGGTTTAGAAAAAGGCGGTAAAAGATGATAGGGATAATTGATTATGGTTCGGGTAACGTTCAGGCTATTGCGACTATTTACAAAAACTTAAATATCGATTATGAAGTAATATCCAATAAAAGTGATTTAAAAAAAGCCGATAAACTTATTTTACCTGGAGTTGGAGCGTTTGATGCGACAATGCAACAATTGATTGATTCGGGGTTAAGAGATGAATTAAATGATTTAGTAATAAGAAAAAAAGTTCCTATTTTAGGGATTTGTGTTGGCCTCCAAGTAATGGGTTTTGGAAGTGATGAAGGTGATTTGCCAGGACTTGGATGGATTCCAGGAACAGTGAAAAAATTCAATATAAATAAAATTGAATTTAAGCCTAAATTACCACATATGGGATGGAACACAATTAAAGATATTAAAAATCACAGTTTATTTAAAGGTATAGATAATGAATTTGGTTTTTACTTTGTGCATAGCTATTACTTTGAATGTGAGAGTGAAGATAATATATTGACAACATCCAATTATAGTATTGATTTTACATCTGCTATCAATTCAGGTCACATAATTGGAACTCAATTTCATCCAGAAAAAAGCCATGGAAATGGTGTATTATTATTTAAAAATTTTGCTCAATTATAATTATGTTAAGATCAAGAATTATTCCATGTTTATTAATACATAATAAAGGTTTAGTTAAAACTGTTAATTTCAAAAACCCAAAATATGTTGGTGATCCAATTAATGCTGTTAAAATTTTTAATGAGAAAGAAGTAGATGAATTAATAGTTTTAGATATTGACGCTACGAAAGAGAATAGAGGACCAAATTTAAAAATGATTAAAAGTTTAGCAAATGAGTGTAGAATGCCATTTTGTTATGGGGGAGGAATTACTACTGTCAAACAAGCTGTAAAAATTATAAGTTTAGGAGCCGAGAAGGTAGCGTTATCATACTCAGCTTTAAATAATATAAGTTTATGTCAAGAAATTGGTGATATTATAGGTAATCAGAGTGTTGTTGTTGTTATCGACGTGAAAAAGAAAAAAATCTTTGGAGGTTACGATATTTATACTCATAACGGAACTAAAAAAAGTAATTGGAAATTAAACGATTTTATATCAAAACTAGAAGAAATTGGTATAGGAGAAATTGTGATAAACTCCATAGATAATGATGGGGTAATGCAAGGATACGATTTACCTTTAATAGAAAATATAAGAGGAAAATGCAGCATGCCTATTACAGTTATAGGTGGTGCTGGTAGTTTACAAAATATAAAAGATTTAATTAATAAATTTAAAATTATAGGTGCAGCTGCGGGTAGTCTTTTTGTATTTAAAGGTAAATATAAAGCAGTATTGATAAGTTATCCAAACAGAGAAGAGAGAAAGCCTATTTATTAATAAAAATATGAAACAGATAATACAAGATCTTAAAAAAGGAGATACAATTTTAGAAGAAGTGCCGGTGCCAAGAGTAAAATCAGGAAGTGTTCTTATTCAAACTACAAGAACTTTAGTTTCATTAGGAACCGAGAGAATGTTAGTTGATTTTGGTAAAGCAAACTTTATTCAGAAAGCAAAACAGCAGCCAGACAAGGTGAAAATGGTTTTGGATAAAGTTAAGACAGATGGTTTACGTCCAACTATGGAAGCTGTTTTCAATAAACTTGGCCAGCCGTTACCTCTTGGATATTGTAATGTAGGTAAGGTGGTTGCTGTCGGAAAAGGAGTTACTGAATTTTCTATTGGTGACAGGGTTGCATCAAATGGAAATCATGCGGAGTATGTTTGTGTACCCAAAAACTTAGTTGCAAAAATTCCGGATAATGTAACAGATGAAGAAGCTGCTTTTACAGTTATTGGAGCTATAGGTTTGCAAGGGATAAGATTATTACAACCTACATTTGGAGAAACGATTGTAGTTGTTGGTCTTGGTTTAATAGGATTGATTACAGCTGAATTACTGCTTGCAAATGGATGTAATGTGATAGGTTTTGATTTTGACCCAGAAAAAATTAGAATCGCAAATGAAAAAGGAATTACAGCTATTAATCCAGCCGAAGGAACTGATCAAGTGAAGTTTGTAGATTCTTATACTAATGGAGTTGGTGCAGATGGAGTAATTATTACGGCTTCAAATAAAAGCAATGAAATTATTTCTCAATCTGCAAATATGTGTAGAAAAAGAGGAAGAATAATTCTTGTTGGGGTAATAGGTCTAGACATCAGTCGTGCAGATTTCTTTGAAAAAGAAATTACATTTCAAGTTTCTTGTTCTTATGGTGCAGGAAGATATGATGAAGAATACGAACAAAAAGGACATGATTATCCAATTGGATATGTGAGATGGACAGAAAAACGAAATTTTGAAGCGGTTCTGAATGCAATTTCAAAGAAAAATTTAGATGTAAGCTCTTTGATTACTGATAGAGTCCAATTGAATGATTATCAGAAGATATATGGAGATATGTCTAATTCAAAATCGATTGCTTCAATTTTAGAATACTCATCTTCACAAGAACAAAAAAGTACCATCAAATTGATTGAAAAATCTTTTCAAGGAAAGAAAGGTGTAGTTGGTATCATAGGAGCTGGTAATTTTACAAGTTCTACTATTCTTCCAAATCTCAAGAAAATTAATGCTAATATAAAATACATTGCTAGTTCAGGGGGATTATCTTCTACAATCATGGCAAAAAAACACAGCATAGCCAATTCAACATCGGATTATCATCAAATATTAAATGATGAGGATGTTGATCTAGTACTGGTTACAACGCAACATCATATGCATGCTAAAATGGCCATTGAAGCCATTACTGCAGGTAAGAATGTATTCGTAGAAAAACCATTAGCTATGAATCAAAAGGAACTAGATCAAATTATTGAAGCTTATAATGATAATAATGTTAACATAACAGTTGGATTTAATAGAAGATTTGCCCCACTAGCAAAGAAAATGAAAAAAGCATTAGGGAGTTCTACTACGCCAATTAACATAGTTGCTACTATGAATGCTGGATTCATTCCAAAAGATATTTGGATTCATGATATGGAAATTGGAGGAGGTAGGATAATAGGTGAGGCTTGTCATTATATTGATCTTTGTTCTAATCTTACTGGATCAAAAGTGGTTTCTGTATGTATGAACGCAATGGGGAAAAATCCAGAAGAAAACACTGATAATGCTAGTATTTTGTTAAAATATGAAAATGGTTCAAATGCTGTTATTAATTATTTTGCAAATGGAAGCAAAAGCTACTCTAAAGAAAGAGTCGAAGTTTATTCTCAGGAAAGAACACTTGTAATGGACAACTGGAGAACATTAAAAGGTTATGGTTTTAAAGGTTTGTCTAGTTCTAAATCAGGTCAAAACAAAGGGCATTTTAATCAATTTCAAGAATTATTATTTCAACAAGAAAATGGAGGAAATCCAATTATTCCTTTTGATGAAATTGTAAATACAACGAAAGCCTCTTTTGCAGCCATTGAATCATTGAAAGAAGGTAAATGGATTTCAATAAAATAAAATTACTTATAAATACGGTAATACATCTGAGGGCTATTCAGATATATTACCGTTTTTATTATTTTACAAGAAATAGACTTTTTAGATACAATGTGGAAAAGAGAATCATTAATGATTTTAATCCAATAGTCTGGAAAAATAGAATTGATTATGATAACAGTTATTTTAAAAAAGAGAATTCGTTTACTTTTTTAAATATTTCTCATTCTTTTTCTGATAAAATTAATTGGAATAGTAATCAATTTGGAAAGCTTTGGACTTATAATTTGAATTATTTTGACTTTCTCAATCAAGAAAATATATCCAAAGAAACTGGCCTACAATTAATTCAAGATTTTATAAAAAATGACGCTTTATTAAAAGATGGGAAAGAACCCTATCCAATTTCTTTAAGAGGAATAAATTGGGTGAAGTTTTTGAGTAATAATCAAGTTAAAGATGAATTAATTAATAATACTCTTTATTTTCATTATTGTATTTTATTTAAAAACTTAGAATATCATTTGCTAGGAAATCATCTTCTTGAAAATGCATTTTCATTATTATTTGGGGCTTACTATTTTCAGGATGAAAAACTATATAACAAGTCCAAGAATCTTCTTATTTCTGAATTAAACGAACAAGTTCTAAAAGACGGTGCTCATTTTGAATTATCTCCAATGTATCATCAGATTATTTTATCAAGATTATTAGATGGTATCCAGTTAATTAAATTAAATAGCGAATGGAAAAAAGATGATTTATTATCATTTTTGGAAGCTAAGGCTAGTTTAATGATTTCATGGCTTCACAATATAACTTATAAAAATGGAAACATTCCAATGTTAAATGATGCAACATTTAATATTGCACCAAATTCAGAAAATATATTTTCTTACGCAAAACACTTAGGAATTAATAGCCAAAATATTCCATTTTCAGATTCAGGTTATCGAAAAATAAACTTAAACAATTATGAGCTACTGCTAGATATTGGAAATGTAGGTCCGGATTATCAACCGGGACATGCCCACAGTGATACATTCAATTTTGAATTGATTATAGATGGTAATCCTATTTTTGTCGATACAGGTATTTCTACTTATGAAAAGAATGCTATTCGACAATATGAAAGAGCTACATCTTCACACAATACAGTAAAAATAGGATCTAAAGATCAAACTCAAGTTTGGGGAGGATTTCGTGTAGCTAAAAGAGCTAAAATTACTCATTTAGTAGAAAAATCTAATCTTATTGAAGCTAGTCATGATGGATACTTAAGTGATGGCTATAAACACACAAGGTCTTTTTTATGGGGAGAAAAATATTTAATTTTAAAAGATAAAATAAATAGATCAACAAGTAATAAAGCTAAGGCTTATTTTCACTTACACTTTTCAGTATCAAAACCATTAGTCGATGGTAATAATGTTATAATAGAATCTTCAGGAGTGTCCATTGAATTTGAGAGAGCATCTAATATTTGTATTGAAGAATATCAATTATCAGTAGGGTTTAATAAAACTAACTTAGCTTATAAAATTGTAGTATTATTTGACCAAACACTAAAAACCAAAATCTCACTATGAGAATTCTTTTTTTAACAGACAATTTCCCTCCTGAGACCAATGCACCTGCTACAAGGACTTATGAGCATTGTTTGAAATGGATTGATATGGGATATAAGGTAACAGTTATAACGTGTTTTCCAAATTTTCCAAAGGGGAAAGTATTTGAAGGGTATACTAACAAGTTATACCAAAAAGAGAATATTGATGGAATTACTGTAATCAGAGTTTGGTCTTATATTACAAAAAACAATGGTTTTGTAAAGCGGATAATCGATTATATAAGTTATGCCTTAACCTCTTTCTTATTTGGGTTATTTATAAAAACAGATTTAATCATAGCAACAAGTCCACAGTTTTTTACAGCGATATCCGGAAGCATGTTAAGTGTTTTTAAGAGAACCCCATGGGTAATGGAAGTAAGGGATTTATGGCCAGATTCAATCGCCGCTGTTGGTTCAATGAATAAAAGTTCAAAACCTTTTAAGGTACTCAAAAAAATAGAACATCATTTATACCTTAGTGCATCAAAAATAGTAGTAGTCACAGATAGTTTTAAGAAATATATAATAAAAGAGCATCAAATTAAACCTGAAAAAGTAGGCGTATTTAAAAATGGTGTCATAATCAATAATTTCAAGAAGCCAGAATTAAATGATGTGATTGCTTTAAAAGAATCTTTGGGCTTAAAAAATAAAATTATTATTTCTTACCTAGGGACCCATGGGTTAGCTCACGGATTAAAATTTATTTTAGAGAGTATATCTAAAATATCAAATCCGGATCTACATTTTTTATTTATTGGTGATGGTGCCGAAAAAGAAAATTTGATAAAATACTCAAAAACCTTACATTTAAAAAATTTCACTTTTCTTGAAAGTGTTACAAAAAGTGAGATTCCTTTATATATAGAGATATCAGATTATTCTTTGGTAAATTTAAAGAAATCAGATGAGTTTAAAAATGTAATCCCATCTAAGATATTTGAAAATATTGCAATGTATAAACCAATTTTATTGGGTGTTGAAGGAGAGTCTAAAAAATTAATTGATGACTATGAAGTTGGTGTTTGTTTTGAACCAGAGAACATAGAGTCTTTTTTAAATGCCCTCTGCGATATTCAAAAGTTAGATAGAGAGTCATTCAAAGTTAATTGTAATAAAATGTTAGCGGATTTTGATAGAAACAATATTGCCGAAAATTTGATTAAATTTATTGTTTAAAAATATAAATATGCCATTCGACCCAAATTCAGCAAAAAAAGCAGGTAAAAAATCTAAAAGAGGTCCTGCAAAAAAAGAAGGACCTTCCATCAAAGAAAAGATGGAAATGCTCTATGAAAAAGTGTTGGATGATCTACTTATAAACCAAGACAAGCTTACAAAAACAGAACGGGTAAAAGTTTTTGTAACCCTGTCTAATTATATCTTCCCAAAAACAAAGTCTGTAAGAGACAAATTCACTCTGGAACAATTAAAAGAGAAAAATGAAGATCACTTTAACCAAGATCCAGACCCTACCAAATAAATTTGTTAAAGAAAAACAATCAATTGAATTATAAAGAAACCCTATTTTTTATTGCCAAATGTTTAACTATTTCTCTGGAAGAAGAAAACAGAGACGAAATAGAGTTGGTGCTGAAAACAACAGATTTAGATTGGGAATCAGTGGTTAAAGTAAGCACCAGTCATTATGTCTTTCCTGCGCTCTACTGTAATTTTAAAAGAGCTAATTTTTTAAAACACCTTCCCGCTGATTTGGTTGATTACATGAAACATATTACCGATATAAACAGGGACCGGAATAAACAAATAATTTCACAAGCAAATGAATTAAACAATGTTTTATTAGCGAATAACATTAGACCTATATTTTTAAAAGGAACGGGTAACTTATTAGCTGGTTTATATAAAGATATTGGCGAACGAATGGTTGGTGATATTGATTTTATTTTCTCAAAAGAAGACTATCTAAAAGCGATTACTATTTTAAGAGAGTTTGGGTATTCTGAAGTAGAATCGCTTAAATACTATAATCCTGAAAAAAAACATTACAGAAGACTTCAAAAAGAGAATAACATCGCAGCCATAGAAATTCATAAAGAGCTTTTATTAGAAAAATATACCAATGAATTTAATTACTGCTTTGTAGAAAAAGATAGTCAGATTATAAATGGTGCTGCAGTTTTAAGCTATGAAAATAAATTAAACTTATCTATCATAGCCAATCAAATAAACGATAGTGGTAATTATTATAAGACAATGGCTTTAAGAAATGCATATGATGTTTTTTTATTGTCTAAAAAAACGAATGCAAAAGATGCGGTGCATGCTTTAGATAAACTAACCAATCCTTTGAATTGTTTCTTAGCAGCGTGTTATGAAGTTTTTAATGCTGTAGATAGTTTAGAATACAACAACACAAAAAAAACAGCTTCGTATTTAAATGTTTTTAATAGCCAGTTTACCAATCCAATACCAACAAAAAGACGACACAAACGTATCAAGATTCATCTTTTTATTAAATCGAGAGTAAACATTCTTTATAAAGCAGCAATATACAAAGAGTATCGCGTTTGGTTATTTAAAAGAGTAACCGATAAAAACTGGTACAAAGAAAAAGGAATTCAGTTAGGAATAAGAAAATAACATTACCAAATAACTCCCGCCTGTTGCATAAATAAATCTGCCAGTGCATCTTTGTTTTGATGGGTGCCAATATAAGACAGAAAAGTACTCTCTTTAGAATGTCCAGTAATATTCATTAAAAGCGGCGTTTCAATTTTGCCATAATAGTTAGACGCAAAAGAACGCCTCATAATATGTGAGGTCACAAATTCATGCTTTGGCGCATTTACAATTTCTTTTCTACGAGTCTTTGGGTTGTTCTTAAACCCAGACACCAATTCATCTATTCCCGCCATTTTGCAAATTGCTTTAATTTGTTTATTAAACACCACTTGAGATACTCTTCTCGGGAATTCATTTTCTAATAGTTCAATAACTAAAGGATCTGCCACACCAACAGTCACCGCCTTCTTTGTTTTCTGTTGTAATATATCTATATATAATCCTGTAGGTGCTTTTCTAAGATTATCCGGGCTCAACTTTAATAGATCTGAGACTCGCTGCCCGATACACAAACCAATCAATAACCAATTATAACTATCTGTATATGCTGCTGGGATCTGCTTTAATCCCTTTAATGCTTTTATCTCTGATGGATTTAAAATATGAAGAATTCGATCGGAGCTTTTCTGCTTAAAAGATTCTATATAATTAGAATAGGGGTGTACTTCCAAGCCACTTTTCTCAGCATCTCTCAAAATAATCTTCAATAATTTTAAGAGCTGACCACAGTAATTATCACTATACTGCTGTTCAATTTTTAGAAAACGAGTAAAAGATTCGGCGGTATATTTATCAATAGAGTTCAAATACAATCTTTCAGATTTCTCAAATTCATACCCTTTTACAATCCGAAACAAAGATTTATACGTCCGAATGGTATTATGTGCCAAACCCACCGTTCCATAACCTTGAACTCTTTTTGTGGCTGAATTGGAAATAAAATGTTCTAAATAGTCTAAAAATAAGACATATTTTTCTACTTTTATAGGTGTCTTATGTGTCTTAATTTGTGGTTTTTTATAGAAATTAACGTGCATATAACGTATGTTATTTTAATTATTTAACATAAATATAACTTTTGTTTATTTATAATTTAACAAAATATGAGCTAAATTATAACAAGTTAATCTACTTCAATATACGTTATTTATTTAAAAAATAAAAGTTAAAATGCTTATTTTTAAGGTGTTAAATCGATTTATTTTTGAAAAGACTACGGACTGTAGTCATTAAAAATATCACGATCAAGTTTCTAAAAACTAGTTAAGATTTACACAGTAATCTCAAAAATTAGTATTTTGTGCGTTGCCGATTTCAGGATTTACTAAGATTAGTTGATATCCTTTTAATTGAAGGAATTCGTCTTTGAATGCTTCGAGCTTACTTTTTATAATTTCATGGGTATTTGAAAAAAATTCATGTAAAGGATATTTTTTTTCTTTTAAAAAAACATTTTAATTGAAAAATACAAATAGAAAAGTACAAATCAATTTCAATATGTCCATGAACATTTCTAGTTTTATCGTAAAAGCTAGTAGTGAACAGAGTGCTAAAAGTCTAGGCTGTTTGACCCCGATGACAATCGGGAGAGTTCCTAGACTTTCACGAAGGAACAAATAGCTTCAGATAAAATTAGGAAGTTCTAGACTTTTTGATACTTTTTTGGCAATGAAAAAAGTATGGAATTATAAAATACGTTTTTCTATTTCGTTAATGATTACGAAATCAAGACAAAAGGGAAAGAATTATTTTTTATCTATTTTTCTTTTCCCATTGATGAAAAGAACCAAAAATCGAGACTTATTTTATTTGTCTTAAATGCTACAAGACACTAAACTGTCGCATCCAGACCGTTGCACTCTTTGTATGCTTAGCCGTTTCATATCTTTTGAATTTCTACGAAAAATAAAAGTATGTCGGTTTTAGACGCTGATAGTAGTACTATTTCTTTTTTCTTTTAAAAAAACATTTTAATTGAAAAACACAAATAGAAAAGTACAAATCAATTTAAATATGTTCATGAACATCTCTAGTTTTATCTTAAAAGCTAGTAGTGAATGGAGTGTCAAAAGTCTAGGCTGTTTGATCCCGATAATAATCGGGAGAGTTCCTAGACTTTCACGAAGGAACAAATAGCTTCAGATAAAAGTAGGAAGTTCTAGACTTTTTGATACTTTTTTGGCAATAAAAAAAGTATAGAATTATAAAATGCATTTTATTTTTCATTAATGAGTAGAGAACAACATTTAACTTTAATACTTTTTTGCTTGATCAAAAAGTATTCAAAAAATCAAGACTCACTTTTATTTTTCAAAAATTCTACTTTCTACTTCACTATCGAATCCAGACCGCAAGCTCTTTGGATTCTTGCCGTTTCATAGAAATTGAATTCTTACTAAAAATAAAATAGGTCAGTTTTAAATGCTGATTTTATTTATGATATGCTACTCTATAAATTAAAATGGTTTATCGTCCATCGTTTCTCGAACAACGGATAACGAACAACGAACAACGAATAACGCCTAACGAACAACGAAAATAAATTCATGTTCATGAACATCTCTAGTTTTATCGTAAAAGCTAGTAGTGAATGGAGTGTCAAAAGTCTAGGCTGTTTGATCCCGATGACAATCGGGAGAGTTCCTAGACTTTCACGAAGGAACAAATAGCTTCAGATAAAATTAGGAAGTTCTAGACTTTTTGATACTTTTTTGGCAATGAAAAAAGTATGGAACTATAAAATACGTTTTTCTATCTCATTGATGAATAAAAATCGACTTAAGGAGATTAACGAACTCCAATACATAGCAGCGCTTGCGCTAAACAAAAACCGAGACTTATTTTATTTTGCTTAAATGCTACAAGACACTGCACTGTCGCATCCAGACCGCAAGCTATTTGGTTTCTTAATATTTCATAGAAATTTATTATGTTATTTTTCTTAGAGGTGAACTATATAATCTCACTTAATTATTTCTATTCTTTTTAAATGAGTGCACAGGCATTTCTTTTTAGAACATCTAAAAAAGAAGTTAGGTATGAATTCGATGCATTGTGTTTGTTTTTTGTTTTGAGTTAGTTTACATTTGATGAAACTAGATAAAGTCTTTTTTCTAGGAGGTAATACCTTAATGATATCGTAATGAAAGGAATAATTTTAGCAGGTGGCAGCGGAACGCGATTATATCCTTTAACCAAAGGGGTGTCAAAGCAACTATTACCAGTATATGACAAACCCATGATTTATTATCCATTGTCAGTACTAATGTTGGCGTGTATTAAAGAAATTTTAATTATTTCTACACCAGAAGATTTGCCAAATTTTGAAAAGCTTTTAGGTACTGGAGAAGATTTGGGAATACAGTTAACATATAAAGAACAAGCAAGGCCCGAGGGTGTGGCGCAGGCTTTTATTATAGGAGCCGATTTTATTGGCAATGCTGCTGTTTGTTTAATTTTAGGAGATAATATATTTTACGGCCAGGGTTTTTCTGAAACCTTGCAAAATGCAAAAGAAAATATTAAAAAAGGCAAGTCTACTGTGTTTGGGTATTATGTAAATGATCCAGAAAGATATGGTGTTGCCGAGTTCGATAGTAATGGCATAGCGGTCTCTATAGAAGAAAAACCTGCAAGACCAAAATCTAACTATGCAATAGTAGGTTTGTATTTTTACACGAATGAAGTGGTTCAAATAGCAAAGAAGATTACACCCTCTCAAAGAGGAGAGTTAGAAATAACAGATGTAAATCAAGCTTATTTAAAAAGTAATAATTTAAGAGTGCAACTTTTAGGTAGAGGTTTTACCTGGTTAGATACAGGTACACACGATTCTTTAATGCAAGCTGGGCAGTTTATAGAAACCATAGAAAAAAGGCAAGGATTGAAGGTAGCTTGTTTAGAAGAAATTGCGTACAACATGAAGTATATAGACACCGCGCAATTAAAAAAAATAGCAGAACCTCTAAAGAAAAATGAATATGGCCAGTATTTATTAAAACTAACGAAATAGATACAATGAAATGTCTAAAAACAGAAATACAAGACCTGTATGTAATAGAACCTTCCGTTTTTGAGGATGAAAGAGGTTATTTTTTAGAGTCTTTTAATCGAGAAAAGTTTCAAGAAAATATAGGGCCTGTGAAATTTGTACAGGACAATGAATCTAAGTCTTCTAAAGGAGTTTTAAGAGGATTGCATTTTCAAAAACCTCCATTTAATCAAGCCAAATTGGTGCGGTGTATAGAGGGCCGAGTGTTAGATGTTGCTGTAGATATTAGAAAGGGTTCCCCTACGTACGGAAAGCACGTAGCTATAGAGTTATCGGGCGAAAATAAAAAACAAGTATTTGTTCCTAAAGGTTTTGCACACGGATTTTCTGTGTTAAGTGAATCTGCTGTGATTACCTATAAGGTAGACAATCGATATGCGCCTGAATATGACGCTGGGATTCGTTTTGATGATGAAGCCTTGCAGATCGATTGGCGTTTACCCCAAGAGGAAGTTCAATTATCAGAAAAAGATAAAAATTTACCGTCTTTTAAAGATTTAGATTCCCCTTTTAATTTTTAAAAACATGAATATACTAGTTACAGGATCTAATGGGCAGTTGGGCTCAGAAATAAAAGACGTCGCGGCAAGCTATAAAAGTTTTCGTTTCTTTTTTATGGATTTGCCAGCATTGGATATATGTAACAGCAGTGAATTAGATATTTTTATTGCAAAAAATAAAATAGATACCGTTATTAATTGTGCTGCTTATACGGCTGTAGACGCAGCAGAAGAAAATGCAGTAATTGCCGAACAAGTAAATGGAGCAGGTGTTTTGAATTTAGTGCATGCACTAGCAAAAGTAAAGGGAAAATTAATCCATATTTCTACAGATTATGTTTTTGATGGGAATGGTTTTTTACCCTACCAAGAGTCAGATAAGACAAACCCGATGGGTGTGTACGGTAAAACAAAAAGAAATGGAGAACTGGCAGTAATCAATGGAGACATTGATGGGATTGTGATTCGAACTTCTTGGTTGTACTCTTCCTACGGTACTAATTTTGTAAAAACAATGCGAAGGCTCGGTAAAGAAAGAAAAGAATTAGGAGTTATTTATGACCAATTAGGTACACCAACGAACGCATCTGATTTGGCAAAAACCTGTCTAGATATTCTTGCTTATAGTAAAGAAACGAATATAAATGCAAAAGGAAATATCTATCATTATTCGAATGAAGGTGTTGCCTCTTGGTATGATTTTGCAAAGGCTATTATGGAATTAGTTGAAATAGAATGCGAAGTAATTCCTATAGAGACCAAAGCCTACCCTACCTCTGCAAAGAGGCCTCATTTTTCAGTATTGAATAAGGCTAAAATTAAAAACGATTTTGAAATTGAAATTCCATATTGGAGAGATTCTTTAGCACAGTGTATTTCAAAACTGAACCAGGAATAAAATGACATTGAAAAAAAATATTTTAATTACCGGAGGTGCTGGTTTTATAGGCTCGCATTTAGTGCGGTTGTTTATGAATAAATATCCAAAGTATCAAATTATTAATATGGATGTTTTAACCTATGCTGGTAATTTAGAGAATTTAAAAGATATTGAAGCTAAAGAAAATTACACGTTTATAAAATGTGATATTTGTGATATTGAAAAGGTGAAAAAGGTTTTTGTAGATTATAAGATTGATTCGGTCATTCACTTAGCGGCGGAATCGCATGTAGATCGTTCTATTGAAGATCCGTTTTCTTTTGCCCAGACCAATGTAATGGGAACACTTAGTTTATTGCAAGCAGCTAAAGAATATTGGGGTACTGCCTTTACAAATAAGTTGTTTTATCATATTTCAACAGATGAAGTATATGGTTCATTGGGTCAAGAAGGCCTTTTTACAGAAGAAACAGCTTATGACCCTCATTCTCCTTATTCGGCATCCAAAGCTTCTTCAGATCATTTTGTAAGCGCTTTTGCAGATACCTATGGAATACCAACAGTAATATCTAATTGTTCAAATAATTATGGTTCGTATCAGTTTCCAGAGAAATTAATTCCGTTATTCATTAACAATATTATAAATAACAAGCCACTTCCTGTCTATGGAAAAGGAGAAAATGTTCGAGATTGGTTATTTGTAAATGACCATGTAAGAGCTATTGATGTTATTTTTCATGACGGAAAATTAGGGGAAACCTATAATATTGGCGGATTTAATGAATGGAAAAACATCGATTTAATTAAACTACTTATAAGTACTGTAGATAAATATTTAGGCAGAGCAGTAGGTACTTCAGAAAAACTAATAACCTTTGTAGCAGATAGGGCTGGCCATGATGCACGCTATGCAATAGATGCTACGAAATTAAAGGATGAATTAGACTGGGAGCCATCGTTACAATTTGAAGAGGGAATTGATGAAACGGTAAAATGGTATCTAAACCATACAGATTGGTTACAAAATATAACTTCGGGTGCCTATGCAAAGTATTACGAAGATATGTATAACTTGTAAACGGTCTTTCTGTATTATAATTCAATTTTGGACACGAAAAAAAAAGCTATTATAACGAGCGAATAAATTTATTATACTATTTTTGTAAAAAAAAAGAAAATTTAAAATGAAATTACACTCCCTTAAAATACAACCAAGTTATATCTTACTACTTTTGATGATTGGTTTATCTTCCTGCGTATCTAATAAAAAAATCGCTTATTTTCAGTTTGATAAAATAGACCAAGAAAATGTAAGCAATGTGTATAAAACAGTTTTTAAGGCCGACGATTTATTGCAAATAACGGTAGCTTCAGACGATTTAGAGGCTGTGAAACCTTTTAACTTGCCCGCAGTTGCTTTTTCTGCTGCAACTAATTCTACTGTGGGACAGATACAACAATTGAGTTATTTAATTGATAGCAATGGGGAAATAGATTTCCCTGTTTTCGGAAAATTAAAAATAGGAGGTTTAACCCGAGAAGAGACCATTGCACTAATTATTGGAAAAATAGCACCAGATTACGTGAAGAATCCTACCATAAATATTAGAATTTCTAACTTTAAAATTACAGTACAAGGAGATGTGCGTGCACCAGGAACTTTTAACATTCCTAATGAGAGAGTCACCATTTTAGATGCTATTGGTTTGGCAGGAGATTTAAATATTTCAGGTAGAAGAGACAATGTGTTAGTTATTAGAGAGGAAGGAAACTTTAAAAAGGAATACCGTGTAAATTTATTGTCAAAGAAAACCTACACATCTCCAGTATTTTATTTGCAACAGAATGACATTGTATACGTAGAGCATAATTATGCAAAAATACAATCTGCATCTTCGAACACAAACACTTCATTATTTATTTCGATTGCAGGAACGTTGATTGCAATTATTACACTTATAATAAGAAACTAAATGCAAAATACAAACGATACTTCGGGTTTTAATGCAGAAGAAGCTGCAGATACTATAAATATTAAAGAAGAATTAGGAAAATATCTTTTTCATTGGAAATGGTTTTTTCTATGTATTCTAATTTCATTAGCGGGCGCATACATTTATTTAAGATATGCCACACCGTTATACAGTGCCACGACTACCATCATGATTAAAGACAATCAAAAATCTGGTATTTCAAAAGAATTGGCGGCCTTTGAAGATTTAGGAATTGTTGGGGGGTCTGCAAATAATACAGACAATGAAATAGAAATTTTAAAATCGAGAAAAATTATTGGGGAGGTTATAGATGCATTGCAATTAAATACTATTTATTATTCCGAAGGAAGAATAAAGACGTCAGAAGTGTATGGTAATAAATTGCCAATACATGTTGTTTGGGGTACCTCTTTGGATGGTGATATATATCAAATAGAAAAGATGCCTTTAGCTATCAATATTGTATCTGCTGACGTATTTTCGTTAAAGGATGCAGAAGGAAATGCGATAGGGAGTTATAGTTTTGATGAGGAAGTAACTGCTAATGGGCTTCGTTTTAAAGTTCAGAAAACTATAGATTTTGATTTTAAGGGGCCAGAAATAATTATTATTTCTTTGTTAGAAAGAGATAAGGTAATTAGTGGTTATGTGGGTGGAGTAACGGTTAGTACGGTAGATAAACTATCGAGTGTACTAAAATTAGCCTTTACACACCCTGTAAAACAGAAAGCTGAAGATTTTTTAAATGAATTGGTAAAGCAATACAACATCGATGCTATTAAAGATAAAAATGAGGTTTCTCAAAAAACAAAAGTATTTATAGATGAGCGTTTAAGTTCTATTGGGAACGATTTAAATACCATACAAGACCGAGTTAAGAAATTTAAAATAGACAATGAAATTACAGGGCTTTCAACGGAAGGAGAATTAGCTTTGGAAGCTGCTTCATTGAATAATGAAAAATTAATTCAGATTAAAACACAACTGAATATTGCCGAAGCGGTTTTAAAAAACATTGACCAGCAAGAAAATAAAGATGAAACGCTGCCTCAAAATTTAGGGTTTTCTGAGGTTTCAATTATTGCTTCTATTAGGGCCTATAATGAGTTGGTGGTGTATAAAAATCGGTTAGGCACAACTGCGGGTGCTAAAAACCCTCAAATTGTGCAATATCAAATAGAAATAAACGCTCTAAAGTTAAATTTAAAAAATAGCATTTCAAATTTAATAGCAACGTTAAAATTGCAGTACGCTCAAATTAATAAAGAAGCAGACAGGGTAAATTCTAAAATTTCTGCAATTCCTTTTTTAGAGCGTGGCTTTATAGACATTGCAAGGCAACAAGAAATTATTGCTGGTTTGTATTCTTATTTGTTAAAAAAGAAGGAAGAAACAGCTATTTCCCTAGCAGTAGCAGTAGCAAATGCAAAAATTATTGACGTTGCTTATGGTTCAGACACTGCCATTTCTCCAAAGAAAAAAATAATATATTTAGGGGCATTATTATTAGGATTGATCTTTCCTTTTATGGTAATTTATCTGAAAGCTTTGTTAGACACGAAAGTACATTCTAGAAAAGACATTGAAGATTTAACATCAATTCCGTTTTTGGGAGACATTCCGCATTCTGAATCTGGTGAGAAAATTGCCATAACTTCTGGATCAAGAACAAGTACTGCAGAATCTTTTAGGCTGATACGTACCAATTTAGAATTTATGCTACCAGGTTCTGGAGATAACGGAGAAGGAAAATCTATTTTTATAACTTCTACTACCAGTGGTGAGGGAAAATCTTTTGTATCTATAAACCTTGCTGCAGCTTTAGCGTTGTCTGGTAAAAAGGTGTTATTAATGGGGCTAGATTTAAGGGCACCTAAAGTAACAGAGTATTTAGGTTTGCCAGATAGAGCAGGTGTTACCAATTATATTATGGACGATTCCTTAAGTGTAGACGATTTGAAATTTTCTATACCAGAAATCAAAGGATTAGACATTATTGCCTCTGGAGTAATACCTCCAAACCCATCAGAATTATTACTACATAAGAAGGTTACAGAGTTATTTAAAGTTGTTAAAAAAGAGTACGATTATATAATTATAGATACTGCTCCCGTTAATTTGGTTACCGATACTTTATTAATAGCTAAATATGCAGATATGTTTGTATATGTAACCAGAGCAAATTATTTAGACAAGAGGATGTTAAATGTAGCACAAACCTTGTACAGAGAAAAGAATTTACCCAATATGGCAATGGTACTGAATGATACAGACATGGCTAGAGGCTACGGTTACGGTTACGGTTACGGTTACGGCTATGGTTACGGCTATGGAAATGGCTATGTAGATGAGGTGAAGAAACCTTGGTATAAAAGAATTTTAAGTTAAAAAAAAGTATTAAGTTCAATTAAAAAAGCATCCAATAGGATGCTTTTTTTTATGATAAGAATTTTTTATTATTATTCAAGAGATGCTTAATTTTTGCTAAGGTTTTTTTAGTTCCAATTTTAGGAAGCAATTCTAAATGGTTTTGGTGGTGGGTGTCTGTGCCAACAAAATCATACAAGTTTTCTTTTAATAATTTTTCAGATGTTTTTTGCACACCTTTACCGTATTGATCTGTTAAGGATAATAAGTTGAGCTGAAACAAACAGCCAGCTTGTTTTAGTTTGTAGTAACTCTTAAAATCTGTGTGGTAAAAGTTATAGCGTTCTGGGTGTGCTAAAATGGGTTTATAGCCCTTTAGCTGTATTTCAAAAAGAAGTTCATATAAATTTATAGGAGCGCTGAAATAAGACATTTCCACAAGAATATAGTTATCTTTTAATACCAGGATATCTTTTTGATCTAGTAGGGCAGAAAATTCTCCGTCTAACATATACTCTGCCGTAGCCTGAATAGAAATACCTTTTATTTCCCTTTTTTCTAATTCTTTTTTTACCGCTGCTAGCTTCTGTTTAATAACTTCGCTAGAATTAGGGTATACACTGCCTAAAACATGTGGGGTGGTTATGAAATTTTTAATACCATAGGAAGCCATTTTTAAGAGGAGTGCTATGGAAGTATCCATGTCTTTTGCACCATCATCGATACCGGGAAGTAAATGGGAATGAATGTCCACAAAATCATCTGTAAAGAAGTCTGTTAATGGGATTTTCTTTTTAAAAAACAACATAGCGATTAATTTGTCGTAAAAATACTACTTTTAAAAGAACTTTTATGAACGAAAACGATTGAAGTTCGGTAGTTTATTGTCCATTATCGTAAGTTGTTATATCTTCGAAAAAAAATAATAAGAATATGATTTTAATTGCTGACGGAGGTTCTACAAAGGCAGACTGGATTGCTATTAACAGTGAGAAAGAAGAAGTGTTTAGAGTTCGAACTTTAGGTTTAAATCCTGCAGTGGTTGTAGAAGAGGAACTGCACAATAGGATTATTAATATGTTTCAGTTAATGAACATTAAAAATGAGGTAACTGAAATTCATTTTTATGGCTCTGGTTGCGGAACCCCAGGACCAGTAGCAATTTTAAAGGAGATTTTAGAAACCATCTTTATAAACGCTGTAATCTATATTGCAGAAGATATGTTGGCAGCGGTATATGCCGCTACTGGAAAAGAACCTGCGATGGTTTGTATTTTAGGAACGGGATCTAATAGTTGTTATTTTGATGGAGAAAATATAGAAATGTTGGCGCCTTCTTTAGGATATATTCTAATGGATGAGGCTAGTGGTAATTATTTTGGAAAAAAATTAATTGTAGATTATTTTTATAAAAAAATGCCAAAAAATATCTGTTTAGAGTTTGAAAAAGAATTTAACTTAGATGCAGATCACATTAAAAAGAATATTTACAAAGAAGTAAATCCGAATATGTATTTGGCATCATTTGCAAAATTTATGTTCGAATTTAAAGATGAAAAGTATATTAAAAGGTTAATTAAGAAAGGTTTTCAAGAGTTCTTTAAGTGTCGCGTTTTACCATATAACGTAGATAGCAATTCAAAAATCTATTTTATTGGCTCAATAGCACACTATTTTAAAGATGTTTTAGAAAAAGTAGCAGCTAAAAATAACTTAACAATTACAGGCGTTATTCAAAGACCCATTGATAATTTGTTAGAATATCACAAGAAAAACATCAATCTATAATAGCAAGTATTCTTTCTAACTGCATACCTCTAGACCCTTTAATTAAAATAGATTCCTGTTTTAAAGGATTAGCGGTAATGTATGCTTTTAAGGCTTCGAAATTTCTAAATTGCTTGTTTTGGGTGCTAGTTTTATAGAAGTGTTCGCCAACGTAAAGTGTTTGAGAAAAAGGCATAGCATCTGCTAAGTTTACAATTGCTTGATGTTCTATTGTACTTTGCGCTCCTAACTCAAACATATCTCCTAAAATAACCACTTTTGATGCTTTTTTAAGCTTCGAGAAGTTCTCTAAAGCAACTTCCATACTCGAGGGATTTGCATTGTAAGCATCTAAAATAATATGATTGCTTTCTTTTTCAATGATTTGCGAGCGGTTATTTGTTGGGGTATAATTTTCAATAGCCTTTTTAATTTCCGTGGCTTTTAGTTTAAAATGAATACCAATAGTTATGGCTGCCAAAATATTTGTGTAATTATAGGCTCCTATTAGATTGCTTTCAATTTCACCATCTTCAGATGCTATTTTTACAAATGGATCTGCTCCTAGAAACTTAAGGTACTCAGGAAAACAAATCGTTTTAAGCTCTCGTGTTTTTTCAACTTGAATAGGATCTTTAGGATTTATAAAGGCAACTTTATGATGTTCCTGTAAAAAGGCATACAATTCACTCTTTCCTTTAACTACGCCTTCAATTCCTCCAAAACCTTCTAAGTGTGCTTTTCCGAAATTTGTAATATAACCAAAATCGGGTGCTGCAATACCGCATAAAAATTCAATTTCTTTTTGATGATTAGCACCCATTTCTACAATACCAATTTCAGTATTTGGCGTCATAGATAGCAAAGTTAAAGGCACACCAATATGGTTGTTTAGATTTCCTAAAGTAGCGGTAGTAGTATATTTTTCTGATAGTACCGTGTTTATTAATTCTTTGGTAGTTGTTTTTCCATTACTACCGGTTAGTGCAATAATAGGTATTCTTAATTGTAATCGATGATAATTGGCTAGTTGTTGCAACGTCTCTAAAACATTGTCTACTACAATAGTTTTGTCATTTATTTTAAATTCAATTTCATCAATAATTGCAAATGCTGCGCCTTGCTCTAGGGCGGTATGGGCAAATTTATTTCCGTTAAATTTTTCGCCTTTTAAAGCAAAAAACAGCGCATGTTCTCTAATATTCCTAGTATCGGTGTCTACTAGATAGTATTTTGAGTATAGCGTATAAATTTCTTTTATTCCCATTGTTTAAAGATAAAAAAAATCCTCATTGTTTAGTAACAATGAGGATTAAATATTTTTTAAAATATAAATTATCTGCTACGAACAGCATTTGTCTTTTTTCTGTATTCCATAGGGCCTAACTTATCTGTAACACATCTAAAACCAATAAAATTAGTTGCCATATATTGTGGTAAATACCTTCTTTGTGCAGGATCTAACCAATACTCTCTATCCGCCCAAGATCCGCCTTTATAAACTCTCGTTTCATCACTAATTAAAGTACTACGCTTTTTAGCATCAATTGTAATTACTTCAGCACCAGAATTAGCGTCTGTTTTTCTCTTTGGGGCTTCTGGTGAATTATACATGCTAGGTTTAGACGCAAAGCTTTCTTGGTCAAGATCATAATATCTTGATGAATTTAAATCTCCATCAGAAATATTCGAATTATCAGATTTAGAAAAATTTGTTCTAAAAGTAGCATCACTTTTTGTGATCGGTATGTATTTAATTGCACCAGGAAGTTGTTTTGGTCTAATACTCCCGTTTGGTAATGTATCATATTCTACAGCTACCTCGTCACCTACTATAACAACTTTACCTTCTTTATTAATTGATTTTTTCGTAAAAATATTTCCTCTGAAATAATTAAAGTCATTCGCTTCATTGTCAATAATAGGTCTGTAAATATCTGCTACCCATTCCGCAACATTTCCAGACATATCATACAAGCCAAAAGCATTTGGTGGATACGATTTTATTTCAATAGGGATGTCAGAACCATCAGAAGTCCACCCTGGTAAACCACTATATTCACCTTTCCCTTGTTTGAAGTTTGCTAACTGATCTCCTCGGTATCTTTTGTCTTTAGATCTCGTGAATTTTCCATTCCAAGCATATTTTTTTCTACCTCTAATATTGTTGTACTCTCTGTTTTCCGAAACTGCTTTTGCTGCAAATTCCCATTCAGCTTCTGTAGGAAGTCTGTATTTTTGTTGCAAAATACCATCTGCTTGTGTTATTTTTCTTCCTTGAAAAGCATCTTTTCCTGGCTTTGCTTGCCCTTTTCCTCTTCTTGTTCTTACACCTCTTTTGTAAATAGTTGTATCGCGCTCTTTGCCATCTATTTTTTTGAACAGGTTGTCTGAATCACTTAAAAACCGATCGGTATCAAAAAAGTTCCTTGTAGAATCTAATTCGAAAATATTTTTAATAAAACCTTTGTCTATTAATTTTTTTAGGTTTACCACGTTTGTTCTCCATTTGCAGTACTCATTTGCCTGCAACCAAGTAACACCAACTACAGGGTATTCTGCATACGCTGGGTGACGAAAATAATTTTGTGTTAAAATATCTGTATTTCCTAAGCTTTTTCTCCAAACTAAAGTGTCTGGTAAAACAGAGTTGTAAATATGTTTGTACTGGGGATGTGGCTTCCCGTCCTTTGAAGGAGGAAATACATCTTTCGTATATTGCACGTACAAAGAATATTCAGAATTAGTAACTTCTGTTTCATCCATAAAAAATGGACGCACATGCATTTTATTAGGAGTGGTATTCCAATCGAACATTACATCATCTTGTACTTGCCCCATTGTGAAAGATCCACCTTCCACAAGCACCATTCCTAAAGGAGTTTGACTTTCAAAAGAGCCATTTTTTATGTAGTTTCCATTTTTCGGATCGTTAAATGACAAACCTGTTAATCGAGAGGTGTTACTTGACTTATTGCTGCTACAACTCGTCAAAAGAATTGTAGTTAGTATAACGATAGAAATATTTAATATTTTTTTCATTTCCGTAGAGAAATTTTAAACTTTAGTTTATTCGAGATGCAATTTACAATAATTATAATCTATTACAAGAAAAATGTATATTTTAATACCTCCTTTTTGCAATCTCTTTTATTAAACGTTTGCTTTTTAAATTTAGTATAACTTATCTTTGTAGCAGATTAAAATATCTGCTACAAATTTGCGTTATTTGAATACGATTTATGAAAAGATATTTTTTACTTATTTTAATACTACTCTTAGCTCAACATACAACTTCACAGGTAAATAATTCTGTATTAGCTGTAGGAGATTGGTATAAGTTTTCTGTGGATACGACAGGTGTTTTTAAAATTGACAAGAATCTATTGCAAAAAATAGGGGTTTCTACAAACGGATTAAATCCCAAGAATATTCAAATATTTGGGAATGGCGGGCATTTGTTGCCTGTTTTAAATAGCGATTTTAGAAACCAAGATTTAAAAGAAAATGCAATATTTATTGAGGGTGAAGCCGATGGAAGCTTTGATGCAAATGATTTTATTTTGTTTTATGCCAAAGGACCGCACGACTGGGTGATAAATACTACTGCGAAAACAGCAAATCATCGTCAAAATATATATTCAGATAAGGCCTACTATTTTATAACCGTTGGCAGTAGTAATGGGAAAAGAATTGCTAAAAAGGAAACGAATACAAACCAAGCAAGCAATGTAATTACTTCTTTTGATGATTTTACATTTTATGAAAAGGATGAAATAAATTTAATTGCAGCAGGAACACAATGGTTTTTTTATGATGATTTTAATATAGAGAATACCCAAACGTTTACAATACCCTTTTCAAATGCTTTAGAAAACACTTCTCTATCTGTTAAGATTAGAGCTGTAAGTGCTTCTGTAAGCTCTTCATCAATGCTGGTAAAAGTGAATGGTTTAGACTATCCATCACTAAATTTCTCGCCGATAAATTCTAATTCTAACGATAAAGCCAAAACTTCTGAAACAACTGGTCTTGTAGAGAATTCTTTAGATTTTATAAAAATCGAAATTAATTATAATAATAACGGAAACCCTTCGGCAAGCGCCTATTTAGACTTTATAGAGATTGTTGGTAAAAAGGAATTAAAGGCGGATGCTACCCAGTTTTCTTTTAGAAGTTTCGAGCAATCTGATGCAATTGGTGTGGTAGAGTACCAAATTAAAAATGCAACTAACATTTTTCAAGTTTGGGATGTTTCAAATTTTTTATTACCTAGCGCTATTTCTAATGAAGCAACGGATTCTAACTTTATATTTAGAGATAGTGGTGCATTTTTAAAGGAGTATGTTGTTTTAAATGAGTCCGATTTTTACATTCCAGAAACTATAGAAAACGCAAAAATTGCAAATCAAAATTTGCATGCATTAAGAGATCTTAATTATGTTATAATTACGAGCAGTGAGTTGGCTTCTGAAGCGAAGAGATTAGCTGAGTATCATGAGTTAAATTCTGGTTTAACAACAAAAGTGGTGCTTCTAGATGAAATTTATAATGAGTTTTCCTCAGGCTCTCAAGATATAACGGGTATCAGAGATTTTCTTAAACACATCTACGATACAAATTCTTCTGAAGATAAGAAACTAAAATACGTTTGCTTCTTCGGTGATGCATCTTATGACTATAAAGACAGACTTTCAGGCAATAACAATATTGTGCCTGTGAAATTATCAGAAGAAAGTTTCAACTTGGCAAACTCTTGGGTTACAGATGACTTTTTTGTGATGTTAGGTGAAAATGACGGTAACATGAATCGTGCCGATACAATAGAGGTTGTTTCTAGCAGAATACCGGTTACTGGAGCAGCACAGGCAAGAACAGTGGTAGATAAAATTTTAAGTTATTACAATAAGAGTGCTATTGGAGATTGGCGAAATACAATCACTTTACTAGCAGATGATATAGATGATGTTGATGATATACCGATTCAAAAAGGAGTAGAGGTTATTGCAGATGCTATTAAAAACAATAAACCGGTCTTTAACGTCAATAAAATTTATTTAGACTCATATGTACAACAAAATGCTTCTGGCGGCGAGCGTTACCCAGAAGTAAATGATGCAATTACAAATGCGATTGAAAAAGGAACGTTGGTTTTAGATTATTTTGGTCATGGAGGAGAAGATGGCTTTGCTTCAGAGAAAATTTTAGAAAAACCACAGATTCAGGGGTTTTATAACCCCAATACATTGCCTTTATTAATAACGGTTACTTGTGATTTTTCTAGATTTGATAATCCCAGTAGGATAACTGCAGGTGAGTTAACATTTTGGAATAAGACTGGTGGTGCAGCAAGTATGATTACAACTACGAGAGAGGTTTTTATTTTTTTTGGGAAGCGTTTTAATGAAGCTCTAATTAAAGTATTATTAGAATTTAATAATGAGGATGTAACAATTTCTGAAGCTTTAATGAATACTAAAAATAGTTTTTCCAAAGAGCAAAAGTTCTTTATCTATTCTTTTGGTGATCCCGCAATGAAATTGGCAGTACCGGAGCCAAATATTCAAATCACAAAAATGAATGGTAAAGATATGACCCAACCACTAGATACTTTAAAAGCGCTTTCTAAAGTTAGTTTTGAAGGCGTTGTTTTAGATAATATTGGTAATCGTTTATCTGATTTTAATGGGACACTTTCTACCACCGTTTTTGATAAATCTTTAGATAGAAAAACTTTAGGAAATAATAGTTTTGGTGAAATAATGGATTTTGATACGCAAGACAGTAAAATATTTAAAGGTAAATCTAGCGTGGTAAATGGTGGTTTTAGCTTTGATTTTATTGTGCCTAAAGATATTAAAATTGCTTTTGGAGAAGAAATAGATATAAATGGGAATACTGTTTTTAAAAAAGGAAAAATAAGTTTATACGCAAATGATACACTCACATATAAAGAAAAGGCGGGGTATAATATAGATATTACGGTTGGTGGAATAGATGAAAATGCACCAGAAGACACTACGGGTCCTGAGTTGAAGTTATTTATGAATGATGAATCTTTTATAGATGGTGGTACTACAAATGCTTCTCCTAATTTAATTGCAGTGCTTTCAGATATTAGTGGAATTAATACTTCTATTACAGCAATAGATCATGATATTATTGGCGTTTTAGATGGAGATGCCTTAAACCCTTTGGTATTGAATGATTTCTATGAGACAGAGTTAGATGATTTTACAAAAGGGAAGGTTACATATAGACTAAGAGATTTGGAAGTAGGGCCGCATACCTTAAAAATAAAAGCATGGGATACTTATAATAATTCATCTGAAACAACGTTAAACTTTGTGGTGATTAGTGATGCGGTATTAAATTTAGAAAATGTATTAAATTATCCAAACCCTTTTGTAAATTACACAGAATTTTGGTTCAATCACAACAAACCAAATGAAGTATTAGAGGTGCAAGTTCAAATATTTACAGTTTCTGGTAAACTCGTAAAAACAATCAATCAAAACATACAAACAACAGGCAGTTTGTCTAGAAATATTACTTGGAATGGTTTAGATGATTTTGGTAATAAAATAGGAAAAGGAGTCTATGTTTATAAATTAAGAGTAAAGGCAACGGAAACTAATTTAGTTTCTGAAAAGTATGAAAAGTTAGTAATACTTCAATAAAATTATATATTTGTAATAAGAATAATAAGTAATAGCGATGAAAGAAGTCAAGAAAATAGTTTTTTGTGTATTGTTAAGTGTTTTTGCAATTGTTAAAATTTCATCTCAAACAGGTGGTATTACAACAGCAACACCCTTTTTATTAATTGTGCCAGATGCAAGAGCTGGTGGTATGGGAGATATGGGAGTAGCTACAAGTGCAGATGGTTTTTCATTATTTCATAACCCTGCAAAAATAGCATTTAGTAACAGGCAAATTTTAACAGGAATTACATATTCACCTTGGTTAAGAAACTTAACAGATGATATTTTTATAGGAAGTGGTTCTTATATTAATAGATTTAGTGAAAATGCAGCTTGGGGTGCAGATTTTAAATATTTTTCTTTAGGTCAAATAGATTTAACAAATGACAGAGGAGATTCAAATGGCTCTATAAATCCGAATGAATTAGTTGCAACTGGTTCTTATTCTTTGAAATTAAGTGAAACTTTTGCAATGGGAGTTTCTCTTAAATATATTCGTTCGAATCTTGCTTTTAATGGAACTCCAGGGAATTCTCTACAACCAATAAATTCTTTTGCAGTAGATGTTTCTGGGTATTACCAATCTTTAGAAGAAAATTATGGCAATTTTAATGGGCGTTACAGAATAGGTTTTAATATTGCTAATATAGGGCCAAAAGTGTCTTACACTCCGGGAGAGGAGGATTTTATACCTACTAATTTAAAATTGGGTGGTGGTTTTGATTTTATAATGGATGATTACAATACAATTTCTACAACTATAGAATTCACAAAACTATTAGTGCCCACGCCACAATTAGATGGTTCTGATCAGGACAAAGGTTTTGTAGAAGGAATGTTCTCTTCATTTGGAGATGCTCCGGGAGGTTTTAGTGAAGAATTAAAGGAGTTTACATATGCTTTAGGTGCAGAATACTTATACAACAATGCATTTGCATTAAGAACTGGTTATTTTCATGAAAGTGAAGATAAGGGAAATAGACAATATTTTACACTAGGTGGAGGTTTTAAGACCAACGCATTAAACATCGATTTATCGTATTTAATAAATGCCTCAGATGTTAATAATCCCTTAGAAAATTCGCTTCGTTTCTCTGTGTCTTTTGATTTAGGTGAAATTTACGAAGACTATTAAAAAACCAATTTTTTTTAGTAGTTTTAGCATATTAAAAAAAGCAGTCTATTTGGGCTGCTTTTTTTGACCGCTTTAATCGGGGAAACAGATTGCTAAAATTCATCACATCTAAATAAAAGATGCAAAGAGAAAAGTAGTTGCTTTTTAAAATTGAATTAAAAATATATACATGAAACAAATAAAGATAACTAGTTCTGCAACTGTTTACAGCAATCTTGATGAGCTTTCTACGGAAGATCAAACGTTAATGAATAAGGCTATTGAAGCTCGTGGAAATGCCTATGCGCCGTATTCTAAATTTCACGTTGGGGCAGCTTTGTTGTTAGATAATGGAGAAATTGTTTTAGGGAATAATCAAGAAAATGCGGCATATCCATCAGGTATGTGTGCAGAAAGAGTTGCTATCTGGCAAGCAGGTTCTTTATTTCCCGGAGTAAAAATTAAAAAACTAGCCATTTCAGCAAGCTCTACAATCACAAAGGTAGACAAGCCAATTGGGCCTTGTGGTGCTTGTAGACAAACATTGTCAGAGTATGAAATTAATCAAAAGGAACCGTTTCCTGTTATTTTTATGGGAGAAGTTGGTGAGATTGTAAAAACACCTTCTTTACTTTCACTACTGCCTTTTTCTTTTGATAGTTCATATCTATAAATAATACCTCTTTTTCTAAATTTTAAGAGAGTATGTTTTTTCAATTTGGACATCGTATTATTTATAATTATTAAAAATAGTATAATCCCTTTGGTAACAGTAATATAACTTTAATAATTGCGTTCTTTGGCGCCGCTTGTTTTAATATTTCAAAAATAAAGTACTTTGAATATCATTGTTTTACGATGATAAATATTTAATTGAAAAAGAAAATTTATAACTTACAAATAATTAAGTAATTTCTAAAGTATTATTAATTATGATTTCATCTAAAATAACAGGAACAGGAAGTTTTATTCCGTCTATAAAGAAAGAAAATAATGATTTTTTAGACACTCATTTTTTAAACGAAGATGGTAGTGATTTTTCTTTAGAGAATAATGTTATTATAGAAAAATTTAAGAATATTACAGGAATTTCAGAAAGGCGTTATGCCAAATCTGAATATAAAACTTCTGATATTGCCTTTTTTGCTGCAGAAAAAGCAATTAAAGATGCAGCTATAAATGCAGAAGAATTAGATTATATTATTCTAGCACATAATTTTGGAGATGTAAAACAGGGCGCTATCCAAGGAGATATGTTACCAAGTTTAGCTACTAGAGTTATATTTAGATTAGGTATTGAGAACCCTAATTGTGTTGCATATGATATACTTTTTGGCTGCCCTGGTTGGGTAGAAGGTGTTATTCAAGCACAAGCTTTTATAAAGGCAGGGATTGCAAAAAAATGTTTGGTAATTGGTGCAGAAACCTTGTCTAGAGTTGTCGATAAATTTGATAGAGATTCTATGATTTATAGCGATGGTGCTGGGGCTTGTATTGTAGAAGAAACAGAAGACCAAGCATCTGGAATTATGAGTCATGCCACACAAACTTTTGCAAAGGATGAAGCTTATTTTTTACATTTTGGTAAATCTTTTAACAACCAGGAAGATGAAAATGTACGTTATATTAAAATGTTCGGAAGGAAAATTTATGAATTTGCTATAACACATGTGCCTGCTGCAATGAAAACGGCATTAGATAAGAGTGGAACAAATATCAAAGATGTTAAGAAAATTTTTATTCATCAAGCAAATGAAAAGATGGATGAGGCAATTGTGAAACGTTTTTATAGACTGTTCAAAACACCCGTTCCAGAAGGTGTTATGCCAATGACAATTCATGAATTGGGAAATAGTTCTGTTGCAACTGTACCTACTTTATTAGATTTAGTTTTAAAAGGAAATGTTGCAAACCAAGAAGTAAACAAAGGAGATGTTGTCATTTTAGCCTCTGTAGGTGCCGGAATGAATATCAATGCAATTGTATATCGATTTTAAGTAAGTTCACGTATTTCAGATTTCTTTTTAATAGGTTTTTTTATGCCATTGCGTTCCAAGTGGTAGTAAGGTTTTATTTTTATTTTATAGATATGTTGCGCTTTATTTTTTTAATTGAAAAATCTATGGTCTAAACTCTTATTTCTAAAATCAAAATATTATTTTTGCGCATGCAACAACAACACAACGTACTTATATTAGATTTCGGATCGCAATACACGCAACTAATTGCAAGAAGAGTTAGGGAATTAAACATTTATTGTGAAATTCATCCATACAATCATCTTCCTAAAAATCATGCTGAATTCAAAGCCATTATTTTATCTGGTAGTCCGAATTCTGTAAGAGGAGAAAATGTTTTACATCCTGATTTATCAGGAATTAGAGGAAAAAAACCAATGTTAGCCGTTTGTTACGGTGCACAATATTTAGCACATTTCTCTGGCGGAAAAGTTGCATCTTCTAACACTAGAGAATATGGTAGAGCAAATTTATCATTTATAAAAAGTAATGAAACTTTCTTTGAAAATATTTCAGAAGGAAGTCAAGTTTGGATGAGTCATTCAGACACTATAAAAGATTTACCAACGAATGGTGAATTATTAGCAAGCACAAAAGACGTTGAGAATGCGGCTTATAAAATCAAAGGAGAAGAAACGTATGCAATTCAGTTTCATCCAGAAGTATATCATTCAAAAGATGGTAAACAATTACTAGAAAACTTTTTAGTGAAAATTGCAGGAGTAGCACAAACCTGGACTCCAGATTCTTTTGTAGAAAGCACCGTTGCAGCAATTCAAGAAAAAATAGGAAATGATAAGGTGGTTTTAGGGCTTTCTGGAGGAGTAGACTCTACCGTTGCAGCAGTTTTGTTACATAAGGCAATTGGTAAAAATCTCTACTGTATTTTTGTAAATAACGGTTTGTTGCGTAAGAACGAGTTTGAAAGCGTTCTAACACAATACGAAGGAATGGGATTGAATGTGAAAGGTGTAGATGCATCTGAACGGTTTTTATTAGCTTTAGAAGGTTTAACAGATCCAGAAAAGAAACGAAAAGCAATTGGTAATTCATTTATAGAGGTTTTTGATGATGAAGCAAATCAAATAAAAGATGTAGTTTGGTTAGCGCAAGGAACTATTTATCCAGATGTAATTGAATCTGTTTCTGTAAATGGTGGACCATCGGCAACGATTAAGAGTCACCATAACGTAGGGGGTTTGCCGGATTATATGAAATTGAAAATTGTAGAGCCTTTGCGTATGATTTTTAAAGATGAGGTAAGAAGAGTAGGAGCTTCTATGGGAATAGATGCCGAGCTACTAGGACGTCATCCTTTTCCTGGACCCGGTTTAGGAATTCGTATTTTAGGAGATATTACTGCAGAAAAAGTTCGTATTTTACAAGAAGTAGATGCGGTATTTATTAACGGACTAAAAGAAGATGGTTTGTACGATAAAGTTTGGCAAGCTGGCGCAATGTTATTACCCGTAAATTCTGTTGGAGTAATGGGAGATGAGAGAACATACGAAAAAGTAGTGGCTTTAAGAGCTGTAGAGAGTACAGATGGTATGACTGCAGATTGGGTAAATTTACCCTATGAGTTTTTACAAAAAACGTCAAATAAGATCATAAATCAAGTAAAAGGTGTGAATAGAGTAGTGTACGATATTAGTTCTAAACCACCTGCAACTATAGAATGGGAATAAAATATATGAAACATCTTAAATTTTTTATTTTTTTGTGTATCCTAAACTTTACCGTTTCATGCGGGCAGCAAAGGAAATACATCGAATACAAGGTAAAAAAAGGAGAAACAATGCGTGTCATTGCCAAGAAATTGGATATGAAAACTAGAGATTTGTTGCGTCTAAATCCTGATGTTGGCAGAAAACCTAAAGTCAATACGGTAATTATAGTTCCTAGTAAGCAGTTAAAAAATAAAGGGGTCAATAAAGATGGTTTCAAAGAAGATGAAGTTATTGTTTCCAATACTTTAAATTCTAATGATAAAGAATCACAAGCTGCTCTAATCGCTGAAAAAGAAAAACAAAAGGAATTATTAATTTTAGAGTTAGAAAAGGAATTTAAACTTCATGAAGTTAAAAAAGGAGATACCTTTTATGGATTAACTAGATTTTATAATGTGACTCAAGAAGATTTAATTGCTTTAAACCCTGAGTTAATTGAAGGTTTAAAGCTATCTCAAATCATTAAAATAATGCCTTTAGAAGCTAGTGTAAGAGAAAAGAGTTTTCTTTATATAGACGAAATTGAAGAAGGTGTTGCTCTTAAAATTGCAATTTTACTTCCCTTCAGAGCAATTGAATTAGATACGCTTTCTGGTGAAGAAATTTTTGAGAATAGTAGGTTGGCAAATATTGTAACAGATTTATATTTTGGAGCAACGATGGCTATAGATTCTTTGAGAGAACAGGGAGTAGAGATAGATGTAGATGTTTTTGATACAGGCAGAAACAGCACAGAGATAAATAAAATCTTATCAGAAAATAACTTAGAGGAGAATGATGCTGTTATTGGTCCTTTGTACTCAGAGGAAGTTCAGTTTTTAGCAGATAAGTTAAAGGTACCAATAATTTTTCCAATATATTCGCCAAAACAGGTAGAATTTACTGGAAATAAGATTGTAAAAACGGTACCTAATAAACAATTATTTAAAGACAAGTTATTTGCATATATGCAGGATAATTTTACTGACGGCAATATTATTGTTGTGGGAGACGGAAAAGTAGATTCGCAGAATGACGCTTCTAAAATTAGAGAAATTCTTCAATCTAATGATTCCATAAATAGCTTTCATGTTATTATGGCAGAGGATGGATATATAAAAACAGAGAAGTTTACAGAGGTGCTGCAGCCCAATATGAAGAATACAGTAGTAATGGCAACCAATGATAATATAATTGTAGCAAGTGCTATAAATAGTCTTATTAGTTTACCCGAAGAAACTACAGCTACTGTGTATGCTTTTGATCAGATAAGTGTTTTCAATCAAATTGATAACTTGAAACTTGCGCAGTTAGGTTTTACATTTGTTAGTGATGTATATGTAAAAGAAGATTCTTTTGAAGCGAATGCTTTTAATTTAAAATATAAAGCTAAAAATGGAAGGCTACCTTCTTCATATGCTACAAAAGGTTTTGACGTTACCTATGATATATTAATGCGTTTAGCCTCGGGTAATGATTTAGATACTACCTTTAAGGAAGGTCTTTCATATAGATTAGAAAGTAAATTCGATTATACTGATAACACCGTTAAAATATCAGAAAACAAGGGTTTATTTATTCTAAAGTACAATGTTGATTTAACGCTAACGAGAATAGAATAAAATATTCTTCTCTTATACATAAAAAATCCGATGAAGCTTCATCGGATTTTTTATGTATTTATGATAATAAAAAGAAGCTTAGATTTTTTTCATTTGCTGCTTCATCATTTGCATTTGTTCTTTTAACATACCATGCTTGTCTAACTTTTTAGCTTCTGCCATTAAAATGGTAGCTTCTCGTTTACGTCTTTTAGTCATAGAGATTCCTGCTAATTGTAGTTTTGCCATTGCTAAATCATGATCCATTGCCAAGCCTAATTTTATGGCCTTACGCAAATACTTCTCAGCTTGTGTCATGTTTGTCTGACTTAAAATAATACCATGCAGATAGTTAAAATAGCCTTGTTGTTTAATAGTCAACGCCGCTTCTGGGTTTTTAATATAACCTAACCATTTTTGAGTTCCTGGAAAATTTTGTTTACGAAGTTGTAAAAAAGCCAGTAAGATAAACTCATTTTTAAAGTAGAATAAAACAAAAAGGCCAGCTAATAATAAAACAGAAATTCCGTTCATAATATTTCCTTGACTAAATTGATATACTGCCCAAACTGCAATTAAACCAGCTAAAATTAGCTTTATATTTTTATGAAACATAGATTTTTTTCTTTTGGAACCTCGAGTAAATTCGAATAGTTATGATTTATTTTAAAGAACAAAAATACATTTTCTTATGAAAATATTTAGGTACTTCTCTGTAAAATTATTTTTTATAATATTTTTTATATTTGATAAAAGCAATAGTTCCTAGAATAGTTATAAAACCAACAGAATAATAAACAGAAGTTGGTGTAATAACTCTATCCCCACTTGCATAAGAATGCAAGCCAGATAGGTAAAAGTTTACTCCAAAATAGGTCATCATAATAGATGCGTATGCAATTATAGACCATAAGTTAAAGGTAAACCTACCACGTAAACCAGGTATTAAACGCATATGCAATACAAAGGCATAAACCATTATAGAAATTAGTGCCCAAGTTTCTTTAGGGTCCCATCCCCAATAACGTCCCCAACTTTCATTAGCCCACATACCACCTAGGAAGTTTCCAATGGTTAACATAATTAAACCTATGGTAATTGCCATTTCATTAATAATAGTAATTTCCTTAATGTTTAAATCCATTTTCTTCTTATTCTTTTCATTGGTAAATGCCATTAAAAAGAGTGCGAAAATCCCTAAAATCATCCCTAAAGAAAAAGGCCCGTAACTAGCTACAATAATAGAAACATGCACAAGAAGCCACCAAGAATTTAAAACAGGTTGTAAATTTGCAATTTCTGGATCTAACCAATTTTGGTGTGCAAAAGCCAAGATGATTGCTGTTAAGAACGTGGTTGCTGTTAGTGTAAGCGCAGATTTTCTTCCAAAGAATAAACCGAAGAGCATGGTTGCCCAGGCTACATAGATAATAGATTCGTAAGCATTACTCCAAGGTGCGTTGCCACTAATATACCATCTCGATATCAATCCTAAGGTGTGAAATACAAATAAACCAATTACAATACCAACCAATATTTTTACAACAATATTAATCCATGGTTTTGAAGTGAAAATTTGCCAAATCACAAAAAGTATTAAAAACAAACTAGCAAAACCGTAATACTTTGCTAATTGTTCAAAGGGTTGTATTTTATTATACGAAATCTCTAAATCTATTTTCTTTTCTGATGGACGAACTTCTGAACCAAATTTTTGTTGAAATTTCTTTATACCGTCTAAAATTTTATTTGCTTCAGAATAGTCATTTGTTTTTTTTGCTTTCTGTAAAAATTGAATATAAACTGGCAGAGATTGACGCACAAAAACAGAATCTGTGCCTGTAAAATTAGCGGTTGAGGTTTCTGGTTGTGAGACCCATTTGTTATTTTCATCTTTAGGAATAGGGTAAATTTTTAAAATACCACCGCCAATTGCTGAATATAACAAACCAATTCTTCTGTCTATTTTAATGATATCTTTTTGAAATTTATTTTTTATTTTCGTCTTTTGTGCTTCTGCAACCTTCTCTTTTATCTTATAAATTCCTGTAGGTGTTATAAAGTCTGATAAAGCTGCATATTCAGTAGTTTTTGCAACACCTATAAATTCTCTAATTTCGGTATTTCCTTTTTCTAAATAAATTACCGGAACTTCAAACCAAAGTCTGGGGTTTTCAATAATAGATAATAAAACCTGGCTAGGTTCCATATCTTTAAATTTTTCTGTTTTGCTTACTTTTCTTACCAATTCTGAAGCAAAAGTATGTGCAGGTTTCATTCTACCATTATCCTGAATTACCAATTTATTAAAGCTTTCTGCATGTTTTACATCTACCCTATTGGCTTCTAAAATCGAATCTATTTGATGTGTGGTAATTTTATTTGGTTGATGCGTATTTTCATGTTGCCCAAAAGTGAAACTAGATAAAAACAAAGTAGCCACAATAGACATGGTTAATTTTTTCTTTTTAATTTTTGCTAGTCCTTTTTTCAAAACGTCAAATCTAGTATTTTTTGCAAAAAGAATACAAATCATACCAATGTATAAAAGGGAGTATCCTAAATACGTAACAAAAGTCCCAAGAAAATCGTGATTTACAGAAAGGTGCGTTTCTTCTTTGCCGTCAGATAAATCATAACTTGCTTGAAAGAATTTATAACCTCTGTGATCTAAAATATGATTCATAAAAATTTTATAGTCAAAAGTTTCTTTTGGGTCTATAATTGTTACCTCACTTGCATAGGCTGCTGCACTCTCAGATCCTGGATATTTATCTAGTTGAAAATCGTTTAATTTTATACTAAAAGGAGTTTTTAATGTTTTTGAACCATATAAAACTCTAAAATTTAAGCCACCAACAGACACTTCTTTAGAACCGTCAGAATTAAATTTCCCTCCTTTTAATTCTAAACGTTCTGTTTTGTTATTAGCAGTAATATCTATTAAAATAACATCTTGTATTTTGTCATTCTTTGCGCCACTAGTCGTTTTCATAATCCCTTTTTCTGCTGGTCTAGGGATTACAAATTGTAGTTCACCAATAGTATGAAGTGTTAGATATTGAAAGTCTTGTAAAGAATCTTTAGTAATCTTGCCTTTTTCTTGATCTGCCATTCTAAACCAATCTCCATTGTCTTTAGAAATCATTTTTAATACACCATTTTTATTTATAAAATTGATGGTTGAATTGTCATTATCTGCATCAAAACCAACTAAAATACCATGTATATTTTGGATCGTACCTTTTTTAATCCAATGCTCATGGCGGGAACCTTCAGAAGACTCCACAAAAAATAAATGCGCTACACCATTTTCATCTTCAACTAAGTTTTTTTCTGCCCACGGGATATAATCTACTAACTCAAATTTAATATCAATACTTTTTTCTTTTGTTTGAAAGGAATCCGTGTAAGTCCAAGAATTGCTGCCCCAAGCAGAAAGCATTATTGGTGCATTTATTTCCGGTTTTTGAGAGTTTCCATCATCTACAACAGCATTTAAATAGGTGGTTTCAGATAGAAACTGATTGGTAGTTTCACCCTCTTCAATAAGCATAATTCCCTCATAACCAACATAACGAGTAATTCCTGCACCAACTAGGATTAATAAAAAAGATGCATGGAACATTAAAACTGGCCATTTTTCTTTTTTATAAAGACGGTATCTGAATATATTTCCAAAGAAATTAATTACAAAAAAGCCCATAATTGCCTCGAACCACCAAGCATTATAAATTAGTGCTTTAGAGGTTTGTGTACCAAAATCATTTTCTATGAATGTGGCAATTGCCATTGCAGTTGCAAACAAGATAAATAAAACGGCGGTTAATCTTGTAGAATATAGGAAATCGAATAATTTTTTCATCCTTTTTGAAGTAGTTTTTAATCTCCTGCAAATTTAAGCATAAAAGGAAGAAAACTATCTAAGAGTGCCGTATTTTTCTTGTTAAGAACTGTTAAAAATAATAAAATATTTGTCTTTGAATGGTAGGTCTGAATACCTACTTATTCTGGAACGCTGTCAATTAAAATGGTTAGCATATCTATTGCTGCTTGGGCGATTTTTGTTCCAGGGCCAAAAACCCCAACAGCACCAGCATCAAACAGAAATTGATAGTCTTGAGCAGGGATTACACCACCCACAATTACCATTATGTCTTCACGTTGATACCTTTTTAATTCTGCAATAACTTGAGGGACCAATGTTTTATGTCCGGCTGCTAAAGAGGAAACTCCGAGAATATGTACATCATTTTCTACAGCCTGCTTTGTAGCTTCTTTTGGTGTTTGAAAAAGTGGCCCAATATCTACATCAAAACCTAAGTCGGCATATCCAGTGGCTACTACTTTTGCACCTCTATCATGGCCATCTTGTCCTAATTTGGCAATCATAATTCTTGGTCGTCTGCCTTCTAATTCTGCAAATTTATTTGCAAACTCTTTTGCTTTTTTAAATAATGGATCTTCTTTTATTTCTTTGCTATACACGCCAGATATTGTTTTATGTACTGCTTTATGCCTGCCATATACAAGTTCTAAAGCATCAGAGATTTCTCCTAATGTAGCTCTATTTTTCGCAGCTGTAACGGCCAAATCTAATAAGTTTTCTTTTCCAGATTTTGCAGCTTTAGTTATTGCTGATAAAGATTCCTTTACGGCTGTATTATTTCTGTTCGCTTTTAACTCATTTAATCTTTCAATTTGAGAGTTTCGAACCGCTTCATTATCTACCTCTAAAAAATGTAAGGGGTCTTCCTTTTCTAACTGATATTTATTTACGCCAACAATTATATCTTGTCCGCTGTCTATTTTTGCTTGTTTGATTGCTGCTGCCTCTTCAATTCTCATTTTCGGAATTCCTTTCTCAATAGCTTTAGTCATCCCGCCTAACTTTTCAACTTCTTCAATTAGTTTCCAAGCCTTATTGGCTATATTTTCTGTTAGTTCTTCTACATGGAAACTTCCTGCCCAAGGATCTACGGTTTTTGTTATATACGTTTCTTCCTGTAAGTAGATTTGTGTGTTTCTAGCAATTCTAGCAGAAAAGTCTGTGGGTAGCGCAATTGCTTCATCTAATGCATTTGTATGCAGACTTTGTGTGCCACCAAATGTTGCCGCCATTGCCTCTATTGTTGTTCTTGCAACATTGTTAAAAGGATCTTGTTCTGTTAAGCTCCAACCACTAGTTTGGCAATGCGTTCTTAGTGCTAAAGATTTTTGATTTTTAGGGTTGAATTTCTTTACAATTTTTGCCCATAGCATTCTTGCTGCTCTTAATTTGGCTATTTCTGTAAAATGATCCATTCCTATTGCCCAAAAGAAGGACAATCGTGGTGCAAATGAATCAATATCCATTCCGGCGTCAATACCTTTTCTAATATATTCTAAACCGTCTGCAAGCGTATATGCCAATTCAATTTCTGCAGTGGCACCAGCTTCTTGCATATGATAACCAGAAATTGATATTGAATTGTATTTTGGCATCTTATCGCTGGTGTATTTAAATATATCAGCAATAATCTTCATAGATGGTGCAGGAGGGTAGATATAAGTATTACGAACCATAAACTCCTTTAATATGTCATTTTGAATGGTTCCTGTTAAGTTTTCTAAAGAGACACCTTGTTCTTGTGCAGCAACAATATAAAAGGCTAAAATGGGTAATACAGCGCCATTCATAGTCATAGAAACAGACATTTTGTCTAACGGAATTTCGTCAAATAAAACTTTCATATCTTCTACAGAATCTATGGCAACACCTGCTTTACCTACATCTCCTTGCACGCGTTCATGATCTGAATCGTAACCTCTATGGGTGGCTAAATCAAAAGCTACAGAGAGTCCTTTTTGACCGGCTTCTAAGTTTCTTTTATAAAAAGCATTACTTTCTTCTGCGGTAGAGAAACCTGCATATTGCCTAATTGTCCAAGGCCTTCTAACGTACATTGTACTATAAGGTCCTCTTAAATTAGGTGCAATTCCTGCTACAAAATCTTCATGTTTAAAGCTTTGTGGAGTTGCTGTTTTAGCACTTTTAAGTTTGATATGTTCAAATGATTTTCTAGTCATTTTCTTTTTCTAACCGTTCTTTTTCTGTGATTTCAGAAAGACGTTTTCTATTGATTGGGACAATTAAAGTTTTTATATTTCTTTGTTTTATAAAAGGGAATAATTCCAACTCATTTTTCATTATATCATTTTTATTGGGTTGCATATTGGTGCCCAATAAAATAATCTTTTTAGCATGGAAGTCTTCTTCCTCCTTAGCAACACTTTCTGCTATTTTCTTTTGAATAATTCCTGCCTTTAATTGTTTTAAAAATCCACCGCCTTTTTCTATTTGTTTAAATAGGGTCAATGCTTTTTCTGCTAATTGGTTGGTAATTGACTCTATATAATAAGTACCATCAGCAAAATTTTGTGCTTCTTGTAAATAGCTTTCCTGTTGTAAAATTAAAAGTTGATTTCTTGCAATTCGTTCACCAAATTCATTTGATTTATGGTACATAGCGTCGTACGATATAGAAGAAACCGTATGGGATCCTCCTAAGATAGCACTCATATACTCAGTTGTTGTTCTAAGCATATTTATATTATAGTCATATAATGTTTTATTTCTTAAACTGGGCTGCGTAAAAATATGTACTGCACTATTTTCTTGATCATATTCATTTAATAGCGTTGCCCATAAAATTCTAAATGCCCTTAGTTTTGCTATTTCAAAAAAGTAATTACTACCCGCAGAAAATGTAAAGTGAATTTTTTCTGCTATGTCTTTTCCAAAATGATTTAAATACTCGTTTGCATGGGCTAAAGTATAGGCTAATTGCTGCACAATGGTAGCGCCTGCGTTTTGATATAAGTCACTAGAAACCGAAACACAATTTTTATTGGATTTAAGAATAAAATCCAATTGTTTGAAATCTTCTTTTAAGTTGATGTACCAGTTTCCGTTTTCGGCCAAATTTCCAATAATATCTAATTGGATAAACGTCTTATTCGGATTTATGAATTTTGATAATTCAACTAAAAATACGGGGGGTAAAAACTGAAATTTAAAATATATTAAAATTGTATTGATATCAATATTTTGCAATAATAAACTGCAATTAAAAGGTTTTGCACTAATAAATTGAATTGAAGTTGCTCCTCTTCTTAAAGCATCAAGAGCTAAGGAATTTGCTATTTTCTCGTTATCAACAAAAATAGTCTGACAAATATTAAAGCCTTTTTTTGGTAGATTTAGTTTTGTGTTTGTTCTGTCTTCTTTTGAGTAAAAAGGTTTTACTGTAATACCTTCATTGGTTTTCCAAAGCAAAGTTTCATTATAATCTGCACCCTTTAAGTCTGCTTGAATTTTTTGCTTCCAAGCAGCAGATGATGTTCCTATAAATTCATTAAACAGAAATGGATTCATTACTTTTTTATGGTATCAAATTCTATAATATAAATCTCTTCGTTTTCTTTTTTCATTAAGTATTGCTCTCTTGCAAAACGTTCTAGTTGCAAAGAATCATTTAGTTTCATGATGGTGGCTTTATCTTGGGCTATTTTAGTTTTATAAAAAGATACGGTACTTTCTAAGTCTTTAATTTCGCTATTAAATTTTCTATGAACCAAATAAGAATTCTCGTCAAAAAACAACATCCAGATCATGAAAGGAATAAAAATTAAAACAAAAATATTTGTCAAAATTTTAAATACTTTATTATTTTTTAGAGTATTAATAGTCATATGCTATAAACGTTCATTAATAACTGTTCTAACAATATCTATGGCAACATTATTATATCTATCATTGGGTATAATTAAATCTGCAAAGTTTTTTGTAGGTTCTATAAATTCTTGATGCATAGGTTTTAAGGTCGTCTGATATCTGCTTAAAACTTCATTCATATCTCTTCCTCTTTCTGTGATATCTCTTTTTAACCTTCTAATTAAACGCTCATCTGTCTCTGCGTGCACAAATATTTTAATGTCAAATAAGTCTCTTAGTTCCTTATTATTTAGGATCAATATTCCTTCAACAATTACTACTTTTCTTGGGTGTGTCTTAATAGTATCTTTTGTTCTATTGTGGGTTACAAAAGAATATACTGGCTGATCTACGGTATTTCCAGCTTTTAGTGCTTTTAAATGGTCAATAATTAAATTAAAATCGATAGCTCTTGGGTGATCAAAATTAATTTCAGCTCTTTCTTCATAAGGCATGTTGTCTGTAGCGTTGTAGTAAGAGTCTTGAGAAATTACGCATACCTCATCTGTAGGTAATTGTTTAATAATTTGATTTACAACTGTTGTCTTTCCACTACCAGTTCCACCTGCAATTCCAATAATTAGCATAAAAAAATATGATTTTGTTAAAGTTTTAACCTTAAGAGTAAAGGTATTATAAATATATATATATAAGGACTATCTCAGTTTTTTTTAGGATTCAATTTTATGAGACTTGAAAACGCTATAATTCTGATTTTATATGTGTATCGTTTACTTAATAAAGTAATAAGAACTTTAACTTTTGAACTATATACAAATAAAAAAGCTTCAAAAATAAATTTTTGAAGCTTTGAATAAATTGAGCCGATGGAGGGACTCGAACCCACGACCTGCTGATTACAAATCAGCTGCTCTAGCCAGCTGAGCTACATCGGCTTTTGTTTTCAGTTGGCAAATAAAATAAAAATCGGGAACACAACCTAACTAAAAATGTTATTTTTTTACCTTGTTTGTGTAAGTGCCTTATTTGTAATATTTTGCTTAAAATATTTAAAGGACGTATTGATTAGTAGAAGTAGATTTTTAATTTAAAGCTTCTTTGTAGGTTGCGAGGCACCTTTTTCTTGCTTCTTTATGATCTACCATTTCTTTAGGGTATGTAAATTCTTGAAAATCTGGCACCCATTTTTTAATATAGGCTAGGTCGTTATCAAATTTTTTAATTTGAGTTGTAGGATTAAAAATTCTAAAATAAGGCGCTGCATCTACACCAGAGCCTGCAACCCATTGCCAATTACCAATATTACTTGCCATTTCATAGTCATGTAATTTTTCAGCAAAATATGCTTCTCCCCATCGCCAGTCTATTAATAGGTGCTTGCATAAAAAACTACCCACTAACATTCTAATTCTATTGTGCATAAAACCTGTTTCATTTAGTTGGCGCATTCCAGCGTCAACTAAAGGGTACCCTGTTTGGCCATTACACCATTTAAGGAATTCAGCTTCATTATTGCGCCAGTCAATTCTATCGTACTTTGCTTTAAAAGAATTTTTTGAGGTATGCGGAAAATGCCAAAGAATTTGCATAAAAAATTCTCTCCAAATTAGTTCTTGCCAAAAAATCTCATTTTTTTCTGTAATCGCTTTTTCTATCATCTTACGAATACTAACAGTACCAAAACGTAAATGTGGTCCTAGTTTAGAGGTAGAGTCCTGGGCAGGAAAGTTCCGTGTATCTTCATAATTTTGAATAAGAGCAGGTGTGACGATATGCTTTTTTATTTTTTGATTTGATTTTGTAAAACCAATATCAGATAAGGTTAAATTTGGTAGTTCTTTATCTTGTATTAAGTTTTTTAAGAATGAACTGGTGTAGTAAAAATCTAAGGTGTGTGTTTTAAATTGCTCCTTCCAAACCTTCATGTATGGTGTGTATACTACATAAGGTAAACCATCTTTTTTAGTAACTTCATTTTGTTCAAAAATTACTTGATCTTTAAATGTTTTAAATTTAATATTATTATCATTTAATAATTGTTGAATTTTATCATCTCTGTCTTTAGCATAGGGTTCGTAATCTCTATTTGTAAATACGGTATCTATATTATATTTTGCTAATAGATTTTTATATATAGTTGCTGGTTCCCCATGAAACATGGCAATACTGCTAGTATTTTTGTCTTCTAATTTAGTACGCATTTTTTGAAGCGTTTCATAGATAAAAGTAAGTCTAGCATCGTCTTTAGGTAGTTTCTTTAAAATTTCTTCATCAAAAATAAAGATAGGAAGTACAGGGTGTTCACTTTTAAGAGCGTTATAAAATCCGACATTATCATCCAACCTCAAATCTCTGCGAAACCAAAAAATATTTACAGTATCCTTCATCTTATTTAATTTTACCAAAAAGTGCTAGTAATTTTTCTTGTCTGTAATTAAAAATTTCTTCTAATTTTGGTTTTACTAAAAAAGGATGTACCATTTGACCTAAAAATCCTAAAGGAATTTTGTAATCTATAATATCTTCTAATTCTACTCCACCTTCTATTTCTTTTACAAAATGCTTGTGATGCCAAAGCGCATAGGGTCCGTACATTTGCACATCTACAAAGTATTTTTTTTCTTCTATATGCGTAATTTCAGAGATCCATTTTGTTTTAATACCTAAAAGAGGTGTTACATTGTATTGAATTACTTGCCCTGTATATAATGGTCTATCTATTTTAGAAAGAATATTAAAGCTCATGTAATCTGGTGTAATGATACTTAAGTTTTTAGGGTTAGATAAAAACTCCCAAGCTTTATCCAATGAAATAGGTAGCTGTTGTTTCTTTTGAAGTGTGTATATTTTCATTTTAATTATGGACTAGAATATATAGGTTTAAAGAGGTTGCTATACATAACCAAAGCATGTATGGTAACAATAAGTATTTGTAATTATTTACTGCACTGCTAAGTTTGAAAAAATAAACAAATATAAGTGAAGTCAATAAGAGAATATTTATAAGCGCAAATAATACGAGGTGTTGATTAAAGAAAATAAAATTCCAACTGACATTTAGTACAAATTGAATTAGGAAAATAGTACGATTTTTACTGGTATTATCTTTTGTATAAAGTTTTCCTAAATAAATAGAAAAGCAAATCATAATAAGTGTCCAAGCAATACCAAAAACAAAACCAGGCGGTGTCCAAGGAGCTTGGTTTAAATTCGTATACCAATTAGAAAGAGGACCGTTATTCATTAGCCAACTCCCGATAGCTAAGCCACCGAAGTTTACAGCTAAAAATAATAGCGTTAATTTTAATTGTTTCATCTTTATTCCTCTGCCTTTAAAGCATCAATTTTCTTAAGGATATCATCTGCTTCTTTATATTTAGAATCGCTGTCGGTTCTATTTATAGATTGCAACTTATATGCCTCTTCCATTACTTTTTTGTACTTGTCTTGAAGTTTGTCTGCTTCAGATTTTTTCTTAAAGATTCCGAACATAGTTTTTAGATTAAGTGTTTTGTTATTTTCGAACTTGATGGCTTTGTAATTGAAAAATAATAATCAACCAATTGACCTTCAGGAGAAACTAAATATTTTTGAAAATTCCACTTTACTGAAGAGCTTTTAGAATTATTTAATGTTTTATCTGTGAGCCATTTGTATAAAGCATGTTGCTTACTGCCTTTTACATCAATCTTTTCTGTCATTAAAAAAGTTACTCCAAAATTAACTTTACAGAAAGCTTCAATGTCTTCGGAAGTCCCTGGTTCTTGACTTCCAAACTGATTACAAGGAGATCCAATGATCATTAAATTATCTTCATGCATTTTGTACAACTCTTCTAATTCTTTATACTGAGAGGTAAAGCCACATTTTGAGGCTACGTTTACAAAAAGAATATATTTGTTTTTGTATTCAAATAAATCAATAGCTTTATTTTGTAAGCTATTGATTTTGATGTTGTAAATATCTGTCATACTTTTTAAATTTTGAAACTTACAATTCCGCAATCAAGTTCAAAAATTTGACCTGAAATGGATTTTGCTTTGTCTGAAATAAGGAAAGTTGCTAAATCTGCAACCTCATTTGGTTTAAGGAATTTTTTAAGAGGATGACGTTCAGTGATACTTTCTATCATTCTGTCATTTCTTAAGAGTTTAGATGCCAGATCTGTTTCTGTAACAGTTGGCGCAATTGCGTTTACACGTATTGTAGGTGCTAGTTCTGCACCTAAAGATTTAGCTAAACCTTCCACAGCAGATTTTGCGGCTGCCACACTTGCATGGTAAGGCATTCCTAATTTGGCAGCTACAGTGCTAAAAAGTAGAATGGATGGGTTTTCTCCTTTTTTTAATTTAGGAAGATATTTTTGAACTGCTTTTACAGCACCAATAACATTTATTTCAAAGTCTTCTCTAAAATCTTGTAATTTTAATCGTGAAATTGGTTTTAGATTAATACTTCCAGGGCAATAAATTAAGGTGTCTATCGCTTCAATTTCTGGTAAGTCATCTGTAAGTATATCACAATTATAATGAGTGAGGTTAGCGTGGGGCTGCAAAGGAGCTGTTCTACTAATATTTACAACTATATTCTCTTCAATTAAAGATTGCACAATCGCATGTCCAATTCCTTTGCTTCCTCCAACTACTACTATTTTTCTCATATGCTTTTAAGGTCTTCCTTTCAAGCGCTTTTCAATTTTCTGTTTTACAGCTGTCAAGCGCTTCATTTGATCCATTATTTCAAGATCTTTTTCTATTTTGTATACTTCGTTTAGCTCTAGAATAAGGGCTTTAACCTCTCTAGATGCTACAATTCTATCACTTGTTGTTTTAAATGAGAATTTTCTATGTTCAAATTCTGCTGCGCGTTCCGTTAAATTCATTGTTACTTTTTCAGATTTTATAAGCGGTAATATAATTATAAAACTTAGAAGCGCAATAAAAATTATTATTATTTCTTAAGAGGTAAGTGGTTTTCCTTTTAATCGTCTTTCAATTCTTTGCTTTATTACAGTCAATCTTTTCATGATGTCCATAATATTAGAATCTTTATTTTCTTTGTAAATTTCATTTAAGCTTAAGATCAAATCTTTTGCCTCTCTAGCGGCCATTATTCTGTCGCTCGTTGTAGGAAATCTCATTTTCCTAGTTTCAAATTCTAGTGCTTTTGTAATTAATTCCATAGTTAATATTTTAGTGTGTTTTGTAATTCAATAATCTTTTCTGGACTGTCAAATTTTCCATCAAAGTAGGACGTTACTGTTGCAGAAGTATCATCTTTAATACCTCTAGAAGAAACACATAGGTGTTTGGCATCTATTATTACTGCAACATCTTCAGTATTTAAAATTGTTTTTAATTCTTCAGCAATTTGGTTTGTTAAGCGCTCTTGAACCTGAGGTCTTTTCGCATAATATTGTACAATTCTATTTAATTTTGATAATCCAATTACCTTTCCTGAGGAAATATAAGCTACATGTGCTTTTCCTACAATTGGTACAAAATGATGCTCACAGTTAGAGTAGAATGTAATATTTTTTTCTACCAACATTTGATTGTATTGATATTTATTATCAAACAGCGCTACTTTGGGTTTATTGGCAGGGTTTAATCCTGAAAAAATTTCTTCGATATACATTTTGGCAACTCTATTTGGAGTCCCTTTTAACGAATCGTCTGTTAAATCTAAGCCCATTACATTCATTATTTCCGAAAATAATACAGCTATTTTATCTTTTTTTTCGGCATCCGATAATTTAAAAGCATCTGCTTTCATCGGAGTTTTTAGTCCTGTAAAAAGATGGTCATCACCAATTTCTTCTGGTGAAAATCCGTTAAATTTTACTAAATTTTCTTTTGTTGCCAATGTATTAGCTTTTATAGTTTTTATTATCTTTTGGATATAGAGTTATTAGAGATGCTTCTTTGTCTGGTGCATTTAAATCTCCCTTTTTCAAAAGTTCTGAGTTTTTCATGTTTAGTCTTTCTTCCTTGCACTCGTTTGCGCCACATTTGAAAACTTTTCAGTTTCATTTCTCTTCGCATTAAATCGATAACTTCTTGTTCTTTTAAACCGAATTGAAATTGAATAGACTCGAATGTGGTTCTATCTTCCCAAGCCATTTCTATAATTCTATCTATAGAAATAGTGCTTAACTGTTCTGAGCTATTGGAAATCATATTGTTTGTTGTTTTCTATCTTGCAATTAATAATTTTATCTATAAAATTTTTGTTTTCTTTTAATAGCTTATTACTCTTAAATCTTACAAAGTTACCTTGAGCGTGTATACTAAATCCTTCAGTTTTGTATGTGTGCAATTGGTAATAGGGTATTGCCCAGCTGAAATTTTTTAAACCTTTATTAATATGAATTACGATGCCTTTATCTCTGAGCTCTATGTTACCATAATTAATATCCGACACAGCATTAATTAATTTTAGAAATCCTGGACTTACGGCATCAATGATCATTCTTTTAGATCCAACACCTCCTAGTTTTATTGCCTTAACAAAGCTATATGGCTTCCCTAACAAATCATTCATTGTTGCGGTAGCATCTTTATTTTTAAGTGTAGTGTTAAATATCATTATTCAAAGATACAATAAATATTATTATGTTTAACAATTTATGTTATTAGTTAAACAAGAATTAACAGATATTTATATTTTAAGAAATTTTCTAAATCAATCAGTATTTAATAAGCTGTCTCTATTCGAAAGTGTGTGTTTCCTCAAAATCCTTTCACTTTCTTTTTTCACCTCCGTGTTTTTTTTCATATTCCATAGAATATCACTTGCTTTTTTTCTTGCAACTTTAATTTCTACAATAGGATTTGGGTAATCAACACCTAATTCAAAATTATTAAACTGCTGATCTAAAGGTGTCATTAAATAAGGTTCATGCACAAAAGGAGTTTCTAGGTGTGCTAACTCAGGAATCCATTTTCTAATAAATGTTCCATCTTCGTCATGTTCTAAGCTATTTTTTATTGGGTTGTATATTCTAAGAAGATTAATACCAGTTTCACCAGCATTCATTTGCAATTGCGGGAAATGAATCCCGGGTTCAAAGTCTAAGAATAAACGAGACAAATGCTGAGACGATGCTTGCCAAGGTTGCCATAAAATATGGGTAAAGAAAGATACCAGCATAGCACGCATTCTAAAGTTTAAATACCCTGTTTCTGTTAAACAACGCATGCAGGCGTCAATTAACGGAAAACCGGTTTTACCTTCTTCCCAGGCTTTTTGGTATTCTAATGAAATACTCTTCTTTAGTTTTTGATACCCTTTATTTATACTTGCGTTTTCCATGGTGTGTTCCATTTCAAACTTTTGTATAAAGTGTGCTTGCCAGCGTAATCTTGAGATAAATGCACCCAAATGTTTTTTATTTGTTTCCGTTTTACACTTTAAAGCTCCATTAAATACTTGTCGTATTGAAATGTTTCCCCAGGCAATATAAGGAGATAGCCTACTGCAGCTCTCTCTAGCTAGTGCTGGTTTAGAGATGTTAAACATGTATTTTTCATGGCGTTTATCAAAAAATGTATTTGCATATCTCCAAGCTGTTCTTGTCCCTCCTTTTTGAAAATATTTGTGTTTTGGTGTTTTTAAATCTACTATTTGGAAATATTTTTCTAACTGCGTAATTTCTTCAATTGAAATAAACTTAGCAGCATTATATTCGTTTTTAATTAAAGAATCATACATAAAATCATCCCATTTATCGAACCAATCTTCTCTATTTAATAATCCTCGTAAAACTCCATTGTTATTATTTTCAACCCAATTAACCGAATTGTTTCTGCAGTATCTTGTAAACTCTTTATCTCTATTGTAAGTGATTAACAAACCTGTTTCTTGATGAGAAAATACGCTGTTTATTTTATAATAATTAAAAAGCTGATTAAAAGTATTTACAACTTCGGTTTGTACACAAAGTACTTTTGTGTTGTATTTTTTTAAATCGGTATTTAAATCCGCTATAGATTGTTTTATGAAATCCCAATGACGTTTATCGTAGTGCGGATCTTCTAATAATGAGTTCTCAAAAACATATAAGAAAAGCACACGTTTGTTGGCTTCTAAAGCATTATAAATTGCTTCATTATCCTGTAAACGCATATCGCGTTTAAACCAAACTACATGTATTTCTTCTTTGTTAGTATTCATCTAGGTGTTCTATGATATGATTTGCCTTCTCTTTTATTTTTGTCCTGTCTTCGGATGACATTTTATTTAGTAAACTATACATCATTTTCATCCTGAAATTTGAAGATAATTTTTCTTGCTTTTCGTCTAAGAAATTCCAGTATAGTGTATTAAAAGGACAGGCGTCATCTTCAAATTTCTTTGCTTTTTTATACACACATGCATCACAATAATTACTCATCTTACTTATGTAACTACCGCTAGATACGTAGGGTTTAGTTGCTATTTTACCACCATCTGCAAACTGACTCATTCCTCTTGTATTGGGTAATTGAACCCATTCTATGGCGTCTACATAAATACCTAAATACCACGCGTCTATTTCGTCTGGATGTATTTGTGTTAAGAGTGCAAAATTACCAGTAATCATTAAACGTTGAATATGATGTGCATATCCGTTTTCTAAGGAATTGTTTATGGCATTTTTTAGGCAGTTCATTTTTGTTTTTCCAGTCCAAAAGAAATCTGGTAACTTGTTTTTATTCTCAAAGAAATTTTCTTTTTTGTAATCTGGCATTAGCATCCAATACATACCTCTCATGTATTCTCGCCAACCTAGTATTTGTCTTATAAACCCTTCTACTTGAGAAATATCTATAACATTTTCTTGCCTTCTATAGGTTTCTAAAACAGTTTCAACAATTTCTTTGGGAGAAATCATCTTGGTATTCATAGCAAACGAAACCCTACTATGAAAAAGATAAATTTTGTCTGTATGCATTGCATCTTGGTAATCTCCAAAATGGACTAACAAGTGTTCGCAAAAATATGTTAATTGCTCTAAAGCTTGATTTCTAGAAATCGGGTATTCAAAATATTTAGAGTTGATTTTTCCGATCGTTTTTATTTCAGCTTTTTCAATATCAGCAATAATATTGGTTACGTCTATATCGAAGCTAATTTCTTGCGGAATTAGAGCTTCTCCTTTCCATTTTTTACGATTGCTGGCATCAAAATTCCATTTGCCACCTTCCGGTTGATTGTCAACTACTAAAATTTGATGTTTTTTACGCATATTGCGATAAAAATTTTCCATCAAAAATTGTTTTTTACCTTTGAAGAAAGTTTCTAAATCTGCTCTTTCTGTATAGAAATGTTCTGTAGAAAAAATTTCTGTTTCTAAATTTAAGTTCGCAGAAAATTCTTTTAATTGCCTATCTAATCTATATTCATCGGGTGATAAATACTCAAATTTTTCAATATTTTTCTCTTTAATCAACAAAGCTAAATTATCAACTAAGCTTTGTGTGTTTTTGGTATCATTTATATTGAAATAAACAACTTCATGATTTGATTTTTCTAACTCACTAGCAAAATTTCGCATTGCAGCAAAAAAACCAACAACTTTCTGAATATGATGTGTTACATAATCTGTTTCTTGGCGCATTTCAAACATACAATAGGTAACATTCTCATCCGTTTCTAAAAACCAAGAATGTTGGCTATTTAGCTGATCGCCAAGAATTAAACGTAATTTTCTCATATTAAAACAATGTTTTTATCAACCATATTTTTCTATATTTATGATTCCCATCATAACGTTCTGCTTGCAGCTGGGTATTAAATTTTCGATCTCTTGGGTCGTTGCCAACACCAGCGACATACATCCAGTTTCCGTAGTTGCTATGCACATCATAATCTATCAACAGCGATTCAAAGTACGCTGCACCAATTCTCCAGTCTAACAAAAGCTCTTTTGCAAAATAAGAAGCTACATTTTGTCTGCCTCTGTTGCTCATAAAACCAGTTTCTTTTAATTCAATCATATTGGCATTTACAAAATCGTCTTTTGTTTCTCCATTAATCCATTGATTAATTAACTGTTTGTCAGAACTCCATTGGTAGTCTTTTTCTAAAATCCCACCAAGTTGAAAAACTTTAGCATTGTATTTTAAAGAGATGTATTTAAAATAATCTCGCCAAATCAATTCAAAAATTACCCAATAGGTAGAGTCGTTTGCGCCAAATTCAGCCTCATATTCTTTAATTTTCCAATAGATAGTTTTAGCGGATAGACTACCGTTTGCCAACCATGGCGAAAACTTTGTACTATAATCTGCACCAACTAAACCATTTCTGGTTTTTTTATAAAAACTAACTTTTTTAGTTTCAAAAAAATAAGTATTCAATCTTTCTAAAGCGGAAGTTTCTCCTCCAGAGAAAGGGAAAGCTGTATTTTCATGTATCTCAAAATCTTTAAAACCTAGGTTTTGTAATGTTGGAATTATTGTTTTATTTTCAATTAAATTTTCTGACGTACATTTTGAAACTTGAATTTCTTTAAGAATTTGCACCGTCTTTTCTAGTTTCTTTCTAAAAACAGTAAACACATCTGGGATTTTCGAAAAATCTTTAGAAACTGTAGTTGGATTGTATAAAAACTGATCATAATCTTCCACAAAATTTAGCGTTTCTGAAAGCGTATTTTTTATGAAATTATTAGTAGTAACCTCTTCTTTTGTCCATTCCTTTTGCGTATAAATAGTTTCAATTTCATAGGCATCACAAATCTCATGAAGCTTATCCTCAGGACTTTCAAAATAGGTGAGAAGCGTAATATTTAAATCTTCTAAATTCTTTTTTAAGTCTGTAACTGTCTCGATAAGAAACTTTGCACGGTATTTTGCTGTTTTCTGAATTCCAAATTTATCAAATTCAAACAATTTCGGATCAAAGAAATATACTGCAATTACTTTTGTGTGGTTTTGTACGGCTTTTTTTATTGAGGTATTGTCATGAACTCGTAGATTATTACGAAACCAAATTAAGCTTGTGTTTTCTTGTTTCTTCTGCATTTTTCGCTACAATATTTTACATCATCCCAATTTTTCTCCCATTTTTTTCGCCAAGTAAAAGGCCGGTCGCATACGAGACATGTTTTTTCGGGTAGGTGTTGTTTCTTCAAAATTATTTATTAATGTTATTAATCATTCCATTAAAAACAAACCAATGGAAGGGCATTACAGAATACCAGTATAATCTACCAGCAAGGCCATGTGGCCTAAAAGTAGCTGTCTGATATATGTTACCATCTTCTATTTTAAACTCTAACCAGGCTTCTCCTGGTAAAATCATTTCAGCATATAATAGTAGTTTGCCTTTTTCTTTATCTGCATAAATTACACGCCAAAAGTCTAGTGCATCTCCTGAGTTTAATTCTGTAGGATGTCTTCTTCCTCTTCTTAAACCTGCACCTCCATAAAATTGATCTACAATACCACGAATTTTCCAAAGAAAAGTACCATAATACCAGCCTGTCTCTCCACCAATTGCCCAAATTTTATCGAGCGCCTCTTTTTTATTTTTTACTTTTCTTTGTTTGAAGTCTTTAAAACAACCGTGTTTAGGCACGTTAATAAACTCGTGAACATAGTTTTTTAATTTTCCGCTACTTATGTAGGAATCCTTCCAACTAGAAATAATACTATTTTGTTTTATTTTTACAAATGCATATTCAACAGCTTGTTTGTATGACATTGGTTGAACATCTAAAATACTGTTGATATTGCTTTTATTACCAATGACTTCTACGCCCATAGAGTTCACCAAAGTTGTCGCCAGCTTATAAGAGGTCGAAGTAACAAAATACAACCAATAAGAGGATAATTTTGGGGTCATTACTGGCACGGTTACAATGCGTCTTTTTAGTTTTCTTACTTCAGCGAATTGAAGCAGCATTTCTTTATACGTCATTATTTCCGGCCCAAAAACATCATATGAGTTGTTGTACAATTCCTTCCGATCTATTGCGCTGTGTAAAAAAGACAAAATATCTCGTATGCCTAAGGGTTGTGTTTTCGTATTTAACCATTTCGGGGCAATCATAAAAGGTAGCTTTTCTACAATATCTCTAATTATTTCAAAAGAAGAACTTCCAGAACCCACAATAATACCTGCTTTAAAAGTAGTTAATGCATATTTTTTAGAGGCCAATGTTTTTTCAACATTTTTTCTAGAAAGGAGGTGCTTAGATAGTTTTGTGTCGTTCGTGATACCGCTTAAATAAATGGCTTGTTTTAACTGAGACTGTTCTGCAAACCTTTTAAAATTGAAAGCACATTTTTCTTCTAAAAGGTGAAATTCCTTTACTGAATTAGACATCGAGTGAATTAAGTAATACGCAATGTCTATATCTTTAGGTATGTTTTCTAAGCTTTGAGAATTTAAAAAATCGGCCTCAACTAGAATTATATTTTTCCTGTCTTTAAAATAATTTTGTGCTCTTGTTTTATCTCGAACTGCACACACCACAACATGCCCATCATTCAGTAAAAGAGGTATTAATCTTTTTCCAATATATCCGGTGGCACCTGTTACGAGAATCTTCATACACGTTAACTTATTTTCTTAGGTCTTTGGTAAGACAGTTGTTTGTTAAATTGCGGAATTGCATAGGTGTCTAAACCATTTATGGCAGCTATGTTTCCTTTAGATAAATTAATTAAGCCATCTTCTTGCAATAATGCGTCATCAATATACAACTCTTGAATTTGAGAAACAATGAGCATTACATCATTAGAAGGAACATATACTTCTTCTATAAATTTCATACTCATTTGTACTGGAGCACCTTTTACAAAAGGAGCTTTAAAATTTCCTTTGAACTCTTCTTCTAATCCAGTCATATCAAATTCTGATACTTCTTTTGGGTATTTTGCCGAGGTATGATGCGCATCTTCTATGATGTCTTGATGAATATGGTTTATTGTGAAAACACCTAAATCTTTTATATTTTTATACGTGTCTCTTGGAACAGTTGTAGGGCGTAAAATAAAACCTAGCGTAGGCGGCTTAGACCCTAAATGTGTAACCGAACTAAAAACAGCTACATTAGAAATTCCTTCTTCCGATATGGACCCCAATAGATTTGCTGATTTAAAACCAGAACAGCTATTTATTAAATTTATTTTATAAATTTTTTCTAGGTTTTGTATGTCATCAAAGTTGAAAAAGGCCATTATAAATTTTTATAATTATTAATTTTAATTTCTTTTCCTTTTAAATCGTGCATTAAATTATACAATCCAAAAAAGGTTCTGTTAATGTAAATAAAGTGCTTCGAGCCTCTATTACCATTCATATTTTTTAATTCAGAGCTTTTCATGTACTTGCTCCCTAAATCAGAGATTTGTCCAAAAAAGATATCATCAGAAAAATCGAATTCCTCTTCATGAAAAGGTTGTGTAAATAAACTTAACATTTCATGAAACATACCTCTAAAAAAGTGCAATTCATCTTCAGAATCATCTTTCCTTAAGATTTCTAATTCATATAATTTTTGTTCAAAAAGTACAGGATCATTAATGCATTCTGGCTTGGCCAATTCAAAGTAAGGTGTGTAAAAATCCATCGGAATCGTTTTCATACATCCAAAATCAATGACAATTAGCTCGTTTTCTGGAGATACTAAAAAATTTCCAGGATGTGGATCTGCATGTACTTTTTTCAAAGTATGAATTTGGAACATATAAAAATCCCACAAAGCTTGCGCTAGTTTATTAGATATTTCTTGATCATTTGTAGAAAATTCAGACAAATGCAATCCATTCATCCAATCCATTGTTATAATTCTATCCGAAGATAAATCAGCATAATAATTGGGGAAATTTAAGTGCGGTATGTGTTTGCATGCGGCAACAATTGCAATACTTTGCTCCACTTCTAAAACGTAATTAGTTTCTTCAACTAGCTTGCTTTCTACTTCTTTAAAATATCTATCAGAATCTTTACCTCTAATATTAAACATTTTAACAGCAATCGGTTTTACCATCGATAAATCGGAGGTAATACTATCTGCTATTCCGGGATATTGAATTTTTACAGCTAATTTTTTACCGTTTTTTTCTGCTCTATGCACTTGCCCTATGCTTGCTGCATTTGTAGAAACAGTATCAAACTTGTCATAAATTTCATTCGGATCTTTACCAAAGTACCTTTTAAAAGTTTTAACCACTAAAGCCGGAGATAAAGGAGGCACAGAGAATTGAGAAAGTGAAAATTTTTCTACATACGCTCTCGGTAAAACACTTTTTTCCATACTTAACATCTGTGCTACTTTTAAAGCACTTCCTTTAAGTTGTTGCAGGCCATTGTAAATGTCTTCTGCATTATTTGTGTTTAACTTCTCTTTTGCTTCTTCTTCTGATTTGGTTAATTTGTCACCATAATATTTTAAATAATTTACACCAATTTTAGCCCCAGTGGTTACTAATTTTGATGCGCGTTGTATTTTGGATGTAGGTATAGAATCTATTGTTTTCATTGCTTCTTAATTGAAGTTAACTTTTTCTTTTAAAATAAATTTCCCGAAATCAATAATGCTTTTTAATGGTTTTATATCTAATAAGTCAAATCGAGCATTTACAGATTTTTCAATAAAAATATCTGTTTTTTCGAATGAGGCAGAAGTGTCATCTAACCAGAATTTCATAGTAAGAACTAATTGTATCCAAGAAGATTCTTGCGTAGCTTTGTCTTGAATTTCACCTAATTTTTCTTGTTGAAGATCGATCTTCTCAATACCAATATTATTTGCAAACGTTTTAAAGTCTTGTTTTAAATCTTTTAATAATTTTAAAGATTTTAATTTTAGAACATTTTCATTACCCTCTAGTGCATACACAACGTAGCTTCTGTTTGCCGTTAGCATCTCAAAAAATGTAAAATAGAAGCTCAATAGTTTGTTTCGAGCATCGTAATTAGGATACTCTTCACTTTTAGCGAGCATCTTTATTGTATTGTTAAAGAATTCACTAAAAATAGATTGTTCTATCGCTTCAAATGAACCATAGAATTTATAAAAATCAGCTTCTTCAAAATTGTTTTCTTTTGCGAAACTGAATACAGATTTAGGGTGGTGGTTGTGTTCTAGTACAAACTCCATGTACCAAGAAATTAAGTTGTCTTTACTGATGTTTTTCTTGCGAGCCATAATAATTATATTTTACACAAAGATACGAATGTTCAAGGAATTAACGAATCACTTAAACAATAATATTTTCATAATTAGTGAAAGAAAAAGGAATTTGATTAGATCTTTGAATTATTCTTAATTATTGATTTTGAATTCTTTTTTTTAAATAAAAATTATTTTTTGTAAGAACCTAAGTTATTAAACTCTGAAGCATCTCTTTTGCCTGTTTTATGTGAAGGTTTAATTTTACAATTTTAGTTATTTTTTGAGCGCGTTTTCTTTTTGTTGAACATAATACTGCTCAACAAAAAGATTTACTTTTTTATTTTACACTGCGATATTTTTTTTTGCAAAAAAAAAGATATGGCTTTTACCATATCCTTAATTTTATTGTTTATGAATTATATTTTAAATTAATTCTCTCAGTTTTTTTGCTGCAACTTCTGCAGTGATATCTCTTTGTGGTGTGCCAAACATCTCATAACCAACCATAAACTTTTTAACAGTTGCACTTCTTAATAATGGCGGATAAAAACTCATGTGCCAATGCCAATGCTCATTTGTTTCTCCATTTGTTGGTGCTTGATGGATTCCACTTGAATATGGAAAAGAAGTATTGAATAATTTATCATATGCTTTTGTGGTTACAGAAATTGCTTCTGCATAGTTTTTAGCACCATCATCTGATAATTCAGTAATATTACTTTGCCTTTTCTTAGGAGCAATCATAACCTCAAAAGGCCAAACTGCCCAAAAAGGAGTGAAGACCACAAAATCATCATTCTCAAAAATAATTCTTTCTTTTTCTTTTAACTCTTGTTGTATATAATTACCTAAAAGGCTTGCTTTATTTTTAGTGAAATATTCTTTTTGATGCTTATCTTTTTTATCAACTTCATTAGGTAAGGTAGATTGGCTCCAGATTTGTCCGTGTGGATGCGGATTGCTACAGCCCATTACTGCACCTTTATTTTCAAATATTTGAACATAATTAATAGCTTCATTTTCACCTAAAGAAGCATACTCCTTTTGCCAAGTATGTACTACTTTTTTAATGTCCTCTATTGCCATATCAGCCAAACTTTTAGAATGATCTGGACTAAAACAGATTACTTTACAAATGCCAGTTTCACTTTGCGCTTTTAACAAACCATCTTTTACAGAAAAGGAAGGAGAATCTTTTTGAAGTGCAGCAAAATCGTTTGTAAAAACAAAAACATCTTTATAATCTGGATTTATTTCACCATTAATTCTGGTATTTGTTGCACACAAATAACAGTGCTCATCATACGTAGGTCTTTGCTCTTTAGAGATTTCTTCATTTTGACCTTGCCAAGGACGTTTTGCTCTGTGAGGAGAAACCAACACCCATTCTCCTGTGAGGATATTAAATCTTTTATGTGAATAATCTTGTAAATTAGTATTGTTCATTTTATTTTTAGTTTATTATTTAACCAAATGTGTTCCGTCTGAAAGCGCTATAAAATAAACAGCGCATTCTTTGTTAAATTTATTTTTGTATGCCTTTGAAACTGTTTCAGAAAAAGCTTTTACTTCACTTCTTGCAATTAAATTAATGGTACAGCCACCAAAACCACCGCCCATCATTCTTGCACCTAAAACGTTTTTGTTTTTCTTTGCTTGGTCTACCAAAAAATCTAACTCATTACAACTTACTTTGTATTGCTTTTGCAGCCCATCATGAGAAGCATAGATTAAAGCACCTAAAGTCTCTAAATCATTTTCTTCAATGGCTTTTGCTGCTTTTTGAGTTCTATCTATCTCCTGAATTACATACAATGCTTTTTGATAATTTTCTGGCGTAACTTTATCAATAATTTTTTCTAAATCTGCTGCTGTTGCATCTCTTAGCGTTTCTATTTTTAACAATTCTGCAATGCTTTCACACGCAGAACGTCTATCATTATAAGCACTATCAGACAAGGTGTGTTTCACATTTGTATTTATCAGCATTAATTGATGTTCTTTAAAATCAATTTTATAGGGCGTAGCTTCTATGGTTCTACAATCTAATAAAAGCGCATTATTTTTAAGACCAAACATACTTGCGTATTGATCCATAATTCCGCATTTTACACCCACATAATTGTGTTCTGCTTTTTGTGAAATTAAAATCATTTCTGTTTTTGTGAGGCCCAATGAAAATAGTTCATTTAAACCAAAAACAACAGAATTTTCTAATGCTGCTGATGAAGACATGCCTGCTCCTCCAGGAATATTTCCTTTAAAAGCAATATTAAAATTACCAATAGTTTTATTTTTATTTTGTATTTCTGCGACCACACCAAAGACATAATTTTCCCAATTTCCTTCTTTTGATGGCTTTAAATTATCCAATTCAAATTCTATTTTAGAGGCTTTATCTATCGCATACGCAGTAGATTTATTTGTGTTACTTTTTTGAATTGCCGCTGCAATGCCTTTATTAACTGCTGCGGGGAACACAAAACCGCCATTATAATCTGTATGTTCACCAATTAAATTAATTCTACCTGGCGAAAAAATTAACAATGGCTCCGATTTAAAAGTTTTCAGAAATTTCTTTTTTACATCTTGTACTAGTTGGACATCCATTTTTTTGAATTGTTTTATTTTATTTTCACATTCCATTTTAAGGAATATGATCTATTGGGTAGTAGCACTTGCAATCCAATACTGTTATTAAAACTATTGGATACGCCTGTCATAGGTTCTATGGCTATTAAAGGTAAATTTTCTGGGGTATATAACTGTACATAGTTTTCTTTTTGATTGGTAGAAATTTCTAATTGATAGTTGGGTGTTTTAAAACCTATGGTGTTAGCGTTTAAAATAAAACAATCATCTAATGGGTTGTTTTCAACGTTAAAAACAGCATTCGTTTTATAAGCTTCAATTTTATTTGTGATTAAGTTTTCATCAAAAACTATTTTTTTATCACTTTTAAAACGTAGCGAACTATTTTGCAAATCATGACTCAAAAAATAAGGATGCCAGCCCAAAGTAAAGGGGAAGGGATTGACATCTGTGTTTTTAACAGTAACGGATAAACTAATCTCATCATTGGTAAGCGTATATTTGAGTTGTATGTTATATTTGAATGGAAAGCCAAGACTTTCTTCTAATTCTTGATAAACGATCGTTACGGATGCATAGCTGCTGCTTTTAATTGTATGTACAATTTCAAATTTCTTATTGTAAACCAAACCATGCAAAGCGTTTAATCCTTTTTCATTGCAGTCTAGTTGAAATTTTGTGTTATTAAACGTGTATTTTCCGTTTTCAATTCGGTTTGCAAACGGGAATAAAACAGCGGAGGCATAAGAAGCATTGTAATTAAAATCGGGAATTTCTTTCATGATACTTTTACCCAACAAGGTTAATTCTTGTAAGCTACCACCTTGGTCTAGACTAATTATTGCTGCAGTGGATCTATCGCTATTTTGTAAACTAATAATTGACATCCCGTCTTTAATAACATTAAAAATATGAAACATTATAAATGTATAAAAATTATCCTCTAACTTTCTGTTCCCATTGCCAAGCAGAAGCAATCATTTCTTCAAGACTTTTGTTTGCTTTCCATTCTAATTTTTCCTCGGCTAATTTTGTAGCTGCATATAGCTTTGGAACATCCCCATCTCTGCGTTCTACGATCTCATAATTCAGTTTCTTTTTAGAAACCTTTTCAAAGGCTTTAATTACTTCTAGTACAGAATACCCTTTTCCTGTACCAAGATTAAAGACTTCAAAATTTTCTTCTTGTTTATTTTGTAATTGTCTTTTTAGCGCTTTTACATGGGCTTTTGCTAAATCTACCACGTGAATATAATCTCTTATTGGAGTGCCATCTGGAGTAGGGTAATCATTGCCATAAACTGATAATTTATCTCTTAACCCCACAGCCGTTTGTGTAATATATGGCATTAAGTTGTTTGGAATGCCGTTGGGTAACTCGCCAATTAAACCAGATTTATGAGCACCTATAGGATTAAAATAACGCAACGAAATGAGATTACAGTCTTTATTGGCTTTAGAGAGATCTTCTAAAATTTCTTCTGCTATTTTTTTTGAATTCCCATAAGGAGAAAATGGTCTTTGAGTTTCATTTTCTTCGGTTATTGGCAATGTTTTCGGATTCCCATAAACGGTAGCCGAAGATGAGAAAATAAAATTTGTAGTACCAATCTCTAATTGAGTACTTAATATATTAAGTAAAGAAACCAAATTATTTTGATAGTATAAAAGAGGTTTCGCAACAGATTCACCGACTGCCTTGTATGCTGCAAAATGAATGGTAGCTGCAATATCTTTGTTCTCTTTTAATATCTTTCTTACCGTATGAATCTCTTTTAAATCACAGGTATAAAATATTGGTTTTACGCCTGTAATTTTATGTATATTTTCAATTGTTTCTTTATTTGAATTTGAGAAATCGTCAATAATAAGTACGTCAAAATTATTTTCGATTAATTCTACAACGGTATGAGAACCAATGTAACCACAACCTCCTGTTACCAATATTTTTTGTTTCATCTACTATTTTTTTAATTTTTCTAAAATACTTGTTATATTGTAATTTTCCACGTGAAAAGTATGCAAACCAATTTTTTGAGCAGATTTAATATTACTTATGGCATCATCTGCGAATAATGTTTCTTCTGCTTTTAGATTGCTATTATCTAGAATAAAATTAAATATTTCTAAATCTGGTTTTCTTATTCCAATTTCATGAGAGTAATATGATTTTTTAAATAATTTTTTAAAAGAATATCCGTAGTTATTTTCAAACTCTTTTAAGAATTTTCTTTGATGAATGCTATTCGTATTACTCAATAAAAAAAGGTTATAGTCTTTTTTTAAGGTTTGAAGAAAATCAATTTTGTCTTTTGGGATATCTAATATCATTGCATTCCAAGCTTTTTCAACTTCCAAAAAATTATTAGGTTGATTTGAAAGATTAGATAATGATTGCAGAAATGTATTTTCTGAAATCTGACCAATTTCAAAATCGTAGAAAAAGGAATGTTGATAATGATGCCCCGTATCGTTTACGATATTCTGGATTCCTAATGTATTAAAGGCATTAATTGTTCTGGGAACGTCTAAATTCATAATAACACCTCCCAAATCAAAAATGATACTTTTTATTTTATTCATTCTAAATTTATTTACGTTTTTTTCCAAACAAATAATGCTAATAAAACGGAAAGCGCTGCTGCCCCTATCCAAAATATAGAAATTGTATCAAAATTGTAGATTGTTACACCATTTACAATTGTCTTATTATTTTCTATCAAATATCCGCTTGCAATATCTTGAATACCAGCAGCAGCGTAACTCATAATACCTACAATACCTAAGGCTGCACCTGATGCTTTTTTAGAGACGATGTCAACAGCCATTAGACCTCCTAAATAACATATTAATGCTCCAATACCTAATCCGAAGAGCACCATGCTTGTGGCATCTAACCACCACATATTTTTAGGGCCTAATAAAAAAAGTGATAATGCAAAAACATTCATTAACCCAAAAAGTAATGCAGGTATATTTCTTCTTCCTTTAAAAAGTTTGTCTGATACAAAACCTGATGAAGCTGTTCCTAAAATTCCACATACTGCACTAATGGCTACTAAACTATTTGCTTGTGTGAGCGTATACCCTTTTGCTGCTTCAAAATAATAAGGCCCCCAGCTATTTACAGCATATCTAGAGATGTACATAAATGCACTAGACAATGCTAATAACCATACGTAAGGATTTTTGAATACCTCTCTTTGTTCTTCCCATGTTGAGGTTTTCTTTTTAGTGAAATCTTTATTTACTGGAGGTAATCCTTTGCTCTCTGGAGTATCGTGGAAGAAAATAGCAATCATTATCGCTCCTAAAATACCAATTATGGCAGCTGCTCTAAAACCCCATTGCCAACCAAAATAAGAAACAATAACAGCGGTTAATATATAAGTTAAAGCTTCACCAATATTATGACTCGTGCTCCAAAAACCATAAAAACTTCCACGTTCAGAATCTTTGTACCATCGAGATAACGATACGACACTTGAGGGAGCTCCCATAGATTGTACCCAGCCATTTGCACCCCAACAAATTGCAAAGAATAGAAAAGTACTTGTAAACCCCATTATTAAGTTTGCCAGTGCAGAAACTAAAAGACCGATTGCCATAAACCTTTTAATGTTGCTATGGTCTGCTAAAAAGCCATTGGTTAATTTACCGATTGCATATGCAAAGAATAACGTAGAGCCTATGATGCCTAATTCAGATTCTGTAAGTATACCTCCATCTACAAGTGGTTTTTTTACAACATTCAAACTCAACCTGCAGACGTAGTAAAAACCATATCCTAAAGTAGCCGATATAAACACCTGCCATTTTAACTTTTTATAGTATGATTTTTGTTCTTCTTCTGATTGTGTAATTGAAGCTGGAGTTGATTTTTTAAAGTATTTTATCATTTTTTGATAAGAATTTAAAAAGGGCATAACCTATTATGCTACGCCCTTTAATTAACTAATTCAAATTAAATAGTTTAAGAATTTACTGATGTAAACCTCTTTCTCTTAAATAGGTGAGTAGTAGTTCTGGACGATCTGTTTGAATAATATCAATATGATTATCAATATACCAATCATAGATTTCAATATTATTGACAGCTTTTTCATCATCGTGATTTGCATTGTGATGCCCCCACAAAGAGTTTACCCAAATACTAGCGCCTTTATTTCTAATTTTCTTGAACTCTTTCAGAAATTTTATGGTGTCTGATTTTACTGTAAATTCAAAAGCAATAGGTGCATTTTCAGAATTCATATAAGCATCTACAAACTTTTTAGCAGTAGTATTCGGTAAGCCTAAAATTGGCATAAAATGTACTTTATTTAAATACTTACCAAATTCTTTTTTAACTGTAGCATGTGTTTTTCCACCTTTAATAATTACTTGATTTTCGGTACCCGTTTCTAAAATAATTTGATAACATTTATCAAAAATGGTATAACTCTTATCTAGATTTACCAAGATTTTATCTTTTGAGGTCTGCAATGCTTCTTTAAGTGTCGGTATTTTATGTTTTGTAAGAACACCTAATCCATCTTTCAAATATAAAGTTTTTAAGGAGTCTAAAGACCATTCTTTAACTTTGCCTTTTCCGTTGGTGGTTCTATCTAACGTTTTATCATGTATTACAACTAAATGACCATCTTTTGTTTCGCGAATATCAATTTCTACCATATCAACCCCCATTGTTATGCAGTTTTTAATTGCTTGTAATGAGTTTTCAGGTGCGTTTCTCCAATCTCCTCTATGAGAAACAACGATAACTTGATTGTTTTTAGCGTCTTTTAAATTTGCTATTTTCTCTTGAATTGAAGTTTTTTTATAAACATTAATATTCATTTCTTTTTGACAACTAAAAAGGAAAAGAACGGATAGTATTAAAAGACTACTACCCGTTTTTTTACTGTAGAATTTAAGAAATCGAAATCGATAATTTCTTTTAAAACCCATTATTCAATAATTAATTTTGATGAAGTTGATTTCCCGTTTTCAGATACTTTTAAAATATAAATTCCTGATCTTAAGTTTAGTGATTCAACTTTCGTGTTTCCAGAAATAGTTTTAGAGAAAACATTTTTTCCTAAAACATCAAATATTTGAATTGATTTTTCACCATTAAAACTAGTTCCAATATAAAAACTGTTTTTAGTAGGATTAGGATATATTTTTAAACCTGCTATAAAATTTTCTTTCGTTGTAGAAAGTACAACTGCATCTTCATTACCTGTATGGCTTGAGTTCCTGCCAAACATTGGCCAACCACCAGAAGCTAATGAAGTAGCAGTCGTTGTTAATGCATATAGTTTACCAACACCAGCATCTGTAGCCCCTACATAAATTTTACCATCAGCACCAATTGCAGCAGAAGAATTTATTTTATCCCCTAAACTTAAAGGAGTATATGCTTCTGTGCCATCACTGTTAAGTACGTAAAACATTCCGTTGGTATCTCCAAAATAAATTTTACCATCGTTATCTATTGCAGGTACAACTTCTATTGGACCATTAGATGCAGCTGTATAAGACCATTTTTCTGTTCCATCTGCAGCGTTATATGCTTTTAGAGTACCCGCTTTATTTCCTAAATAAATGGTACCATCAGCAGCAATTGCAGGGCCACCTTGTTCTGTATTTGCTCCTGTTAATGAAACTGACCATTTTTCTGAACCATCAGTAGGGTCATAAGCTTTTAAAACACCATCAGCATCATTATTTAATTTTGCAGATAAATAGACAGTACCATCTGTACCAATTGCTAAAGCACTAGCAGCCCAGTCACCATAAGTAGCATTCCATTTTTCTGTTCCATCTGCATTAATTCCATAAATACTTCCATTTGTACTTACTGCGTATATAGTGCCATCTGAAGCTACGGCTGGAGTACTGTTAAAATCTGAACCAGCTTGAAAAATCCAATTTTCAGTTGTTAAATCTGATGATAAAGAACGCAGCCCTTTGTCTCCTTTGCTGTAACCACTTATATAAACAGAACCATTATCTGAAAAAGCAGGTGCAGTGTACCGCATTCTAGTATTTATGTGTTTTGTTCTTATGGTGTCTCCTGTAGTTGCGTTTAATCTAAAAACGATTCTACCATATTGACCACCTGTGTAAATCGAGCCATCAGAAGAAATGGATGCACTCGAAATAATATTATCGGGTTTTGTAAAATCGCCTTCTGATATGGATGTTTCCCATTTTAAAGTTCCATCCACATTTACTGCAAAAAAGTTTGGGTCTGGTTTTGCTGGTGGTGTAGCAGCATCTCTATCACCTAAACTACATGCAATGTATACTGTGCCATCACTGGCAATTGCCGGGCCTGTTCTGTCTATTTTATCTGGTAAAGAATAACTCCAAGCTACTGTAGGGCTTTGTGCATAAGAAATTAATACTGTAAATAATACGAATAATAATGTGTAATTTTTTTTCATAATGTTCAAATTTAGAATGTTGATATTTAGGACAGCTCGTCTAACAAGCTGTCCAATGAATAATTAAAAAAATGTTTTTATTTTATTTTCCTGTGTGTTTTGCGTCTTTTGCATACATAGGCCAACCACCAGATTGAAGACCCGTTGCATTTGTTTTTAAAGCATACACTTTTCCAAAGTCTCCTTGATTTGAAGCAATGTAAATCATACCATCAGACCCGATTGCTGCTGAAGAATGTATTTCGTCACCTAATTTTACAACTTTGTAAGGATTTAAGCCATCGGAATTTACAACGTGGAAAAACCCATTGGTATCCCCAAAGTACAGGTTGCCCTCATTATCTATGGCTGGGACTGTTTCAATAGCGCCTTTTGCTGCATAAGACCATTTTTCGGTTCCATCTGGATTATAAGCAATCATTTTTTCTTCATAACCTCCTAAATAGATAGTACCATCAGCAGCAACAGCTGGTCCACCTTGACCCGCTTTTTCGGATAAAGATTTTCTCCATTTTTCGGTTCCATCTGGATTCACAGCTAATAAAACACCACCAGTTGAAGTCTCTCCAGAAAAATAGATGGTACCATCAGGGCCAATTGCAGTTGCACTTGCAGTCCAAGTTCCATATTCGATACTCCATTTTTCTGTTCCGTCTGGATTAATTGCATATAAGTTGTCATTTGTAGAGCCAATATAAATTGTACCATCTGCACCAATTGCAGGTGTTGCATTGAATTCAGTGCCACTTTCAAATACCCAATTTGCTGTCGTTAAACTTTGGTTAACAGAATGAAAACCTCTACCATCTTTATTATGACCAGCAATGTAAACGCTACCATTATTGCCAAAAGTTGGGCAATTATATCTTACTCTTGTATTTAAATTTATTTGATTGTCAATTACCCCAGTAGTAGGGTTTAAAACAAATGTAGTTCTACTGTAGTAAGAAGATGTATACAAATTACCATTAGGACCAATTGAAGGAGAAGACCTTACCTGATCAGATTTTTGAGCACTCCCTTCAATAAAAACTTGTTCCCAAAGTTTAGCACCCTCTTTTATGGCAAAAAAGTCTGGCCCTTGATTTTCTCTAATCGCTTGATTAAATCCTATGTAAACTGTTCCATCATCTGAAACTGCAGGGTTAGAATGATTTATTTTTCCATCTAAATCAAAACTCCAAACGGTTTCAGGAGCATCAATATTTGCTAATGGGTCATCTGCTATTAGTACTTCTCTTGAAAAAGCTTCACTTTTACTACCTGTATTATCTACTGCAATTAGTTTTACATTGTAAGTACCTCCTAATTGATAAAAATGTTCTGGAGATTGATCTGTAGCTGTTTGTGAATCCCCAAAATCCCATTCCCAAGTCGTTATAAAACCATCAGAATCTTCTGATAAATCTGTAAATTCAATTTTTTGACCAGCTTGATATTTGTCTGCATGTATAGTAAAATCTGCTGTTGGCAGGTTAGTTACTGCGGCAGCACCCTCATATTCTTGCTCATCACAAGATATCATTACAACACATAAAAACATCATTTGTGTGATTATCGATATTATTTTGTTTTTCATTTTTTTATTATTTTAAATGTTCTTTAGTTAAAACAGGAGAATCTGTTTGTATTATGTTACCCCCTAAATTGCTTATTTTATCTATTTCATCATAGTTATCGTCTACAGGTGTTTTTGTAGTATTTACATAGGCATTCATAAAAATGTACCAACCTTTTGCTTTCGCTCTACTTACTAGATTTTGATTAAAAGTTTGTGATTGAAAGTGTGCCACTTTTACGAGACTATTATTTTCAAATTGACTGAATCTGTCTTCATCACTAATAACTGGCATTGCAATAACATCTGCGTCTTTATTTTGAGCAGATTTTGTAACGCTAACTCCTTGCGTATAAAATAAAGATTGTTTTATCATCCCATATTGTTTTACTACTGGGTATATTCTATCAAAAGACACTTTATTGTTACTGATATCTAAATCGAAGTATATTTTACCTCTACCTAAGAATAAAACTTCTTGTAATGTTGGAATTTTCTCATCTGTTAATACACCGCTATTATCTTTTAACTTTAATTGTTGTAGTTCTGCTAAAGTGAAATCACTTACATCCCCAGAACCATTGGTAGTTCTATCTAAAGTACTATCGTGCATTAATACAAATTCTCCATCCTTTGTTTGTCGGATGTCAATTTCAACCATTTCTATCGCTTCATTAATTGCGTCTTGAATCGATTGTAAAGAATTTTCTGGTGCATTATTTTGATTTCCTCTATGAGCACAAGTCAAAATTTTAGTATCGGCTAATTTTTCTATTAAAGTTTTTCTACCGCTAATATTACCTGAATATGCAATAGAAATTTTTTTAGTAAAACTGTTTTCAGTTTCGCTATTAGAAACTTTTAACTCAATTGTGTAAGTGCCTTCGCCAATAGTAGTATATGTATGTGTTGGATTTTTACTAGTTGAGGTATTACCATCACCAAAATTCCATTCAAAAACGGAGTTCGTATCAATACCAGCAGACGTATTCGTAAAACCAATAGGTTCATCTACAAAATACTCACTTTGTCGAATTTCAAAAGAAGCATTAACAGGATTTACCATTGATTCCTCTGAACCACAAGAGTTTAAAATAAGCAGAAATAAAACTCCAAAAAAGGTAAAATAATTTTTCATAAATTATAACTATTTATTAATTAATAACCTGGATTTTGTTCCATACTACCTGGGTCACTATTTAATTGATCTAAAGGAATTGGTAACAATAAATCATTAGCATCAATAGTAATGTTTAAACCTACAAAACCAGCAAAATGAGTATTCATTATTTGCACTGGGTCTCCCAATCTTTTTAAATCGAACCAACGATGGTTTTCATAGAAAAACTCGTGTCTTCTTTCATCTAATAAAGCTTCTGAAAATTCTTGTTGGTTTTTAATTGTAGCAGCAGTTAAACTTGGTAAACCTGCTCTTGTTCTTATGCTATTAATTAAATCAAAAGCTTCACCATCGGCAACATATCCTTTTAAGTTTAATGCTTCGGCTAGAGAAAGTACTGCATCTGCATGTCTAAAAACAATTACATTATTATCGCCATCATCTACCAAAGTTCTTGTATTATCTATATATTTTGTTGAAATATAAACTGAAGGGTCTAAAGGATCTTGAATAATTTCATTTCTGCGTAAATCACCAGCTTCAAAAGAGTCTAATAAATCTTGCGTTATGATATTGTTTCCTTTAGATCCAGGGTTTTTTTGTGAGTTGAATTTTGAAGCAAATTTGCTACCTTCCTCACCACCATTTATACCAGATTGAAACTGAACTTCAAAAATTGAACCTGCATTGTTCTCATTATCAATACCAAATAAATCTGTATACGTGTTTATAAAAGTATATCCAGTAACTCCTCTTAAGGCAGTTTCTGCTTCAGCAGCATTGCCTACTGTTAAATGTGCTTTTCCAAGAAGTATTAATGCAGCAGCTTTATTAGCTCTACCAATATCATTAGATTCTGGTAAACTACTTGAAGCTTCAGTTAAGTCTATAATGATTTGATTAAATATCTCTTGAACACTTGCTCTACCTTGACCAAAATAATCAGTAGGGTTGCTTGTTTCTTGAAGTACTAAAGGAATACCACCATACAAGTTAACTAAATTGTAATACACCAATGCTCTAATAAATTTCACCTCACCTTTTCTTATCTCCTTTAAAGCACTATCCATATCAGCAATACCATCAATTCTATTCAATACGATATTGGCTGCCTGAATGGTAACATAAGAATCTACCCAAGTTTTTCTGAAAACTCCATTTGTTGTGACTCTGTTAAATAAATCTACGTCACCAAAACCACCAGAATTAGAAGGTTCTTCTTCAAAAGTATTGTCTGTTCTAGTTTCCATAAGAATATGGTAATTAAAGCCATACAAACCATTTTTTTGAAGACCACCATAGGCAGCATTTACAGCCGCTTCTAAATCGGAAGCATTTTTGTAAAAACTACCAGTTGTAAATTGATCTTCTGGAGCCGTATTTAAATCATTTTCGCAAGCTGTATAGGTGAAAATTACAGCTATTATAAGTATTATGTTTTTTATTTTTTTCATTTTTATTGTTTTTTAGTGTTAAAATGAAACGTTTAATCCTACCACAAATGATTTGTTTAAAGGGTAAACACCTTGTGTATCACTTGGAGACAATGGATTGTTATTATCTCTTTGTTGCGGGTTAAAACCTTTAAAATTTGTAGATATAAAAGGATTCTTTGCTGTTGCATATAATCTTAACCTTGATACATTGATTCTTTCTAATATTTTATCAGGAATACTGTACCCTAAAGTAATGTTACGTACTCTAAAAAAAGAACCATCTTCTATAAATGCGGAGGATACATTTGCTCTTAATCGTTCACTAGATTGTGTATAATCTGGTCTTGCTTCCGTACCATTTGGGTTGTTTACTGGATGCCATCTATTAGTGTAATAAGATTCAAATTGGTTAGAAAAACCTTGCCCATTTGAAGCATTTCTAACGGTTCTAGACAATACATTTACACCTTGTACTCCATCTACAAAAACATTTAAATCAAAGTTATTATAGGAAAATCTATTATTGAATCCGTATGTAAAATCTGGTAAAGTAGCTCCTAAAGATTGTCGGTCATCATCATTAATAATTCCATCACCAGAAGTATCTACAATACGCCAATCTCCAACTCTAACATCGGTTCCACTTTGTGCTCCTGCATCTATTTCGCTTTGAGATTTGTAAATACCGTCTACTTGGTAGCCAAATAGCTCTCCAATAGAACTGCCAATTTTAGTAATATGTGCACCATCAATAATTTCAGCTTGTCCAGGTCCTAATTCAGTTACTTTATTATCTATTGTTGTAAAGTTTATGCTAGCATTCCATTTTACTGGACCTAAATTAATATCAGAAGTAGATAAAACTATTTCTAATCCTTTGTTTTCCATTTTACCCACATTTTGTAGAGATCTAGTAAAACCGGACTGTAAAGGAACTGGAACATTTAATAGCATATCTTCTGTTTTTGCAACAAAATAATCGACTACTAAATTCCATTTATTATCAAATAAACCTAAGTCAAAACCAATATTGTTTGTTACTGAAGTTTCCCAAGATAAATCTGCATTTGGAGAAGTATCTGGTATTTGACCTACCGCTAAATCACCATTTAATACTGCATTTAAATTTTTAAGTGTTGCAATAGAACCAAAATCACCTATTTGATCATTACCCGTTTGTCCCCAACTGTATCTTAATTTAAGTTTGGATAAAAAAGAGTCTTCTGGAAAAAAATTTTCATTGCTAACTACCCAACCTGCAGATAAAGAAGAAAAATTTCCAAACTTGGTATTTGCTCCAAAACGAGATGAACCATCTCTTCTAGTAGAAGCAGAGACTAAATATTTAGCATCATAATCATATTGTATTCTTCCAAAATAAGAAATCCGTACCCATTCAGAAATGTTTTTACTTGTGGTTGTTATTGAGGTTCCCGCAATATTTGGAATATCATTGCTATCTAAAGTTGGTGCATTTACAAAAGTACTGGTATAGTTTTCTTTTTGATAAGAATACCCCGCTAAAACATTTAAACTATGTTTATTAAATTCTTTAGCGTAGGTAAGTGTATTTTCAGAAATAATATTTTTTCTTACTTTGGTTTGTTCTTTTGCCCAAGGAACCACTGAATTCACATCATTTCTGTAACTACCAATGGTTGATGGTCTAAATTGTTCTCTAAAAGAATAATCATAATCCCCACCAAACAACGTTTTAAATTTTAGCCCTTCTATTATTTGATATTCTAAAAATGTACTACCAAATAATCTAAATTTATTTTTTTCATCCTTTTTTTGTAAAGCAATTGCAATAGGATTTTCAGCCAACGCACCATCGGTTCCTCCATTGTTATGCCATCTTATTTGTTGACTAATATTTAATTCGCCTAAATTGTTATATGGTGTAAAGAAGGGTTCAGATAAAATTGCTTGTTGCATTGGGCTATCCGTCCAACCTTCAGTAACTTGGTTTGTATCAGAAATACTAGGCGATAAATTGATTCCAAATTTTACTTTATCGTTAAATTTAGTCTCTAAATTTACTTTTGCGGTGTATCTTTTAAAGCCTGAACCAATAATTAGACCTTCTTGATTAAAATATCCACCAGAAACATACCAATTTGTTCTACCCGATCTACCTGAAACCGAAACATCATAACTTTCTATACTCCCAGTTCTAAATAAATCATCCAACCAATTATTATCTGTTAAACCTGGAGTTCCTGATAAGTATTTATCAAAATTAGTAGGAATTAAATGTCTTGAAACAGCTCCTTGAGATAATCTTGTAGCATTGCTATCAGTAGTATTTCTATTCGAAGGATCTGCGGAAACATAGCCCCAATCTCTAGCTTCTTTAATAACTTCAGCAAATTGATACGCATTCATAAATTTAGGCTCATTTAAGACCTCTTGAAAACCCGAATAGGTATTAAAGTTAAATGTTACTTTATCTGTTTTTGCTTTTTTTGTAGAAATAATTATGACACCATTTGCACCTCTAGAACCATAAATAGCTGTGGAAGCAGCATCTTTTAAAATGTTCATAGATGCAATATCATTTGGATTAACTGCATTGATATCGCTACCTTCTGATAAAGGATACCCATCTACAACTATTAAAGGAGAACCACCAGCAGTTAAGGTTCCAATACCTCTTATATTAATGGTTGAGCCTGCACCTGGAGCACCATTTGATACAACTTGCACACCTGCAACTCTACCTGCAATGGCATCATCTAAACTACTTACAGGTAATTGACTAATATCTTCCGCATTAACAGAACTAACTGCACCTAAAACTTTAGACCTTGATAAAGAGCCGTACCCAATAACTACAATTTCTTCAAGAGAAGAGGTGTCTTCTATTAAAACTATTTTTAGATTTGTTTTGTCTTTTACAGGAACTTCTTTTTTTGTGTATCCTAAATATTGTACAACTAAAATTGCATCTTTATTTTTCACAGTAATAGAAAAATTTCCATTAAAATCTGTCCCTGTACCATTTGAAGTTCCTTTTTCTATAATACTTGCACCTGGTAAAGGTTCTCCACTTTTATCAACAATAATACCAGTAACAGAAATCCTTTGAGCTACTTCATTTATAGTTTCTAATTTAGTATTGCTGCTTATTTGCAATGGTTTTAAGATAATTTGTTTACCATTTACTACATAAGATATTTTAGAATCATTAAGTAATTTCTTTAACACATTAGATAGTGGCTCTTTTTTAACGCGTATAGAAACTTTTTGATTGTAGTTTATTTCATTGTCTTTATATAGGAATTTAAAATCTGTGATAGATTCGATTTCATTAAAAACGGTTTCTAGGCTTACATTTGTGTAGTTTAATGAAACTTTTGTTTTTTGAGCATAAGAATCGTTCGCGTGAAGCTGAAAAAGAGATACTAATAATAATAAAAGAGTAGTAATTCTCATTTTTAAATTAAGCTTTATTGGAAAATAAGATTTAACTCTTTTCCTAATTACTTTTTTCATATTTTTGTATTGAATTTTAGTGATTAATTAATTTTAGTTGCGATATTTAATCGGAAGATGTTCGAGCATCTTTCGATTTTTATTTTAGAATCGTTACTGCAAAAAAGGTTTTTCATTTATGTCATTAGCTATTCGATTTTATTGTTTATTATTATTATGCTATTATTAATTATTTTATAATCTATTGAATGTATTTCATTAAGCACTTCAAAGACTTGTTCAATAGTTTCTATGTCAAAAGTTGCCGTAATAAATTCATTAGCTAAAGAGGTGTTTTTGTTTGTTATTTCTACATTATAATGACGCTCTAATTTTTTGATCATATCATTAAATTTCATATGCTTTAATGTAATTCTACCATTAACCCAAGCGGTATGAATTTCTATATCTGCTTTTTCGATATGGATAGATTTATTATTTTTATTCCAATCTGCTTTATAACCAGGTTTTAAAATAGTTGCTTTTTTAGACTCATATCTATCACCGATATTATACAAGCTTACGCTACCCTCAACTAATACTGTTGATATATTTGAATCTTCTGGATATGAACTTATATTAAACTGTGTACCTAATACTCTTACATTCACTTTATCATTACTTACAATAAAAGGATGTTTAGCATCTTTTGTTACATTAAAATAGGCTTCTCCCTTTTCAATAAAAACGTGTCTATTTTGCCCTTCTATAAATTTAACAGGGTATCTTAAAGAGGTACCTGCATTTAAATTTACTTTAGTTCCGTCAGATAATTTTAAAGCAAAGCGTTTCCCATAAGGTACCGTCAAAGTATTGTAAACTAATTTTTCTATTTTATTTTTATCATTATAGACAATAGAATTCCCATTTTGGCTCCCGAGAAGAGTACCCTTTTTATCTTTAATTTTAAAACTTCCTTTATCATCAATAATTTTAATCTTTCCATCATCCATTTTTAGTGTTATACTTTCTGAAGGAATGGTATCTAATTGAATTTTTGACGTTTCATTTTGATTATAGAAATAAACTACTGATATAAGAATTGCAATAGAAGCCGCATATTTATAAATCTTTTTAATTTTTCTTAATTTATGGATCTTCTTTTCTTTAGAGATAAAATCTAATAACTTTGTTTCAGAACTTAAAGTGTTGAATGTTTTCAGATTAAGATCGATTAAGTAATTTATTTTGATATATTCAATGAAATATTTTTCGTTTGAATCTTCTTTTAACCACTGCTCTAATTCTTCTAATTCTGAAATAGAAGCTTGATTGTTTACATATTTAGTGAGTATATGTTGTGTTTTTTTTGAAATCATTACTAATTGCTATTTACCATCTATTATTAAAACGTTATAATTTTGGGTAACCCTAATTTTTATATCAACTTTTTTTTACATTCGTATTAATTAACATCAGATTTTATAATATTCTAAAAAAATAAAATAGCTTTTCTAAATGATAAAGAGTTCATAAGTTCCTTAAAAAGAGGTGATTTTAAAGGGTACCAGTTTTTAGTTACTTCTTATCACCAAAAATTATGTGTTTATGCTAATAGTTTGTCCAATGCTTCTGATTTAGCAGAAGATATTGTTCAAAATGTTTTTATGGATGTATTTAGAAAAACCGAAATAGGCTTAAAGAAGAATTTGTAATTAAAAGTTACTGATACAAATCTGGTTACAATGCGTTTATTGATCAATCTATAAAAAAAATAAAAAGTTTTAGTTCTCGAAAAGAAATATAGATGCTTTAACTTATATTTAAGAGGAGCAACAGGAGGAGGAATGCCTACAGAAGCGCATGTATATTGTAAAAAAAGAAATAGACAAATTACCACCAAAGTGTAAACAAACTTTTTTATTAAGTAAAGAAGAAGTACTTACTACTTTAGAAATTTCAGAATACTTAAATAATCCATAAAATTTATTGAAGCGCATCTATCTAAAGCTTTTAGTGTTTTAAGAAAGTCTATTGGCAATAAAGACAATGGTATCTTTGTTTTAATGTTTGGAATGAAAACGAATTCGAATAAATTATAATAGGCACATTCTGTAAGTACAAGTTATTGATATACTATGAATGCGAAAGTCCCACATTTGAAAATTATTCAAATGTGGGACTTTTATTATTTACTAAGGTATCTTCAATACTAATTATTCAATTATAAGTTTCATTGATTTAGAAAACTCATCAGATGTTATATTTACCATATAAATTCCTGCAGACAGTTTACCTGCCTTATCAAATACATATTTATTGTTCCCTTTGCTAAACTGATTATTATTTTGCTCAAATACTTTCTGTCCACTCAGATTAAAAATCTTAAAACTAACAGAGCTTTCTTCTTTTAAAGAAAAACCTAGGTTAAATGTACCATCAGATGGGTTAGGATATAGCTTTAAATTTTTAATTAAGTTGTTTTCATCTTCATTAACAGATAATACAGCTTCTTTAGTATTGGCTACCTTCTCATTGTCTATAGAACCACTAATCTCTTTTAATTTAGCAATAAGTGTAGCTATTTTAGCGTCACCACTCATTTTCCATATTTTTGACTTCTGTTTAAATTTAGCCTTTTTCTCGTATTTTAAATCAGTTTCGCCTGTTATTTCTCCCATATGACTTTTGAAAAGCCCTATATTAGAATCCATACCAAAAAAAACAGGAGCCAATTTAAAATTGGTTTCACCATCATCTACAGCTATAGCAGTAAAATAATGTCCTAAAATAAAAGTAAATTTACCAGTCACGCCTAAATCATCATAGATTTGATATGTTAATTTGCTATTTTTATCATTTATTTGGGAAATACCAGTTGGACGACTAATATACCATCTAAAATCTCCCTTATTGTTTTTTAGAACTCCAATTTCATAAAACAATTTGTTGTTCAAACTAAATTTATAAAAAGATATATTAGAATTAAGACCTAATGAAGAGAAATTTTCAGCTGAATAATTTGCAGTAATTAAAAAACAATCTGCCTTTGCTTGATGTAGTTTTTCCGTGATGGTTCTTAATTTGAGTTTTTTTCCTTTTAAAGTAGTCAAATAGTGCTTTTCGGTAGTAAGGCCAAGTTTTGAAGTTAGATTAGTTTGAGCTTGAACTCCAAGTGAAATAAAAATAAAAAACACTACCAGTAGACTTAATTTTCTTTCTATTTTGTATTGTGTATTTTTCATAATTAATCGTTTAATTGATGCCATTGGTCTGGACGATCGGTTGTTATTACAGCATGTTTAAAGAATTTTTGTTTTAGTAACCATAAATGATCTCCTCTTCTATCGGACACTGGGTTTTTAATACTCCATTTACCCCATCTATTTACTGTTCCTTTTCCGCCTACGGGTTCTTCTGAAAAAATCCCAGCTCTACGCCCAGTCATATTATAGATGTATTCCATAACATTAGTACATGTATTAACGCCATCAAGATCTAAAAAGCAAAAACTATCATCTAACATAACAGAAGATTTATTGTCATAATCATTAAAGAAATTTGTTTCATAATAAAGCACTGTTTCATTATGAGCAAACCACTCATCTAAGTACTTCTGAATTTTTTTAGCATCCATATAAATGTATGGACTATCAGGATTAGCTTTGGGATCAAGAGATGGTTCTATTTGCCAATCTTGTTTAGGTACTAATAATGGCGCCCACAGTACTTTATCAAACTTATTTACACTAACAGCATTTGATCCCGTTGTTAAAGCATCCTTTAAATCATCATATTTAGCATACGTTTTTATAACTATATTTTTTAACTGATGATCTGGTGTAGAATTTATAGCATATTTAAGATTATTATATAAGGATATGTTTTTTCTTTCTTGTGTTTGCCATTCACATAGTTCCGTGCACTTCTCTCCTTGACCTTTTGATTCCAAGTTTTTCATGTCTACACAAACTATTAAATTATTATTTGCTGCATAATTAATCAAATCATTAAAAAACATAATTTTCTCTGTTCCAAGGCTTTCACTTCTAGGCTTCTTCAAAGATAAACCACTTAAGAAACTTCTCGTATTATTAAAAATAAATCCAGAAGTACTATTTGTGTATCTTTTTAGTACAAAGTCATGAAAAGCAGCTAAACCTTTTGGTACTCCAAACCCAGTTTCATCTGGATTGGCGAAATTTGAAACGTCAATGGGCATAATATCACTTTCTAATAGTTTATAACCTTTCTTTTTAGCTGCAATCATCGCGCCAATAGTGTTTTCTTGATTTGTATTAGGTTTGCCCCATTTACCACGATGAGCCTGAATAATTACGTCTGTTTTGTTAAGATCTGGAATACTTCTTACTTTATTTAGTTCTGCACAAACACCAGTATTATTTTCATTACAATCATGTGATGATGCATAATCCTTTTGTTTAACAAAATCTTTAGCAAAAAGCATTGGGGTTCCTGGTGTTTTAATCCTTTTAACATCAGATAACTTTATACCACCTTCCAATGTTAAAGTAATTTTTACATCTATAGGTTTGTACCATTTAAACCAATTATGCCAATTTTTAGCATCATTTATCCAATATGCGGCAGATAATGAATTATTTTTCACAAATTCCTTCCCATCAGTTTTACGGCTAGTTGAACAGCCCATGATACCAAAGAACCCTTTACTAAAAACCGTACCATTATTAGCACTATGTTTCAAATTTGTGCTATTTTCAGTTACAAAGGCTGAATATAATGTTATTGGAGAATAATTACTGCAAATAAGTTGATTATATGTAACGCTTTGTAAAGTTTCAACATTCACAGTTACCTTTTGCCAAGAAAAAGAACTATTATATACTTGCAAACCATGATCCTTACCAAAGTGGCTTGCATCTTTAACGCTATATTCAGTAATCAATGTATAAGTCGTGGTTTGAGAAAACAAATTCTGAATAGATACAAGCCAAAGAAAACTAACTAATAATAAATAAACTATTGTATTTTTCATAAAATATATCTTAAAATTTTATTATTCTTGTAAATTTTCCTCCAATGTTTCCAGACGCTTAGAAAGATTCTCAATCAATTTATTTTGATATTCCAACTCATTTTTTTGAATTTTGATTAACTTTTCCTGATTAATAGTGTGTAAAGTAAGTTCTTCAATGGTTTTAAGTATTCGATTTGTCATATCTGCAACTGTGAAGCCATTTTCTTTTATAGTTTTAGCAGAAAGCATAGTGTGTAAATGCCCTTTTTCTTTAATATTTTTTTCTATAGACTCAAGACTTGGCAACTTATAGTCTTTATTAAAAACATAATCTGGCCAATCTTTTACCTCTGCGATTGCAAGGTCTTTGGTTACTATTCCTTCTTCAACCCAAAGTAGGTAGTCCTTGTAATTGTCGTTATTTACGTTACTAAGTCCTTGTTCGGTTCCCCCATTTTCTGAAATATACGTACGACCATCTACGGTTAGTACAGTGTTAGGAATTAGATTGCCACCAATAGCTAAACTTCCTTTTAATTGCATATCCCCTGTGCTACCATTAAGTGACATAAGATTTTGATTTGAACTATTTTCCCATATAAACCCTTGTTTATTATCATTATTAACCCTGAATCGAATGGCATGCGAGTTGAAATCATGACCAGCAACCGCAGTTCCTCCATTAAGTGACTTACCAGCTCCTGATGTTGCCATATACATCCCCCAGTTAGTATCACTGTCAGTCCACATGAATATACCTCTAGAAGAACCTCCATCTTGACCATTTTGAACCACATATTTTTCAGAAAACATGGGTCCAGCTACATGAAGTTTTTGTGTAGGACTAGTTGTACCTATTCCTACATTTCCACTACTCCCATTGATAAACAAATCTGAGCTACCACCTGTCTTTAAACTAATATTTCCAGTCCCACGGCTTTGAAAATTTAGTGCTTGACTTGAATTAGTACCAGTAGCATAAATTGTATTGTAACCAAACCCTATTCCTTGCGTTGCGTTATAATGACGAAATTCAATACCATTAGATGAAGCTCCAATGGGTCCCGTAATGTACATGGGCCTGTTGATTGCGTGAGAACCAGTTCTTGCATATCCGTGGTTAATGTCTAGGCCACTCATAGGCTCTACATTAATTCCGAATTCTCCAGCAGTAAAATCACCAGGAGCAGAACCATTTCTGAAAGTAAAGATTTTTGAACCTATATCATTTTCATTAGCATTAGAATGTGAAGTGCCACGCCAATTAGAGATATGCAAATGACCATCAGCAGTCTCATTATAAATCATCCAATCATTAAATAAAGGGCCATATTTACTTTGAAGCCTTAACGCTGCATCATTATTAGATTCATCACTATTAATTACGTATCTATCTAGGACTGTGCCTGTTGAACCGCCACTAACCTCTGTTTGAGCATAACCGCTTTGGCTTGCTAATAAGAGTGCAAAAAACAGTAGGTATGCACTGCTAGTAATTTTTTTTTTGTTCCTTGTTGTTTTCATAAGTAGAGTTATTTTAAAATGATTAGTGAATATTTCAATAATACGTTAAAATTTTTAACAACCCTAACTTTTAATTCACTTTTTTTTATATTTTAGCAAAATACGTTTCAATTATTATCAAATTCGCAACCCCTATGAGTTTTATCAATGACATTGCTTTACTAAATGCTTTAAAAAAAGGAGAGGCTAAAGCGTATACTTTTTTAGTAAATAATTACCATCATAGACTCTGTGTTTATGCCTTTAACTTAACTAGTGACCATGATTTATCAGAAGACATTGTACAGAATGTGTTTATGCGTATTTGGAATAAAAAGCACAAATTAAAGGATGATTTAGTGGTGAAAAGCTATTTATATAAAGCTGTTTACAATGAGTTTATTGATCAGTACCGAAAAAACAAAAATGTATTAACTCTAGAAAAAAAACATATAGATGCTTTAACTTATATTGTAGAGGAGGAGGATGAAAAATCCCTAGAAAAACTCATTTCTATTGTGAAAAAAGAAATAGACAAATTACCACCAAAATGTAAACAAACTTTTTTATTAAGTAAAGAAGAAGGGCTTACTAATTTAGAAATAGCAGAGTATTTAAATATATCTATAAAATCTGTTGAAGCGCATATAACTAAAGCTTTTAAGATTTTAAGAAAATCTATTGGCAATAAAGTCAATGGTATCTTGTTTTTATTATTTGGGAATACTAATTATTTCCAAACTAATTAAAAAAATTGTTCTAAAATAAAAACCATTTTATAGATGCTAACGAATGGTTGCTTTTAAGACATTTTTTGAAGCCTATTGTGTAGATTTGAGTTGTTGCAATTTTGGTATGGGTTCATAATTTTGAAACTGTTTCTGTTGGTATACCAGTATTTAAAGAGATTATAGTCTCAAAATGTATGTCTAGCAATATGGAATGTTAGCTTCTTTTTGATACTGCATAAATCTGCAATTTCTTTTAAAGAATCATTTAGTTTTAATTGAACATAGTAGGGGATAAAGTTTTTGTTTTCTTGGTTTTAATATGATTCTTATTGCTTAGCATTTCTGGAATTATTAGTAGCGGTGTTTTAACATTATTATGTTTCTTTTCTATTTAGTATAATCCATCTACCACTAGCTATTTCTAAAACAATAATATCTCCATTTAATGGTATAACAAATAAAAAAGAATAAACGTTTTCTAAACGCTCGCATTTAAACTTCAAATACTTTTTCAATTATATTTGTAATTCAGCTGCTCTTAAAAATGCACGTTCGTTTTTAATATACGCAGGCTTAAATTTTATAAAAGGATCTTTGTCAATCGATTCGATTTTATAAGCGAACGTTAGCATTTTACGAAGTCTTTGAATAGGGGTCATAGCGCTGTTATTTTATATTTTCTTTGAGTGTCTTTTGAAATGTCAGAGCGCAGGAGCTTTTCAAGGTCAATTATAAATTGTTACGTTATTTGTAATACATAAATATCTTGAATTTTCTTTTTTTATTGTTAAAAACAACGTGCTGTATTTTTGAGTTGTAAAGTAATTCTTTAAAGTAGCGAACGCCAAAGGGACTAATTCAATTCTTATTACAGCCGAAACTAAAAAACCTTGAAAATCATATGATTTTCAAGGTTTTTTAGTTTCTATTAGTATTACTTTTAGTCGGGGTGGCAGGATTCGAACCTGCGACCTCCTCGTCCCAAACGAGGCGCGATGACCGGGCTACGCTACACCCCGAAAATGATTGCTCATTTAAGGTCTGCAAAGATACATTCTTTTTGTAAAAAAGCAATTAAATTAATGTTTATTATTCAAGATAAATCTTTAATTAAATTGAGTTATATTTTCATTGTTAAAACTTATAAACATTCCCTATGATAAATAACAAAAAACTATATTTTTACGATTCCAAACTCGATAGATAATATGATGTCAGATACAATAGAAAAAATAAAATGTTTAATTATAGGTTCTGGTCCTGCTGGTTATACTGCCGCAATTTATGCAGCTAGAGCAGACATGAATCCTATTATGTATACAGGAATGCAAATGGGAGGTCAATTAACTACAACAACAGAAGTAGATAATTTTCCGGGATATGCAGAAGGTACAGATGGCCCAGCAATGATGGAGGACCTAAAAAAGCAAGCAGAACGTTTTGGAACAGAAGTTCGTTTTGGTTTAGTTACCAAAGTAACATTAAGTGACAAGGTTGGCGGAATTCATAAAGTGGTTGTAGACGAAAGTAGACATATCGAAGCAGAGACAATTATTATCTCTACAGGAGCAACTGCAAAATATCTTGGTATAGAAAGCGAGCAGCGTTTAATTGGTGGAGGAGTATCTGCTTGTGCAACTTGTGATGGTTTTTTCTATAAAGGGCAAGATGTTGTAGTAGTTGGTGCAGGTGATACGGCAGCAGAAGAGGCAACCTATTTAGCCAATATTTGTAGTAAGGTTACAATTTTAGTGCGTAAAGATTTTATGAGGGCTTCTAAAGCGATGCAGCATAGAGTTGAAAAAACTAAAAATATTGAGGTTTTATACAATACAGAGATCGAGGAGGTTTTAGGTTCTAATGTGGTTGAAGGAGTTAGGGCAATTAACAATATAACAAAAGATACGCATGACATTGCTGTAACGGGTGTGTTTATTGCAATCGGGCATACGCCGAATTCAGATTTATTTAAAGGTGTTTTAGATATGGATGATACAGGGTATTTAATAACGCAAGGAAAAACAACTAAAACGAATGTACCAGGAGTTTTTGCTGCTGGAGATATTCAGGATAAAGAGTACAGGCAGGCAGTAACAGCTGCAGGTACCGGTTGTATGGCAGCATTAGATGCAGAACGTTATATAGGTGCCTTAAAATAGGTTTTAGCGCCGTGTTTACTAATAAAAAAAGAGATTACATTAATGTAATCTCTTTTTTTATTTACTATTATTTCTGCAAAAGCAGGAATCTAAAAATGCTTACACCGTTAAGGCAGCTTTCATAGATTTTCTATAAGTGAATGAATTAAATATATTTCTTTTTCCAAAGTTATTCATAGATTTTGCGTTTACAAATTTTCCAAAAAGGATTTTGCTAACACCAAAATATTCATATTTATTACCATCTGTAAAAGTTACTTCTAACAACATGCTTTTATGGTGCCAATCTGAAACTTGAAATTGGGTAATCGTAGTTTTATAAGCTTCTAAATTAGCTTCTTTAGTTTCTGGAGCAATGCTAACTAAAAAATGGTAACCATCTATAATTTGAGTACTCATAACGTCTGCTTCATCCTTTTTTTCTTGATCTTGAAATTTATCTGGATGCCATTCTTTTACCAAACCTCTGTAAGCCGTTTTTAATTCTTTTAAATTAATAGGACCTTCTACTTTAAAAAGTTTCTTATATTCTTTAATACGTTTCATTCTTGTGTTTTCAAATTTCGTGCAAAAGTATTGATAAAAAAGCAATTAGCTCTTTTTAAACTCTTTTATTTTTTAAAATATTATCTTTTTTTTACTTGGATAAACAGATTCCTTTAAGATTTTTAGAAGGAGAATAAAATTCAATATATCATCATAAAAGAAGACCATCAATACAGATGGTCTTCTTAACAATCAACTAAATTTAAATTGGTTTAAAAACAGTATTTGTTTTCTGCTTTTAATTTTTCTGCAATTTCATCGCGTAATTCTACAATATTCGGGTAATTAGTATATTTAGAAAAACGTTTTAAGCCCATTAATAACATGCGTTGTTCGTCATCTTTAGCAAAAGAAATAATAGTTTCTTTTCCTTTTTTCGCAATGGTGTCTACTGCATGATATAAATATAATCTAGACATTGCAATTTGTACCGATTGAGAAGCTGCTCCAAAACGTTTTGCATTTTTTTCTGTTCTTAAAATTGCAGATTCAGACATGTATATTTCAATTAAAATATCTGATGCTGCAATTAACAATTGTTGATGCTTGTCTAAATCTGGACCAAATTTCTGAATTGCTGAACCAGCAACCATTAAAAAGGTTTTCTTCATTTTTGCAATCATATCCTTTTCTTCAGAAAATAATTCAGAGTAATCTGGAGTCTCAAAAGAAGGTATTCCCATCAAGTCATCAGCAACTTTCGTTGCAGGACCTAATAAATCTATATGACCTTTCATTGCCTTTTTTACTAACATACCAACAGCAAGCATTCTGTTAATTTCATTTGTACCTTCGTAGATACGTGCAATTCTTGCATCTCTCCACGCAGACTCCATTGGAGTTTCTTCAGAGAATCCCATTCCACCAAAAATTTGAATTCCCTCATCTGCACAACTTTGTACATCTTCAGATACGGCAACTTTTAAAATAGAACATTCTATAGCATATTCTTCTACTCCTTTTAGTTCTGCTTCTTGGTGCGTATTACCAGCAGCAACTCTTAGTGCAATTCTATCTTCAATATCTTTTGCAGCTCTGTAAGAAGCAGATTCACCAACATAAGTGTCAGTAGTCATTTCTGCTAACTTTTCTTTGATAGCTCCAAAATCTGCAATTGGTGTTTTAAATTGTCTACGCTCTGTTGCATATTTCACTGCATATGTAATTACTCTTCTTTGAGAATCTAAACAAGCGGCAGCTAACTTTATACGACCAACGTTTAAGGCATTCATTGCAATTTTAAAACCTTCTCCACGACCTGCTAACATATTTTCTGTGGATACAACTGTATCATTAAAAAATACTTGTCTTGTTGAAGAGGCTCTAATACCTAACTTGTGCTCCTCTTCACCCATGGTAATTCCATTGGGGTTGTCTTTGTTATATTCAACAATAAAACCAGTAATGTTTTTATCATTTTCTATTCTAGCGAAAACAATCATTAAACTACAAAAACCTGCGTTAGAAATCCACATTTTTTGTCCGTTAATCTTATAAGATTTTCCGTCTTCAGAAATTTCTGCAGTTGTTTTTCCAGAATTTGCATCAGAACCAGCTCCAGGTTCTGTTAAGCAATATGAACCAAACCACTCTCCAGTAGCTAATTTAGGCACATATTTTTCTTTCTGTTCTTGTGTTCCGTATAAGGTAATTGGCAATGTTCCAATTCCTGTATGTGCACCAAAAGCGGTGCTAAAAGAACCTGTTCCTGAAGAGATGTAATCACAGGTTAGCATTGTAGATACAAATCCCATTCCTAAGCCACCAAACTCCTCGGGCACGGCAACACCTAGGAAACCTAATTCTCCAGCTTTGCGCATTACGGCTTCCGTTAAAGCATAATCTTTAGCTTCGAAACGAGCTCTGTGAGGAATGATTTCACGATCATTAAATTCCATCACGGCTTCTTTCATCATTTGTTGCTCTTCGGTAAAGTCTTCCGGAGTAAATACATCTTCGCAATTTGTTTCTTTAACAAGAAACTGACCACCTCTTAATAATTCTGACATTTTTATTTTGTTTTAAGATTTTATAGGAGATAAATAGGGCATAAGCATTTTTGCTATTTTGAAACTCCAATGTTATCCTCTGGAATTCTTCTATTTTTATCTTCTAATGTTATTTATATTTTAATAATTAAGATTACATACCTTAATTGAAACGTATTTTTAGATTAGGATAGAAACTCAAATACACCCGCTGCACCCTGTCCTGTTCCAACACACATGGTTACCATTCCGTATTTATTTTTCATATTGCGTTTACGCATTTCATCAAATAATTGCACAGATAGTTTTGCTCCTGTACAACCTAGAGGATGTCCTAATGCAATGGCACCGCCGTTTACATTTATAAGATCTTGATTTAAGTTTAACTCTCGCATTACTGCTAACGATTGCGATGCAAAAGCTTCATTCAATTCGATCAATTCGATATCGCTTTGTTGCAAACCAGCTTGCTTTAATACTTTTGGAATAGCAGCAACAGGTCCAATACCCATTATTCTCGGTTCTACGCCAGCTGCAGCATAATTAACAACTCGAGCAATAGGTTCAATATTTAACTCTTTCACCATTTCTTCACTCATCACCATTACAAAAGCTGCTCCATCACTCATTTGAGACGAGTTACCAGCAGTAACACTTCCACCAGCCGCAAAAACAGCACGTAATTTATTCAAAGCAGCAATAGAAGTTCCTGCTCTTGGTCCTTCATCTTTGTTCACCGTATATTTCCGTGTTGCTTTCTTTCCGTCAGCACCTAAATACGTTTCTTCAACCTCAATAGGGACTATTTGATCTTGAAAACGGTTCTCTGACTGTGCTTTTAATGCTTTCATATGAGAGCTAAAAGCAAACTCATCTTGGTCTTCTCTAGAGACTTTGAATTGATTTGCTACTGCTTCTGCAGTATTTCCCATTCCCCAGTAATAATCTGCATGACCGTCTTTTATGGTGTCGTAATTCAATTCCGGTTTAAAACCTGTCATTGGTACAGAACTCATACTTTCTGCTCCACCTGCGATAATACAACTTGCCATTCCTGCTTGAATTTTCGCTGCAGCCATGGCAATCGTTTCTAATCCTGAAGAACAGAATCTATTTACAGTAACTCCAGGAACATCTACAGAGTTTAATCCTATCAAAGAAATAAAACGTGCCATATTTAATCCTTGAGAACCCTCTGGCATTGCGTTTCCTACAATTACGTCATCTATCCGTTTTACGTCTAGATTTGGTAATTCTTTCATCATGTGCTGAATAGTTTCTGCACCTAATTCGTCTGCACGTTTAAAGCGAAAAACACCTTTTGGAGCTTTTGCAACTGCAGTTCTATATGCTTTTACGATATATGCTTGTTTGCTCATAATTTCTAGTTTCTTAAAGGTTTTCCAGTTTTTAACATGTTTTGAATTCGCTCTAGCGTTTTACGCTCTGTACAAAGGGATAAAAAGGCCTCTCTTTCTAGGTCTAATAGGTATTGTTCTGTAACCATTGTAGGTTCAGATAAATCTCCACCGGCCATTACATAGGCTAGCTTATTAGCGATTTTCATATCGTGTGCACTAATGTATTTAGAATCTTTCATAGCATCTGTTCCTACTAAGAACATCCCCAATGCCTGTTTCCCTAATACTTTTACATCTTTTCTTGTAACAGGTTGCGTATAACCACTTTCTGCCATTAATTTAGCATGTGATTTTGCAGTTGCAATTTGTCTCTCTTTATTTACAACAATAACATCTTTTCCTTTTTGAAGTAAGCCTAAATCAAATGCTTCATAACCTGAAGTAGAGACTTTTGCCATACCTATGGTTAAGAAGTTTTCTTGTAGAATATTTAGTTCTACATCTCCTTTACTAAAAGAATCTGACGCTCTTAAAGCCATTTCTTTAGAACCACCACCACCAGGAATTACACCAACTCCAAATTCGACTAATCCCATATAGGTTTCTGCTGCTGCAACGACTTTATCTGCATGTAAAGAAATTTCACAACCACCACCTAAAGCCATTCCATGCGGAGCAGAAATAGTTGGGATTGAAGAATAACGCATGCGCATCATGGTGTCTTGAAAATATTTGATAGCATAATTTAATTCTTCATATTCTTGCTCTACAGCCATCATGAAAATCATACCAATATTTGCACCAACAGAAAAGTTTGGAGCTTGATTACCAACAACCAAACCTTGAAAGTCTTTTTCTGCTAAATCAATTGCTTTGTTAATACCCGCAAGAACATCTCCACCAATGGTGTTCATTTTAGATTGGAATTCTAAATTTAAAATACCGTCTCCAATATCTTCAATTACAACACCAGAATTTTTAAATATGGCATTAGATTTTCTAATATTATCTAAAATAATAAATGATTCTTGGCCTGGTTTCTTAGTTGCAGATTTCGAGGGAATGTCATAAAAATAAGTTGCGCCTTCTTTAATTGAGTAGAAAGAAGTTACACCAGAAGCTAACATATCTGTAATCCAAGTTGCAGGTTCAGTTCCTTCAAGCTTCATTAACTCAATTCCTTTTTCGATACCAACTGCATCCCAAATTTCGAAAGGTCCATTTTCCCAACCAAAACCAGCTCTCATAGCATCGTCTATCTTGAATAGCTCGTCAGAAATTTCAGGAATTCTATTTTGAATATAGGCAAACATTGCTGCAAAGTTCTTTCTATAGAATTCACCTGCTTTGTCTTTCCCGCCAATTAATACCTTAAATCTATCAATTGGTTTGTCTATTTTTTTTGTTAATTCTAAAGTTGCAAATTTCACTTTCTTAGATGGGCGGTACTCTAAAGTGTCTAAATCTAAGGTTAGAATTTCTTTTTTCCCGTTTGCATCGACAGATTTTTTATAAAAACCTTGACCTGTCTTGCTTCCTAACCATTTATTATCCATCATGGTATTGATAAAACCAGGAAGTTTAAACAATTCATGGGCTTCATCATTAGGACAGTTTTCATAAATACCGTTTGCAACATGCACCAAAGTATCTAAACCAACAACATCTACTGTTCTAAAAGTAGCAGATTTTGGTCTACCAATAACCGGTCCGGTTAATTTGTCTACTTCTTCAACAGTTAAGCCTAATTCTTTTACTTGATGAAATAAAGACTGAATTCCGAAAATTCCGATTCTATTTCCTATGAAAGCAGGTGTATCTTTGGCTAAAACAGAAGTTTTTCCTAAGAATTTCTCACCATACATCATTAAGAAATCGGTAACTTCTTGGGCGCAATCTGGACCAGGAACAACTTCAAAAAGTTTTAAATATCTTGGTGGATTAAAAAAGTGAGTTACGGCAAAATGCTTTTTAAAATCTTCACTTCTTCCTTCATTCATAAACTGAATAGGGATACCAGAAGTATTAGAAGAAATAATAGTTCCAGGAGTTCTATGTTTTTCTAGTTTTTCAAAAACAATCTTTTTAATATCTAGTCTTTCAACCACAACTTCCATAATCCAATCTACATTTGCAACCTTTGCAATGTCATCTTCTAAATTACCTGTAGTAATTCTGTTTGCAAATTTCTGATGATAAATAGGTGAAGGTTTCGATTTTAAAGAAGTTGTTAATGCATCATTTACGAGACGATTACGAACAACTTTGTCTTCTAACGTTAATCCTTTTGCTTTTTCTTTAGCTGTTAATTCTCTTGGAATAATATCCAATAAAAGAACTTCTACACCAATATTAGCAAAATGACAAGCAATACCACTTCCCATAATTCCGGAACCAATAATTGCTATTTTTTTAATTCTTCTAGTCATTTGGTTGATTTTTAAACTGCTTTTTTGCTTGTTTCTTTATAAATTTCTTTGTCCGCAATTAATTTATTTATTATTGAAGTTACTTTAAAAAAACCATCTAAATCTTTTTCGGTAACATTAGTAATAACGGTTTCATTAAACTGAATTACATGACCTTTAGATACTTTACGCATTTCTTTGCCGTACGCTGTTAACTTTATAAGTACGCTTCTACCATCCTCTGGGTTTTTCTCTCTAGAAATAGCACCTTTGTCTTCCATATTTTTTAGAATTCTAGAAAGACTTGTTGGTTCCATCCCCATTAAAGGACCTAGAGCTGTAGACGGCGTTCCTTTTTCTTTATCAATATTTAATAAAACAAATGCTGTAGCCATCGTACTGTCGTGCTTTGCAGCTTGTTCATTATATACTTTTGCAACGGCCTGCCAAGTTGCTCTTAATTGATGATCTATTGATTTATGCTTATTCATTGCATCAAATATATACTAATTTATTATGCATGCATAGTAAATTGTAAAAAAGTTATGCACGCATAGTAAATTTTAACACAATTTTTACTGTAACGTTTTTAGATGTTGAACTACTAATACATAGAAAATATGTAGTTTTGTACATCTTTCTATTCAAAAAAAAGAAAATTTTATCTATGAAAAATTTATTAGAAATTAATAATATTGTAAAAAAATATGGAGATTTTACAGCATTAAATGACGTTTCCATTCACATACCAAAAGGGAGCGTTTATGGTTTGTTAGGTCCAAACGGTGCAGGAAAAACTTCATTAATTAGAATCGTTAATCAGATAACATTACCAGATAGCGGCTCTATTATTTTAGATGGCCAAGTTTTGGCTCCGCATCATACCGCACAAATTGGTTATTTACCAGAAGAACGTGGTTTGTATAAGTCTATGAAAGTAGGTGAGCAAGCTTTGTATTTAGCGCAGTTAAAAGGATTGAGTAAAGCGGAGGCAAAAAAACGCTTGAAATATTGGTTTGATAAATTTGATATTTCTGCATGGTGGAATAAAAAAATAGAAGAACTTTCTAAAGGAATGGCGCAAAAAGTGCAGTTTATTGTAACGGTCATGCACAAGCCAAAGTTGTTGATTTTTGATGAGCCTTTTTCTGGTTTCGACCCGATAAATGCACAATTAATTGCAAATGAAATTTTACAGTTACGAGATGAAGGGGCAACTATTATTTTCTCTACCCATAGAATGGAATCTGTTGAAGAAATGTGCGATGAAATTGCTTTGATTGATAAATCTAATAAAATTTTAGATGGAAAGTTGTTAGATATTAAACGTGAATTTAGAACCCATACTTTCCAAGTGGGTTTAAAAACAGCAAATATAGCGGCAGTAGAAAAGGAATTAAAAGAGAACTTTAAAGTGTTTCCTGCAGATTTTAAATTATTAAATGAAGGTCTGGCTTTAAATGTAAAGTTAAATGCTACCGATACTTCTAACGATTTACTATCATTTCTAACAAGTAGAGGAGAGGTGCAGCATTTTGTAGAATTGATACCAAATGCAAATGATATTTTTATTCAAGCAATAAATAAAAACAATTAGAAAATGAGCAAGTTAAAACTAATTATACACAGAGAGTTTATTGCTAAAGTCCGTAACAAATCGTTTTTAATTATGACCTTTTTAAGTCCTATATTCTTGGTTGGTATGGGAGCTTTGGTCTATTTTTTGATGAAAAAAAATGACGAAAAAGTGAAGGAAATCGTGTATGTAGATAATTCTGAATTGTTTACGAGAGACGATTTTAAGGATACTAAAACAATACATTATCAAGATTTTACGGCTTTAGGAATTGAAGAAACTAAAAAGAAAGTGGAGGGAGGAGATTATTACGGCGCTTTAATTATTCCCAAGCAAGATAGTTTAGAAGTTTTAGCAACTGCTATCGAGTTTTATTCAAAAGATTCACCAGGATTGTCTGTTATGAATTCTTTAGAAACTAAAATAGAACGTAAATTAAGAAATGAAAAACTGAATGATTTTGGGATTGATATTGAAAAGATTAATGCATCAAAAATTCAATCAAACATTAAAATGTTTAATTTTTCAGGAGAGGAGTCATCCAAATTAATAAACGGATTAAAAATTGGTGTTGGTTTAATTGCGGGTTATTTATTAATGTTGTTTGTCATGATTTACGGAACCTCTGTAATGAGAAGTGTCATTGAAGAAAAAACAAGCAGAATTGTAGAGATCATTGTTTCATCAGTAAAACCCTTTCAATTAATGTTGGGTAAAATTATTGGAAATGCTTCTGCAGGGTTATTGCAGTTTTTAATTTGGGGAATTCTGATATTTATAATTACCACAGTTGCATCTTCTATTTTCGGAATTGATATGGTAGAAATGCAAACGGCAAAATTACCAGCAGAACAATTAGAAGCAGCGAAACAAGCGGTGGGTATAGATAAAATGCAATTGATAATTCTAGAAATTTTAAGATTACCAATCTTAAAAATGTTTGTGTTGTTTATCTTTTATTTTTTAGGAGGTTTTATGCTATATAGCTCAATGTTTGCGGCAATTGGCGCTGCAGTTGATAATGAAACAGATACACAACAATTTATGTTGCCTATTATGCTCCCTTTAATTTTGGGTGTTTATGTTGGTTTTGCAACCGTTATTAATGAACCGCATGGTTCTATAGCCGTTTTATTTTCACATATTCCGTTTACAAGTCCTATTGTAATGTTAATGCGAGTTCCTTTTGGGGTCTCTTGGACAGAGTTATTAATTTCTATGACGTTATTATTGGTTACTTTTGTTTTTATGGTGTGGTTGGCTGCAAAAATCTACAGAGTTGGTATTTTGATGTATGGAAAGAAACCATCCTATAAAGATTTATATAAATGGTTAAAATATAAAGGCTAGATGCAAGATAAATTAGAACAAGTAGCAGATACTATTTTTGAGGAGGCTAATTCAATTTTAAATTATACTTTTACGTTTAGTGAAGAAATAAGTATTTCTTTTAAAGGGTTATTATCTGTTGCAATTGCCATTATTATAACGGCTTTTGTGCTAAAGCTAGTAAGAAGATTTATTACTAGAAAAATACCAGAAAACGATAAAGTTAAATTCGTAAGTGTTTTTAGCTATATAAGATGGGTAATATTTATAGCTATTTTTTTAATTGCTATGGATGCTTCAGGAGTAAATGTGACAGCACTTTTTGCTGCATCAGCGGTACTTTTAATTGGTGTTGGTTTAGCTTTACAGACCTTATTTCAAGACATAATATCGGGTATTTTTATTCTAGTAGACCAGTCTGTACATGTTGGTGATACTATTGAATTAGAAGGTAAAGTTGGTAGAGTTTTAGATATAAGACTTAGAACTACAAGAGCCGTAACTATTGATAATAAGGTTTTAGTGATTCCGAATCATTTGTATTTAACTAATATTTTGTTTAATTGGACAGAGAACGGATCAGAAACTAGAGAATCTGTTAATATTGGTGTAGCCTATGGTAGCGATGTCGTACTTGTAAAACAACTTTTATTAGAGTCGGCTAAAAATCATAAAAAGGTTTTAATATCGCCTGTTCCTAAAGTATTATTTACCGATTTTGCTGATAGTTCTTTGAATTTTCAACTTGTTTTTACGCTAAATGATAGCTTTGAAACTAGATTTGTACAAAGTGATTTGCGCTTTGAAATAGATAAAAAATTTAGAGAGCATAATATTACAATTCCTTTTCCTCAGAGAGATGTTCATATTTTTCAAAATAAGTCATAAGTAAAAGAGTTATCGAGCACTAGGTTTAGGGTTGAATAATATTGTTAGTAAACCTTTAAAATAAAAATGGATGAGTAAGATATTAATTATTGAAGATGAAGCTGCCATTAGAAGAGTTTTGTCAAAAATTATTTCAGAAGAAAACGAATCTTATAATGTAGAGCAAGCAGAAGACGGGTTGTTAGGAATTGAAATGATTATGAATAATGATTATGATTTGATTTTATGCGATATTAAAATGCCAAAAATGGATGGTGTTGAGGTGTTAGAAAAAGCGAAGAAAATTAAACCAGAAATACCAATTGTTATGATTTCTGGGCACGGAGATATAGATACAGCAGTAAATACAATGCGCTTGGGTGCTTTTGACTACATATCTAAGCCACCAGATTTAAACAGGCTTTTAAATACGGTAAGAAATGCATTAGATAAGAAAGTACTGATTGTAGAAAATAAACGTCTAAAAAATAAAGTAAGCAAAAGTTACCAGATGATTGGTGAAAGCAATGCTATTAATCATATTAAAGATATTATAGAAAAAGTAGCTGCTACAGACGCAAGAGTTTTAATTACTGGCCCAAACGGAACAGGAAAAGAATTAGTAGCGCATTGGTTGCACGAAAAATCAGATAGAGTAAAAGCGCCAATGATCGAAGTAAATTGTGCTGCAATTCCTTCAGAACTAATAGAAAGTGAGCTATTCGGTCATGTAAAAGGTTCTTTTACAGGAGCAAATAAAGACAGAGCAGGTAAGTTTGAGGCTGCAAATGGGGGTACTATTTTTTTAGATGAAATTGGAGATATGAGTTTGTCTGCGCAAGCAAAAGTGCTACGTGCTTTGCAAGAAAGTAAAATTTCTAGAGTTGGTTCAGATAAAGATATAAAGGTAAATGTTAGAATTGTTGCTGCTACAAATAAAAATCTAAAAGAAGAGATTTCTGTAGGTAGGTTTAGAGAAGATTTGTATCATAGGTTGGCCGTAATTTTAATTAAAGTACCTGCATTAAATGATAGAAGAGAAGATATTCCATTATTAATAAGTTTTTTCGCTAATAAAATAGCTGAGGAACAAGGAATGCCAGAAAAAATATTTTCTTCAAAAGCAATTACTTTATTGCAAGAATATGATTGGACTGGTAATATACGTGAGTTAAGAAATGTTGTAGAACGTTTAATAATTCTTGGAGAAAAAGAAGTTTCTGTAAATGATATAAAATTATTCGCTAGTAAGTAAATTTAATTTAAACCTGCAACAGATAACGAATCATACCATTTAAAAAAGGGAATCAAAATAACTTGATTCCCTTTTTTTATAAAATTTAGACTATATTACTCTTTAATATCAAATAAATCTAGCTGCATCACCTTTGTCCAAGCAATCACAAAATCATTAACAAAGCGTTCTTTTGCATCATCTGCAGCATACACTTCCGCAATAGCTCTTAGTTCTGTGTTTGATCCAAAAATTAAATCTGCTCTTGTTCCTCTAAATTTAATAACACCTGTTTTTCTATCCGATCCCTCAAATAAAGTGTCGTCATTAGAGGTTGCTTTCCAAGTGGTACTAAAATCTAAAATATTTACTAAGAAATCATTCGAAAGGGTGCCAACAGTATCGGTGAACACTCCATATTTAGAAGCATCATAATTGGTTCCTAAAGCTCTCATACCAGCAACTAAAACAGTCATTTCTGGAATGCTAAGCGTTAATAATTGTGCCCTATCAATCAATAATTCTTCCGCTGCTAGATTTAAATTTTTCTTAATAAAATTTCTAAATCCGTCTGCTTTTGGCTCTAAATAGCCAAAAGAAACAACATCTGTTTGTTCTTGAGAAGCATCTCCTCTTCCAGATGTAAAAGGAACAGCAATATTATACCCTGCATTTTTTACTCCTTTTTCAACGGCTACATTTCCTCCCAAAACAATTAAATCTGCCATAGAAACAATACCGTTAAACTCTTTTTGAATGGCCTCTAAAATAGTAAGTACTTTTTTTAGTTCATACGGATTGTTTACTGCCCAACTTTTTTGTGGCTCTAAACGAATTCTACCCCCATTTGCGCCACCTCGCATGTCTGAACCTCTATACGTTGAAGCAGATGCCCAGGCAGTAGTTGCTAATTGAGAAATTGATAAATTCGTATTTGAAATAGCTTCTTTTAATGTTTCAATTTCTGAATCAGAAAGTGTTGTTCCTTGAGGAATTGGATCTTGCCAAAGCAACTCTTCTTTTGGAACTTCTGGACCTAAATAACGAGAAATTGGCCCCATATCTCTGTGGGTTAATTTGTACCACGCTCTTGCAAAAGCATCTTCAAATTCTTTGTGATCTGCATGAAAACGTTTAGAAATTTCTAAATATTTAGGATCTACTTTTAAAGCAATATCCGCAGTAGTCATCATTAAATCTTGTGTTTTATTAGCATCACCGGCTTTGGGTGCTTTTTTTGCATTTGACGCAGCTGTAGGTTTCCATTGATGCGCACCTGCTGGACTTTTGGTTAATTCCCAATCATAATTTAATAAAACATCAAAATAATCATGATCCCAAGTTATTGGATTGGGTGTCCAAGCGCCTTCTATTCCGCTTGTAATCGTATCATCTAAAACACCAGACTTGTAAGTGTTTTTCCAACCAGTGCTCATTTCTTCTATTGGAGCTCCATGTGGTGATGGCCCAACATAGGTGTCTGGATTAGCAGCACCGTGTGCTTTACCAAATGTATGTCCGCCAGCAACAAGAGCTACCGTTTCTTCATCATTCATTGCCATTCTGCCAAAGGTTTCTCTTACGTCTTTAGCAGAACCCATTGGATCGGGATTTCCGTTAGGCCCTTCAGGATTTACATAAATCCAACCCATCATTACAGCTCCAAGCGGATCTTCTAACTCACCCTCTTTATAACGTTCTTCATTTTCTCCCATAACGGTTTCAGAACCCCAATATATATCTTGTTCTGGTTCCCAAACATCTTCTCGTCCACCTGCAAAACCAAAAGTTTCAAATCCCATAGATTCCATTGCGGAGTTCCCTGCAAGAATCATTAAATCTGCCCAAGATAATTTGTTTCCATACTTCTTTTTAATTGGCCAAAGTAATAAACGTGCTTTGTCTAAATTACCATTATCTGGCCAACTATTTATTGGCGCAAAACGCTGTGAACCAGAACGTGCGCCACCACGACCATCTCCAACTCTATAAGTACCAGCACTATGCCATGCCATTCGGACCATAAAAGGGCCATAACTTCCATAATCTGCGGGCCACCAATCTTGTGAATCAGTCATAAAATGGTTTACATCTTTTTTTAATTCTGCATAATCAATGCTATTAAAAGCAGTTGCATAATCAAAATCTTTAGCCATTGGGTTTGATGCTTCTCCGTTTTGACGGAGAATATTTAACTTTAACTCATTTGGCCAAAAATCTCGAACAGAAGTTCCGCCTCCAGCTGTTTGTTTTTGAGTACCACCCATAAATGGGCATTGGCTAATATTTCCGTCGTTATTATTCATTTTTTGACTATTTTAAAGATTGCTATAACTCAAACTTACAATAAACTTTTGAATAATTTTTATCTATATTTTTTATTTAATCATAGGTAAAAACTATATAATTTAATCTGCGAGTTTGCTTATTTATCAAAAGATAATTGAATTCGATTGGAGGTTATGAACACTATAAATAAAGCTGATATATATATAAGTAGTTAACATTAAATTTTTTAGTTACAAGATATACTAGGGTGTTATATTTGCAACTTGAAAATAAATAATAATAGTATAAATAATTTTTAAAGTATGGCAACATTAGTAGGTAAGAAATTTCCAGATTTAAACGTAGACTCAATGAATGAAATGGGTGATACTTTTAAATTAAATGTATTAGAAGAAGCAGTAAATAACAAAAAGAAAGTATTATTATTTTGGTATCCAAAAGATTTTACATTTGTTTGTCCTACTGAACTACACGCTTTTCAAGCTGCATTGGGAGAATTCGAAAAAAGAAATACAATTGTAATTGGTGCTTCGTGTGATACACCTGAGGTTCATTTTGCATGGTTAAGTACTTCTAAGGATAATGGGGGAATTGAAGGTGTAACATATCCAATTTTAGCAGATAGTAATAGAAATTTATCATCAATCTTGGGGATTTTAGATATAACCAATGAAACTTTTGATGAAGCTTCGCAAACAATTCAAGTAGAGGGAGATAACGTAACGTACAGAGCAACGTACTTGATTGACGAAGAAGGAACCGTTTTTCATGAAGGAGTAAATCATATGCCAGTTGGTCGAAACGTAAACGAGTTTTTACGTTTAATTGACGCGTATGCGCATGTTCAAAAAAATGGTGAAGTTTGTCCTGCAAACTGGGAAGAAGGAAAAACAGCAATGGCGCCAAATGCTAAAGGAACTGCTGAATATTTAGCTGCTCACTTAAATTAATTAATAAGGATGGTTCAAGAATTAAGTCAGGATAATTTAGCCGAATTAGTATCGGGTAATAAAACCGTTGTTGTACAATATACTGCCACATGGTGCGGAAATTGTAGAATTATGAAACCAAAATTTAAAAAGTTAGCTTCAGAAAATGAAAACATAACTTTTGTAATTGTTGATGCAGAAAAATTTCCTGAGAGCAGAAAATTAGCAGATGTAAGTAATTTACCAACTTTTGCAACTTTTGAAGGAGGTACTTTTAAAAATCAAACACAAACAAATAAGTTTGATGTGTTGAAGGAATTAGTAAACGAAGTAATTTAATATGAAGTTACCTATAATTAAACATCTTACGAGTTTTATCGAAGAAAACGATCAAGATTACGTATTAGAAACTATTGAAACTCTTGAGGCTTTAACAGAAGTTCCGTCTTTAAAAGATGAGGAATTAGATGTTATTGGAGAGTTAATTTCTAATATGTACGGTGCTCTTGAAGTAGATAAAATGGTAAAAGAGGGAACGCCAAAGAAAGAAGCGTTAAATACTTTTATGAAACGTGTTTTGGGTGCTATAGATCAATAAAATAGAAACTATTTTATATGTAAAATCTCAAGTGAAAGCTTGAGATTTTTTATTTATATCTATTTTTCTATTTTCTAATTTTTGACTTTATAAAAAGACCAGTTTCTTTTCCCCAAACTTTGTATGTTAATTCTGAGGGATGCATGCCATCACTGAAGTAAAGTTTAGAGTCATTGTTGGGTAATGTGTTTCTTTTACTCCATTTTTTTAAAGTGATAATTTCATTGTTATAATAAATGTTTGGTTCGTTATTTACCGCAATACGTAAATGTTCTCCTAAAATTTCAACTAAATTACCAATCACAAATTTAATTGGTCTTGTAAATGCAGGAAACTCCTTAATAGGAGGCATATTTGTAAAGAATATTGGAGTTTCGGGGAATTTAACGTGTAATAAGCTTATAAGGTTTTTTATTGCCTTTGTCCATTTTTTAGGCGAATTTAGGGTAAAAGCATCGTTTCCGCCCATTCCAATAACAATAAGATCGGTAGTTTTTTCTTCAATTTTAGCAATAATTTTTTCACAAACTTGTTTTACAGTATAGCCACTTCTTGCGTATACATGCCAATTAATGTTGCTTTGTAGCTCTGTAGAAAGGGTATTTGCTAAAGCTCCTGTAAATCCGTTTTCATGAAATTCTACACCAACTCCCGCAATGGTGCTTTCACCAATAGAAAGTACGTGTAAAGTATCTTTAAAATTACCATTTACAAAACCTTTTGGGTTTTTTGCTTCTGGAAGCTTAGGAATTTCTTTTTTGATTTTTTTTCCTTGAAAATATAAAACAGGTAATAGAGGTAAAGAAATAAATACACCAAAAAAATATTTTAATTTATTAGTCATTTTCTTCATTCATTTTTTCTTCATTCACTTTTTTAATAATAGCTTTCAAACGCTCTTTATGTAGCTGTTTTTCTAGTTTTACTTTGTTAATTTTCCGATTCATTAACTTGGTGTGCTTTGCTTTATTCAACGTATTTTTTGCTTTTCCTTTTTTTGGCATCTTATGTGTTATTAATAAAATATACAAATAGAATAAACGCTTCTATTTTTTATTCAAATTCTACTATCTTCGTTTTCTACAAAAATAAGAAAATATAATGGGAAGAAGTTTAAAAGAGTATATAGTAATTGGACTCAAAGGAATGGCAATGGGAGCGGCAGATGTAGTTCCTGGGGTTTCTGGCGGAACAATTGCATTTATCTCTGGAATTTATGAAGAGCTTTTAGAATCGATAAGCAATATAAACTTTAAACTATTAAAAATATTAAAATCAGACGGAATAGAAGCTGCTTGGAAACAGGTAAATGGCTCTTTTTTACTGGCACTTTTTGTTGGAGTTTCTATCAGTATTTTTTCTTTAGCAAAAACCATTAAATGGTTGTTAGAAAACGAACCCGTTTTATTGTGGTCTTTTTTCTTCGGATTGGTGTTAGCAAGTATTATTTATATAGGGAAACAAGTAGAAATTTGGAATACTAAGATTATTATTTTATTCATTTTAGGTATTTCATTTGGTTATTTAGTTACGGTTGTACCACCTACAAATGTTGGTGAAATTAATTATTTATTTTTAGTTTTTGCGGGTGCTATTGCCTCTTGTGCCATGATTTTACCTGGAATTTCAGGCTCTTATATTTTATTGTTATTAGGAGCATATCCAATTGTTATGACTGCGATTACAACTAAAGATTATAAAATTATTGGAGCAATTGCAGTGGGTGTAATTATTGGGTTGCTTTCATTCGCAAGGTTATTAAAATGGCTTTTTTCAAATTATAAGAACCAAATGTTAATTGTATTAACAGGTCTTATGTTAGGTTCTTTAAATAAAGTTTGGCCATGGAAAGAGGCTGTTTCCACTTATATAGACAGACATGGAGTTGTAAAACCCTTAGTAGAAGAAAGTATTTCGCCCTTTTCTTTCGATGGCGACCCTAAATTAATGTTTGCAATTATTTTAGCATTTGTTGGTTTTGGCTTAATTTTATTAATGGAAAAATTAGCAGTTAAAAAAGAGTAATGCAAAAAGAACAAACTTTTTCACAGAAAATAAATCTTTTTTTAAAAGGTTTGGCAATGGGTGCGGCAAACAAAGTACCTGGTATTTCTGGCGGAACAGTTTCTTTTGTTCTTGGTTTTTATGAAGAATTAATTTATTCTTTTAGAAAAATTAACTTCATTGCTTTTAAGCTTTTAATAAACTTTCGATTTAAAAGTTTTTATAGCTATGTAAACGGCCCGTTTTTATTGCTAGTTATGGGGGGAAGTATTTTTAGTTACTTCAGTATTTCTTTAGTTTTAGATTATTTTTTACAGTACTATGAACTCTATGTTTGGAGTTGGTTTTTTGGAATGATAATAGGATCCGTTTATTACATTGGTAAAGGTTTTGGCGAATGGAATAGTGCAAATATAATTTCTTTAATAGTAGGTATTTCTGTAGGTTTAGGAATTAGTTTTTTAAACCCAGCAAGAGAGAATGATAATCTTTGGTTTGTTTTTATTTGTGGAATAATTGGTGTCTCTGGGATGACGCTTCCTGGGCTTTCAGGCTCTTTTATCCTAATTTTAATGGGTAATTATGTGTTATTATTAGTAGATTCTGTAAATGAGTTACTGTTTGTAGTTACCAATTTAATAACTGGTAATTTTGAAGTATTAGAGGATCCAGAAAAAATCAGATATCTTAAAATAATTAGTGTTTTTACGTTAGGTTCTGTATTTGGCTTAGTTTCTATTAGTCATGTATTAGGGTATGTATTAAAAAGATGGAACGCTATTGTTACTGCTATAATTATTGGTTTCATAACAGGTTCTTTGGGGATTGTTTGGCCTTGGAAAAAAGCTATTTATTTAATTAATAATGAAACGTTTTTGTTAGATAAAAAAGGAAATAAAATTATTGAGAACTACAACCGATTTATACCAGATTTTTCACTTTTAGAAACTTGGGTTGCCATATTTTATATTATTTTTGGTATCTTATTAGTGTTAAGCATAGATTATTATGGAAGAAAAAAAGAATAAAGTTTTCGGTCTTTTAGGTAAAAATATTTCTTACTCATTCTCTCGAGGCTATTTTGCTAAAAAGTTTGAGTTATTAGGTTTAAATAAGCATGAATATAAAAATTTTGACATTCAAGACATTGCAGATTTTTCGTCAATAATTAAGGACGAAACTTGTTTAAAAGGAATAAATGTAACAATTCCTTACAAAGAGGAAGTAATGCAGCATTTAGATATCATAGATGATACTGCAAAAGAAATAGGAGCTGTAAATACTATTAAATTTACAAAAAGCGGCAATTTAAAGGGTTATAATACAGATGTTGTAGGTTTTGAAAACTCAATTTCCCCTTACTTTAAATCACATCATAAATTTGCTTTAATATTAGGAACAGGTGGTGCTTCTAAAGCAATCGCATATGCGCTTAAAAAGAATAAAATACAGTATAAATTTGTTTCTAGGAAACCTTCAGGAAAAGAGGAGATTTCTTATAATGACTTAACGAATGAAGTGCTAAATAAATATCATATAATTGTTAATTGTACGCCAATAGGAACTTCACCAGATATTCATTTATCACCAAATATTCCGTATCAATTTTTATCAGAGAAACACTTATTATTCGATTTAATATACAATCCAGAAATTTCTGCTTTTTTAGCAAAAGGAAAACAACAAGGTGCAAGTATTAAAAATGGTTTCGAAATGTTAGAAATGCAAGCTGAGGAATCTTGGAGAATTTGGAATGAATCAATATAATAGATTTTAACCTCACTTTTTGTTTAATTAGTAAGTTGTCTGTATCTTTATAGACTTTAATAATAGTGAATTATTAACCGAACTTAAACATTATGAATATGTTAGATAATAATGAAGAAAACGTTGAAAAAACGGTAGAAACAAATGAAGTCCTAGTAAACGAAGTTACAGAGATAAAAGTAGATGAAGCAATAGTAACTGAAGAAGTGTTAGAGGAGATTCCTAAAGAGGCAGAGCTCGAGGTAACAGCTTCAGTCGAAAAAGTAGTTGATAAAGCGCAGGATGAGGTGAAAACAGATAAAATTGTTGCTACAGATTATACTGTTTTATCTTTAGAAGAATTAGTAAAGGAACTACAAAATATATTATCTAACAATCCAGTAAATAAAATAAAAGACCAAATAGAAGTTATTAAAAGTGCTTTCAATATAAAATTTGGTGCTTTATTAGCAGAAAAGAAAAAAGTATTCTTAGAAGAAGGAGGTAATGTAATAGATTTTCAATTTACGAGTTCTGTAAAAGGAGATTACAATTCGCTATTATCTGATTATAAAAAACAAAGAGATGCGCATTACAATGCTATAGATAAGCAAATGAATGACAATCTTGATAAAAGAGTTCAAGTAATTGAGGGCTTAAAGAGTCTTATCGAGAATGCAGATGCAAATACCATGTATAAAGAGTTTAGAGTATTGCAAGATACTTGGCGTTCTATTGGTGCCGTTTCTAAAACTCGTTACAATGATACTTGGAAAACGTATCATCATCATGTAGAGCGTTTTTATGATTTATTGCATTTAAGTAATGATTTTAGAGATTTAGACTTTAAAAACAATTTAGAAGAAAAATTAAAAATTATTTTAAAAGCTGAAGCTTTAGCAGCATCTGCCGATGTAAACGAAGCTTTTAAAGAATTACAAGAGTTGCACAAGATTTGGAAAGAAGATATTGGACCAGTAGCAAAAGATGTAAGGGAAGATGTATGGCAGAAATTTAGTGCTATAACTAAAGAAATACACGACAAGCGTCACGAACATTTTCGTGATATGAAGTCGAAGTATCAAGATATTATAGCTTTAAAACTAGCAGTTGTCGAACGTTTTAATGCGTACGACACTTCAAATAATAAAACACACAAAGATTGGCAAAATAGTATTGTAGAAACAGAGAAGTTAAGACAAGAGTATTTTAATGCAGGTAAATTGCCATATGCTAAAAGTGAAGAGGTTTGGCAAAAATTTAAAACGGCGACAAAGAAATTTAATAGCTCAAAAAATCATTTTTATAAAGATGAAAAATCTGAGCAACAAGAAAATTTAAAAAAGAAGATTGCTTTAATAGAAATTGCAGAGTCTTTAAAAGAGAGTGAAGACTGGGAAGTGGCTACAGAGGGAATGAAGAAGATTCAGGCAGATTGGAAAAAGATAGGGCATGTTCCTAGAAAATTTTCTGATGATATTTGGAATAAATTTAAAGCAGCTTGTAACTCTTATTTCGACAGGTATCACGATCAGAAAAATTCAGTTAGTAAAGAGCAGCAAGCAAATGTAGATGCGAAGAAAGCCTTTTTAGAGACTTTAAAAGAAGAAAAAGAACATACAAAAGAAAGTGTTTTAGATGCTATTAAAACATGGCAGGAATTAGGGCAATTACCTAGAGATGTTAGGTATTTAGAGGGTAAATTCAACAAACAAATAGACAGATTGTTAGAGGGATTGTCTTTAGATAAGAAAGAAGTTGCTATGCTAAAATTCACGCATGTTATAGATGGTTTATTTGTAAATGAAGATTTTAGAAAATTAGATTCAGAACAATTATTTATTAGAAAAAAGATGGACGAAGTTGTGAAAGAAATGCAACAACTAGAAAACAATCTTGGTTTCTTTTCAAATGCGAAAGACGACAATCCTTTAGTCTTAAATGTTAAGAACAGAGTAAATGAATTTAAACAGGATTTAGAGATTTGGAAAGAAAAACTAAGTTATTTAAGAAAGTTAGATTATTAGTTAATTATAAAAATAAATAAAAAAAAACTCGAAGCTTTAAAGCTTCGAGTTTTTTTTGTGAATTATAAATAGAAATTAAGAAAACAGTTTGTCCATTTTCGCTTTTTCTTCTTCAGCTAATGCAGCGTCAACTAAAATACGGCCACTATGCTCATCTATAGTTATCTTTTTTCTGTTTGCAATTTCTAATTGAACCTGTGGAGGTATTGTGAAATACGATCCTCCAGAAGCGCCTCTTTCAATTGCAACTACGGCTAAACCATTTTTAACTTTGGTTCTAATTCTTGTATATGCAGCATATAAATGAGTATCTAAAGATTTAGCGAACTCTTCAGATTTTTCTCCTAAAAGTTTTTCTTCTTTTTCAGTTTCTTTTAAAATTGCATCCAATTCAGCCTTCTTATGACCTAAGTGTTTATCCTGCTTTTCTAATTTTTCTTTAGTCCCGTCAATCACTTCGTTTTTCTGAGCAATTTTAACCTTGTACTCATTAATTCTTTTTTCAGCTAATTGAATTTCTAAATCTTGAAATTCGATTTCTTTAGACAATGAGTCAAATTCTCTATTATTTCTAACATTTTTTTGTTGCTCATCATATTTTTTCATCAAAATATTAGAATCTTCTATCGCTTGTTTCTTATTGTTGATTTCTGTTTCTAAATTAGAAGCATCTTCCGTTAAATTAGAAATACGGGTATTTAATCCGGCAACTTCATCTTCTAAATCTTCAACTTCTAAAGGTAATTCACCTCTAACGTTTCTAATTTCATCAATTCTAGAGTCTATTAATTGTAGGTCATACAATGCTCTTAATTTTTGCTCAACTGAAATTTCTTTCTTCTTTGCCATGTTTATATGTAATAAATTGGATTTGTACTTTTTTCCGATAAAATGACTGCGAAATTACTAATTTTTTTCGTAAGATAGTCAACCAAAAGGTTTTTTGTAAACTGTTCACTCTCATAATGGCCAATATCCGCTAATAAAATGCTTTTTTCGGCTTTAAAAAATTCATGATATTTAAAATCTGCACTTACATAGGCGTCTGCACCAGCTCTTTTTGCATTAGAAATCGCAAAACTACCCGCCCCGCCCAAAAGAGCTACTTTCCTTATTTTTTTATTTAATAATTCTGAATGTCGAATACAATCGGTTTTCATAACTGTTTTTAAAAACAATAAGAAATCTTTCTCGTTCATTTCTTTTGGAAGTTCGCCAATCATTCCCATTCCAATATCTTGATGTACATTTTCTGTAGTTATGATATCATATGCTATTTCTTCATAAGGATGATGCTCATTTAATGCTTTTAAGACATTGCTTTCATGCTTGCTTTCAAAAACAACACTAATTTGTATTTCTTGCTCTGTATGAAGTTTACCTTTTTCCCCTTTTACCGGGTTTGCGTCTTTATTTCCTTGATAGGTTCCTTCGCCTAAGGTGTTGAAGGAACAATTAGTATAATTACCAATACTTCCTGCACCAGCCTCAAAAAGAAAATTTCTTACTACTGTTGCATCTTGCGCTGGAACCGTTGTGATGAGTTTTTTGATAACTCCTTTTTTAGGAATTAATATTTTAGTATTTTTTAGTCCTAAAACTTCGCAGATTTTTGCTGAAACTCCGTGTTTAGAATTGTCTAAAGCTGTATGCGTTGCATAAATGGCAATATCATTTTTTATTGCTTTTAAAACTACTCTTTCTACGTATGAATTTCCGTTTATTTTTTTTAATCCTCCAAAAATTATTGGGTGGAAACTAATAATTAAATTACAATTTTTAGAGATTGCTTCATCTACTGTTTCTTCTAGAGTATCTAAGGTTACTAAAATTCCAGAAACATCTGTTTGGTAACTACCTACTAATAAACCAACATTATCAAAATCTTCAGCATAATTTAAAGGAGCTAATTCTTCTAAATAATCTGTAACTTCTTTTATATTCATTCCGTTATCTTTTCTAAAACCAAAGTTAACAATTTTAATGTATTTTTACCGTAATGAAAGTACTTAGATTTATACTCTTTCCATTTGCCATTTTGTACGATTTTGTTACTCGCATTCGTAATTTCTTTTTTAATATAGGTATTTTCCATCAGACCTCGTTTAAAACACCGGTTATTGTAGTAGGAAACCTGAGTGTTGGCGGAACTGGGAAAACACCTCAAATTGAGTATTTAATTCGTTTATTGAAAAATAATTTTAAAACAGCTGTTTTAAGTAGAGGTTATAAGAGAGAAACTAAAGGTTTTGTTTTATTAAATAAAAATCATGTGGCAATAGATGTTGGAGATGAGCCTTTGCAGTATTTTCAGAAATTTAAAAATATTGATGTTGCTGTATGCACCAGCAGAGTAAAAGGTATTACAAATTTGATTAAAAGTAATACTCCAGAAGTAATTTTATTAGATGATGCTTTTCAGCATAGAAAGGTAAAAGGAAGTTTCTATATTTTATTAACTAAGTTTGACGACCTGTTTATGGATGATTTTTTACTTCCAATGGGGCGTTTAAGAGAAAGTAGAGAAGGAGCAAAAAGAGCAGATATAATCTTGGTGACCAAATGTCCTGAACATTTAACTAAAGAATCACAAAAATTAATAAAACAAAAGTTACTTAAATTTAATAAAGAAGTATTCTTTACCAGTATTTCTTATGCAGAATCTGTTTTAGGTGCAACAGAGATGTTAACTTCAGACCTGAAAAATTTTGAAGTATTGTTAATTACAGGTATTGCAAATCCTGCACCATTATTAAATTATTTAAAAAGTTTAAACGTGCAATTTCAGCATCTAAAATATGCAGATCATCATTATTTTTCTGATAAGGAAATAGAAGAAATTAAAAATAAATTTGATCCCATGAAATCCTCAAAAATAATTTTAACTACAGAAAAAGATTATGTTCGATTGGTAAATAAAATTAAAAACGTATCATATCTTCCAATAGAAACCTCTTTTTTAAATAATGATAATGAGGTATTTAATAGACTTATTAATACTCATTTAAAAGAAAATGTTTAAACTTTTTTTTAAAGACTAGAATAGTATAAACTTTTGATAATTCCGTCAGATAATCCTATTTTAGGAACATATATTTTTCTAGCACCACTCCATTTCATTGCAGAAAGATAAATTTTTGTAGCGGGTATAATAACATCTGCTCTATCTGGGTTTAGACTTAATTCAGAAATTCTGTCGTCATACGACATTTGTTTTAAAAACTGGTATTGTGCATTTAAGTAGATGAAAGAGATAGGTTTTCCTTCTGATCTACCAGACATTTTAAATAATTTATTAATATTTCCTCCAGAACCAATAAGTGAGACTCTTTTTAAATCTTTAGTGTTCTTTTTAATCCACTTTTCTACATTGGTAAATATTTCTTTGTTTAGCGCTTTTTTGTTATTAAGAAGACGCACGGTACCCATTTTAAAAGATTTTGAGCTTATAATTTCACCCTTAGAAAACAATGTAAACTCCGTACTTCCACCCCCAACATCTACATATAAATAAGAGTTTTCTCCTTCAATTAATTCACTTAAATCTGTAGAGAATATAATAGCTGCTTCTTCTTTACCTCCAATAACATCAATTTTTACACCTGTCTTCGATAATATTTTATCAGTAACCTCTTTGCTGTTGGTCGCCTCTCTCATTGCAGAGGTTGCACAAGCTTTGTATTGTGCTACTCCATGCACGTTCATTAATAATTTAAATGCTTCCATCGCGTCTATTAATCTGCTAATATTGGTATCGCTAATAATACCATTATTAGTAAAAGCATCTGCTCCTAGACGAATTGGAACTCTCACCAAAGAAGATTTTTTAAATTGAGGTTCTCTGTCTTCAGAGATAATTACATTTGAGATTAGAAGCCTAATAGCATTAGAGCCAATATCAATTGCAGCAATTTTTTTTATTTCTAACAATTTTTTTATTTATTATTTTTAGGAGATTCTATTAAAACAGTTTTTCCTTTTTTGATGTTTTTCCAATGTTTTTCTTGAAATTGTATGGCAATTACACCACACGTAGGAACATGTGCAATCGGTTTATTTCCAAATTCATTAACAAAAGTGTTAATACCATGATCATGGCTAAATATAAACGCAGAGTTAAAGCCGTCATCTAAGGCTTTTATTGTTTTTTCTAAATAACCATCACTAAAACTATATAACTGCCTTTTAATTTGAAGATTTGCGTGTGGAAAACTAAATTTTTCACAAAAAATAATAGCAGTATGCAGAGCCCTGTTGGCACTGCTTGTTACAAAAACATCTGGTTTTTCTATTTTTTTAGATAAAAACTTAGACATTAAATGGGCGTCTTTAATTCCACGCTTTTTTAATGGTCTATCAATATCTTCAATTCCTTTATAGGCCCATGAAGATTTTGCATGCCTAACAATGTAGAGTGTTTTCATTTCTTTTTTATTGCGCTAGGTAAATATAAAAAATTATGGTGCTAATCTTTCTATTTTCCAGGAAAAATCGTCTTCTAAAATATATCTAATTCTATCATGCAGTCTATTTGGTCTTCCTTGCCAAAATTCTATCGATATTGGTTTTACTAAATAGCCTCCCCAGTGTTTTGGCCTTGTAATTTCTTTTCCATGAAAAGCGGTTATAAAGGATGCTAAACTTTCTTCTAGCGTTTCCCTAGAACTTACAACAGTGCTTTGATTGGATGCCCAAGCTCCAAGTTTACTTCCATCTGGTCTCGATTCAAAATAACCGTCAGATAAATTTTCTATTTGCTTTTCTGCCTTTCCTTTGATAATGATTTGTTGTTCTAAACCAGGCCAAAAAAAAGACAAACAAATATTGTTATTTTCTGCTATTGCCAAACCTTTTTCTGAACTATAGTTTGTATAAAAAATAAAACCTTCTGAAGTAAATTTCTTTAGTAAAACAATTCTGTTTTTAGGGAAACCATCTTTACCAATTGTAGAAATACTCATGGCGTTTGTTTCTTCTACAGTTTTAGAATCATCCGCGTTTCGAAACCAAGTCTTAAATAAGTCCATTGGGTTTTCAGGGCAATTACTTTCTAAAAGTTCTTGTTTTTCGTAAGATTTACGATAATTGCTTAAGTCTTTTGACATCGTTTGTATTTGAATACAGTAAAAATACAGAATATTTCAGAAGTATAAACACTCTAAAACCTACTTTTTTAATCAATTTCATTAAAATATTTAGCAAGAAATACACCGGTACTCGCGCAGGCTTGCAATAAATAACCTCCTGTCGGTGCGTCCCAATTTACCATTTCTCCTAGACAAAATTGATTCGGAATTTCATGTAATTGAAAATTAGTATCAACTGCGTTTATGTCAATTCCGCCAACAGTAGATATAGCTTCATCTAAAATACTTAAGTCGTTAATTTCTAGTGGAAAATTTTTAATATATTTTGATACTATTTCTGCATTTAAATAAGTGTCTTTGGATAAATATATTTTTAATAAAGTAATTTGAGAAGGACTTAACTTCAGCTCTTTCTTTAAAATTTGAGTTGTATTTTTAAACCTCGAATTTTTAATTTTAGAGTAGATATTTTCTAAAGTAAATGTTGGTTTAAAATCGATACATATTAGAGCTTTATTATGCAATTTTAGCTGCGCTCTAATTTGCGGACTTAAAGCATAAATTGCGTTTCCCTCTAGGCCAAAACTAGTAATTACAGCCTCTCCTTTTTGCTGTTTTTTAGCACAAGAAATACTAATGTTTTTTAGAGGAATTCCTTCGTTTTCTTTAAGGAATTTAAAATCCCAATCAATTTTAAAAGCACAGTTAGAGGCTTCAAAAGGAATTGTTTTAATACCTTTTTCTTCGAAGGTTTTAAGCCAGGCTCCATCTGATCCTGTAATTTTCCAACTTCCGCCGCCTAAAGAAAACACCGTATAATCTGAATACGTGATTTCGTTATTTATAATAAGGTTGTTTCGAATATCCCAGCCAGAAAAAACATGGTTGTATTTAAAATTAATTCCTTTATTTTTTAAATGATTTAGAATCGTATTTAAAACTGTAATAGGCTTTATATGTTCTTCTGGATAGACTCTTTTACTACTTCCTACATAAGTAGGAATTCCAATGTCATGCAGCCATTTTCTAAAATCATTATTAGTGAAACTTAATAAAGAATTTTTTAAAAAACTACTAGGAGTATAGCGTTCAACTAATTCAGAAATTGGTTCTGAATGTGTTAGGTTAAATCCTCCTTTTCCTGCAACTAAAAACTTTCGACCTAAAGTTTTATTTTTTTCATAAATAGTGATATCAAATTTGTCAACATCTAAAAAAGCAGCCAAAAGTAAAGAAGTAGGACCACCTCCAATAATAGAAATTGTTTTTTTCATGTTATTTTTCTATATAATTAGCATTTTTAAAAATCGTTGTATAAAAATGGAAACGGTCATGTTGTTTTACATTACGAAAGTAATGCATTACACAGTTATGAGGTGCTCTAATTATAATTATTACGTAGGTAAATTGTTATATTGAATTAAATATAAGTAGTTTTACTGAATAAAATTAAACTTAAAATGACGACAACTGAAATTTTTGATTCTTTGTGGAGCGAGTATTCAGAAAGAACGCCATCGGCACAAAAAATAAATGAGCTATTTATTAGTAAAGGAAACAAAATATTTAATGATCATGTTGCTTTTAGAACTTTTGATGACCCTCGTGTAAATATTGAGGTGTTAGCAAAACCTTTTCTTGCTGCTGGTTATGTGGAATGTGGAGACTATACTTTTGAAGCAAAGAAACTATATGCAAAACATTATGAGCACGCTACCGATAAAAATGTGCCACGAGTTTTTATTAGTCAATTAAAAGTAGCTGAATTTTCTAGTGAATTACAAACAGAAGTAAAAAAGATGATTGATGCAATTCCTGAAAGTGAATTACACACAGGTCAGTTAGTCTTTAAAGGAAGATTATGGGGTCAGCCTAGTTTTGATTTATACGAAAAATTACAAGCAGAAACAGAATATGCTGCTTGGCTGTACGTTAACGGGTTCTGTTCTAACCATTTTACAGTAGATATAAATAAATTAGATACGTTTAGTTCTTTGCAGGAAGTAAATGAATTTTTAAAAGTAAATGGATTTAAAATGAATACTTCTGGTGGGGAAATTAAAGGCACACCGGCTCAGTTTTTAGAACAATCTAGTGTATTGGCAGATAGGATACCAGTAGAATTTAAAGAGACAACTAAAGAGATAACTTCTTGTTATTATGAGTTCGCTTTTAGGTATAAAATGGCTAATGGTAAATTGTTTTCTGGTTTTGTTACAGGCTCTGCTGATAAGATTTTTGAAAGTACAGATATGAAGCTGTAAGGGATTTATATAATTAGTAAAATCTTTAAAATTGAAAGAGGAATTGGTATCTATTTAGATTCTAATTCCTCTTTTTTATTTTCTTTTAAAAACGTACAACCCAATAAAGGTTAACAATCCGTTTAAAATTAATAGTGAAAAACCAAAATCAAAACCTATATATTCTAAGGCTAAATAATTTACAGAGAAGGTTAAGAAAGGAGAAACCAAACAAATAAAAGGTACCATTTTGTCTTTTACTTTTAATTTAGTAAATAAACCAAAAGCATACAAACCTAATAAAGGTCCGTAGGTGTAGTTGGCGAACGTAAATATTTTTGCAATGACACTTTCATCTGCAATAAAGTATTTAAAAATAAGAATCGTAGCTATCAAGATAAAAGAGAAAAGTATGTGAATTTTCTTTCTAGTTTTCTCTTGCTCTTTTTTGTCTTTCTTTTTATCAATTTCTAAAATATCAATACTAAAAGAGGTGGTTAAAGAAGTTAAAGCAGAATCTGCACTAGAGTATGCCGCTGCAATTAAGCCTAATAAAAAAAAGGTTGCAGTTGCTAATCCTAAATTTCCTTTAGTGGCTATAATAGGGAATAGTTGATCTTTATGAGCATCAATACCATTTTGCTGTGCATAGTCTGTTAATAAAACTCCTAATGCTAAAAAGAAAAAATTTACAATTACTAAAACAATTGTAAACCAAAACATATTTTTCTGTGCATCTTTTAGATTTCTACAGGTAAGGTTTTTTTGCATCATATCTTGGTCTAACCCCGTCATAACTATAGCTACAAATGCACCCGCAAGAAAACGTTTCCAGAAATAATTTCCGGCATTTACATCATCAAAAAAGAAAGTTTTAGATAATTCGCTGTCTGCAACGTATGAGAATATATTGCTAATTTCCATTTCATCTGAAATAGTATAAATACAAACACCAACGGCAATTAACATAAATAAAGTTTGAAGGGTGTCTGTCCAAACAATCGTTTTTATACCTCCTTTAAAAGTATACAGCCAAATTAATAAAATAGTGATTGAAACGGTTATCCAAAAAGGAATTCCGTACGCATCAAACAAAATAATTTGTAACACATTTGCTACTAAAAATAATCTAAATGCAGCTCCAATAGTTCTAGAAAGCAAGAAAAAAGAGGCACCTGTTTTGTAAGAGCACTTTCCAAATCGATCTTCTAAATACGTGTATATTGATGTTAGATTTAACCTGTAATACAACGGCAGTAAAACCAACCCAATAACTGCATAACCCACAACATAACCCAAAACCATTTGAAAATAACTCATATTTTGGCCCTCTACCCATCCTGGAACAGAGATGAAAGTTACACCAGAAAGAGATGCACCAATCATACCAAAAGCAACTAAATACCACGGTGAAGAATTGTTTGCTTTAAAGAATGTTCTGTTGTCTGCAGATTTTCCTGTGAGGTAAGAAATTAATATTAAAACAGAGAAATAAGCAACAATTAATAAGATGATGTATTCTGGTTTCATGTTAGTTGAAATTTGTGTTACGAATATATGTTTTTTAGTAGTCTTTTTTCTTTTTTAGTGATTCTTTTCTCTTTAAAACGTTAAATTTGTAGTTATGGATTTTTCATCAAAATTATTAGAAAATGCTGTAAATGAAGTTTCACGTTTGCCTGGAATCGGAAAACGAACGGCATTGCGTTTGGTGTTACATTTGTTAAGGCAACCTGCAGATAATACAAAGTTTTTATCTGACGCTTTATTGCATTTAAGAAACGATGTAAAGACCTGTGAGAAATGTCATAATATTTCGGACACTTTATTATGTGATATTTGTCAGAACCCCAGAAGAAATTCAGATATTGTTTGTGTAGTCGAAGATATTAGAGATGTAATGGCAATTGAAAGCACCTCTCAGTTTAAGGGTTTGTATCATGTTTTAGGTGGAAAAATATCTCCTATAGAGGGTATTGGACCGCAAGAATTAAAAATAGAATCTCTCGTAAATAAGGTTGAAAACGGAGAGATTAAAGAATTGATTTTTGCTTTAAGTTCAACAATGGAGGGCGATACTACTAATTTCTATATTTTTAAACAAATAGAAAAGTTCGACATTACAACTTCTACAATTGCTCGTGGAATTTCTGTTGGTGATGAATTAGAGTATGCAGATGAAGTTACTTTGGGAAGATCTATCGTGAATCGAATTCCCTTTGAACAGAGTATTAAAGGTTAAATTTTCATCATAGTTATCGCTTTTTAAAATCAAAGGAGTATTGAAGCTGCTGAATGAATATTATTTTTTTTCCCAAGATTTTTTCTCTCTCATTTTTTTGTAAAGTTTAATTCCTAACATCATTAAAAGACCAAAAAGAATAATTCCTACAACGCCCCAGATCCAGTTAAATTCATCTTTAAGGGTTACTAAAAAGACTACAGCAAAAAGAATAATAGTAGAAATTTCATTGAAAACCCTTAGTTTAAAAGCAGAGTATTTAATAATGTCTTTTTGAAGTTGCTTATAAATATGGTGACAAAAACCGTGATAAAAGTACAACGCTAATACAAAGGTCAACTTTACCAGCATCCATGGTTCCTCTAGGTAATACGGATTTTCATACAACATCCAAAAAGCAAATACACTTGCTAAAATAGCAGAAGGCCAAGTAATGATATACCACAAACGCTTGCTCATTAATTTAAACTGTGTTTGCAGAATAGATTTTGCGGGCTCTAACTTGGTTTCAGCTTCTGTTTGATAAATAAATAATCTAGGAATATAAAACAAACCTGCAAACCAAGTAACTACAAATATAATATGTAATGCTTTTACGTATAAAAAATCCATTTTTTATAAATTTAGTTTTAATTTTTTAAAGTCTTAAATTTTATTAGTTTTGATGAATCATCAAAATTATTTCATTTTACTTAGTACTTATTCTTCAATCCAATTTACTAAAACATCTACCCAATCGTCATTATCATTAATACATGGAATTGCATGAAATTCTTCTCCACCAAATTTCAAAAACTCTTCTTTACCTTCCATGGCAATTTCTTCTAAAGTCTCTAAACAGTCAGACACAAATGCCGGCGTAACAACTGCTAATTTTTTTACACCTTTACTTGGGTATTTCTCAAGCATTTTATCTGTGTAAGGTTGTAACCATGGGTCACCAGCTAATCTAGATTGAAAAGAAACAAAGTGTTGATGCGGTTCTATGCCTAAATACTCTACAACTTGCCTTGTAGTTTCATAACATTGATGCTTATAACAAAATTCATGAGCAGGAGAAGCTGTTTTACAACATTCAAAATTTACACTATCGTTTGGTTTACAATGACTTTTTGTAATATCAGATTTTCTAACATGTCTTTCAGGAATACCATGATAAGAAAATAGAATTTTATCCCATTCCTTATCTTCTAAATAGTTTTTGATATTGTCTCCTAAAACTTTTATATAATCCTTTTTGTGATAAAAAGCAGGAATATGTTTAAACTTCATCTGCGGATAAAATTTTTCTCGCAATTCTTCCGCCAACACCAAAATTGTATCAGTTGTTGCCATCGCATGTTGCGGATACAAAGGAACAATTAATACATCTGTAACGCCTTTGTCATGTAGTTCTTGCAAACCATCTTTCATAGACGGACTTCCATAACGCATAGACAAAGCAACCGGTAATTCTGTTTTTTCTTGCACTTTGTCGTGTAATCTTTCTGATAAAACAATTAATGGCGAACCTTCATCCCACCATATTTTCTTGTACGCTTTTGCAGACTTTTTTGGTCTTGTGTTTAGAATGATGCCTCGAACTAATATTGTTCTAAGCCAATAAGGCGCATCAATAACGCGCTCGTCCATTAAAAATTGGTCTAGGTATTTTCTAACATCTTTTGTGGATGTACTCGCTGGAGAGCCTAAATTAACTAATAAAACTCCTTTCATATTGTGCTGAATTTATTTTCAGTATTTGTTTATTTATATTCTTACAATTCTGAATTTGTATCAGAATCGTATTATCTACTAATTAAAGAAAATTGTCTGGTAACTTCATACAACATAATAGCCAAACTATGAATCACATTCATACTAGAATTTCTTCCATACATTGGTATTGAAACCGTATAATCCATTAAATTGATGTCTTCAATTCCGTTGCGTTCACTGCCCAAAATTAATACTATTTTTTCATAATTTTTAAAATTAAAATCTTCAATATTTATGCTTTTATCAGTAATTTCTATTCCTATAATAGTATTTCCTTCTGCTTTTAATCTATTAACAAGATTGTTAAAATTAGCATAAGAAGTATGCTGAATTTGATTAACTGTATTTCTTGCCGTTTTTTTAACAATTCTGTTTTCGATAGAAGGTGAGTTTTCATGGAAATAAATTTTTTGAACCCCAAAACTTTCTGAAATTCGAAAACACATCCCTATATTTTCTGGGGTTCTAATAGCGTCACAAACAATTGTTATTGGAAACTGTTTTTGCTCGTTTTCGATATCATTATGTGATAATTGTTCCACTTTTTTTTGTTTAAAAAATTTAAAGAATGTCTATTATAACTTAAAACTACTTACTTATTAAGACTCATTACATATTTCTTAGGTGTAGTGCCAAATTTCTTTTTAAATGCTGCTATAAAATGACTTGCAGTGCTGTATCCAACTTGCGAGCCAACCTCATTTACGTTGTATAGGTTGCTTTCTAATAACTTCCGAGAATGTTCCATTTTATAATCGAATAAAAAACTATAAACGGTATCTCCATAAATTTGTTTAAAACCTTCTTTTAGTTTCTTTAAATTCAAACCAATTTCTAAAGCTAACTCTTGTAAACTAGGGGGTTCTGCCATTCTAGAGATTATTATATCTTTTGCTTTTCTAATTTTTAATACATTTTGTTCATCAACCAAAAAAGGACAATATTCTGCATCGGTATTTTCTTCTTTTTGAAAATGAAGACTTAATAGTTCATAAATTTTACCTTTCACGTACAACTCTCTAATAGAATTATTAATATTAGAGTTTATAATTTGATGCAGAACCATTGCAACTGTTGCTTTTATTTCGGTGTCATCATAAAATTTTCTATTGCTATTTTCATCACTTAAAAAAGGAATGTAGCCAGACTCTTTAGAAAATAAAGAGTGAAATTTTTCAATTGAAATTAATAATGAAACTAAAGTTGTTTTTGGTTGAATTTCTAAATTTATAGGCAAAGTTCTTTGCGGATTGTATAATAAGATAGACCTGTTATCTAGAACATCAAAAGTATAACCACCTTCATTAAATAAAAATTTAGAATTTCCTCTCAAACAGAAATGCATCTGTATGAAGGTGCTATCAATAGCTCTTTCAAAACTTTGTACTTTATTGCTTTCATTCTGAAAATGAAGCACATAAAACCCTTTTTCTAAAGTGATTTCATCTAAAGAACTTTCTCCGACATTTTTAAACATATATTTCTTAATTTTTCAACTTCATTCTATTTAGATTCATTCTATATAAATTGAATCTAAAGCGTTATTTACTCAACAAAAATAAGGGTTTTAAAGCTTTTATCAAAATTAAATACTTAAAATACATACAACGTTATTAAAAGTTCTTTGAGCGACATTTTTATCTTAATGAAGTTTTTACTTTTGTGGCTTCCTAGAGAGATATGAAAGAATCCGGCCAAAACCATTTTTACAATATTGGAGTAAGTTACAAAAAAGCAGATGCAGAAATGCGTGGAAAATTTTCTGTATCTAAAGAAAATCAAAAAGCACTTTTAATTGCAGCCAAAGAAAAAGGGATTTCTGCTATTTTTATAATCTCTACTTGCAATAGAACTGAAATTTTTGGCTTTGCAAATAGGCCTTGTCTATTGATTGAATTGTTATGCGATTTTTCTGAAGGTACTGTAAAAGAGTTTAATACGATTTGTAATATTCAGAAAGATCAAGAAGCAATAAGCCATTTATTTAAAATAGGTACGGGTTTAGAAAGTCAGATTTTAGGTGATTATGAAATTGTAAGTCAATTAAGACACTCTTTCAAACTAGCTAAAAAACTAAAAACAACAAACGGTTACATTGAGCGTTTAGTAAATGCTGTTTTACAGGCAAGTAAACGTGTTAAGAATGATACAAAGCTTAGCTCAGGAACAACTTCTGTTTCTTACGCGGCAGTGCAATATATTATCAAAAATTTATCAGATTACAATTCTAAAAATATTTTAGTTTTTGGTTTGGGTAAAATGGGAAAACATACTTGCAAGAATTTAGCAGAATACACTAAAAACAAGCAAGTTTGCCTAATCAATAGAACAGAAGAGAAAGCCATTCAGTTTGTAAAAGAGCATGCTTCAATTCGCAAGGCTGTAATAGAAAACTTAGTTGAAGAGGTGGCTAATGCAGATGTATTAATTGTGTCTACTGGTGCAGAAAAACCCACCATTACCAGAGAACACATAGCAAATAATAAAGAGATTTTAATCTTAGATTTGTCAATGCCAGAAAATGTAGCAAAAGAGGTTACTGATTTTAAAGGTGTTTCTTTAGTAAATGTAGATCAACTTTCTAAAATCACAGATGAAACCCTTGCCGTCCGTCAGCAAGAAATTCCGTTTGCAGAAGAAATTATAGAAACTCATAAAGAAGAATTTAATAGCTGGTTAAATGATAGAAGATTTACACCCGCAATTGCTGCGCTAAAAGAATCTTTAGAACTTATTAAAAAAGATGAAATTAATTTTCAGAAAAAGAAAATTGTAAATTTCGATGAAAACCAAGCAGAAATATTAACTTCACGATTCATACAAAAAATTACTACTCAGTTTGTTAAGCATTTAAAAGACGAAGAAACTTCTGTTGCAGAAAGTATAGAGGTTATTCAGAAAGTTTTTCAATCATAATTAATACTCCATGCAAAAAATAATAAGAATAGGTACTCGCGAAAGTAAATTAGCACTTTGGCAAGCGAATAAAGTACGTGCAGAATTAGCAGAATTAGGGTATGAATCTGTGCTAGTACCTATAAAATCTACAGGAGATATCGTTTTAGATAAACCCTTGTATGAGTTAGGTGTTACAGGAATTTTTACTAAAAATTTAGATATCGCCATGCTTAATGGTGTTATTGATATTGCTGTACATTCTTTAAAAGATGTTCCAACGGCTTTACCAGAAGGTATTGTACAAGCAGCAGTTTTAAAACGCGGGAATTATAATGATGTTTTAGTTTTAAAAGGAAATGAAGAGTTTTTTGGAGAAGAAAAAGGATTAATTGCCACAGGAAGTTTGCGAAGAAGAGCAATGTGGTTAAACAGGTATCCAACTCATAAAGTAGAAGATTTAAGAGGAAACGTTCAAACACGTTTAGAGAAACTAGAAGACAGTGAAACTTGGAATGGAGCTGTTTTTGCGGCTGCAGGATTAGAAAGATTAGGAATTACTCCTGAAGATACGGTAGATCTTCCGTGGATGATTTCTGCACCAGCACAAGGTGCAATTATGATAGCTGCGTTAGAAAATGACGACTTTTGTATGGATGCTTGTGAACAATTGAACCATCAAGAAACGAAGGTTTGTGTAGGTGTAGAACGTGAGTTTTTAAGCTTGTTAGAGGGTGGTTGTACTTCTGCAATTGGTGCCTTAGCTTATGTTGATGCAAGAACCGAAGAGGTTAATTTTAAAGCAGTTTTATTAAATAGAGATGGTTCTAAAAAAATTAGAGTTGCAAAAACTGCAAAATTAGGAAGTCATAAGTTTTTGGCTAAAGATTGTGCAGATTATATAATTAATAGAGGTGGTAGAGCTTTAATGCAAGAAGACGAAAGCGATGCTATAAAAGTGGCTTCTGTGTATTCCACTAAGAAGCTTTCTGAACTTCAAAAAGAAACTTTATCTGCTGCGATTGGCATAGAAGATAGTGATTTTATTAAAATGCGTTTTAATAGAATACCTGCAAAAGTAATGAAGAATCAGCATGATAATGTCTTAATTACTAGCCAAAACGGAGTAGAAGCAATTTTAAATTCTTTTACTAAAGAAGAGATTAACTTTAAAAATATTTTTTGTGTTGGTAGAAGAACCAAAAAATTCATTGAAAATAGAATTGGTAAAGTTACGTATGTAGCTAAAAATGCTTTAAAGCTAGCTGAATACATTTCTAAAGAAACTGAAATTAAAAAGGTTTCTTATTTTTGTAGTGATGTAAGATTAGATGTTTTGCCAACATATTTGCAAGCACACGATATTGTTGTAAATGAAGTGGAAGCTTATAAAACAATGATAAATCCAATAAAAATAGATACTGCTTTTACTGGAGTTTTGTTTTACAGTCCTTCTGGAATTGATAGTTATTTAGAGAAGAATACAACAGATAAGGTTGCTTTTTGTATCGGAGAAACTACTGCATTAGAAGCAAGAAAACACTTTGATAAAGTAGAAGTAGCAAATATGCCCGATGTAGAAAGTGTTTTAGAATTGGTAAATATGTATTATTCCAATCCAAACCTTTCCTAAGGTAATATTGGTGTAATCAAATTTTTATACTTTATGAATAGAACTCGTAGATTAAGAAAACAAGAAGGAATTAGAAGGTTGGTTAAAGAAACTAAACTTTCAGTAGACGATTTTGTATATCCGCTTTTTATTGAGGAAGGAGAAAATATAGAAACAGAAATTGTCTCTATGCCAGGTATCAAACGTTTTTCATTGGATAGAATTTCTAAAGAGTTGGATGAAGTAGTTTCTTTAAATATTCCTGCAGTTTTATTATTCGGAATCCCTGCTGTTAAGGATGAAGAAGGAACAGAGACTTGGAATGATAAAGGAATTATACAAAAAGCAATACGTTTTATCAAGAAAAATTATCCTAGTTTATATGTAATCACAGATGTTTGCTTTTGTGAATATACTTCGCACGGCCATTGTGGTATTATTCACGATAATGATGTTGATAATGATGCAACATTGGTAAATCTTGCAAAACAAGTAATTTCTCATGCAAATGCAGGGGTAGATATGGTTGCACCTTCAGGAATGATGGATGGTACAATAGATATGGTACGTCAATCTTTAGATAATACGGGTTTTGTAAACTTGCCTATTATGGCGTATTCAGTAAAATATGCATCTGCATTTTATGGTCCTTTTAGAGATGCAGCAGATTCTGCACCCTCTTTTGGAGACAGAAGAACCTATCAAATGGATCCTTCTAACAGAGATGAAGGAATGCGAGAAGCAACTTTTGACGACCAAGAAGGGGCCGATATTTTAATGGTAAAGCCAGCATTATCCTATCTAGATATCATTAGAGATTTAAAAAATAATTTCGACAGACCAATTGCATGTTACAATGTAAGTGGAGAATATGCTATGGTAAAAGCTGCTGCGGAAAAAGGTTGGATAGATGGAGAAAAAGTAATGATGGAAAGCCTATTGTCTATGAAAAGAGCAGGAGCAGACATTATTATCACTTATTTTGCTAAGGAGGCTGCTAGAGTATTGTTAAAAAAGTAACGCCATTTCGGGGAAGAGTGATGAATAAATCTATTAATGATTGAGTAGATTTTTTCGCCACCTTCATAATAAAAGAAAAGCTTAAAGAATGAATTTTAAGAAATCAGAAAAGTTATATAAAGAAGGATTGGTGCATCTAGTAGGAGCCGTAAATTCTCCAGTAAGAGCGTTTACATCTGTTGGCGGAAATCCGTTGTTTATTAAAAAAGCAAAGGGAAGTAAAATTACAGATGTTGATGGAAATGAATATATTGATTTAGTACTTTCTTATGGACCAATGATTTTGGGACACCGTCACAGGAAAGTGCGCAGAGGTGTTGCAAAAGCATTAAAAAACGGATACTCTTTTGGAGCGTCTACAGAAAATGAAATTATCCTAGCAAAAATAGTATGTGATGCTTTTCCAGGAATGGATAAAGTCCGTTTTGTGAATTCGGGCACAGAAGCAGTTATTAGTGGAGTTCGTTTAGCAAGATCTTTTACAGGAAAAGATAAAATTATAAAATTTTCGGGTTGTTATCACGGGCACCAAGATTCATTATTAGTTGCAGCAGGTTCTGGTCTGGCAACTTTAAGTTTACCAGGATCTAAAGGAGTTCCTGAAGGTGCCGTAAAAAATACTTTAATCTCAACTTATAACGATTTAGAAAGTGTTAAAAAACACTTTGAAGATCACGATGATATCGCAGGTGTAATTATTGAGCCGATTTGTGGTAATATGGGCGTTGTGATTCCGCAGAATAATTTTTTAGTAGCATTGAAAGAATTCTTACAAACTAAAGGGGCCCTACTAATTGCCGATGAGGTAATGACAGGTTTCCGTTCTAAGTTTGGTGGTGCACAAGAATTGTTAGGAGTTGAAGCAGATATTACCTGTTTAGGAAAAGTAATTGGAGGAGGTTTTCCTGTAGGAGCTTATGGAGCTAGAAACGAAATTATGCAAGAGGTTGCACCTTTAGGTGGAATGTATCAAGCAGGAACATTGAGTGGGAATCCCATTGCTATGGCAGGAGGAATAGCTACTTTAACAGAATTAAAGAGGCAAAATCCATATCATCAGTTTAATAAAACGGCAGCTTTTTTAGAAGTTATTTTATTAGAGACTGCAAAGAAGTATGATGTAGATTTAGTGGTAAACAGATTCGGTTCTATGATGAATCCATTTTTCACAAAAGGGGTTGTCACGAACTTTGAGGAGGCCCAAACTTCAGACACTAAAAAGTTTGCAGTTTTCTTTTGGGAAATGATAAAAAATGGTGTGTTTCTGCCGCCAAGTCAATTTGAAGCTTGGTTTTTGTCATCAGCTATTTCAGAGAAGGATATCAAAAAAATAACAGCAGCAGTGGATAAAGCAATATTAGCCGTTTCTATAATGTAAACTATGAAAATATTTATTACAATTCTTTTTAGTTTGTTACTAGTAGGTTGTCCTAAAAATGAAGAAGGAGGTTTTACCTCGCTATCTAAGGGGAATTTATTTGGAAACGGCGCAGAAGGATTTAAAAAAGAGAACATTGTTATTTCTTCAAAAAAGGAATGGAAGTTTTTTTTATCAAAATTTGATACTACAAATAAAGTTTCTAAAACATTTGAAAACGCTATCGATTTTTCAGAGGAAATGATTGTTATCTGTTTGGATAAAGTAAGAAGTTCAGGAGGTTTTTCAGTGGAAATTATTGAAGTGATAAAAGAAGCAAGTACTACTTTAATTAAAGTGAAATTTAAAAGTCCAAAACCAATGGATATGGTTAATTCAGTAATAATACAACCTTATCATATTGTGAAAATTAACAAAAAGAATAAGAAGATTAAATTTCTAGAGTTATAAAAGTTATGATTAAAAACGATTTATTTTTAAGAGCTTTAAAAGGAGAAACAGTAGACAGACCTCCGGTTTGGATGATGCGACAGGCAGGAAGATATTTACCAGAGTTTCAGGTAATAAAAAAGAAATACGATTTTTTTACACGTTGCCAAACTCCAGAATTAGCTTCAGAAATTACCGTACAACCTATTAGAAGGTATGGTATGGATGCGGCAATTTTATTTTCAGATATTTTGGTAATTCCACAGGCAATGAATATTGAGGTACAAATGAAACCAAATTTTGGACCTTATTTACCAAATCCTATTCGTACTCAGAAAGATTTAGATCGTGTGATTGTTCCGGATGTTCATGAATCTTTAGGATATGTAATGGAGGCTATAAAAGCAACCAAAGAAAAATTAAATAACGATATTCCGTTAATTGGTTTTGCAGGTTCACCATGGACAATCTTATGCTATTGTGTGCAAGGGCAAGGTTCTAAGAATTTTGACAAAGCAAAAGAATTATGTTTTACCAATCCAGTATTAGCGCACAGTTTATTACAGAAAATTACAGATACAACAATTGCTTATTTAAAAGCAAAAGTTGAAGCAGGTGTAAACGCCGTTCAACTTTTTGATTCTTGGGGTGGTATGTTGTCTCCAGTAGATTATCAAGAATTTTCTTGGCAATATATGCAGCAAATAATTGATGCTTTAAAAGATAGTACACCTGTAATTGCATTTGGAAAAGGATGTTGGTTTGCTTTAGGAGACATGTCTAAGTCTGGAGCATCTGCATTGGGTGTAGATTGGACGTGCTCTGCAAGAAATGCACGTTATTTATCTGGTGGAAATATTACATTACAAGGTAATTTTGACCCCTCAAGATTGTTGTCTCCGCCAGCAGAAATTAAGAGAATGGTGCATCAAATGATTAATGAATTTGGAAAAGATAAATATATTGTAAACCTTGGTCATGGTATTTTACCAAACATACCAGTAGAAAATGCGAAAGCATTTGTAGATGCAGTAAAAGAGTATAAAGTTTCATAAAAAGATATCATTTTAATTGCTAACGTATATTTGTACAAGCCCCAAAAGAATGAAAAATAAATTCTACGCTTACATAGAAAATTTACAAGATCAAATAACCTCTAAGATAGAGGCAGTTGAAGGTCTTGCAGTTTTTGAAGAAGATATTTGGGAAAGAGAGGAAGGTGGGGGAGGAAGAACCCGTGTAATCGAAAATGGAGATGTTTTTGAAAAAGGAGGTGTAAATATTTCTGCGGTGCATGGAGAGTTACCAGAAGTATTAAGAAATCAATTTAAAGTAAAAGAAGGGAACTTCTTTGCTTGCGGATTGAGTTTGGTTTTACATCCTACAAATCCTTTTGTGCCAACAGTGCACGCAAATTGGCGCTATTTCGAAATGTATGACGAAACAGGAAACATTGTTACGCAGTGGTTTGGTGGTGGACAAGATCTAACACCGTATTATTTATTTGACGAAGATGCAATACATTTTCATACGGTTTGTAAATCGGCTTGCGATACCCATGATTTGGAATTTTACCCGAAGTTTAAAAAAACCTGTGATGAGTATTTTTGGAATGCACACAGAAATGAAGCCCGCGGAATTGGAGGTTTGTTCTTCGATTATCAAAAAGAAACAGCAGCATATTCCATTGAAGATAGATTTAATTTTGTAACCGAAATTGGTAATAGTTTCTTGGAAAGCTATGTTCCAATAGTTGAAAAAAGAAAAGAAATAACATTTACGAAAGCGCATAAAGATTGGCAAGAAATTCGAAGAGGCCGTTATGTAGAATTCAATTTAGTACATGACAGAGGAACTCTTTTCGGTTTAAAAACAAATGGAAGAATAGAAAGTATTCTAATGAGTTTGCCGCCAATTGTTCAATGGAAATACAATCATCAACCAGAAAAAGATTCTGAAGAGGAAAGATTGCTATCAATTTTAGTAAAACCTAAAGACTGGATTTAGTTAATTTATTAACATATTAATAAAATTAAAGCTAATAACAATATTATTTAATAAAATAATCTTTTTTTAGCTTTTTTATTGCGAATAATTCAAAAATAAACCCTAATTAGTTTTATTTTTAGTATTAAAAACAGGTCTTCAATCAACGTTTTTTAGTATTTTTGCAATCTGTAAAGAGATATGTAAATGGCAAGATTTGAATTGAAATTACCTAAAATGGGAGAAAGTGTTGCGGAAGCAACTATAACTTCTTGGTTAAAAGAGGTTGGAGATACAATTGAATTAGACGAGGCTGTTGTGGAAATTGCTACAGATAAAGTAGACTCTGAAGTGCCGTCTGAAGTGGAAGGAACTTTAGTAGAAGTTTTATTTCAAATAAATGATGTAGTTGCTGTAGGCGAAACCATAGCGATTATAGAGATTGAAGGAGAGGATGCAGAGAGTGTAAATACAAACACTAAAAGTACATCAGATAATTCTCAAGTTATTGAAGTTGAGAAAATTATAGAAAAAGCTAAAAAAGTTATTGCAACTCCAATTACTAAAACTTCAGGGGCAAGTAAGTTCTACTCACCTTTAGTAAGGAATATAGCTCAGACGGAAGGTGTTTCGATAGAGGAGTTAGAAACAATTTCTGGTTCGGGTAAAGATGGTAGGGTGAATAAAGAAGATATCTTATTGTATCTTGAGAATTTAAAAGATTCTCTAAAATTACAAGCATCAAAGGTAGCTGAAGCAAATATACTAGTACCAAACAGCAGCGCTGTTCAAAAGGTAACTCCTGTATCTGTAAACGGGGAGGATGAGGTAATAGAAATGACTAGAATGGGGAAATTAGTTTCCAAACATATGGTTAATTCTATCCAAACGGCCGTACATGTTCAATCTTTTATAGAAATTGATGTTACAAATATAGTCAAGTGGAGATCAAAAGTTAAAGACGAATTCTTAAAAAGAGAAGGGGAGAAATTAACGTTTACGCCTATTTTAATGCAGGCAGTAGCTGCTACATTAAAAAAATATCCAATGATTAATATCGCTTTGGAAGGAGATAAAATTATTAAAAAGAAAAATATTAATTTAGGAATGGCTGCGGCTTTACCTGACGGTAATTTAATAGTACCTGTAATTAAGAATGCAGATCAATTAAATATAGTTGGTATGACGAAGTCTATAAATGACTTGGCATTAAGAGCAAGAAACAATCAATTAAAGCCCGATGAAATTCAGGGAGGAACCTACACAGTAACAAATGTTGGTAGTTTTGGCTCTGTGATGGGTACACCAATTATTAGTCAGCCACAAGTTGCAATTTTAGCGCTAGGCGCCATTAGAAAAGTACCGGCAGTTATAGAAACAGTTGAAGGAGATTTTATAGGTATTAGACAAATGATGTTTGTATCTCATTCCTATGACCACAGAGTTGTAAATGGTGCGTTAGGCGGAATGTTTATTAAAACCTTAAAAGATATTTTAGAAGCTTGGGATATAAATCAAGATTTCTAATAAAACAGTATATATTGTATTTAAAACGCTCGAATTATTTCGAGCGTTTTTTTTGTTCAAAAATTTATAATATTAAATTTAATTTATTTTAAAACTTTAATTTCGATATTAAATTTAGTGTTTTTTATTAGCTTATTATAAACTGTTCAATTATTTTAGTAATATATTAATCAAAATTAAAAATTTAAAAAAAATGAAGAAATTGTTGTTTTTATTTGTGCTAGTGACTGCTATAAATGTTACTTCACAAGAATCTGTATTGCTAAGAGCTAATTATAAAAAAGGTGATGTATTAGAAGTTAAAATGGAGCAGTCTCAGAATATGGGTGCTAAAGGTGGTATAGATATGAAAATGTCTATGGATATGATGGTAACTTCTAAAGATGGAGATATGCTTACTACTGAATCGAAGATTAAATCGATTAACATGAATATGCTTCAAGGTGGGATGGCTATGAGTTACGATTCTTCAATGAAAGAAGAAGATTTAGATGAAATGGGTAAAATGATGAAACAGCAGTTTGATCCAATGATGAAATCTATTATTACTTCGAAGGTAAATAGTCAAGGTGAAATTTTAGAAACAAAGGTAGAACCATCAAATCCTGCTATGGACCAAATTACAGCGCAAGCAAAAGGGGTTATTTACCCTAATGAGAAAGTTTCGGTTGGAACTTCTTGGTCAGATGTTGCAAGCCAACAAGGCATGAATGTTACATCAATATATACGGTTTCTAAAATAGAGAATGGTAAAGTCTACATCAATATAACAGGTTCTGTTACTGGAATGGGTGAGGGCGATATAAAAGGTGATTTAGTGGTAGATATTGAAACAGGTATTCAAGATTCAGCAAGCTCTGAAATGGCTATAAACGCTGGTGGAATGGATATGAAAATTGCTACAAAGACTACAATGTCTAAATTATAACCATAAAGAATTATGTAGGTTAAATTAAAATGCCTTGAGAATTTCTTGAGGCATTTCTTTATAATAGAGTTATATATTCTTCATTGTTTATTTTCTTCTAAACAACCACCAATTCATATCTCTTGTTATTTTATAACCTAATTTTTCATAAAGAGGAATGGCAGAATTTCCTTTATTTGTGTGTAAAATAGGAAGCTTTTTTTCTTTTAATATTTCTTTTGTTGTGTGAGCAATTAATTGTTTTGCGTATCCTTTTCTGGTGTATTTTGGGTGGGTAACAACACCACTTACTTCTATAAAGTCGTCAGTTTGCATGCGTTGCCCGGTAATTGAAACTAATTTATTGTCTTTGTAAATACCAAAATAAGTACCCATTTCAAAACCTCTTTTTCGATAAAATCCAGGCATTACTAGCCATATTAAATCATAAATTTCATCTATCGACTCATCAGTTAGTAAAACAATATTTTCTGTAATCTCAATAGTTACCAAATTTTCTAAAACCATTTGACATCCGTCAATTTTTTTTACTAATAATACGGTATTCGTATCTATAGTAGGAACTCCATTTTCAGAAACTAAAAAAAAACTATCTACTATTTTAGCGTATGCTGTTAATGCTTTTGCTGTTTTTGTAGCATCACAGAATGCACCGAAATTACATATTTCTGGATTATAAAACTGAACACCATCAAATTCTAAATGAAACTTTTGATGTGTTTCATTTAGTGCATACCAAACAGGGTTTTTTAATTTGTCTTCTAATGTTTTCATTAAATAAAATAGATAAAAAAAGCTCGCTTCCGAAATTTCGGGAGTGAGCTTTTTTATAAAATATAGTTTTATAAAACTTAAGCTAACATTGTAACTGGGTTTTCTATAAATGTTTTTAAAGTTTGTAAAAACTGAGCTCCAACCGCACCATCAACAGTTCTGTGATCGCAAGTTAAAGTCAATTTCATAGTATTACCGACTATAATTTGTCCGTTTTTAACAACAGGTTTCTCAACAATTGCACCTACAGATAATATAGCAGAATTAGGTTGATTGATTATAGAAGTAAAGTTTTCGATACCAAACATTCCTAAGTTAGAAACGGTAAAGGTACTACCTTGCATTTCTGCAGGACTTATTTTTTTATTTCTTGCTTTACCTGCTAAATCTCTAACAGTTGCACCAATTTGAGTCAAACTCATTTGGTTTGTATGTTTTACAACAGGAACAAGTAAGCCGTCATCTACAGCAACTGCAACACCTACATGTATGTGGCTATGATAAATTGTGTTATTATCTGTCCAAGAGGTATTAACTTGGGGGTGTTTTTGTAAAGCCATTGCACAAGCCTTAACAACCATATCATTGAAAGATACTTTTGTATCTGGAATTGAATTTATAGTTTTTCTAGAAGCCATTGCACTGTCCATATGAACTTCAATATTTAAACTGAAATCTGGAGCAGAGAATTTAGAAGAACCTAAAGATTTTGCAATCGCTTTACGCATCTGAGAATTCTTAATTTCTTCAGATTTTTCTTCGCCTTCAGCAGTAAAACTAACAACAGGAGCAACAGACGAAACGGCAGCTTCAGTTGGTTTTGCAGCAGGTATATAATTTTCTACATCCTTTTTAATGATTCTTCCGTTTTCACCAGAACCAGCAACATTAGCTAAGTTTATTCCTTTATCTGCCGCAATTTTCTTTGCTAATGGAGAGGCAAAAATACGTCCACCAGAATTATTCATAGTTGTGTGAACATCAGGTGCTTTTGTAGCTTCCACCTTATCTTCTTTCTTTTCAATTTCTGTTTCCGTTGAATTTGCAACAGAACTAGTAACAGCAGTTGCAACTCCACCAGCAATAATTGCGGAAACATTCGTTCCTGCAGGGCCAATAATAGTTAGCAAGCTATCTACAGGTGCAGTTTCACCTTCTTGAACTCCAATGTATAAGATGGTTCCTTCGTAGAAACATTCAAATTCCATTGTAGCTTTATCTGTCTCAATTTCAGCCAGAATATCTCCCTCTTCAACTGTATCTCCTTCTTTTTTTAACCAAGAGGCAACAGTACCATCTGTCATTGTATCGCTTAAACGAGGCATCGTTATTACCTGCACTCCATCAGGAATTACAGTAGCTTCAGAAGAAGAATTATCAGAAGATATATCTTCTTTTATTTCTTCAGATGTTACTATTTTTTCTTCTACTTTTTCTTGAGAAGAGTTTTCTCCACTTAAAAGTCCAGAAATATCTTCACCTTCTTCACCAATAATTGCTAATAATTTATCAACGGGAGAAGTTTCACCTTCTTGCACGCCGATATGTAATAAGACACCTTCGTGAAAAGATTCAAATTCCATTGTAGCCTTATCGGTTTCAATTTCCGCTAAAATATCACCTTCTTCTATTTTATCTCCAACTTTCTTTAACCATTGCGCAACAACACCTTCTTCCATGGTGTCACTTAAACGGGGCATATTTACAACTGTAGCCATAATTTAACTTATAAAAGGATAATCTTTTTGTTCATATACCATATCATACATTTGTTGAGTTTCTGGATACGGAGAATCTTCTGCAAATTTTTCACATTCGTTCACCATAGCTTTTACCTCTTTATCAATTGCTGATAATTCTTCTTGAGTAGCGTAATTTTTTTCTAAAATAATATCCTTTATTTGTGTAATAGGATCTATTTTTTTGTACTCCTCTACTTCGTCTTTTGTTCTGTAATGTTGTGCATCAGACATAGAGTGTCCTCTATATCTATATGTTTTCATTTCTAAGAATGTTGGCCCATCACCTCGTCTTGCTCTTTCTATCGCTTCATCTACTGCTTCTGCTACTTTTATCGGATTCATCGCATCAACAGGTCCACAGGGCATCTCGTATCCTAAACCTAACTTCCAGATATCTGTATGGTTTGCTGTTCTATCAACAGAAGTTCCCATAGCATAACCGTTATTTTCTACAATAAAAACTACTGGTAGCTTCCATAACATTGCCATATTAAAAGCTTCATGCAAAGAACCTTGTCTTGCTGCACCGTCTCCAAAACAAGTTAATGTAACGGCATCGCTACCATTATACTTATCTGCAAATGCTAGACCTGCTCCTAAAGGTATCTGTCCACCTACGATTCCATGCCCTCCGTAAAAACGAAATTCTTTAGAAAAAATATGCATAGAACCACCCATCCCTTTCGAGGTTCCTGTTACTTTACCATACAACTCTGCCATCACCTTTTTAGGATCTTCTCCCATACCAATTGGTTGAACATGATTTCTATAAGCAGTAATCATTTTATCTTTAGATAAATCCATTGCATGCAATGCACCAGCTAAAATAGCTTCTTGACCATTGTATAAATGCAAGAAACCCCTTACTTTTTGTTGGATATAAACAGAGGCGAGTTTGTCTTCGAACTTACGCCAGAAAAACATGTTTTTATACCAATCTAGATAGGTTTGTTTAGTTATTTTTTTCATTCTAATGATAATTGTTTATTTGTTTTATTTTCTTGATATTTTTACCAATCTCAAGACAAAAATAGTTGTTTTAAATAGAATAAAAAAAAATGATTTTAGACATTTAACTTAAACGTTTTCGTAACCTATTTATTTGTCTTTTGCTATAACTAGAGTAGCCTTTGCATCCGTAGCTAAATTCCATTCATTTGAGGAAAGTAACATACCTGCATCATTATACACTTTAAACGCTGCAGTATTTGGACCAGAAGTACCTTGGTTCAATGCCACAAAAGAGATTTTATTTATACCTATTTCTAGAGGGAGTGTAAAACTTTGATATTGTTGTTTTAGAACAATGTTAGTAATAACAGGTATATTATTTATCATAATTGTAACTCTATCTCCGTCTGGATACTGAAAATCTCTACAAATGATATTAACACTGCTAGAGTTTGTTCTAAAGCTACCTAAATCTTGGTCTATAACAGGATAAATATATTGGCCATTTATTTTTTTAAACTCCTTTAGAAAGCGAGCTTCATTTATCTCCTTTCTTGAAATAACACCTTTTTTATTTAATTGCTCTTCTTTTTGTTGTTCTTTTAACTTTTCTTGTTCCTTGTCGTAGGCTTTTTTAAACCCATCCGTCCCGTTTAAGGTAACAGATGTCGGTTGTTCTGCTATTTTATTGTTATTTAATACAAATGCCTTTATCTTGACTTTATCATTGGCTCCATTACTTTTGTCTAACTGTGCAACAAGCGTGCTTGAAGTTAATAGAAAGTATACAAAAGTAAATATTTGAATAGTTTGTTTCATTGAGAATAAATTACTAATAATTTAAAGCAAATATAGTGCTGATTTAAAATGATAGCCTAAAGAATTTGTTAATTTTTACTTATTGGAAATTTAAAATAGGTATTTGGAAAAGGTTCTTTTTTTAGTGTGAAATGCCACCATTCATTTTCATAAGGCTTAAAACCATTGTTTAGCATTATTTCGCGCAAAAGCATTCTATTTTGTTTTTGTTTTTTTGAGATATTCTGATACAAAGGATGAGATTGTATTCCAAAAAAATCATAGGCACTTCCCATATCTAAAGCTTGGTCTGTTTTTATGTTTATAATTGTTAAATCTATGGTGCTTCCTCTAGAATGTCCTGATTTTGCAGCGATATAACCATATTCAAAAAGGCTGTTTTTTTTAACTTTTGGGTAATATTGGGCTTTCATCAAGGTGTCCTTCAAAACCTTTGCCCACCTTACAAAATGATCTACCGCCTGTTGTGGTCTGTACCCATCGAATATTTTTAGACTCAATTCTTTCTGTAATAATTCTTGTTGAATTTTTTTTAAAGATTTAGCGGTTTCTCGTGTTATGATTAAAGAGTTACTGTTATAACCATCTATCGGTTTTCCTATAAAATTGTTATTCGAAAAATAACGCAGTTCTATTCTTATAGAGGGGGCAATATCTTCAAGGTAAACAAATTTTTTGGGTAGTTTTTGAGCATTCAAAATAAAACTAAAAAGAACTATTATCAGGTAGATTATCTTTTTCATACATTCAAAAATACAGAAAATTTAAATTATATATTTAATGTAGAAAATATTAATTAATTTTGTTCTCTATTATGGAGCAACTCACACTTACAACACCAGCACTTTTATTTTCTGCAATTTCATTGATAATGCTTGCCTATACCAATCGTTTTTTGGCATATGCAGCTGTAATTAGAAATTTACACGATATTTATTTACAGAAAAAACAAACATCACTTTTAAGGCAAATTAAAAATTTAAAATTGCGTCTAAACTTAACAAGGTGGATGCAGATTTTCGGAATTTCTAGTTTGCTTTTTTGTGTATTAACTATGTTTTTAATTTATGTAAAACAACAAATGATAGCCGTTTACTTATTTGGTTTCGCACTTATTTTACTCATTATTTCTTTGGCATTACTAATAAAAGAAATACAGATTTCTGCACAGGCATTGCAATACCATATTGCGGACATTGAAGAGCATTTAGAAAAAAAATAATTCACTTTTAGTGAACTCATAAAAATAAAAAAAACCGTTATCAAATTCTGAAATAAGATCAGCTTTTGGTAGCGGTTTTAATTTCTAAATATAGCAACACTCTGCTACATGTAATCTTCAATTGGGTTGCAAGAGCAAATTAAGTTTCTGTCACCATATGCGTCATCGACTCTTCTAACCGTTGGCCAAAATTTATTATCTGCAATATATGCTAAAGGAAAAGCAGCCTGTTTTCTGGTGTAAGGCAATGTCCAATCATCACTAGTTAGCATTTCTTGTGTATGTGGAGCATTTTTAAGGGGATTGTTTTCATCATCTTTAGTGGCGTTTTTAATTTCTTCACGAATAGAAATCATGGCATCACAAAAGCGATCTAGTTCAGTAATACTTTCAGACTCTGTAGGTTCAATCATCATAGTGCCTCCAACCGGAAAAGAAACTGTTGGTGCGTGAAAACCATAATCCATTAAACGTTTTGCTATGTCTACAACTTCAATTCCGTTGTTTTTGAAATCCCTACAATCGATAATCATTTCATGCGCTGCACGCCCTTTTTCTCCTGTATATAAAGTTGGGTAATAACCGTCTAAACGCTCTTTGATATAATTTGCATTTAAAATTGCCATTTTTGTTGAGTCTGTCAACCCTTTAGAGCCTAACATTGTAATGTATCCGTAAGAAATTAAACACGCTAAAGCAGAGCCCCAAGGTGCTGCAGAGATTGCCGTAATTGCATGTTCGCCGCCTGTTTTAATAATTGGATTTGAAGGTAAAAAAGGAACTAATTGTGGTGCAACACAAATAGGGCCAACTCCAGGACCACCGCCACCATGAGGAATTGCAAATGTTTTGTGCAAGTTTAAGTGACAAACATCTGCGCCAATAGTTGCAGGATTTGTTAAACCTACTTGTGCATTCATATTTGCACCATCCATATACACCTGTCCGCCATTATCATGAATAAGTTTGGTGATATTTTGAATTTCACTCTCAAAAACTCCATGTGTAGACGGATACGTTACCATTAAAGCGGCTAAGTTTTCTGAATGCAATGTTACTTTTTCTCGTAAATCATCCACATCTATATTGCCATTTTCTGCAGTTTTAGTAACTACTACTTTCATACCTGCCATGACAGCAGAAGCTGGATTTGTACCATGGGCAGAAGCAGGAATAATACAGATATTTCTATGAGAATCATTATTTGACAAGTGATATGCTCTAATTGTCATTAAACCTGCAAACTCTCCTTGCGCTCCAGAATTTGGCTGCAAAGAAGTACCAGCAAAACCAGTAACAATATTTAATTGATGTTCTAATTTTTGTAAAACTGCATGATATCCTTCCGCTTGGTCTAATGGCACAAAAGGATGAATATTTCCCCATTGTGGATTACTTAAAGGCAACATTTCTGACGCTGCATTCAATTTCATAGTACAAGAACCTAAAGAAATCATCGAATGATTTAAGGCTAAATCTTTGCGCTCTAGTTTTTTAATATATCGCATCATATCTGTTTCAGATTGATACGTGTTAAAAATTTTATTATCTAAAAATGAAGTGTTTCTTTGCGCGTTTTTAGGAATCGAATTTCCTTCAACAATAGTAGAAATGGTTGTGGTCTTTATATTTAAAGCTTCTGTAAAAACAGTGATAATAGCATTTAATTCTTTTATACCAACAGTTTCATTGATTGAGATAGATAAGTTTCTATCATCTATATAGTTGAAGTTTATTTTATTTGCTTCAGCAATAGCTTTTATTTTTTTAGAATCAGCTTTCACTGAAATGGTATCAAAAAATGAAGTATTGGTTTGTTCAACTCCTAAAGAACTTAAAGTATTGGCTAGTGTAATGGTTTTATGGTGCACTGAATCTGCAATAAATTGAATTCCGTTTTTACCATGAAAAACACTATACATTCCTGCCATAACAGCTAATAAAACTTGAGCTGTACAAATGTTAGAAGTAGCTCTTTCTCTTTTAATATGTTGCTCTCTGGTTTGCAACGCCATTCTCAAAGCGCGTTTTCCGTTTAAGTCTTTAGTAACACCAATTATTCTTCCCGGAATACTTCTTTTGTATGCTTCTTTAGTTGCAAAGAAAGCTGCATGTGGGCCGCCATATCCTAAAGGAATTCCAAAACGTTGTGTAGTACCAACGACTACCGAAGCTCCAAATTCACCTGGTGCTTTTAATTTTACTAAGGATAGGATATCGGCTGCAACAGCAACCTTTATATTGTTTCCATTCGCTTTTGCTACAAAATTTTCATAATCGAATACTTGTCCTAATTTTCCTGGATATTGCAAAATTGCGCCGAAAAAATCGTCTGAAAAGTCAAAGTCTTCATGATTTCCAATAACTAACTCAATACCAATAGGAGTAGAACGTGTTTGTAAAAGAGATAATGTTTGTGGTAAAATTTCTTTAGAAACAAAGAACTTATGAGCACCTGCTTTTTTCTTAGCGCGCTCTCTAACATCATATAGCAATGTCATTGCTTCTGCAGCAGCTGTAGCTTCATCTAATAAAGACGCATTTGCCAATTCCATTCCAGTTAAATCACAAATCATTGTTTGGTAATTTAATAACGCTTCTAATCTACCTTGCGCAATTTCTGCTTGATAAGGTGTGTAAGCTGTATACCAGCCTGGGTTTTCTAAAATATTACGCTGAATTACGCTTGGTACAATAGCCTCATTATACCCTAAGCCTATGTAACTTTTAAATACTTTGTTTTTTTCTGAAAGTTCTTTTATGTGTCCTAAATACTCATATTCACTCATAGCAGGTTCTAAGTCTAAAGGACTTCTTAGAAGAATATTATCTGGAACAGTTTCATCAATTAATTGCTCTAAATTTTTGGCGTTAATAGTTGCTAGCATTTTTGCTTGCTCTGCATTATTAGGGCCAATATGTCTGCGTTGAAACGAATTTGTATTCATTTATCAAGTTTTGTGAACGATTGTTTTCAATCGATTTAGTATTGAATTTATACAGTCAAAAAATAATATTTTTTTGACAGTTCAAAAATAAGAATTAAATAAAATATTAAGGCTTCTAATTCAGCTAATTTGAGGTTAATTATTAACTAAAAACAAATGTTATCAACAGAAAGGTTATTTTTGTTTTATGAAGTTTTTTAAACTATTTTTCAATTTTTATATCAATGCGAGTATTCACGTAGCTTTAGCAGTATATGCGTTTGTAAGAGTAACAGAACAGTACTTTGAACTCGATTATCAAGGGTATTTTAATTATTTTATTTTTTTCGCAACAATTACGGGTTATAATTTTGTAAAATATGCAGGTGTTGCAAAATTACATCATAGAAGTCTCACAGAAGATTTAAAAATAATTCAGATTTTTTCTTTCTTTTGTTTTTTAGCAACGTGTTATTATGGAGCTCAAATTTCCTTAAAAACTTTAATTTATAGCGCTCCTTTTGTACTTTTAACCTTACTGTATGCTATTCCTTTTCTTAGTGGATTTCACAAAAATTTACGTCAAATTAGCTATTTAAAAATAATTGTTGTGGCTTTGGTTTGGGCAGGTTTTACTGTTTTACTTCCAGTGATAGAAGCTAGTAGAGAAGTCTCATTAAATGTTTTGTTTTTATGCTTGCAACGTTTTTTAATTGTATTGGTTTTAGTTTTACCGTTTGACATAAGAGATGTGCAATATGATGCTATCTCCCTGCAAACAATTCCCAAGAAAATAGGAGTGCAAAAAACCAAAAGATTGGGTTTGGGCATACTGATTTTTGCTTTATTATTAGAATATGGAATTAACGCCAATGATATTTCTAAAAATGTATTTATGATTTTCTTTTTTACAACCTTGGTTTTCCTAATGCGTTCAAAAATGAATCAATCTAAATACTACAGCTCTTTTTGGGTGGAATCTTTACCTATTATATGGTACTTAACTCTTTTAGGATTTTATAATTTATAGCCCTTTTATTGATATTTTTTATCAACTTAAGGCTTATTGCTCTAAATTACGTGATTAATCATAAAACTTTAAATTTGCTTTCTAGAGCCCTACTATATTTGTAACTTTACAATCCATTAGTTACCCAAGGTTTTAAAGATGAATACCAAGAAAAGAAGTTATGTTTTTGATTTTGATAGTACGTTAACAAAGGTAGAGGCCTTAGATGTTTTGGCGGAAATAACGTTGACAAATAATCCAAATAAGAATGCTATAATTCAGGAAATTATAGATATTACTAATTTAGGTATTGACGGCGAAATTTCTTTTACAGAATCCTTAGAAAGAAGAATTCAGCTTTTAAAAGCGAACAAATCAGATTTAAGTAGTTTGGTAAACGCTTTAAAAAAGCAGGTTTCTAAGTCTATCGAAAGTAACAAATCGTTTTTTGAAGATTTTGCAGAAAATATTTATGTAATTTCCTGTGGTTTCAAAGAATTTATAGATCCTATTGTAAAAGAATACAATATACCCTCAGAAAGAGTGTTTGCAAATACATTTGAATTTGCAACAGACGGAGAAATTATTGGTTTTGACGCCAACAATCCGTTATCGAAACACAATGGAAAAATTCAATGTTTAAAAGACATGAATTTAGAAGGAGAAATACAAGTTATTGGAGATGGTTACAGCGATTATGTTACTCGTGAAGCTGGTATAGCAGATACTTTTTTTGCATATACAGAGAACGTTTCAAGAGAAAAAACAACAGAAAATGCAGACCATATTGCTCCTAATTTAGATGAATTTTTATACGTAAACGATTTGCCAAGAAATATTTCATACCCAAAGAACAGGATTAAAATTTTACTTTTAGAAAACGTACATTCAGATGCTTTTAAAAAGTTATCTAAAGATGGTTTTACAGTAGAAACAGTTTCAAAAAGTTTGTCTGAAGATGAACTGATTGAAAAAATAAAAGATGTACATGTTTTAGGAATTCGTTCTAAAACAAATGTAACTAAAAGAGTTATAGAAGCTGCAGAGCGTTTAATGGTAGTAAGTGCATTTTGCATTGGAACCAAACAAATAGATCTAGAAGCATGTAAAGAGAACGGTGTTGTAGTTTTTAATGCACCATATAGTAATACACGTTCTGTCGTAGAATTGGCAATAGGAGAAATTATTATGCTAATGCGTAGTGTTTTTCAAAGAAGTACAGAAATTCATAATGGTCAGTGGAATAAAACAGCAGCAGGTTCTAGAGAAGTTCGTGGTAAAAAACTAGGTATTATTGGTTATGGTAATATCGGTAAACAATTATCAATATTAGCAGAAGCACTAGGAATGGATGTTTGCTATTATGATGTTGAAGATAAATTAGCATTAGGAAACGCTACTAAAATAGACGAATTATCTGAATTATTGGCAGCATCTGATGTAGTTACTTTACATGTTGATGACAATTCTTCTAACAAGAATTTTTTCGGAGAAAAAGAAATCTCCCAAATGAAAGATGGTGCACATTTAGTGAATCTTTCTCGCGGTTTTGTTGTGAACATTGAAGCTTTAGTTACCGCTTTAAAAAGTGGAAAATTAGCAGGTGCTGCAGTAGATGTATATCCTGAGGAACCAAGAAAAAATGGTGAATTCTACACAGATTTAAAAGGATTGCCAAACGTAATTTTAACACCACACGTTGGTGGAAGTACAGAAGAGGCGCAAAGAGATATTGCAGACTTTGTACCAAGTAAAATTATGGCATATATTAATTCTGGGAATACAGTAGATGCTGTAAATTTTCCAAATATTCGTTTGCCAAGACAAACAAAAGCACATCGTTTTTTACATATTCATAAAAATATGCCAGGAGTTATGGCAAAAATAAATAAGGTATTAGCAGAATATAACTTAAATATTATAGGTCAGTATTTGTCTACAGATTCTTCTGTAGGTTATGTAATTACAGATTTAGATAAAGAATATAATACAGCTGTTTTAGAAGAGTTAAGAAAAATTGAAGGAACAATCAAATTTAGAGTTTTATATTAATTGTAAGATAAATGATACGTCAAGAGTTTTAAACGTCTTGTAATAAAAAAGCCTTTCAATCATTTGAAAGGCTTTTTCTATTTGTTTTTATTATGATAAAAGGAGTACTTTTTATTTTTTTAATAAAGGTATTAGAAAAGAAAATAACTCACTTTTAGTATGAATTTTTACGAGGCAATAACTATAATTTCATTTTATCTTTCAAGTTAATAATGCGAGCATCTAAAGTATTTAAATAACGTTTGCTGCCAAGGTATCTGCGCTTGTTTAATTCATCATAATTTGGCTGTTTTTCATCCATAGAGCTTATATGTACATTACCAGAAGCATGAATAAATTCCATTTTATCATTACCTAACCAAATACCAACATGCACCACACGTTGTTTTGTTGTTTTTGTTGCTTTTTTTCCGAAGAACAATAAATCTCCTTTTTCTAATGCTTTAAAATTTAAATTAGCATCTACTGTTTCACCAGCGTTTATTTGCTGAGAAGCATCTCTAGGAATTACAAATCCATTTATTAAATAGACCATTTTTGTAAATCCACTACAATCTATTCCTTTTGAAGAGGTGCCGCCCCACAAATATGGAAATCCGACCATTGTTTTGGCAACTATTTCAATACTTTCTTTTGATGTTTGCAGTTCTTGTAGCCAGTTTTTATAAATATAACTTTCGCTTTTTTTAACAAAACCAGTTCTTTTGTCAGGATATTTTACTTCATAAAAAGTATCATCTTCAGAAATATACTTTAAAAGTCCGCCTAAAGTAATATCAGAAACAATATTAGAATTACTGTTTTTTGTGGCGAATACAAGACCGAAATTCTTCGTAAAAATCACTTTTTTAGCGCTGTTCCAATTCTTAAATTCACTTTTCGTCATGCGTGTAATACCCCCTTTATCAACCCAAGAGATATAGCTATCGGGTGTCTGAATTTTGTAGAAATCTCCTTTTTTATCTAAAACTTTTAAAGACATTCCTAATAAACCTTGTGTACCTAACTCTGCAGAATGTTTTGGTGCAGAACGAATATTAATAACAGAGTTTTTTGCAACAGCATAGAATTTATCACCAACAACGCTATCGGGTAGGATGCGCACATTATTTGTAAATCCTAATTTTCTATTTTTTAAACTATCTAACAGCACAGAAAATGCTTTTCTGGAAGTGGTTTCTCCCTCAAGAATCAATTGATTGTCTGCAAACTCAAAATAAATATTAAACAGTTCAACACGTTTGTCAGGAGCAAAATTTGATTTTATAGTGGAATGGATATTTTGTAGTTCAATAATTATTTTGGCATCATTTTCACATGACATAAAAAGAACCAAAAATAGTAACATAAAAAGTTTTGCAATTCTCATTAATAAAAATATTTTTAGCTAAAGTACAAAAAATCAAAACTCAAAAAATTGATATCTAAAAAGGATTGTTTTATATTTGATGTAAATCATTTTTTATAGATGAAATATCAAAACTCTTTAGCTTTTGCAAAACAGCTAGATACAGAAGATTCACTTGCTTATTTGCGGGATAAATTTCACATTCCTAAAGTAAAGTCTGAAGTTTTGAGAAGAACCGAATGGTTGTATTTTTCTGGAAACTCTTTAGGATTGCAGCCAAAATCGACGAAAGAATATATCAATCAAGAATTAGAAGATTGGGCAAATTTTGGAGTAGAAGGACATTTGGAGGCTAAGAATCCGTGGTTGAATTACCACGAATTATTAACGAGTAAAATGGCTAAAATTGTTGGCGCAAAACCAATAGAAGTGGTTGTAATGAATACACTTACTACAAATCTTCATTTGTTAATGGTTTCATTTTACAGACCTACTAAAATAAAATATAAAATAATTATAGAGAGTGATGCATTTCCTTCCGATAGATATGCAGTAGAATCTCAATTAAAATTTCATGGTTTTTCTGCGGAAGATATTATTGAATGGAAGCCAAGAGAAAATGAAGAGTTGTTAAATATCGAAGATTTAGAGACAATCGTTGAAAGACAGGGCAATGAAATTGCGCTTTTATTAATTGGAGGTGTAAACTATTATACGGGTCAGTTTTTAGATCTCAAAAGGATTGCAGCAATAGGGCATTCGAAAGATTGTGTTGTTGGAATTGATTTAGCACATGGAGCTGGAAATGTGCAGCCTAATTTGCATGATTCTAATGTGGATTTTGCAGCATGGTGCACCTATAAATATTTGAATTCTGGTCCAGGAAGTTTGGCAGGGTTATTTGTGCACGAAAAGCACTCTAAAAATAAAGACTTACCACGTTTTGCAGGTTGGTGGAACCATAACAAAGAAACGCGATTTAATATGCGGCAGCCATTTGATGTTATGGATGGTGCAGAAGGTTGGCAATTATCTAATCCGCCAATACTATCTATGGCAGCAATTAAGGCTTCTTTAGATTTATTTGATGAAGTTGGTATGGATGCGTTGAGAGAGAAATCAGAAAAATTAACAGGGTATTTTGAGTTTTTAATTCATGAAATTGATTCTGAATATATAAAAATAATCACACCAAGTAATCCAAAAGAAAGAGGTTGCCAAATATCTATTCAAGTTAAAAATGCGGACAAGAGTTTACATACAAAATTAATAGAACAATTTGTAATAACAGATTGGCGAGAACCTAATGTATTGCGCTGCGCACCAGTACCAATGTATACTTCTTTTGAAGATGTGTATCGCATGGTTTCGATATTAAAAGGTTTCTTATGCGTCTAGTTTTTGGAATAAAAAAAATAGTAATAAAAAAAAGGTCAATAGAATATTTCTAAGTTAGATGAACACTGATTTTTATTTTATAGTAAGTTGATTATAAAAATAGATAAACAATACTTTTAACGAATGAATAAAAAAGATAAAGTACTAATTATCGGAGCAGGTTTGTGCGGGAGTTTACTCGCTTTAAGACTTGCGCAAAGAGGTTTCAAAGTAGAGTTATATGAGAGCAGACCAGATTTAAGAACTACCGATATATCTGCAGGTAGATCTATTAATTTAGCCTTGTCAGACAGAGGTTTAAAAGCATTGCGTTTGTGCGGAATGGAAGAAAAAGCTAGAGAAATTTGCATTCCAATGTTTGGCAGATTAATGCATGATACTGAAGGAAATACGTTTTCTTCAAATTATTCTGGAAGAGAAAATGAATTTATAAATTCAATTTCTAGAGGAAACTTGAACGCGATCTTATTAGATGCAGCAGAAAAACATGAAAATGTTCAGATGCATTTTAACAAAAAATGTGAAAGTGTAGACATAGAAAATGCAATTGCTCACTTTAAAGACTATAAAACTAAAGAAGACTTTTCAGTGAATGCAACGGTTATTTTCGGTGGGGATGGTGCAGGTTCATCTTTAAGAAAAAGTTATGTTTCGGAACGTAAATTCTTGTTTAGTTATTCTCAAGATTATTTAAATCATGGGTATAAAGAGCTCGAGATTCCTGCAGATAAAAAAGGGGAGCATCAAATAAGTAAAGAACATTTGCATATTTGGCCTCGTGGTGATTTTATGCTTATTGCTTTGCCAAATATGGATGGTAGTTTTACCGTAACTTTATTCCTAAGTTATGATGAAGGAGAGTTTAATTTTGATAATTTAATATCTGAAGAAAAAATAACTCAGTTTTTCGAGAAGGAGTTTCCTGATGCATTGGCTTTAATTCCAAATATTAAAGAGGAATTCATAAACAACCCAACCGGGCCTTTAGGAACTATAAAATGTTCGCCATGGAGTTATCAAGATAAAACGATGTTAATTGGCGATTCTTCTCATGCAATTGTACCGTTTTATGGACAAGGTATGAACGCTTCTTTTGAAGATGTTTTTGTGTTAGATGAAATTTTAGATGAAGATTTAGGGGATTGGGAAGCTATTTTTAAAGCCTATCAAAAAATAAGAAAAAAAGATACAGATGCTATTGCAGATTTAGCAATAGACAATTTTCATGAGATGAAAAATCATGTTGCCAATCCTATTTTTAAAGAGAAAAGAAAGATAGAAATGGATCTAGAGAAAACCTTTCCAACGGAATATGCTTCTAAATACTCTTTGGTTACTTTTAATGAGCAGATTGGTTATAACGAAGCTATGAAAAGAGGTAGGGCTCAAGATGAGGTACTATTAAACCTACTTTCAGATAACACTGTTAATGCGCATTTAGAAATGACAACAGAGGAGTTAAAAGTTATTTTAAATAAAGTAAAGATTGAAACAAGTATTATTTTAGAGGAAGATAAAATAGCAGGTACATTTTCTAAACATTAGAAGGTTTTTGCGTTTGGTGGTTTATCCGTGCAATTGAAGTTAGGATAATAGTCTAAGTTTTTGATCTGAATCAGATTTATGTTAATTGAAAATATATTCTAGAAAAGTGGATGGCTATCTGTCTAAATATTTATCTTAAGGTAATTTTGAGAAATATATATTCATTAAAAATAATAAATAAAATTTTATTTATCTAAATATTTATTTCAATTATTTTGTCTTCTTGTAAAACAAACTGTGCATCCTTGTATTTTGGAGGCCCCATAAAGCCGGTTGCGTTATTAGAGCAGCCATAATCTTCTGTAGGTATTCCTATAAAATTGGTATCCATTTTTTTATTATCATTCTCATCATGCACAAAAGAAACGGCATATATTCCTTTGGGTAAATTTGTAAAAAGAATTAGTGCTTTTTTGTTTTCAATTTTTACAATGGTACTTTTAATAGGCTTCTTTAAAAAAGACTCTTTCTTATTATAAATACCAACCAATAAATTACCATCGCTAGAATTTAAACCTGATATATTTATTGTTAAATTAAAGGTTCTCTCTTGTGCCTTTGAGTTATGTATTGCAAATAAAATAAAGATTAATAGTAAAAATTTATTTTTCATAATTCAATTTTTTGATTTTTTTTTGATTAAAAAGGATACTATTTTCTATTTTATTATCCACTTATAACTTATTTGAAATTTTTCTTTATTTCTTGTAGACTTTTGTTTGTGTTAATAAACTCAGAAATAATTTTAGAACGCAAACTTTCAATTTCTAAATCGAAATGTTTTGCCCATTTCTCATCTTGAAATAGGTGTGTTATTTGTTTAATTCTGTGCTGGGCGTCAGAAAAACCAAATAATTCATGTTTTGTATCTTCTTTTTTAGGTTGAATTTTTGCTGTTTTTTCAATAAAATCAACCTCAATAAAGAATGTTTTTTCATTAGAGTTGATAGGGTAGAAGTCCGTCCATTTTGCAAAGGCAACAACTACTTCTTGATTTTTATAATTTGCTATTGAAATTAATTTCCATCTGCAGTTTGCGACACGTCCCCAGTGATTTGATTTTCTATAAACTCCTTCATTTGTGTAAAAATAAGTACTTTCAGATTTGCTACTAAAATTAATATTCTCAGGAATTTTAAAGTTTGTTATTTCTTTAAATTCACAAAAAGTATGTTTAAAAAAATTGGTTTGATTGTAGGTTTTCAAAATAATTATTTAATTACTAATTTTCTTGATTATTCTTTATAAAATTATTGAATACGAATAGTATCTTTAGATGCAATTAAAGCTAAAATACGAGTAAAAAAAACTGTGTTTTTTTACTTTTAAATCAATTTTTAACTTCAAATATACAGTATTCTTAATGTATAAAAAAAACGCAATCAAATAAATGATTGCGTTTTTAATTATTATATATAAAGTAATAATTACTTTACTTCTTCAAAGTCTACATCCTCAACATTGTCACCTTGAGCATCACTAGCTACTGGTTCACCTTGTTGTTCTGCACCTCCAGCAGCTCCTTGTTCTGCAGCATACATTTCTTCAGATGCAGCTTTCCAAGCTTCATTAATAGTTGCCATAGCAGTATCAATTAATGAAAGATCTCCTAGAGCATGAGCAGCTTTTAATTCAACTAAAGCAGCTTCAACAGGTTCTTTTTTATCATCAGATAATTTATCACCAAATTCAGTTAATTGCTTTTCAGTTTGAAAAATCATAGAATCTGCTTCGTTAATTTTTTCTGCAGTTTCTTTTGCAGCTTTATCAGAATCAGCATTTTCTTCTGCTTCTTGTCTCATTTTAGCGATGTCTTCTTCAGATAATCCAGAAGAAGCTTCAATTCTAATTTCATGAGACTTGTTCGTTCCTTTATCTAAAGCAGAAACTTTAATAATACCATTTGCATCAATATCGAAAGTTACTTCAACTTGAGGAATTCCTCTTTGTGCTGGAGGTAAACCATCTAAATGGAAACGACCAATTGTATTATTGTCTGCAGCCATAGTTCTTTCACCTTGTAAAACATGAATTTCTACTGATGGTTGATTGTCTACTGCTGTAGAGAATACTTGAGACTTTTTTGTTGGAATGGTTGTGTTTGCATCAATTAATTTTGTGAAAACATTCCCCATTGTTTCGATACCTAAAGATAAAGGTGTAACGTCTAATAACAATACATCTTTTACATCTCCAGATAAAACACCACCTTGAATTGCAGCTCCTAAAGCAACAACTTCATCAGGGTTTACACCTTTACTTGGTGTCTTTCCAAAGAACTTTTCAACAGCTTCTTGTACAGCAGGTATTCTTGTAGATCCACCAACTAATACGATTTCATCGATATCAGCAATTGTTAAATCTGCATTTTTTAAAGCTTTCTTACAAGGTGCAATTGTTCTTTTTACTAAATCATCAATTAAAGCTTCAAATTTAGCTTTAGTCATTGTTCTTACCAAGTGTTTTGGTCCGCTATCGGTAGCAGTAATATATGGTAAGTTAATTTCTGTTGTTGCTGTGCTAGATAATTCAATTTTCGCTTTTTCTGCAGCTTCTTTTAAACGTTGTAAAGACATTGGGTCTTTACGTAAATCTATTGCTTCTTCAGCCTTAAACTCTTCAGCTAACCAGTTAATTATTTTTTCATCAACATCATCTCCACCTAAATGCGTATCTCCATCTGTAGCTAATACTTCAAAAACACCATCTCCTAACTCTAAGATAGAAACATCATGTGTTCCTCCACCAAAATCAAAAACAACAATTTTCTTATCGTCATGAGACTTGTCTAAACCGTAAGCTAATGCAGCAGCAGTTGGTTCATTTATAATTCTTTTTACTTGTAAACCTGCAATTTCACCAGCTTCTTTAGTTGCTTGACGTTGTGCATCATTAAAGTATGCTGGTACAGTAATTACTGCTTCAGTAACTTCAGTTCCTAAATAGTCTTCAGCAGTTTTTTTCATTTTCTGCAATACCATTGCAGAAATTTCTTGTGGTGTATATAAACGACCATCAATATCTACTCTAGGTGTATCATTATCTCCTTTTACTACTTTATAAGGAACTCTTCCTGCTTCTTTTGAAGAGTCAGAAAATTTATTACCCATAAAACGTTTGATAGAATAAACTGTCTTTGTTGGGTTTGTAACCGCTTGTCTTTTTGCTGGATCACCAATTTTACGCTCTCCTCCTTCAACAAAGGCTACAATTGATGGTGTAGTTCTTTTTCCTTCTGAATTAGGAATTACAACTGGCTCATTACCTTCCATTACAGAAACACAAGAATTTGTTGTTCCTAAATCTATTCCAATTATTTTACTCATAATATTTATTTTAATATTTTATAAATTCAACTTTACAATTTTTATTAGTCAAACTGTGTGCCAACCACTTTTTTCAATATAAATGTCAGTTTTATTTTATTTAGGAATTAAATACGTGACATGTTGACATAAATTACACCTACTTAAGCAGCAGAACGTAGACATGCATTTGAAAAAATGAGCAGTTTTCATGAAATAGCTGTAGTCTTAAAATAATTTATTTATTGAATTATATAAAAAAATATAGTTAATTGTAGGGTATTTTTTACATTTACATTATATTTTGTTAAAATATTTACGAATGTCACAATTAATTAGTGTTTTTGATATGTTTAAGATTGGTGTCGGACCTTCTAGTTCTCATACACTTGGTCCTTGGAAGGCTGCCCAAAAATGGATTTATTCTTTAAAAGAACTTTCTGTTTTTAAAGAAATAGACGGAATTAGGATAGATTTATTTGGCTCTCTGGCACGCACTGGAAAAGGACATGCAACAGATTACGCTATTTTGTTGGGTTTAAGTGGTGCCGATCCAGAATATATTCCAGTATCTAATATTGAGAAGATTACTAATAAAATAAAAAGTACTAATAAGCTTAATTTTAATAATGAAAGAGAAATTAATTTCTCAGTTGAGAACATTGTCTTTAATCAAGAGTTTTTACCTTTTCATGCCAATGGTATTAAATTTATTGGCTTTTGTAAGGGTAAAGAAATAGCGACGGCAACCTATTATTCGATTGGAGGCGGTTTTGTTGTACAAGAGAATAATCATCTCGAAGAGGAAATAGAAATTACTAAAAATAACTTTCCGTATCCTATTAATAGGGCATTTCAATTAGAAGAATATTGTGAAAAAGAAAATTTATTAATTTCTGATATCGTTTTAAAGAATGAATTAGAATTTCGCTCGTTAGAAGAAATAGATTTTGAGTTGAGTAGAATTTGGGAAACAATGTTAGAATGCACATATATTGGCTGTCATGCAGAAGGTATACTTCCAGGAGGATTAAATGTGAAACGCAGAGCTTTTTCTTCGCATCAAAAATTAATTAAAGACACTACGTATACAAATCCTAAAGAATGGATAACTTCGATAAGAAGCACGGAGGTGAAATTTAGAGAAATTTTAAAATGGGTAAGCTGTTTTGCACTTTCTGTAAATGAAGTAAATGCTTCTTTAGGTAGAGTTGTAACTGCCCCAACAAATGGAAGTGCAGGAGTAATTCCGGCAGTTTTAATGTATTATTTAGTGATAGAAAACCATGAAGCAGATTTCAGACATATTAAAAAATTCTTATTAACTGCGGGTGAAATTGGCAGTCTTTTTAAGAAAAACGCTACAATTTCGGCAGCAATGGGTGGTTGTCAAGCAGAAATAGGAGTTTCTTCTGCAATGGCAGCTGCAGCATTAACAGAATTGTTGGGTGGTACACCAGCGCAATCTTTAGTTGCAGCAGAAATTGCAATGGAACATCATTTGGGTTTAACCTGTGATCCTATTGGAGGTTTAGTTCAAGTACCTTGTATAGAAAGGAATGCAATGGGTGCTATTAAAGCAATTAATGCTGCAGAAATGGCTTTAGAAACCAACCCTAAAGAGGTTAAAGTCCCTTTAGATAATGTGATTGATACTATGTGGGAAACTGCAAAAGATATGCATATAAATTATAAAGAAACTTCGGAGGGCGGCTTGGCTATTAATGTTGGTTTGGCAGATTGTTAGTGCAATATTAAATCCTGTATACATTAAAAAATATAAATTAAATTCGTCTTCACTTCTTGTTTTCTGAATATTATAATCTTTGGTTTATATTTTTTTATATTCTAAAATGAAGCATGATATGTTCAAAAAGCCTCATAATCAGATTTTTATAAATTAAAATTAAAATAAGTTATTAACAAGTTAATTTAAAATTTGATAAAGATTAAATACTGCTCTTAAGTACTATTAATACTAATAATTTACGATTATTGTAATATTGATTTACTAATCAATAAATATTTATAATGGAAAAATTTTTAAACAAGTTAATTGATCTACCTCAATTGATCAATTCAAAGTTACCAGGAAACACTTTTAATGCAGGTGTTCAAGATTCAGAAGGAAACATCCCAAAGTGGGTTGGTAAATTTTACAGTATTTCTGCACTGTAGTTTTATTAGCATCATTAATGGTTACACTATCCCTAATTTAATCGGGTGGAATGGGAGAGAAATTGGATATTTTAGCAAATATTCTTTCTATGCTTATTTGGGTGTATGCTACATTTCCTATTTCTCAGGTAATAAGGGCTGCAGGAGATAGCTTGGCTGTATCTAAAAGTGGCACTATAGATTTTATTTTTAGAGATTTAGCAATTGCTAATATTAAAATTTTCGGATATGTTGCCGCTTTGGTTGCATTGTTTGGTGCTTTTGCTATGACATTATCTTAGGCTAATTCAATGAGTATTTCTGGAGATTTTGCTAAAGGATGGATTGAAAATATAAATTATGCATATGCTTTGCCAATGGCAGATACTGCAGAATTAACTAATCTTTTAAATCTTTCTTTTATAGGAGATATTCTAGCTAAAGATTGGGCAAATTGAAATCCCACGATGGCTTCAGTGTCTGCTTGGAGTTGGGATGGTTTAATTTCTGTTGCTTGGGAGTATGTAGGAGTTGCCATAGTCTTGGCTAAATTATATGTTGTCTTGCCGATATATAAATTTTTCTACAGTATTATCACCAGTTTGGTAAATTGGTTAAAAAGTCTCTATTTACCTTTCAAGTCTAAATAAAATTTTAAAATTTTATTAAAAATAAAAACCCAAGTAGTTATGATAACTACTTGGGTTTTTATACTATCCGAAATATTATTAGTCTTTGCTTACAGCTAACGTGTAAACAACTAAACCAAATCCAATTTTGTTAATTGCATCTCCAATGTTATAAATAACTTCCATAGAAGGAAGTACATTTTCAATACCGTTGTACCATCCATCAGTACCAGCCATATATCCTAAAGGATAAATTGCCCAACCAACAAGAAGGAACCAACATAAAGTTTTGTGAGCTTTTAATACGTTTCCACCAGCTGCAACAGCTAATTTCTTAAGACTTCCTAACCATACTTCATATGCGATATAGAAGTATGCAAGACCAGATAGGCCTCCCCACACAGAAGCGTTAAATAATCCACCGTCCCATCCAGACTCACCAAAGAATCCAGTAACCAACATTATAGTTGAAAATCCAATTAATTTCCACATATGTGATTTAGTTGCACCAGCTACTCTTAGTATCAAGTAAAATTCAACACACATTAATGGCACTGTTAAAATCCAATCTACATATCTAAATACTGTAGTAGAGTCTCCAGCTGCATGAGCATCTCTCATGTACATGTAATGAACTGCAGCAATAAATGTAATTAATCCTGAAACTAAAAGAGATGTTCTCCATTTAGCGTCAACACTGTTCATTGATAAGAAGAAAAACACAGATGCTGCCATCATAGCCATAGCTCCAAGCCAGAAAGTAAATCCTGTGCCGTCCGTTGGGACAGCCATTGCAATTAAGTTAAAATAATTCATAAAAAATTGATTAGTTAATGATTAATATTGTTTGGGTTTTTTAAAATAACCCCAACGAAAATACAAAATAAATATTTACGTTAAACCAAATATATGAATAAAATTATTAAGTTTACAAAATGAATTCAATATTTATTAGAAATTACGAAAATTTCATGCTTTTCTTTACATTTTTCTTGTTTTGGGTCAGTATCCAATTTGGAGAGGTAGCAGAAGATTTCTTGGCATATGTAATGGTTATCTCGGTTGGAATATTGCACGGAGCTAATGATTTATTAATTTTGTCAACTAAGGATCAAAAAGATAAAAAACGGATAAAAAATCTTTTGATTTATGTTGGTATTATATTATTATGTTTAGTAATTTATTTGTTAAGTTCATTTGTTGCAATTGTCTTGTTTGTTGTCTTAAGTGCATATCATTTTGGTGAGGAGCACCTTAGTCATAAAATAAATGTAAATTTTGTTTTTAATGCTGTTTACTTTTTATCATATGGTCTATTTATTTTTGCTTTACTTTTTTATCAATCAATGTCTGATGTAGATGTTATAATGACAGAGTTAACAGGGCGAACTTTTTCTAAGATTCAAATTGAGATTACTTTAATTGTGAGTGCCATTTTTTTAAGTACTGGAAGTGTATATTTAATTCTAATGAAAAGAAATGAGTCAGTATTATTTTTGAGAGAGTTTCTTTATTTGGTATTACTTTTTCTTGTTTTCAATACCTCTTCCTTGATTTTAGGTTTTGCTATTTATTTTATTCTTTGGCATTCAATACCTTCAATAATACATCAAATAGAATTTATTTCTGGAAATTTAAATAAGAGAAATGTTGTTGCTTATGTGAAAAAAGCCTTAATTTATTGGGTAATAAGCATTGCTGGTCTTTTAGTTCTGTATCAATTATTACCAGAGATTAAGCTACTAGCTACCGTTATTTTCGTAATATTATTTGCTGTTACAGCACCCCATACTTGGGTAATGCATCGAATGAAAAATTAATTCATTAAGCAAGGTATATATTTAAGTATGAATAGAAAGTTTAAGATTTAACGTGTAAATAGTAATTCTGTTTCAGTAGACATCTCAGCAGAAAAACGATAATTATCAACATTAAAGCCTTTTAGTTGTTCTATGGTATTTATTTCATTTTCTATAATAAAACGAACCATTAGGCCTCGTGCTTTTTTGGCATAAGTCATCACAATTTTATATTGACCGTTTTTTAAATCTTTAAAAACAGGAGTAATCATTGGTACTTTTAATGCCTTTGCTGGTATTACTTTAAAATACTCTGCACTTGCTAAGTTTATCAATAACTCATCATCTTCTAACTCTTCATTTAGCGAATTGGCAAGCTCATTATTCCAAAATTTATAGAGATTTTCTGTGTTATCAACTTTTAATTTTGTTCCCATCTCTAAGCGGTATGGTTGTATTAAATCTAAAGGTTTTAATACCCCATATAAACCAGATAAAATTCGCAATCTATCTTGTAATACAGGTATTTTTTCTTCAGCTAAAGAGTTTACATCAATTCCTTGAAAAACGGCACCAGTAAAAGAGTATACGGCTTGTTTTGCATTTTCTTTTGTGAAAGGAGTCTCCCAATTTTGGTTACGTTCATAATTTAGTTGAGACAAGGCTTCAGAAACACTCATTAAATTACCAATATCGTTTTTAGAAAGTGTTTTTAATTTAGTGTTCAATTTTTTAGATTGGTTTAAGAAACGTGGTTGTGAATACAACTTAGTTGGCACTTTACTTTTGAAATCTAAAGATTTTGTTGGAGAAACAATGATTTTCATTTGATGTAATTCTAAAATTAAATAAGATTATAAATATACTAATGATTCTAAAATTTTTCTTATTAATTGATATATAATAATTGATAAAACTATTTATAAAATCTATATTATTAAGAGAAATTCATTTTATTTAAGAGTGTTAATATTTACAAGAGTATCTCTTGATAAAAATACTTTCCTTTTTCTTTTGTATTTTAGTACTCTAAATTTATGTTAATGAAAAGTATTTCCATTTTATTTTTGCTATTTACAGTTGCTTTTTCTGCACAAACAGATTCAAAAATATACGATATTATAGAAGCTGTTTCTGCAGAAAGAATTAAATCAGATGTAAAAACCTTGACAGAATTCGGAACAAGAAATACATTTTCTGACACCATTTCTAATACTCAAGGTATTGGTGCTGCAAGACGTTGGATAAAATCTGAATTTGAAACAATTTCTAAAGCATGTGATAATTGTATGGAGGTTTTCTATCAGAAGGATTTTGTTACAAAAAAAGAAAATATAAGAGTACCGCATGATGCTTGGATTGTAAATGTATTGGCAGTTCAAAAGGGAACAAAGTACCCAAACAGGTATGTAATTATGAGTGGCGATATCGATTCTCGTGCTAGTGATACCATGGATTTTACTACAGATGCGCCTGGTGCGAATGACAATGCATCTGGAATGGCAGGAACTATCGAGGCCGCAAGGGTTCTAAGTAAATACAAATTTGAGAGTAGTATTATATATGTAGGTCTTTCTGGTGAGGAGCAAGGCTTATTTGGCGGTGCTGGTTTGGCAAAGTACGCTGTAGATAAAGGTTGGGATATTATTGGTATTTTAAATAATGATATGATTGGTAATATTACCGGTGTAGATGGAGTTATAGACAATCGCTCATTTAGAATTTTTTCTGAACCTGTTCCTGCAAATGAAACTGAAAGAGCACGCAGAATGAGACGTTTTTATGGAGGTGAAGTAGACGGAATTTCTAGACAATTGGCAAGATATATACATAAAAATGTAAAAATGTATATGCCAGAAATGAACCCGATGATGATTTATAGATTGGATAGATTTGGAAGAGGAGGGCACCACAGACCTTTTAACGATTTGGGTTTTGCGGGAATAAGAATTATGGAAGCCCATGAGAATTATACACAACAACACCAAGATATTAGAACTGAAAACGGAATTAAGTATGGTGATACTTTTGAGAACGTAAATTTTGGATATACCAAAAAATTAACGGCTGTAAATGCAATCAACTTGGCAAGTTTAGCTTGGTCTCCAACCGCTCCAAAAGAGGTTTTTATTGGTGGAATTGTAGAGGCAAATGCTAGATTAAAATGGAGTGATGTTGCCGGTGCTAAAGGCTATAAAATTTATTGGCGCGATACAACATCACCAACTTGGGACAATTCTAGATATGTAGAAACAACCCAATTTATATTAGAGGGGATTGTGATAGATAACTTCTTTTTTGGCGTGTCTGCAGTTGGTGAAAATGGTCACGAGAGCGTGGTTGTTTTTCCAAATAAAATCTGGAGAAAATAGTAGATTCGTTCGTTACATATAAAACATAGGAACTAAAAAAAACCGAATTATACAAATAATTCGGTTTTGTGTTACTTATATTAAATTTCATGGAAATAGATAATCAATTACAGGCCACTTATAAAACTACCATAAGGATCTTTAAACTGCGTTCCTTCAGCAAAACGATATTTGCTTAATTTTTTAAATTCTACTAAAGCCCACAATATAAATTCTTTCATGAAATAAGTATCTGCTTCATTCATATTTGGCTGTTGTTCTTTTATAAATTGATCTAAAGGTTTTACTTTATCTAATTCTGCTTTGTACTGTTCTTCAGTATGATCATCTAATAATTCAAAATCTTCTTCTGTATTAAAGAACCAAGAAATAATATCATCATAAGGTGTTTCTTCACCTTGTTTTTCTAATTTTTTAATTTCAGGAAAATAAATAGGAAATAATGTTGTTACTGCTTTTTTAATCAGACCATCAGCAACCACGTGAGCACCCTCTTGTTCTCCTTCATATACTAATTCTACCTTTCCAGTAATGGCTGGAATAATTCCATCAAAATCACTTAAGCGAATCATTGTTTTCTCATCTCCAGATAATAAGGCTCTTCTTTCTGCTGTACTTAATAAATTCTCAAATGCAGAAATACTTAAACGCGCACTAACGCCACTTTTAGCATCTATATATTCACTATCTCTAGCTTCGAATACTATTTGCTCTAATAAATCTTTAGATAGCTCTGGCACATCTATAAATTCTTTCTGAGCACTTGCCTTATTTGTTTCTTGCTGTGTTATTGTTTTTGCAGTTTCTATGTCTTCAGGATAGTGTGTTAAGATTTGCGAACCAATTCTGTCTTTTAAAGGGGTAACAATACTTCCTCTATTGGTATAGTCTTCTGGATTTGCGGTAAAAATAAATTGCATGTCTAAATTTAGACGCATTTTAAATCCTCTAATTTGAATATCACCTTCTTGTAAAATATTAAATAATGCTACCTGAATTCTGGCTTGTAAGTCTGGTAATTCATTAATTACAAAAATACATCTGTTAGCTCTTGGGATCATCCCATAATGAAGCACCCTATCATCTGCATAACTTAACTTTAAGTTTGCTGCTTTTATAGGATCAACATCACCAATAATATCTGCAACAGTAACATCTGGTGTTGCTAGTTTTTCTGCAAAACGCTCGTCTCTGTGCATCCAGAAAATAGGTGTATTATCTCCTTTTTCTTTGATTGTTTCAATCGCAAATCTTGAAATTGGGTGCAGTGGATCATCATTAATTTCAGAACCTTCTACAACGGGAATATATTCATCTAATAAATTGACCATCAATCTTGCCAAACGCGTTTTTGCTTGTCCTCGTAAACCTAATAAATTAATATTATGCTTGCTTAAAATAGCTCTTTCTAATTCAGGAATTACGGTATTTTCATAACCATGAACTCCTTTAAAAACAGTTTCTTTACTCATTATTTTACTAATAAGATTTTCTCGTAACTCGTCTTTAATAGATCTCGATGTATATCCAGATTTCACTAATTGTCCTAATGTTTTTAACTTACTTATATTCATATTTTATTTAATCTAAAACAAACTTTACAACTTCTTTATTTTGCAATTTTGTAACTTATTATTATCCTTTAATTCTTTTTTTTCTATTCGTTTCGTAATCTTCAAAAATCATTTCCCCTAAACCTTTTAAACCTGTATAAAATGCTTTTCCTTGGTTTGCTTTTGTGAATGCCCTAATAAACTGCATTAGATAAGGATCTTGAGCAATCATAAAAGTGGTAATTGGAATGTGTAGTTTTCTTGCCTGCTGAGCCATTGCATAACATTTATTTACAATGTGTTCGTCTAAACCATTACTATTCTTATAATATTGGCCATCTGGTAAGCGCAAGCAACTTGGTTTCCCATCAGTAATCATAAAAATTTGTTTGTTGGTGTTTCTTTTTCTTCGCAGTAAATCCATCGCTAAATTTAAACCAGCAACCGTATTTGTGTGATAAGGACCTACTTGTAAATATGGTAAATCTTTAATTTTTATAGACCAAGCATCGTTTCCAAAAACAATAATATCCAAGGTATCTTTTGGGTAGCGAGTTGTAATTAATTCTGCTAAAGCCATTGCTACTTTTTTGGCAGGTGTAATTCTATCTTCACCGTATAGAATCATAGAATGACTAATGTCTATCATTAAAACAGTACTCATTTGGCTTTTGTGAAGTGTTTCTTCCACGACCAAATCGTTTTCTGTTAAGTTAAAATTATCTAAGCCATTATTAATTTGAGCATTCTTAATACTCTCTGTAATAGACACTTTATCTAAAGAGTCACCAAATTGATACGCTCTCAAGTCGCCTGTATGTTCGTCTCCTATTCCTGGAGATTTACTTTTATGATTTCCAGCACCACTTCTTTTAATTTTCCCAAAAATATGATTTAACGCTTGCTGTCTTATTGCACGTTCTGTTTTCGGGGTAATTTTTGTACCACCTGTTCCATCTCCTTTTACTTCCTCTTTTATATACCCTTTCTTTTTTAAATCTTCTACAAAATCATCAATAGTATAGTTTTTGTCTGTCAAGCTATATTCTAAATCTAAAGAACGCATCCAATCTATTGCCTCGTCAAAATCGCCAGAGGTATGAGTAATTAGCTCCTTGAAAATTTCAAATAGTTTTTCAAAAGGAGATTGGTTTTTCGCTTCGTACGTTTTAAAGACAAAACCTTTTCTTTTTTTGTTATTTTTCATTGCGTTAAAAATACGGATTTATTAAGAGCTTAAAAAAATATTCACATAGCTTTAATAGATAGGTCAATTGTAAATTTTTATATTTGGATAGCTTTAGTTTGATTAAAGATGAAAATAAACTTTAAAATAACATTGATATCGAATTAAATAAGAGAAAAATATAATTATAATAAATATTATTTATACAAACTATAATCTTTTGAATCGTGCTTTTTTTATCTTTACCAAATGGCGAAAATATTAGTTACTGGTGGAACAGGTTTGGTAGGTAGAAGGTTAACAGCATTTTTGACTGAAAAAAATCATGAGGTTAGAATTTTAAGTAGAAACCCTAAAAATGAAAATGAATTCAAATGGGATTTTTCTAAAGGTTTCGTAGATGATAAAGCCATAGAGAATATTGATTATATTATTCATTTGGCAGGGGCAGGAATTGCCGACAAACGTTGGACAAAAGAAAGAAAAGAAGTTATTGTAAATAGCAGAGTGGCAACTGCTAATTTAATATTTGACAAAATTAAAGTGCAAAACATTCCTTTAAAAGGATTTATTTCTGCATCTGGTAGTAATTACTATGGTGCACAAACCACTGCCAAAGTTTTTAAGGAGTCAGACGCTGTAGGTAGTGATTTTTTAGGTCGAGTTTGTCGAAAATGGGAGGCAGCAGCCAATCAGTTTAAAGAGTTAAATATTCCTGTAACTATTTTAAGAACTGGTGTTGTTCTGTCTAAAACAGGAGGTGCTTTAGAAAAAATGAGAACACCGATTATTTCCCCTTTAGGTTCAGGAAATCAATATATGGCTTGGATTCATATAGATGACTTATGCAACCTATATATTAAAGCGGTTGAAGAGGATTTTGAAGGGGTTTACAATACGGTTTCTCCAGAATTCCATACCAGTAGGACTTTTTCAAAAACATTAGCTAAAGCTATTAAAAAACCTTATTTACCAATAGCAGTTCCTGGTTTCTTATTGAAATTAGTTTTTGGAGAATTGGCAATTATCCTTTTACATGGTAGTAGGTTATCTTCAGATAAAATATCGAAAAAAGGGTTTATATTTAAATATCAAGAGCTAGCATCAGCTTTAAAAAACTTGTAAACTAAAAAAATGATAAACTAATACTTTTTATCATTTTTTTAGTTTACAAGTTTTTTTTACTGTAGATAAAAAATTAAAATTTCGTAGAAATGTTTAAAGCAACATCGCTCCAAGTTTTAGATATTCCGTCTGCACCCGTATGCAAAATCTCACAAATTTTATTTAAGGAAGCTAAAGCATCTAATGCATCCCAATTGTTAATGTCCATAGTAGCATTCATTGCAAAAGTATTGTCTGTAATGGTATATTTAAAAGGCACTTTTTCAGAAATACCATTCATTTTGATAACTGCAGCTCCAATAGAATCATTTTCAATCATTAATTTACCAGAAAGTAATTTAGTATCACTCATTACACCAAAGAAAAATTTTTGAATTTTATAGTCTCTACTTGAATCTTTTGTAAAAAGACTCTTTACTGGAATTGAAAATTCAGCATTATGTATTGCTTCTTTAATTGTATTTCCAAAACCACCGGAAGTAATATCTACATGTCTAAATTGTCCACCAACACCCTTTTTTTCTGTAAACTTATAAGCGGTAAAGTTAATTTCGCTTGCCGCTTTCTCTATTGAAAAAGTTGCGTTTTGTTTAGCTTCGGATAAAATTGTTTCTTTTTTATCAGATTTACAAGAAGTAAAACTTGTACTTAAACTAATTGTTAATAATACTAAAAATAAATTTTTCATAATTTTTTTATTTTTTATTACTTAATAAAGATTTTGCTAATTTGATATATTCTTGTTTCGCATCGTTAGAAGACATGTCTTTTATTTGCATCCATGCATTTACTTTAAATGCATTCCTAACATCCAATTTTTCGTAATGGGGAGAGTTGCTTCCAAAATTAGCGTGTTTATTATATGCATAAAGTTTTAGCATAACATCTGGTGCTACAGCTTCCTTTAGTTTTGAAATTTCAATAAAAGCTTTTTTAAACGCTATGTCCAAATCAGAATCCATATTTATTTTTTTGCAACTACTTGTGTCCCTCCTTTTACTACATCACCAAGTTTTATGGTTAGTTTTGTACCAATTGGTAGATATAAATCTACTCTAGATCCAAATTTAATAAAACCTGCGTCTGCACCTTGAATTACTTCAGTACCTTCTTTAGCATAATTTACAATCCTTTTAGCTAAGGCGCCTGCAATTTGTCTGTATAACACTTCGCCAAAGATTTTATTATCTAAAACGATTGTTGTTCTTTCGTTTTCTGAAGATGCTTTAGGGTGCCAAGCAACTAAATATTTTCCAGGATGATATTTACTATATTTTACTACGCCGCTCATTGCATATCTTGTAACGTGCACATTAATTGGAGACATGAATATAGAAACCTGTAATCTTTTATCTTTAAAATATTCTGGTTCTTCAACTTCTTCAATAACCACCACTTTACCATCTACTGGAGCAATAATAGTGTTTTCATTTAAATTTGTAGCTCTTTTTGGATTTCTAAAAAATTGCAATACAATAAATAAGAAAGCTAAGATTGCTATTTGAATTGCTTTTACAACCCAAATAATTTCAATAATTTTTTCTGCTAATAATATTCCTGTAATAGATAAAATAAAAGCAATAACAATAATCTTATACCCTTCTTTGTGAAAACGAATCATACTTAAATAATAAAATTAATATACAAATATACAAATGGAGCAGCAAATAACAAGCTATCTAGCCTATCTAAAATACCTCCGTGACCTGGCATTATCGTGCCACTATCTTTTATGTTTGCTTGTCTTTTTAATTTAGATTCCACCAAATCTCCAATAGTACCAATAATAGATACAATTGCTGCGATGATAAACCAATTAATTAAAGAAAATTTTGTTGAGTTTAAACTACTAATACTGATAATGTATGCTGTTATTAGTGCGCAAATAAAGCCACCAATAAATCCTTCAATAGTTTTTTTAGGCGAAACAGAAACAAATAATTTTCTTTTGCCAAAGTTTTTTCCAACGATAAAAGCAAAACTATCATTTACCCAAATAAGAACCAATACAGAGATCATTAAATAAGGTGCGTAACTTTCATCGTGAAACGGTAATAAAATTAAAAAACAAAATGAGAAAATTAAATATCTAATAGTTAAACCTAACTTTTCTCTCTCGGTGGTATATATAATTTCTTTTTTTCTAAAAAGTTGAAATATAAGGTAGCATGAAGAGAGTATATTTATACCTAAAATAAGTGAAATTGCATAACTATTAGGTCTTTTGAGCATTAAAAATAAGGTAAGGCCAAATAAGATATAGGTAATTGAGCTTTTAAAGTTTGTCATTTTAGAAAGTTCCCAAATGGCAACGATTCCAAAAAGAGATATTAGTATGACGAAAGACGTTTCTGAGAAAAGAATTGCAGTTAAAAAAAATAAAACAAAAATAATTCCAGAAAAACTCCTTTTTAAAAGGTTGCTCATATTATAAATCTTCTAATAAAAGTAAATATAAGTTTTTTGTACTACTGTTGCCAAAATTCAAGGAAGTATCATCTTCTTTATTAATTTCAAAGTCTTTTACGGCTGAAATATTAGTAGGTAGTGCATTCTTACAATTGGTCTTTATGCCGGTTAAGCCTTCACCTGTGTTTTGAACTAACTGACTTGTTGTTGCGAAGACAATAAAGTTTTCAGAAAATTCTGATAGTTTAGTGCTTTTTAATTGATTTGAAGAAAATAAAATATTTCCACGATCTGCAATTAAATGCTCGCAAGTGGTAAAAAAAGGAATTGATTTTTTATGGTTTTGATCTATGTATATTTCTTTTTCATTTAAAAAAGTAATTAATTTAGGATTCGTAACCAATAAGCTTTTCCAGTTATTTTCTAATAAGATGTTTTTAACATTTTCAAAAATTTCATCTTTTTCCAAGCAGTAAAGAAATTTACCGCCTTTCTTTATGAAATTATACACAAATAAATCATCTAAAGACAAATCAACTTCTTGTTTTTGAACTTCTTTCGCTTCTTTATTAGATATGTTAAATAGCTTCTTTAAATATTTCATTAATTGTGGAATGTTAAATTATTCCTCAGTATCTTTTTCTACTGGAGAAACCTTTACTTCTTCTTCAATGTTTTCTTCAACTTCATCAAAAGGTCTTTTTCCGAAAACTTTTTCTAAGTCGTCTTTAAATATAACCTCTTTCTCTAAAAGCAGTTTTGCTAGTATTGTTAACTTCTCTTTATTATTATCTAGCAAGTCAATTGCTCTTGCATATTGCGCTTCAATCATACTAGAAATTTCTGTATCAATTGTTTTCGCAGTATCATCACTGTAAGGCTTTACAAAAGAATCATTTCCAGAGGAATCATAATACGTTATATTTCCAACTTTTTCGTTTAAACCATATACTGTAACCATGGCTCTTGCCTGTTTGGTTACTTTTTCTAAATCGCTTAATGCACCTGTAGAAATCTTATTAAAAATTACTTTTTCTGCAGCTCTACCGCCTAAAGTAGCACACATTTCGTCTAACATTTGTTCTGTTTGCACAATTAATCTTTCTGCAGGTAAATACCATGCAGCGCCTAAAGATTGTCCTCTTGGTACAATTGTTACTTTTACCAAAGGAGCAGCGTGTTCTAACATCCAACTTACCGTTGCATGACCTGCTTCATGAAAAGCAATAACTTCTTTTTCTTTTGGTGTAATTACTTTATTTTTCTTTTCTAAACCACCAACAATTCTATCTACGGCATCTAAGAAATCTTGATGATGAATTGCTTTTTTACCATGTCTAGCTGCTATTAATGCAGCTTCATTACACATGTTTGCAATGTCTGCACCAGAAAAACCAGGAGTTTGTTGTGCTAAGAATTCAATTTTAACGTCTTCTGCTAATTTTAGAGGTTTTATATGAACTTCAAAAATTTCTTTTCTCTCGTTAATATTCGGTAAGTCTACATAAATCTGTCTATCAAAACGTCCAGCACGCAATAGTGCGCTATCTAAAACATCGGCTCTATTGGTTGCAGCAATTACAATTACATTTGTATCTGTGCCAAAACCATCCATTTCTGTTAATAATTGATTTAACGTGTTTTCACGTTCATCATTACCCCCAGTCATACTATTTTTTCCACGAGCTCTACCCACAGCATCAATCTCATCAATAAAAATTATTGAAGGCGATTTCTGTGCAGCTTGTTTAAATAAATCTCTAACCCTAGAAGCACCAACACCTACAAACATTTCTACAAAATCTGAACCAGATAGAGAGAAAAAAGGAACATCTGCTTCACCAGCAACTGCTTTGGCTAATAATGTTTTACCAGTTCCTGGAGGGCCTACTAATAAAGCACCTTTTGGAATTTTACCACCTAATGAGGTGTGTTTTTCTGGATTTTTCAAGAAATCTACAATTTCTTGTACCTCTTCTTTTGCACCTTCTAAACCAGCAACATTAGCAAAAGTTGTTTTTACTTTAGTGTCTTTGTCAAATAACTTCGCTTTCGATTTACCTATGTTGAAAATTTGACCTCCACCACCAGCTCCAGAACCACCACCAGACATTCTTTTCATAAAGAACAACCACACACCAATTAAGATGATAAAAGGTAAGAAGCCTATAAAGGTATCTACCATACTAGTTCTGCTTTCGTTTTTTAAATCGAAGGTTAAGTCAGTTTCTTTTTTAGCTTTTGCTAAATCATTTTCAAAATTTTGTAAATCACCAAAATTATATTCGTACAAAGAAGCACCTTTTCTATAAAAGGTAGAATTTACTAATTTTTGATATTTAGATTTCTTCATCGCTTCTTCTTTGATGAAGATTTGAGCAACATTATTGTTTACTACAATAATTTTAGAAATATCATTATCTCTTAAAACTTCACTAAATTCATTTTTAGAAATACTTTGCGTTGCTAAATCACCACTACTAAAAAACTGAAATCCAATTAAAAGTAGTATTACCGCACCATAAATCCAGTAAGAATTCATCTTGAATTTAGGCTCATTTTTATTATTTTCTTTTTTATTTTCGCTCATTTTATTAATCTAAAATTTTAAGAAGGTGTAATTTCTGTAATTTTTGCATCTCCCCAAAGACTTTCTATATCGTAGAAATCTCTAATTTGTTTCTGAAAAACATGCACTGCAACGTTTACATAATCCATTAAAATCCATTCTGCATTGTTTTCACCTTCAATATGCCAAGGCTTGTCTTTAACTTGCTTACTTACTGTTTTTTGAATAGAACTAGAAATTGCTTTTACTTGTGTGTTTGAATTACCAGAGCAAATTATGAAATAATCGCATACGGTATTCTCTATATCTCGTAAGTCTAATAGCTGAATATTTTCTCCTTTAACCTCTTCAATCCCTTGAATTATTACAGAGATTAAATCATCTGTACTTACTTGTTTTTTAGTCATTAATTTAATTCTAATTTAAATGCAAAGTTATTATATTTTTGCGAGTATTTTGTCTATTATTGAACTAGATTACACAATATTTAACACTTGAAAATAATCAAACTTAGTGCCACCGATTCTACTAATTCTTTTTTAAAGGAAATGGCATCTAATTCCGTGGTAGAAAACTTCACAGTTGTTGTTACAGAGAATCAGGTTAAAGGGAGAGGACAACAAGGAAGTGTTTGGGAGTCTGAGGTTGGTAAGAACTTGATTTTTAGTGTTTTTGTAACTTTTGAATCCTTAAGTGTTTCAGATAAAAAGTATTTAAATTATGCGGTTTCTTTAGCTGTTTTTGAGGTATTACAACAAGAAAATATTCCTGGTATTACTATTAAATGGCCTAACGACATTCTGTCAGCAAAGAAAAAAATTGGAGGTATTTTAATAGAAAACAGTTTAAAAGGTGCAAAAATTTCTTCTTCTGTAATTGGAATTGGATTAAATGTAAATCAAACTAGCTTTTCGAGTTCTTTAGAAAACGCCAGTTCTTTAACATTAAGTAGTAATAGAACCTTTGATTTAGAACAACTTTTAATCGAGATAGTAACTAGTTTAAAATCAAAAATTTCACTTTTAAATACAAAGGCTTTCGAAAGTATAGAAACCAGCTATTTAAATGTATTATATAAAAAAAACATCCCAACTATGTTTAAAGATAGCTATGATGTTTTATTTATGGGAATTATTCGCGGAGTTTCTAAAGACGGAAAACTTCAAGTAGAACTTGAAGATGAGACCTTTAAAGAATTTGGAATTAAAGAAATTTCTTTCCTTTAGACTTTCTCTATATTTTCAGTTAATGTTTCAACAAAAGTTGTCAATGGCTTCTTTATCATCATGGCCATCATTGCGTTAAATTCACCTACAAAGCTAAGTTGTACTTCACTTTTATCTTCTTCTATTTTTGTGATATTTGCAGCTAAGGTAAATGGTAATTTACTACTTGCGGCTCCCAAGGTAATATTAGAAAATGGTGTTTTTTCCTTTAAAACCAATCTGATTTCTGGCATACCTGGCAAACCGAATAAGAATGAATCTCCATCAACTTCAAATTTATTGATGTTTTCTGGCATAATTTTTCCAAAGTTATTTAAATCACTAAAAAAGTCAAATATTGTTTCTTGAGATTTTTCTAAAATCACCTTATTCCCTTCAATGTTCATACCGAATCTATTTTATTGTTTCCAAGTACTTGGTTCTCTTCTCCACTCGCGCAATGTGCTCAATTCCTTTTCAGAAATATAACTACTTTCTAAAGCTTGCTCTAATAAATTATCATAATTACTTAAAGTAACTAAATCTATGTTTTTATCTTTAAAATTTTCTATTGCAAGATCGAATCCGTAGGTAAAAATAGCGACCATTCCTTTCACTACAGCTCCAGCCTCTTTTAATGCTACTACTGCATTTAAACTGCTAGTACCTGTACTTATTAAATCTTCAATAACTACTACGTTTTGGCCTCTTTCTAAATGCCCTTCAATTTGGTTTTTTCTACCGTGCTTTTTAGGCTCTGGTCTTACGTAAATAAAAGGAACGCCCAATTCTTGCGCAACTAAAATACCAATAGCAATAGCACCGGTAGCAACTCCAGCAATAACATCTGGTTTGCCAAATTCTTTTTCTACAATTTTTGCAATTTCTTCTTTTAAGAAAATACGAACTGGGGGATAAGAAAGCGTTATCCTATTATCACAATAGATTGGTGATTTCCAACCTGATGCCCAATTAAATGGGTCACTAGGATTTAGTTTTATTGCCTTTACTTGCAGTAAAAGCTCCGCTGTTTTTTTTGCCGTATCTTTGTTTAAAATCATAATGCAAATGTATGTAGTTTTTGTAAATGATAAACCAATTTTTTTAACATCTTCTCAAATAAAAGAGAATAAGTATCCTGTCTATCTATTGAAGGATATTGTTACCGAAGAAATAATACACAAACTTAAAGACAAGAAGTTAAAAGGCATTAACTTGTATACACCTGATTTAGAATTGGGTTGGCAAGAATTCTTAAGCACTTTTAATGTCGTTTCTGCAGCCGGTGGCTTAGTTGTAAATCCAAAAAACGAAATTTTATTTATTTACAGGTCTTATAAATGGGATTTGCCAAAGGGCAGAATCGAAAAAGGAGAAACAGTAAAAGAAACCGCTATTAGAGAGGTAGAAGAGGAATGTGGTATTTTTAATTTAAAGTTAATAAAACCTTTATTAACAACTTATCACGTGTATTTTCAAAACGGAATGAAATTAAAAGAAACGTTTTGGTTTGTTATGACTTCAGATTTTACAGGTGAATTAACGCCACAACTTGAAGAAGGAATTACGGAAGTTGTTTTTAAAAATAAAGCAGCAATTGCAAAAGCTCTCAAAAATTCATACAAAAATATTGAATTGGTGTATGATACTTTCTTAAAAATGTGATTTTCTCGAAAAACCATCTATCTTTGCCAGCTTCTAAAAAGCATTAAGAAATTATGACTGAATTCATTATTAAAAGGGTAAATAATGTAAGAAATGATGTGTTATCGGGAATTACGGTGGCATTAGCATTAGTTCCAGAAGCTGTAGCCTTCGCATTTGTAGCGGGTGTAGATCCGCTTGTAGGGCTTTATGCCGCGTTTATGGTGGGTTTAATTACTTCAATTTTTGGAGGAAGGCCAGGAATGATTTCGGGAGCAACTGGTGCATTAGCAGTTGTGATGGTGTCTTTAGTTGCTCAAGGAAATGCGATGGGAAGTCCTGATGAAAATTTAGGTTTATATTATCTTTTTTTAACCGTTATTTTAATGGGAGTAATTCAAGTTTTTGCAGGTGTTTTAAAGCTTGGTAAATTTGTACGTTTAATTCCGCATCCTGTAATGATGGGGTTTGTAAATGGTTTGGCCATTGTGATTTTTTTATCTCAATTAGGAATGTTTAAGCAGACAGTTGGTGGAGAAAAAGTCTGGTTAGAAGGATTTTCATTAGGATACATGATTGGATTGGTTGCTTTAACCATGTTAATTATGTGGGGTTTACCAAAAATAAAATTTACAAAAAAATTACCGGAAGCATTGATTGCTATTTTAGTAGTTACAGGAATTGTAATTTTTTCAAGCTTAGATGTGGCAACCGTGGGTTCTTTTATTAAAGATGGCGGGGGTGAAGGTTTAAAAGGAGGTTTTCCAGTACCTGTATTAGAAACTTTTTCTAACATTCCTATGAATTTTGAAACTTTAAAATTTATTTTCCCATATGCATTAATATTAGCGGCTATTGGTTTAATAGAGTCTTTAATGACCTTAAATTTAATAGATGATTTAACAGAGACACGTGGAAACTCTAATAGAGAATGTGTTGCACAAGGTGGCGCAAATATACTTACAGGCTTATTTGGCGGAATGGGTGGATGTGCTATGATTGGGCAATCTATTATTAATATAAAAGGTGGCGGTCGTGGACGTTTGTCTGGTATTACTGCTGCTGTTATGCTACTTATGTTTATTCTTTTTGGATCTTCTTATATAGAACAAGTTCCAATTGCAGCTTTGGTTGGTGTAATGTTTATGGTTGTAATAGGTACATTTGCATGGTCTAGTTTTAGAATTCTTAATAAAATACCTAAAACAGATCTTTTTGTATTGATTTTAGTTTCTGCCATGACTGTGATTTTCGATTTGGCAATTGCCGTTATTTCTGGAGTAATTGTAAGTGCTTTGGTATTTGCATGGGAAAATGCAAAGAAGATTAGAGCTAGAAAACGTATTAAAGAAGATGGTACTAAGGTCTATGAAATCTGGGGACCATTATTCTTTGGAAGTATTACTGCTTTTAATGAAAAGTTTGCTGTAAAAACAGATCCAGAAATGATAGAAATAGACTTTATAGAAGCACGTATTTCAGATCATTCTGCAATTGAAGCTATTTTTGCTTTGGTAGAAAAATATCAAGTAGCTGGTAAGAAAGTTACCCTAAAACATTTAAGTGAAGATTGTAAAGTTTTACTTTACAAAGCATCTCCTATTTTTAAAGGTGTTATCGAAGAGGATATTGATGATCCTAGATATCATTTAGCTGCAAATCCTGAGGACTTTCCTAAGCCTCTGGGTGATTATAAGTTTTAAGAAAAAACATTAAATAAAATAGATAAAAAAAGTTCTACTAGTATTAGTTAAGCTTTTTTTATTGTTTAAACTAAACCATCCCTAAATCACTTAACGGTAAACTTCGAACACGTTCTCCAGTAGCATTAAATATAGCGTTGCAAATGGCAGGTGCAATTACAGGAACACCGGGCTCGCCAACGCCAGTCGGCGGTTCATGCATAGCATCTACAATATTAATATGAATATTTGGTGTATCTTTCATTCGGGTCATTTGATAATCAAAGAAGTTATTTTGTTCTACTGCACCATCTTTTGTAGAGATTTTACCAAACATGGCTAAAGACATTCCAAAAATTGCCGCACCTTCTAATTGGTTTGTAATGTTGTCTTTATTTAAAGCCAAACCACAATCTATCGTGGTCCAAATATTTTCTATTTTTACCTTTCTGTCTAATACAGAAACTTCTACAACCGTTGCAATATAACTATAAAAACTATAATGTATGGCAATACCTAATCCGTGGTTTTTGGGTAATTCTGCGCCCCAATTTGCCATATCCGCTGTGGTGGTTAACACATTTTTAAAACGCTTAGAATTGAATGGAAATTTCGATTTTCCTTTTAAGATACGATCTTTTCCAAGTAATTCTAAATGGAATTGTACCGGATCTTTTTGTGCCCCAAATGCCAATTCATCTACAAATGAATTGATGCCAAAAGCACTATGAATATGCACTACAGATCGCATCCATCCAATTCTTAAATTTGCTTCTGCTTTGACGTTTTCCAGTCTAAAATTTTTGATGGCATACGGGTTGTTTGTAAATCCTTGGTTCAACTCAAAACCAGAACCATATTCAGATAACGGTTTAAAAGAAGATACAATAGAAGGGAAGCCAACGCGCTGCAACCAACCGGTTACTTTTCCTTGTCCGTCAATGCTACCTTTTAAATATTGTGCACTTGTAGCATGATAAAAACTATTTTGGATATCGTCTTCACGCGTCCAAACTACTTGTACCGGAGCATTTATCTTTTTAGAAATAGCAACCGCTTCTACGACAAAATCAGACTTTGATTTTCGGCCAAATCCACCACCCAAAAAAGTAACATTTACAGTAATTTTTTCAATCGGAATTTCAAAGAAATGTGCCAATTCGCTTCTTGCCGTTTGCGGATCTTGTACAGGCGCCCAAACCTCTATCTTGTCTTCTTGAAACCAAGCCGTTGCATTCGGAACTTCCATTGGTGTATGTGCCAAAAACGGAACATGATAGGTAGCTTCAATCGTCTTTGCTGCGGTATCAAAAGCAGTATTTACATTCCCAAGAACACCAGGAACTAATTTACCTGTTTTTTGTACCCTCTTGGTTAGTATTTTTTTAAACTCTTCAGAATCAAAATTTTCGTTTGCTCCTTTATTCCATTCAATAGCTAGTGCTATTTTTCCTTGAAAAGCTGCCCAGGTATTGTTTGCAATTATGGCAACACCACCAAGCATTCCGAAAAATTTCCCAGTTGGTGGTATTAGTCTTGGCATTTCAAAAATAGCCTCTACACCAGCAACTTTTTCAGCGTTGTTTTTGGTAAAGCTTTTTACAGACCCAAAAGTAACCGGAGATCTTGCAATGGCTGCAAACTTCATATTCGGTATGCGAACATCAATTCCGTAAGTTGCGGTGCCATGTGTAAAATCTGTTAAGTCGACACTTTTTAAAGTTTTTCCAATAAATTTAAAATCCTTAACTTGTTTTAGTTGTATGTTTTTTTCTTTTGGAATTGGAAGCTTGGCAGCATCTGCGGCTAAATCTCCAAAGAAAATTTGCTCGTTTGTAATTGTATTTATTACAAAATGATTAGCTGCTTTACAAGCTGATGTAGCAATATTCCATTTTTTTGCGGCAACTGTAATTAGCATCATTTTTGCAGTTGCGCCCATTTTACGCATTGGTTCTAAGCGTGTTCTTACGCTTCTAGAGCCGTCAGTATTTTGGTTTCCGTATTTTTCATGACCAATTGCTTGTTCCACAGAAATATATTGCCAATCTGCCTCTAATTCCTCTGCAATGGCAGAAGCTAATGAGGTTCTAATACCTTGTCCCATTTCTGAACGGGAAGCAATTAAAATAATATTTCCGTTTTTTTGGAGGTGGATAAATAAATTGGGATGGAAACCTGTTGCATGTTCAGAAGGAATAAAATCTTTGCTATCCGCAGCTACAGAGCAACCTAAGATAATACCACCAGAAGCCAAACCAAATAACTTTACAAAATCTCTTCTGTCTATTTTTTGAATGGTGCTCATTTGGTTTCGTTTTTAAGTTTTACCGCGGTATGAATTCCTTTTTTAATTCTTGCATAGGTTCCACATCTGCAAATATTTGCACTCATGGCTTCGTCAATATCTTCATCGGTTGGTTTTTCTATTAAATCGAGCAGAGATGTTGCAGCAATTAATTGTCCGGATTGGCAATACCCACATTGTGGTACATTTCCATCTGTCCAAGCTTGTCTTAGGAACTCTAAGTTCTTTGAATTTCCTTCAATGGTAAAAATATCTTTTTCAATAGCATCTGAAACAGATGTAACACAAGACTTCGTAAGTTTTCCATCGATAAGCACAGAGCAAGCGCCACATTGGCTAACACCGCAACCAAATTTGGTTCCTGTTAAGCCTACAATATCTCTAATTACCCAGAGCAATGGCATGTCTTCTTGTACTTGTACTGCGTGCAATTTTCCGTTAATTGATAAGTTTATATCCAATTGTAGCTGATTTTGAACCTACAAGTTACGAATAAAAGTGAAGTTTTTAGAGGAATTTAGAGACAGAAATTTTTAGTGCTTATAATTTTTTTATTAAGTATAATTAATAACATCTGGTTTAGAAAAGAACTAAAACAAAATACATACGGGAGTAGGAGCAAAAATTTCATCAACAAAAGTTAACGCTCCTGAAGATGGGTTTCTTTTAAACGATATTATATTGTTAGTATCTTGATTTGCAACTAAAAGAAATTCTTCATCGGGTGAAAGAGAAAAATTACGAGGATTTGCTCCTAAAACAGGTGCGTAACCAATGCCAGTTAATGTTCCGTTTGTAGTATTTACTTTAAAAATAGCAATAGAGTCAGCACCGCGGTTAGAGGTATATAAAAATTTTCCATCTTTAGAAATATGAATATCTGCAGCTTTACTATCGGTCGAAAACCCTGCTGGTAACGTAGTAATTGATGCTGTTATAAAGTATGCATTGTTCTTTTCTTTTACTAATGAAACCGTATTGTTCAATTCATTTAAAATATACATCCATTTGTTATTTGGATGAAACGTTAAATGTCTTGGGCCAGCCCCATCTTTCATTTTTAATTTTTTCTGAGTTGTATAAATGAGTTCATTTTTAGTTTTATCAATAGTAGAAAACCACAATTCATTAGTTCCTAAATCTATAGAGATTACTTCGTTTTTTGTTGGATGAAACCAAGTAGAATGGGCGTGTGGAGCGGTTTGCCTTTCTGTACTTCCTTTTCCTATATGTTGTTGTACAAAAGAAATTGGTGCAATCTCACCTGTTTTGGTAGCTTTTAGGAAACCTATATTTCCACCAGTATAATTGGCGGTTATTATATAGTTGTCTTTATTTACAGCAATAAAACAAGGATGAGCACCGCCACTTTCTTGTTTATTGACCATTTGTAAAGAATCATTTTTAATTTCGTAGGAATATATATAACCTGTTTCATTTTCATTGACTTCAGAAATAGCAAAAAGGTTTTTTTGATCTTTAGATTTGGCTAAAAAACTTGGGTTTATAATTGTAGCTGCTAAGCCTATATTTTTTAGTTTGCCATCTTTTGAAATACTGTATTTGTAGATCCCTTTACTTTCTTTTTGGGTGTAGGTTCCTACATAAAAATTGGTTTCTTTTATTGATTTTACAGAAGAGTTTTTACATCCTAAAAATAATAAGATAAAAACAAGAGTTGAAAAATATTTCATAAATTTAAGGGGTTTAAAAACAATAAACGCTTTTACGTAGAATTATAATATTAATTTTGGTGCATCCCAAGTAATAGAATCGCCTAAAACTTGATGCTTTTCACTTATGATTTTGGCTTTATTGGGTACAAACTTAATTAATACATAGTCTGTAGTAGTATTTTTATAAAAGTTTTTCCATTCTTTTTTCCAATACTGCTTTTTTTTATCTTTTGCATTTACAATTGTTGCAACTCCTTGTAATGTAATGTAACTGCCACTTTTTTTATCAAAATAGTAAAGTGATACCAGTTTGTTTTTTTGAATTTGGGAAACTTTTAGGCTCTTTGGGTTTGTTCCCATCCAAACTGTAAAATTATCTTCTGGTAAAAAAGGATCCATAGTGCGCACATGTGCAACTCCTATGCTATCCAATGTTATTAATGCTGCATTTTCTGCATGTACCATTAAATCCTTTGCAATTTCTTTTAAACTCATTTTAGGGGTTTTTGATGTGTTCATACAACTCATAAAATTAAATAGTAAACATAAAAAAACAACAAATTTAATGAATTGGGTTACTTTAGAGAATTTTAAAAACAGGCAATCGTAAATGTGCTTTTTCATAATGTAGTGAGTTTTTATAAACGAATTCTAATTGTGCTCTTGGATTTTTAGCAAAAGCTTCCTCATTTTTAAGTTTGTCTTCAAGTTGTTTTTTAATTACAGGATTTTTTGCTAAAATATCTGCTGCAATGTCTTCAAAAACATAGGCAGAATAACCTTCTTTTTGCTGTAAAATGGTATCGAAAAAATTCCAATTAAAAAAAGAATCTGTTGCGCTAGCCTCTAAAGTTTCTAAAAGATAACGCACTCCGTTCTGATTGGTAGGAATATACAAGTCACCAGTTCTAAAAGTAATTATTTTAGTACTTTCAGATACTGTTGTATTGTAATGTAAATAATGTCCTTCATACGCAGCACTTCTTGTCATATAATCTAAAATATGATTTACTTGAACAGTAATAGTTGTGTCTTTATTGAAAGTAGAAAATTGAATATTATTATTTTTTAATCGGTCTATAATAGTATGCCACCCTTGCTCTAATACATAGGCTTTTGGGATGGTTATTTCTTTTTCTTTTAAAAAGTTATTGTAGTAGTTTATTTCTTTTGTAAAGGGCTTTGTACTGTCATAAAACAGCCTTTTTCCATTAGTTACTTTACTATTTATAGTGGTGGCTTCGTATCCTTTAAAATTTAATACTGTCGGATTTTCTTGATTTACTTTATAAGTAATAGGATATGTTTTGCGCTGCAAAATTTCAGAAGCAGCGTTTGCACGCAGGCTTTTTATTTTTCCTGATTTTTCTTCTATAAAATCTAAGGTAGAGAGCATTAATTCGTAGGTTTGAGTTACCCGTATTTTATAGGGTTTTAACATGTGCGTTTCTACCATTAAACCCAATGTATGAAATAGGGTTGTATAGCCTGTTGAATATCTTGGAGAATCGAAAAACTGAGAAAAACCTGCTTCAGGTGTATTGCCCCAAACATTTACATAAGGTGTTATTATAATCTCTTTTTCTTGCAAAGATTTTTCTATATCAGGGCGCATTTCATTTTCTAAAAATGTGCCCAGGTTGCCGCCTAATTTATCGTGTTGGGTGAATAAATGGGTAAGGGCATATTGATAATCTGCACCATTACTTACATGATTATCAATAAAAATATCAGGATTTACGGTATGAAAGATTTCTGCAAATGCTGCCGCATTTTTGGTGTCTTGTTTGATAAAGTCTCTGTTTAAATCAAAGTTTCTTCCATTTCCTCTAAAGCCATACGAAACTGGTCCGTTTTGATTTGCTCTGGTGTGCGAGTTTCTATTTAAAGCACCACCTACATTGTATACAGGAATTACAGCTATTAAAGAATTTTTATATTTTTGTTTTAAAGAATCATTTTGTACAATGTCTCTTAGCAGTAACATAGAAGCATCAATTCCGTCAGATTCACCGGGGTGAATACCGTTATTTATTAAAACTCTATTTTTTGTTGATTTGGTAATTTCATCAACATTATAAATTCCTTCGGCACTATAAACTACTAAATGTAAAGGTTTACCCGCATCTGTTTGGCCAAAAGAAAATAAAGAAATTTCCGAATATTCTAAAGCTAACCGCTCGTAATAAGAAATAATATCTTTGTAAACTGGAGTTTCTGTTCCTGCTTTTTTTTCGAATTGAGTTGTGAAATCTATGGTGGTTTCTGTTGTTTTTTTGCAAGAAAAAGAAAGAATAAGAAGGCTTATTAGTATTATTTTTTTCATAAAACCTTTTTATTTAATACGTACTGTTTTTGGAACTAATTTGGTGTAATCTCCATGGTTTCTTATCACATCTCTAACAATAGATGAAGAAATATAAGAAGTACTGGCAGCCGTTAATAAAAATACAGTTTCTATAGAAGATAGATCTCTGTTGGTGTGGGCAATTGATTTTTCGAACTCAAAATCTGCAGGGTTCCTCAAGCCTCTTAATATGAAATCTATATTATTTTCTTGGCAAAAATGAACTGTTAACCCCTCATAGGTTACTATTTTTATCTTAGGGTTATTGCCAAAAGATTCTGTAATAAATTGTTTACGCTCTTCTAAAGAAAACATATATTTTTTATCAGCATTTATACCAATTGCAATTATTAGCTCGTCAAAAAGTGTAACACCTCTTTCTATAATATCATAATGCCCTAGTGTTATTGGATCAAAAGATCCTGGAAATATTGCTTTTTTCATGGTTCTCAATTTAGGTGTAAATTATAAGCCAATTTAAAATTAAAAGATAAGCTTATAAAACGAATATTACAAAGCAGCTTCAATCGCACTTTCAAATAATTCTGCTAAAGAAATTCCTGCTACTTGCGCTTGTTGTGGTAAAATACTTTCTTCTGTTAAACCGGGTACTGTATTTATTTCTATAAAATAAGGCTCTGAGTGGACAAAAATAAATTCAGATCTAGAAAAGCCCGATATATTTAAAATATCATATACTTGTTTAGCTACTTTTTCTACTTTAGCTTTTTGTGCAAGAGAAATTCTAGCTGGTGTAATTTCCTGCGACTTTCCTTCGTATTTTGCCTCATAATCAAAGAAATCATTTTCTGAAACAATCTCTGTGATAGGCAATACTTTTGTTTCACCCCGATACTGAATAATGCCTACAGAAACTTCTGTGCCTTCTAAAAAAGATTCTATTAAAATTTCTGAATCTTCCTTATATGCTTTTTCTAATGCGGGTAAAATCTCGTTTTTTGTATACACTTTTGAAATACCGTAACTTGAACCCGCATTGTTTGGTTTAATAAAACAAGGCAAGCCAACAGTAGTTATAATATGATTTAGGTTTATTTTATCACCCTTATTTAAATAAATAGACGTGGCTGTTTTTATTCCATATGCTTTGACAGCACTTAAAGTATCACGTTTATTAAACGTTAAGGCCATTGGATAAAATGGGGCAGAAGTATGCTTTAAATTGATAAGATTAAAGTAGGCTAATAGTTGTCCGTTTTCTCCAGGAGCGCCATGAATTGCATTAAATACACAATCAAAAGTAGTTTTAATGTTATTTTGTGTGAAAGAAAAATCATTTTTATCAATAGGAAACTCGTATTCTTGCGCATCTAAAACAACCCATTTTTCTTTTAAAATTAATACTCTAAAAGCATTGAATTTTTCTTTGTTTAGATGACTATAGACTACGTTTCCACTTTTTATAGAAATGTCTATTTCGGATGAATAACCACCCATTATAATGGCAATATTTTTCTTCATATTCATAAAAATAATAAAACAAATTTATCAAAATATAAATAGAAATAGCAACGTTTAGTTTTTATATCTTTGTGTGACTAAAAAAATGCTTATGAGTTTGTTCAAGTTTTTAAAAAGTAAAACTTTTTTTGTGCAAATAGCAATTGCTATTGTTTGTTTGTTATTGTTTGTTTTCGGATTAAAATTCTGGTTAGGAGTTGCTACAAATCACAATCAAAAAATACAAGTTCCCAATTTGCAGAAATTAACTTTAGTTGAGGTTGAAAGAACATTAAAAGAATTAGATTTAGATTATAAAATTATTGATAGTACTAGTTTCAATCCAGCCTATCCAAAAAAATCTGTGATAGAGCAAACACCAGAAGCGGGAGATTTTGTAAAAGAAAAGCGTAAAATATACCTTACTTTAAATCCCTCGAAATATAGAGATATTACCATACCAGATTTAAATGGTTTAACAAAAAGACAAGCTTCTTCTCAGTTAAGAGCGATGGGTTTAAAGGTTGGTGAAGAATTTACTTTTGTAAATGATATTGGTAAAGATGTAGTGAGAGGCTTGCGTTTTAAGGGAAATATTTTAAAAGAAGGGGATAAGCTGCCATTAAATTCTATTGTGGATTTAGTTTTAGGCAACGGTAAAGGGTAAAAATTCAATTATCAGCGATTGATTGTTAGTTATCAATTAATCTATTAATAGTAGTAAAATAAAAGCGTCATTTTGCAGGAAAATCAGAATCAAGATTTAGAGAACGAAGAATTATACGAACACCATAAGTTTGTAGCAAGTGTAGGACAAGAGCCATTAAGAGTAGATAAATTTTTAATGAATTTTATTGAAAACGCTACAAGAAGTAAATTACAGCAAGCTGCCAAGGCAGGTAATGTTTTGGTGAATGAACTTCCTGTAAAATCGAATCATAAAGTAAAACCAAATGATATTGTTCGAATTGTTTTAGCATATCCGCCAGCAGAAAATTTATTAGTTGCAGAAGATATTCCTCTAGATATTATTTATGAGGATGATGCAGTAATGGTTGTAAATAAACCTGCTGGTATGGTAGTGCATCCGGGTCACGGAAATTATTCAGGAACTTTAGTAAATGGTTTAATTCATCACATAGAAAATTTACCTACTAATTCTAACGAAAGACCAGGTTTGGTCCATAGAATTGACAAAGATACAAGTGGTCTACTAGTAGTTGCAAAAACAGAAGCTGCAATGGCTAATTTATCGCGTCAGTTTTTTGACAGAACAACAGAACGTTTATATTATGCCTTGGTTTGGGGCAATGTCGCAGAAGATGAAGGTCGTATAGAAGGAAATATAGGACGTAGTTTAAAAAATCGTTTGCAGATGGCTGTTTTTCCTGATGGAGATTTTGGTAAACACGCAGTAACACATTATAAGGTCTTAGAACGTTTAACTTATGTTACTTTGGTGCAATGTAAGTTAGAAACGGGCAGAACGCATCAAATTAGAGTACATCTAAAAGATATTGGACACACACTTTTTAATGATGAACGGTATGGAGGAAATGATATTTTAAAAGGAACAACTTTTACAAAGTATAAGCAGTTTGTACATAACTGTTTTAAGGTGCTTCCAAGACAAGCTTTACATGCCAAAACATTAGGTTTTACGCATCCTACAACAGGCGAGTTTATGCGTTTTAATTCTGAAGTACCGGAAGATATTACGGCATGTTTAGAAAAGTGGAGAACGTATTCTGAAAACTCTAAGGCTATAGAAGAAGAGTAAAATATTTGCTAACTTTTGAAATTATGTTGTTTTATATTTTCAGAAGTTAGCAATATTTATTTTTTTAACAACAACCAGAACCCGGTGCACAAGAATTTGCTTTATTTACCTCAGAAATAGCAACTTTAGGTTTTTCTGGCGAAATTCCGCAAGCATCTTCGGCCAAACAAGCTGTTAATTTAGATGTTAATAAAAAGTAGGTGCCATCAAAATCTAAGTCATATTTTCCAATAGTTTCTTTTCCTTGATATTCTACTTCAATTTCTAAATCTTCAAATTTGAACATTTTTTCAGACAACTCAATAATAGATAATAACTTCTCTGGATGCAATCTGTGATCATAATCCTTTTCTTCCCAAAGTTGAAAATTAACAACTCTCTCACTTCTCCGCTTGCCTCCACAATCAATAAAGTCTTTAGTTATTCTACCTACTTCTGTTACATGAAAATGCGGCTGCACTAAAGCTCCATTTGGTAATTTAAAGGCAATATTTTTTAAAGTAGAAAGGTGATTTTTTATCTCTGATAATTTCATAATGGTTTTTTTTTACTATTTTTTACGCTAATTAAAACTTTAAATATAAAATATAATTTGGATTGCTTTTAGTTGGCGACAGAACAAAATCGCCAATACCTGCTTCTTTAAAACCCATTTTTTTATAAAAATTAATTGCTTTTGAGTTCTCAATCCAAACAAATAGCCAAATTCCGGCTTGTTTATTCTCTTTTGCTAAAGTAATATTAAAGTTTAGTAATTCTTTGCCCAACCCTAAATTATAGAATTCTTGCAATAAGTATAAACGTTCCATTTTAGTAGTATTTTTATCTACTACATGTTCGTTTTTTTGATTAAAAATTACTTTAGAAAAACCAGCAATCTCCTCTTTATAATACAATATATGGTATTGAAATTTTGGATTTGAAAGTTCTTTTCTAAAATTTTCTTCACTAAAATTGGCTGCAATATATACGTCCACAACTTCTTTAGGTGCAGAGTGGCCATGTGCTGGTATAAAAGCGGCAATACTAAGTTTAGATAGCAAACTTGCGTTTTTTAGGGTTGCTTTTTTAATGGCTAACATCTCTTATAAAATTATTCCTTAAAATTAATTGTCTCTTGCTCTAATATACAGAAAAACCTCTCTGTTTTCACAAAGAGGTTTATATATTTAAAGCTACTTTGTTCTTATTTAATCAACTCGTAAGAACGTTTGATAAAGTTTGTTAACTCTTCACCATGTAAAAGGTTTTGAGATAATTTAGCCAAATCAAAAGCTTGCGAGATTAAATGTTTCTGTGCCGCTTCATCTTTATTATTTAAGATGTCAGATACTAACGGACTATTTGTGTTTACCACTAAATTGTACATGTCAGGGAAATTACCCATTCCCATCATTCCACCACCACCAGATGCCTGCATTTCTTTCATTCTGCGCATAAATTCTGGAACCGTAATTATAAATGGAGAAGAAGCAGAATCCATTGCTTCTAATTGAACTGTATATGTTTTAGAATTAACTGCACCTTCAATAATTGGTTTTAAAGTAGCTACCTCGTCCTCAGATAATTTAGAAATTACATTGTCGTCTTTCTTAATTAAATTATCAACATGGTCAGAATCTACTCTTGTAAACTTCACTTTTTCTGCTGAACCCTCTAGTTTTTGCATTAAATGCGAAATAATTGGAGAATCTAAAACCAATACTTCATATCCTTTTGCAGTTACATCTTGGATGTAGCTGTGTTGAGCATCTTTATTTGAAGTATATAAAACAACATGGTTTCCATCTTTATCAGTCTGAGAATCTTTTGTTTTTTCAATTAATTCATCAAAAGTAAAATAGGTATCTGCTACGGTTGGGTATAATGCAAATTTCTTCGCCTTGTCAAAGAACTTATCTTCAGACAACATTCCGTATTCAATAATTACTTTAATGTCATTCCATTTTGTTTCAAAATCGGCTCTGTCTTTTTTGAATAGAGAAGCTAATTTATCACCTACTTTTTTAGTAATGTAGCCAGATATTTTCTTTACTGCGCCATCTGCTTGCAAACCAGAACGAGAAACATTTAATGGAATGTCTGGAGAATCAATCACACCTTTTAACATCTGTAAAAAGTCCGGTACAATTCCTTCAACGTTATCAGTTACAAAAACTTGATTTTGGTACAATTGAATCTTGTCTTTTTGCATGTCCATAGAAGGACTTAACTTAGGGAAGAATAAAATTCCTGTTAAGTTAAAAGGATAATCTACATTTAAGTGAATATGAAATAAAGACTCTTCAAATTGGGTTGGATATAATTCTCTATAGAAATTATCGTAATCTTCTTTTTCTAAATCTGCAGGCATTTTTGTCCAAGCAGGATCTGTGTTATTGATAATGTTATCAACCGTTATTTGTTTGTGTGCTTCTGTAGTTTCTTTACCTTCTGCATCTTTAGTAGTTGCCGGTGTAAACTCAGGATCGTTAATTTCTTTTGTTCCAAATTTAATTGGTACTTGATTAAAACGATTGTATTTGTTTAATAAACCTTCAATTTTACCATCTTCTAAGAAGTCTAAAGAATCTTCTGCAATGTGTAAAATAATCTCTGTTCCTCTATCAGCTTTATCACTTTCTACTAGAGTAAATTCAGGAGAACCGTCACAAGTCCAATGAGCAGCAGGTGCATCTTTAAAAGACTTTGTAATTAATTCTACTTTTGCTGCTACCATAAATGCAGAGTAAAAACCTAAACCAAAATGACCAATAATCCCTGCTTCGTTGTCTTTATATTTGTCTAAAAACTCTTCTGCTCCAGAAAATGCAATTTGATTTATGTATTTCTCAACTTCATCAGCAGTCATTCCTAAACCTTGGTCTTTAATGCTAATTGTTTTTGCATCTTTATCAATACTTACTTCAATTTTAGCATCACCTAATACAGTTTCAGCCTCACCAATAGCAATTAGGTGTTTTAATTTAGAAGTTGCGTCTGTCCCATTAGAAATTAATTCACGTAAAAATATTTCGTGATCTGAATACAAAAACTTTTTTATCAGTGGAAAAATATTTTCTACGGATACATTAATATTTCCTTTTGCCATTTATCTTTATTTTGTTTAATTTATTATTTATTTTAAAATACTAGTCAAAAAAAATACCAAAGACACTATTGTGACAAGATGACAGAATTTTCACCTTTTAGACAGTATAACAATGTAAATAAATTTAACTATTTTTACTAATATCACTAATTAGTAAAAAAAGTATATCGAATGTATAATTCAAAAATAATTGGCTTAGGGCATTATGTTCCAGAAAACGTTGTTACAAACAACGATTTAAAGGAGTTTATGGAAACTTCAGACGAATGGATTGAAGAAAGAACAGGGATAAAGGAGAGGCGTTGGATAGACCCTAAATCTGGAGATACTACTGCAGTTATGGGTGCAAAAGCAGCTAGAATTGCAATAGAAAGGGCAGGGTTAACAAAAGATGATATTGATTTTATTGTATTTGCAACCTTAAGTCCAGATATGTATTTCCCAGGAGGTGGTGTGCAAGTGCAAGAAATGCTAGACATGCCAACAATTGGTGCGTTAGATGTACGTAACCAATGTTCTGGTTTTATTTATGCAATGTCTGTTGCAGATCAATTTATAAAAACAGGTATGTACAAAAATATATTGGTAATAGGTGCAGAGAACCACTCTGGTGGGTTAGAAAAATCTACAAGAGGTAGAAATGTGACTGTAATTTTTGGAGATGGAGCAGGAGCAGCTGTGCTTTCTAGAAGTGAAGAGGCAGGAAAAGGAATTTTATCTTCTCATTTACATTCGGAAGGAAAACACGCAAAAGAGTTGGTTTTAGAGAGTCCTTCTACACAACGTTGGGTTCCAGAAATTTTAGAAGCTAACAATCCTGATGACATTTCATATTATCCGTATATGAATGGTCAGTTTGTATTTAAACATGCAATTACACGTTTTTCTGAAGCAATTGTAGAAGGTTTACAGGCTAACAATTTAGAAAAAGAAGATATTGATATGTTAATTCCGCATCAAGCGAATTTACGTATTGCACAGTTTATACAGAAGAAGTTTCAGTTGTCTAATGATCAAGTATTTAATAATATAATGAAGTATGGAAACACCACAGCTGCTTCTGTAATTATTGCTTTAACAGAGGCTTGGGAACAAGGTAAAATAAAAGACAATGATTTAGTAGTTTTAGCGGCTTTTGGTAGCGGATTTACATGGGGTTCTGTAATTATACGTTGGTAATAAATTATCTGCTTTTAGATATTTTTTAATTTACACATAAAACAGAAATTATTAGTATTTAGGCAAGAGTAAAACTTGGTTAATTTGCTGAAAGTAAAAATGGTTGTCTATTATTTCGTTACTTTTACTTAACAATATTTAAAATACCTAAAAGAATTATGAAAGCAAATCTTATTAAATTCATTTTTATTATTGCCATCACATTATTTACAATAAACACAAGTGCGCAAAAGTTTAGCGGAAAAATAACTTATATTTCTAAAGCAAAAATGGATCTTGGTTCTTGGGGTGCAAGGTTAAGCGAAGCTAGAAAAAAAGAGGTTGCAGCGCGTCTTAAAAACCGGTTAGAAAAAACATATATTTTAAGTTTTAATAGCAATGCAGCTACATTCTTAGAAGAAGAAAAGATAGATGCAATTGCTGGCGCAACAGATTCTTGGGGTGGTTATTTTTCAAGAGGAGATCAATATAAAAATGTAAAAGAGGGTACCTTGGTGCAGGCTCAAGAATTTTATGGCAAGCGTTTTTTAGTGAAAGACACTTTGTATCGCATAGATTGGACATTGGGAACAGAAACTAAAAAAATTGGAATGTATACCTGTTATAAGGCAAAAGCTTTTGTGCCAACTACAGAATTAAATTGGTATAATTTTTCTTGGAATGATTTAAATAATGATAATGATAAAGAAGAGGCCGTAAAAGAACCAGAAGAAAAAATGATTATAGTAGAGGCTTGGTATACGCCACAAATACCAATTGCTCAAGGCCCAGCAGAATTTTGGGGTTTGCCAGGTTTAATCTTGGAGGTAAGTGCAGCAAACACTACACTTTTGTGTACTGAAATTGTACTTAATAAAGAAAAAACAATTGCTATAGACGCACCAGACAAAGGAACGGAAATTACAAAAAAAGACTACACTACAACGGTTCGTAATAAAATGGTAGAAATGAGAAACAACAGAATGGGTAGAAGAGGTTAGATTATTGTTTTAATTTGAAATTAGAAAATGAAGAAAAAATATAAACTCATCTTACTACTATCAAATATTGCATTGTTCTTTTTTGTGTTGAATAAATTATCTGGTATTATTTCATTTGAAAATGAAAACTTAAATTTAGTTTTTATCGGTTTACTCTGTTTATTAAATATAGTAATTGCTATTTTAGCTTCAATTGATGTTGTATCAAATAAGTAGAAAATTAAATAGAATGCAGAAAAAGACTTTAGTTTTAGGTGCCTCTTTAAAAGAGGATAGATATTCTTTTAAAGCAATTAATAAGTTAAAAGAAAATAGTATACCCGTGGTTGCTTTTGGTTTAAGAAAAGGTAAAGTTGCAGCTATTACTGTTGATACTGAAATGATTCCATATAAAAATATAGATACTGTTACTTTATATTTAAATCCGAAAAGGCAAGAAGAGTATTATAATTATATCATTAGTTTACAACCCAAAAGAGTTATTTTTAATCCGGGTACAGAGAATACAGACTTTGTAAAGTTATTGCAAAAAAATAATATAGAGAGTGAGGTTGCGTGTACTTTAGTTTTGTTAGCAATCAATCAATATTAAGGTTAGTTTATCTTAAATATAGCTCCTGGTTTTGCTAAAGAAACATTTTTAAAAACTGTTTCTGCTTCTTTCTTAAATAAAGAAGTATCTAGGTACCTTCCTGAATAATGTCCAACGATTAATTGCCCAACATTTGCATCTTTGGCAATTTGAGCAGCTTCAATAGAAGTTGAATGTTTCGTTTTTCTAGCTAAATCTTGTCTGTCATTTAAAAAAGTAGCTTCATGATATAATAAATCTACATTTTTTATAATCGGAACTATGTTTGGTTTGTAGCTTGTGTCACTGCAAAATGCATAGCTCAACGGTTTTGTTGGATCTATGGTTAGTAAAGTATTTGGTATCACTTCTCCAGACGATAATGTTACATCTCTACCCGCTTTGATGTTTAAATAATCAGCCCTATCTATTTCTGCATATCCACTAATATTCAGCATGTTTAGTTTTCTAGGTTTTGGCTTTTCTGTGAACAAATAACCATTTGTATACACTCTATGTGTTAGTGGAATGGTATGAATAGTAACCTTATCATCTTCATAAATAAGTTCACTTTCTTTAGAAGATAGCTCATGAAAAACCATATTAAATTTTGCATGAGATTCAGAGATTTTAAGCATTTGTAAAGTCGCTTTTTTAATTCCTTTTGGACCAAAAATATGCATTTCTTTTTCTCTGCTTAAAATACCATAAGTAGAAATTAAGCCAACTAAACCGTAAAAATGATCACCATGCAAGTGAGAAATAAAAATATGATTTATTTTAGAAAATCCTACTTTATATTTTCGCATTTGACGCTGTGTACCCTCACCGCAGTCTACTAAAAAATGATTATTATTTATCTCTAAATATTGTGAAGTTGGATACGCATTTACGCGCGGTGTTGCAGAATGACAACCTAGTATTGTAAGTTGTATCATTTGATAACAAAACGTTTAGAAATTATTTGATTACTGCGCTGTATGCTATAGATATATATTCCAGGAGCTAAATTGTTTTTATAAAAAGGTATGCTGTTCTTACCTACTTTAGTTTTGTAGGTCTTTTTAAATACTGTGGTTCCAAGAATATTTATAACTGTTAATTGAATAGAAGAATCGAAGGAGGAGGAAAATACAATTTTAGTAGTATTTGTAAATGGATTGGGCGCAGTAGATAAGCTCTTTAGTGTTTTTTCTTGCGAAAATCCAATAAAAAAAATTAATAAAAGTAAAATAAAAAGTAACTTTTTAATCATCTATTGTTTTTTAAAATCCTAATTCTCTTTCTATATTTTCCATTTCTAAGATGTCTTGTGCTTCTTGTAAAGTAGGAACGATGTTTAGGTTTTCATCGAAATCATCTGCGTTAACCGACGAATTAAGAACTACAAAAGAGGTGCCATTTTCTTTTTTTTGTTCTGCTATCTTCAAAAATAATAAAAAATCTTTCCTATCTATATTCAGTTTTTCAGAAATTTGAAGTATTAGGTGTTTTTTATCAAAATCATTTATTTTTTTAAATACTGATTTTTGAAATTCTTTAAATGAATCTTCATCAGAAGATATGAGCGTGTAATTGTTTGCTTCTTTTATTTGCATTTTATCTTTTTATCTGCTGTGCTAGTAAATAGATAACTGCCATTCTAACTGCAACACCATTTTCTACTTGGTTTAGTATAATAGAATCATTAGAGTCTGCAACATCACTAGTAATTTCCACACCTCTATTTATAGGACCGGGGTGCATGATTATAATTTTCTTTCCAAGGTTGTCTAAAATTTCTTGATTTATTCCATAAAGTTGCGTGTATTCTCTAGTAGAAGGAAAATATTTAATATCCATTCTTTCATGTTGTACACGCAATACATTTGCGACATCACACCATTCTAAGGCTTTTTTTAAGTTGGTTTCAACCGTTACACCTAAACTGGCAATATGTTTTGGTATTAAGGTCGTTGGACCACAAACTTTAACTTGTGCGCCTTGCAACTGTAGTGCGAAAATATTAGATAAAGCAACTCTAGAGTGTAAAATATCTCCAATAATCACTATTTTTTTACCTCTAACTGTGCCTAATTTCTCTCTAATAGAATAAGAGTCTAGTAGGGCTTGCGTTGGGTGTTCATGGGTTCCGTCGCCAGCATTTATAATTTTTGCATCTACATGTTTAGATAAGAAAACGCCAGCACCAACATTTCCATGTCGCATTACAACAATATCTACTTTCATAGCTAAAATATTGTTTACGGTGTCTATTAAAGTTTCTCCTTTTTTTACTGAAGACTGTCCAGCAGAAAAATTAATAACGTCTGCTGATAGTCTTTTTTCTGCTAGTTCGAAACTTAGTTTAGTTCTTGTGCTATTTTCAAAAAATAAATTTGCAATAGTGATATCTCTTAAAGAAGGTACCTTTTTGATGGGTCTGTTGATTACTTCTTTAAAATGATCTGCAGTTTTAAAAATAACATCAATATCATTAGGTTTTAAGTACTTAATACCCAATAAATGTTCTACGCTTAATTCTGACACATCAAAGGTTTTAAGTTAGATATTTGTTTATTTTTCTTCATTTTTACATTTAAAATCTTCTATAATAGAATTATGTAGGTTCTATAAAAACAGCATCTTTTTTATGAGATTCTGTCCAAGTTACAAGCACCTTTTCTTCATTAATAGCATCTACTTGTCTGCCTCTATAATCTGGCTGAATTGGCAGGTGTCTGCTAAAGCGTCTATCTATTAAAACTAATAATTCTATATTTTCTGGTCTTCCGTATGATTGTATTGCTGTTAATGCCGCTCTAATACTTCGTCCTGAGAATAAAACATCATCAATTATAACCACTTTTTTGTCTTCAATAAGGAAGTTCATTTCGGTAGTTTCTGCTGCTAAAGGGGTTTCTTTTCTTCTAAAATCATCTCTGTAGAAAGTGATATCTAAAAGACCTAACTCTAAATTTTTAATATTGTATTCTGTTTTTAATAGTTTGGCTAATCTATTTGCTAGATAAGAACCTCTAGGTTGCAGGCCAATTAAGACTGTATTAGAAAAATCATTATGGTTTTCGATAAGCTCGCAAGCTAGTCTATGGAGTATAATTTCAATATCTTTAGAGTTCAATAAGATTTTTTTGCTCATAAGAATGCTACCAATTTAAGATGATAGTTAATGAAAATCAAAATTAACTTAAATTTATGTATACGCAAAATTATTAAGGACTAAATACGTGCCGCTGTTTTGTTAATTAAATTGTTGAAAACAAAAAGAGCAATTCTTACTGTTAAGCAAGAGTTAGAGTACCTTTAAAGTACTAATTCAAATATCATAGTTATGTCTCTATTAAAATTTGAATCCATGCTTAAAACCAATAATGTCTATTTTTTTGATTTGGTTGAGTTTGAAGAAATCATTGTACATTATTTAGATACTGGTAAAATAGCACTAGCAAAAAAAGCAATTAAGCTGGGTTTAGAACAACATCCAGAATCTATTGACTTAAAACTTTTGATGGTGGAAGCTTACCTTACTGAAAATGAAATTGATAAAGCTTCTAAGCTATTAAAAAGAATCGAGGTTTTAGCACCAAGAAATGAAGAGGTTTTTATTCAAAAAGCCACCATAAATTCAAAAAAAGGTTTTCATAAAGAAGCAATTATAGATCTAGAAAAAGCACTGTCTTTAACAGGTGATAAGATAGATGTTTGGTCATTGATGGGTATGGAGTTTTTATATTTAGAAGATTTTAAAAATGCACGTATAAACTTTGCGTATTGCATTGAAGCAGATTTTGAAGACTATTCTGCGCTTTACAATATTGTTTATTGTTTCGATATGCAGAAACAACACGTGGAAGCTGTAAAGTATTTAATTTCATATATAGATATTAATCCTTATTGTGAGGTTGCTTGGCACCAACTAGGAAGACAGCATTTTGTTTTAGAAAGTTATAAAGAGGCTTTAATTGCATTTGATTATGCCGTTTTAATTGATGAATCTTTTGTGGGTGGTTATTTGGAGAAAGCAAAGACCTTAGAACAACTAGGCAATTATCAAGATGCAATAAATAACTATTTAATTACAATAGAATTAGATGATCCAACTGCGTATGTTAATATTAGAGTTGGAGAATGTTACGAAAAACTTAATAAATTAGACGCGGCTGTGTCTTATTATAAAAAAGCAGTTCATGAAGATCCATTTTTAGATAAGGGTTGGATTTTGTTAACTAACTTGTATTTTGAGCAAGAAAACTACCAAAAAGCTGCACACTATATTGCAAAAGCTTTAAAAATTGATGAAGAGAATACGTTGTATTGGAGGCGCTATTCTGAAATAAACTTAAAACTAAGCTTTTTCGAAGAGGCAGTTGTTGGTTTTAAGAGTTGTTTAAGACTGGGAGATACTTCTATAGAGATTTACATGGGTTTAACGGATGTTTTATCTTTCTTGGGAGAATTTAATGATGCTATGAAAGTATTGTTATCAGCGCAAAAGACACATAAGAATTTCTCAGAGGTAGAGTACAGACTTGTGGGCTTGTTCTTCATTTTAAATAAAGAAAAATATGCATTTACACACTTAATAAGTGCAATGAAAATAGATTATGATTATCATATTATTTTAAATGAATTATACCCTATTGTTTTTGAGAATATAGAAGTACAAAAACTTTTAAAAAATTACAAGAAAGCCACAGAATAAATACCATATACTTTACATACAAAAAAAAGTAAGCGCTGTTTATTATAAAACAGCGCCATACTAAGTATACCAATAAAACCAAGTATTAGTAACCATATTAGAAGTTAGCTTTCTAATATTTTTTAAATAAGTTGTAATTGTTTTAATTTATAGAAATACTTCCGCCAGAAGAAGCTTCTTTACTTATTTTTGTAGGATTTCCTGTATAATCTATAACGCCACCACTGCTTGCTTTTGCATCCATATTTTTAGATGCATAAATATTTATAGAGGCACCGCTAGAAGCGCTTGCGTTGGCATTAGTACTCTTTAGTTTATAAGCATTGATACTACTTCCACTAGATGCTCTAGCTTTATGGTTTATAGTAGTTCCCTTAATTTTAACATCAGATCCACTAGATGCTTCAGTTACTGCACTTTTTGCAACTACTTCAATATCTATACTTGCACCACTGCTTGCATCTATATAAATTTCATTGGTGTTTATTACAGATTCACTTTTCACATTACTTCCGCTTGATGCTTTTAGAAGTGTTAGGTTTTCTATGGTAACATATACTTTTCTTGCTTTTGATTTCCAAATATTTTTATCTGTATATATTTTCAATATTCCTTCTTTTACTTCTGTAATAATAAGGTCATGTAAATTTTCATCTGCTTCAACTGTAATTGCATTCGTGCTTCCTTGTCTGATGAAAAGGTCGATACCTGTACTTACTTTTATACCAGAAAAATCAGCTTTTATTGTGCGTTCTGTTATTACAACATTGCTATTTCCAACAACACCATTAAATATGTCCAATCCGCAAGAAGTAAAAATTGTTGCTATAAAAAGAATCCCTATAAATCTGTAACTTGTATTTTTCATGATTTTAGTTTTTAATTAGATGGCAAATATCTTCGAATAGCTGCTCGTCATCTAACTTTAGTTGCTCAGTTGTTATTTTTTTGAGATGAGTTGTATTAAAAAGTGTCATTTTTTTGAGATTCAGCAATACAATCTGTACATTTCAAAACCGTATTTGTCATTTTAAAATGATGGTCTACCATTTCTTTATCATAAATATTTCCTCTGTTTTTGACATTACTTAGAAAGTTTTTTACAGAACTGTCAAAGTAAATAGTTGAAGTTGCTGGTATAAAAACTGTAATATCTATTTCTTCATCTTTAAAAATATTCTTTAAATCAGATAGGAAGAAAGCATCAAAAACTATTTCATTGCCTCTTATCGTATATTCATATTTAATTTTTTCAGCATTTTTACTTGCTTTTATGCGACTTCGTCCGTATGATTCTTTTTGAATAATAAAATAAGCATATCCTGTATTGCTCTTTTTTACATCTAAACGAATATCATTGCTGTATACCATAAGTTTACCATCTATTGCTACTTCATGCTTTCTAGAACTTCTTTTTAAATTATCTTGATAATAGAGCATATCATTATTTATCATTTTTAAAACAAGTGTATCTTTTTTAGGGATATCTAATTGGTTATTGCTAATAGATTTGCCATAATTAGCATGTGATGCTCCGAATTCTGCACCCGTAAATATGAGTGTTAAAAGTGCCATAAACCAAATTACTAAAAGTGTGATAGATGTTATCTTACTAAATTGTTTTATGTTACTAGATAACATTCTAAGACCTAAAACTAACAATACTAAAAATGGAACTCCTATCAAGGTAAATAGAGAAAGCGATAACAACCATTTAGGCAACGTAGCTTCATAGAAAAAATCTGGGTAATTAATAAACCCCCCATCAATATTTAAAAACTCTAAACTTCCTAAAGAAAACCCTCCAATAATTAGAGATAAAATAGCAACTGCTCCTAAAATCACAAAAAGTACTCCTATAAATTTCCCTAGAATTTTAAAGAAGACTAATGCAATTTTACCTATTGCATTTAAAAAATCTTGTAAACCGTTATTTTTGTTTGTCTTTGCTGAAAATGTTTGCCCCATTTTTTCTGAAAACTCACTAGCACCATCTTTAATTTTTTCTGATGCTTCATTGGCAGCATTTCTAACACTTTCTGAAACGTTTGTAAATTCTTCACGTATCTTTTTCTCAATATTATCAATATTTACAGGTTCGCCTTCCATTTGTAATTTCTCTGCAGTGGTCTTTGCTTCCGGTAACAAAATCCAAAGTGCAATGTACACTAGAAATCCTGCTCCTACACCTGCTATGGTTATTACTAAGAAGAGTAAACGAACCCAAATGGTATCAATATTAAAATAATGTGCAACACCAGAGGCAACACCTCCTAAAAATTTATCATCTCCGTCTCTAAATAGTTTCTTTCCTGAAGAACTATTTCTGTTATAAGAGTAACTTGCATCTGAATATGCTTCTTCAGCCTCTGTATAATCTTCTGGTTGTCCCATGATTACAATAATGTCTTCGATATCGCTTTCACTTACAACTTGTCTAGCATCTGTAATTTTTTCTGATAGAAGTTCGCTTATACGCGCTTCTATATCTGCAATAATTTCGTTTTTCCCGTGTGCATCGTCACTTAAAGACTTAGAGATAGACGCTAAGTATGTTCTTAGTTTTTGGTAGGCTATTTCATCAATATGGAAGAAAAATCCACCTAAATTAATATTTATTGTTTTATTCATTTGAAGTTGGTTTTGTGCTAATTACTTGGTTTACTGCGCTTACTAAATTACTCCATGTTTTGTCTAGTTCTTTGATAAACATGCTTCCTGTTTCTGTTAAAACGTAGTATTTTCTTGGGGGACCTGAGGTTGATTCTTCCCAACGATAGGTTAATAATCCAGTATTTTTTAAGCGCGTTAATAAGGGATAAATAGTTCCTTCAACCACAATCATTTCTGCACTTTTTAGTGTGGAAAGAATTTCAGAAGTATAAGCATCACCATTTTTTAAGATGGATAATATGCAATACTCTAAAACACCTTTTCTCATTTGTGCTTTTGTGTTTTCGATCTTCATATTTTGTGAATTATTTTATGAATTTTATAGTAAAAGGGTACTTGTAACTTTCACCTTCTTTTGCTTTTAGTGCAGCTATAATTATCAATGAAATTCCTACTAAGTAAAGTATTACTGAAATAGAGCCAAGGCCCATTATACTAAATAAATTATTTGTGCTTAAATCTAAATTCAATTGAAAGTTATTAAAACTATTAAAATTGGTAAAAAATGATCTAAAGAATAATGGAATTAAAGCAATAGATAAAATGAAAGCATATAAAGTGTAGCTTAAATTAAAATTTATAGCTTCTTTGCCTTGTTCATCTAAAAACGGACTTCTGTCCTTTAAGGTTTGCCATGCAATCAATGGAGTAATAATTTGGCCAAAAGGAAATACAAATCCTGCAAAGGCAGAAATATGTATTAAAAAAGCATTGGTGTTTTGGTTGTTCTTTTTCATAAATTTTAAAAATCTAGTACTTTCTTATGCAAATATATGTCTTTAAAAAGGTATTATGTATTGCATAGTACTGTAATTAACATTTTTTTAACATTTTTAAATAACATAATTATTGAATAAAAAAGTATTAAATTGCCATTAAATCCAGCCTTATGAAGATTACACCAAAGAGAGTAAACCTATTTATGTTGTTAAAATTACCTTTAGCATATATAGGAGGTGTGCGAGTAAAAACACTTTCAGAGGAACAGGCAACTGTTAAAATTACACATAAGTGGATGAATCAAAATCCGTTTAAAAGTATGTTTTGGGCGGCCCAAGGTATGGCGGCAGAAATGAGTACGGGTATTTTGGTCATGAAAGCGATAGAGGATTTAAAGGAAAACACTTCTATGCTAGTAACGCACCAAGAAGCAAATTTTTATAAAAAGGCAACTGGTAAAATCTTGTTTACGTGTAAAGGAGGAGACGAAATTCGTAAAGCTATAAAGATGTCTAAACAGAGCAAAGAAGGGCAAGTGGTGCAATTAATTGCTGAAGGGAAAAATGAAGATGGGGTAGTTGTTTCTAAATTTAACTTTGAGTGGAGCTTAAAAGTGAAACTTTAAATTAGACTTAATCTTGTAATTTCTCTTTTTGATATATTTTAAGGGATTTTTTAGTATTGTCGCAATCTTGAAAAATACCGCAAGACACATTTCTTTTGGCAAGCGATTTTGAAACATCAAACTTTTTAGATAAAGCCGCTATTTCAGGAGATAAATATTTCATATTCTATTTTTTTAAAATCAAAAATAAAAAAAAATCTAGTTCTAATTCGGTCTTATAATACTTATTTATTTTCTTCAGATTTAATCTTACTAATATATTTATCTAAACGTTTGCCATAAGTAGAGTTTTTTACTACCATAGATAATTTTTTATTTATAGTGTCAAGTAATTTAATATTTGCATCATACAATTCAGTTAAAGCAATATATGCTGCTGCTTCAGAATTTGAGTTAGATAAAGCAAAATTAGTAGTATATAGATATTTTCTTCTAATCATTCTATTATAATCTTCCTCTAGATTTTCAATTAAATCTGTGTTTTTAGACTGCCTTGCATCAAATTCTTTTTTAATGAACTCTAAACGTTGATTTTTAAATTGGTTGTTAATTTTCAAGAATTTATCAAGTACTAATTGGTTTGGAGAACCTGTTATTTCAGGACTAAATCCAAAAGTGCTCATATTATCATTAATCGTGATGGTACCTTTACCTCCGAAGAATAAAATTCTTTTGTCATTTGCATTGCCATCATAAGTTAAGTAATACATTATAGGAGATTCAATATTGTCTGTCAATCTAAAGTTACCATCACCAAGAACATTAACAGAGTCCATAGAAATGATTGCTGTATCATTCATTTTCTGAAGGTATAAAGTTCCCTTTTTTAATCCTTTAATGGTTCCTTCAACGATCATATTCCCATCTTTTTTAGAGGAACATGCAATCATTAAAATTGATACTACTAAAACTACTATTATTTTCTTCATTAGTTCTTTACTTTAGGTTGCAAATATGCTTTATTTTTTTAAATGGTTGAAGCTAATTCCATTAAAATTGTACACAAAATTGCACCAACAGTTCCAATTGCATAGCCAAAAACAGCTAATAAAACACCCACAGTGGCTAAAGAAGGGTGAAAGGCTTGCGCAACAATAGGCGCAGATGCTGCACCACCTACGTTTGCTTGACTACCAACTGCTAAAAAGAAGTAAGGTGCTCTAATAATTTTTGCAACAATAATTAATAAAATAGCGTGTATGGTCATCCAAACAATACCAATTGCTATTAAACCCGGGTTTTCAAAAGCCTGGTTTAGATCCATTTTCATGCCAATAGTTGCTACTAAAATATATATAAAAATACTACCTAATTTACTTGCACCTGCGCCTTCATAGTTTTTTGCTTTGGTATAAGATAAAAGTATCGCTATAATTGTAGAAATACTTATGAGCCAAAAGAAACTAGAACCTAAAAATGAAAATACATTACGCCAAGTCTGTGAGTCTATCGAGGCTACAAAATCAGAGAAAAATGTACTTAAATACTTTGCTGAAAAATGCCCAAAACCAACCGTTCCAAAACCAATTGCAAGCATAATCATAAAATCTGTAAGCGTTGGACTTTTCTTTACTTTCTGTGCAAAGTCAATCACTTTTTCTTTTAACTCTTCAATAGCCGTTGTGTCTGCTTTTAACCACTTATTTATTTTATCCTTTTTACCAATGCCTATTAGTAAAATAGCCATCCAAACGTTCGCAATAACAATATCTACAATTACCATTCCGCCATATTTTGCAGGGTTGTATTTATAGATCTCTAGCATGGCAGTTTGGTTTGCACCGCCACCAATCCAACTTCCAGCTAAGGTAGAGAGCCCTCTCCAAACAGCATCAAAATCAGCACCTCCAACAGTTTCTGGAGAAAAAATAGATATTAATAAGATAGCCAAAGGTCCGCCAATAATAACACCTACTGTTCCTGTGAAAAACATAATTAGTGCTTTAGAACCTAAGTTAAATATCGCTTTTAAATCGATGCTTAGTGTCATTAAAACCAAGGCAGCAGGTAATAAAAAACGACTGGCAACGTAATACAATTGTGAGGAATTCGATATGATTTCTCCCGCAGCGTTTGTTGTTTTCCATTCAGGGGAAATAACACCGAACGTAGTGAAAATTGCAGGAATAAAATAGGCCATAAATAGACCTGGAACTATTTTATAAAATTTTGGCCAAAAACCATTTTTCAAGCTTTCTGTATAAAAAACAAATCCTAAAGACAGCATTAAAATGCCAAAAACAATAGTATCATTTGGAAATATTGGTTTCATAATTAAATAGCTTGTTTAGAAAAATCAGTGTTTATAAGTATGCCTAATTGCGCTCTTTTTAAAACGGTATTAGGTGTTTTAATTTGAAAATACCCTATTTTTAGTTTTATATTTTGATTCCATTTGTATAAGAGTCCGGTGCCAGTCCAGTTTTGATTAAACCTTTTGCTGCTATTTAAATTTAGAAATAGTTCATTAAAAACAAAAACACTCCAAGTTTTAGAAAGTGGGTAGCTTATATTTAAATCATAACGCAACCAATGTTGAAATTGATCTGTGTTTAAATTTTTATGAATAAAACGTTGCTCTAATCGAAAGCGATGTTTTGTTGTAAATTTGTTCCAGTTCCATTTTAAATTTAAGTCTTCATAAAAACGAGATTCATATAGATTTATGGAAGATGTATCATATACAACATCTGCTGTAGCATAACTTACGCCTGCTGTTATGTTAGTTTTTGGGCTTAAAGTATAGTTAATACCCAATCGATATATTTCTTGTTGAAATGCACTAGCCATTTCATAATATCGAAAATGTGCCATTGTTTTTAAGGAATAATTTTCTGATAGTTTATGAGAACCGTTATACATATACCAGGTTCCTAATTGGTTTTCAGGAGATTTTTGCCCTTGAGCTTTCATATATATAAAACTCAAGAACAAAATGAATAGGATATTTTTCATATTTAATATTAGTCTATAGTGTAGATAGTAGTTTCTTTAAAAGAAGAAATTTTAATGTTCTCTGTTTTTGCTTTGTAGGCAACCCAATCTTTATTAAAGAATGCGTTCGTCTCGCTGACCACTCTTTTGAATTCAGTTATAAATTGATTCATTAAAACAGTTTCTGTTGTTGTTTGTTCACCAAAACGAGAACGAATATACCTGCTTGCTTGACCAAAACGTTGATTTACGGTAATTTCAGGATTTCTAGTAATTCCTTGTCTTTTGTCTACAGTTCCCAAATACCTCGAAATTAAAGTGTCAATTTTTTTAATAATTGCTTTTGATGCTTTAATTTCTGCTTTGTATATTTTATTGTCTGAAGTTCTAAAAGCATCTGCTTTAGACAATTTAACTTTCATAGCGGTGGCGCCGTTTTTACTCTCCACCAATTGCTTTACAATATTCGTAATTTTTTCTTGATAGTTTTCTAATGTTTTACTGGCATCATATTTTTGATTGATAGCTTTTTTAGAAAGTTCTAATCTAGGATCATATTCAACGGTTATTTTTTGTGTAGAAATTGTTTCACCAAATGTCATTTTTAGTTGATATATTCCTGGTTTTACGGAAACACCTCCAGGTTCTCTTTTAGATATTTTAATTTTTCTAGAAGCTCTTGCAACTCCTTTTTCCCGCAAGTACCAATTAGTTTTGTGAACTCCACTTTCTTTAGGAGTTTTAAATTTTAAGGTTCTAATTTGCCTATTGCCATCAAAAATTTCTAAAGTAATAGAATCATGTTTTATTTTATTTTCACTTTCTTTTTCATCTTGCTTCTTGTCTTCTGATTTTTTTTCCTTTGCAGGAAGATCAATATAATAAGAAATAATGGCACCTCTTTTTCTGTTTTCTCCTTGGTATAGAGCATCTGCACCAAATCTACTTCCTGTGGGTTGTTGATATGCAGATTGATACGCTGTTGGCGGGGTGAATAATGCTAGTTTTTGAGAAGTTACATTTTCGTTAGCCATTGCTCTTAAAGGTCTAATATCATCTAAAACCCAAGCTGCACGTCCAAAAGTTCCAATAACTAAATCATGTTCTCTTGGGTGAATCACCAAATCTTTCACTGGAACCGTAGGAAAGCCTTCCGTCCATTTTGTCCATTTATCTCCTGCGTTTATCGATATATACAATCCATCATCCGTTCCTAAGAATAGTAAATTTTTATTTTCAGGATCTTCTGCAATACACAACGCATAACTTTGTACATCATTTCCATCTACAATGCGTTCCCACGATTTACCATAGTTTTTAGTTCTATATGCGAACGGAGTATAATTAAAACGACGGTAATCATTCGCAATTAAAAGCGCTTCTCCTTTATTTTTATTAGATGCTTTAATTTGGGTAATCCAGCTATTTTCTGGCAAACCTTTTAAATTTTTAGCAATATTTGTCCAAGTTGCGCCACCGTTTTTAGTGATGTGCACTTGTCCGTCATCCGTTGCTGCCCACAAAACATCTTTTTCCAGTAGAGAAGGTTCTATGACCAATATTGTACAGTGATTTTCAGCTCCAGTGGCATCCATTGTTAAACCACCACTTTCTGCTTGTTTTAGTTTTTCTGGATTATTAGTGGATAAATCGGGAGAAATAACACTCCAAGTCAATCCTTTATCAGTTGATTTGTGCACAAACTGACTACCAAAATATAATGTAGAACTATTAAAAGGGTCTATGTTAATGGCAGCATTCCAATTGAAGCGCAGTTTTATATTTGCATCTTTATGTGTTGGTTTTATACCGTAGTTATTTCCAGTTTTCCAATCATACCTGCTTACAGATCCTTGCTGACTCATGGTCCATCCATAACGAGAATCTTCTTTATCTGGCACTACATCAAAACCATCACCAAAACTAATTTCTTGCCAATAAGAATTTCTAATTCCTTGTGCTTTCCAAACATATGCAGGACCTCTCCAAGAACCATTGTCTTGCATTCCACCATATACGTTATAAGGATATTCATTATCTACATTAATATGATAAAATTGTGCAACAGGAATATTTCCTATAAATCGCCAAGATTTACCACCATCTTTTGTAATATTTAAACCACCATCGTTCCCATCAATCATGAATTTACCATTGGTTGGATGAATCCACCAAGCATGATGATCTGGGTGTACTCCGTTATCTACGCCATAAGCAGGCATTAACTCTTTGAAGTTTTTACCACCATCTTGAGAAACGTTGATATACGTAGAAACGGTATACAGTCTGTTTTCATTCTGTGGATCTACATATATCTCTGAATAGTAAAAAGGGCGATTTCCAATTCCTGGTTTGTCATTTATTTTTTTCCATTTAAATCCACCATCTTCACTTTTGTACAGCGCATTTTTCTTCGCTTCTACCAAAGCATAAATTATATCGGGATTGCTTGGTGCAATTGCAATACCAATTCTTCCTAATTCTCCTTTAGGAAACCCTTCTTTTTCTGTAATTTGTTTCCAGCTTTCTCCACCATCATAAGTAATAAAAACACCACTTCCAGCACCACCAGATTTAAAAAACCAAGGATCACGTTTGTGTTCCCACATAGAAGCAATTATTTTATTCGGGTTTTTTGGATCCATAATTAAATCGGCTGCTCCAGATTTTATATTTGTAAATAAAATTTGTTTCCAGCTTTTACCTCCATCTATTGTTTTATAAACACCGCGCTCTTTGTGTTCTCCCCAAGGCGAACCAATTGCACCTACATATACAATATCAGGATTTGCTGGATGAATGATAACTCTATGAATATGACGAGTTTTTTCTAAACCCATAGATTTCCATGTTTTACCAGCATCTAAAGATTTGTAAATGCCAAAACCACCATTTAAACTATTTCTAGGATTTCCTTCTCCAGTTCCTGCCCATATTACACTTGGGTTCGATTGCTGAATTGCAACAGCACCAATAGAAGCGGTTAATTCTTTTTCGAATATTGGTTCCCATTTAATTCCACCAGAATTAGATTTCCAAATACCACCAGAAGCAGTACCAACATAAATTATTTCTGGGTTAGATTCTACAACAGCAATTGAAGTTACACGTCCAGACATTCCTCCAGGACCAATATTTCTTGGTTTCATGTTTTTTACAAGATCCATTGAGAAATCTTGAGAAAATAACAGCGTTGCAGTGCATAAAAAAAGAAGTGTGAATAGTTTTTTCATTAGACTAATTTTTGTTGATTTATGAGAAATTAAGTCCAAGATACAAAATAGAAGACATTCAGGAAAAAATGAACCATTTTTAACAGTTTTCGAAATAGTTGTTTTGATGTATGAAATTACTCAGTTGGTTTTTTAGGAGATCTTTTTGCGTCTTTTAAGGCTTGCGTTAGCATCCATTCTATTTGTCCGTTGGTAGAGCGAAACTCGTCTGCAGCCCATTTTTCAATAGCCTTTAGCAGATCTTCATTAACTCTTAAGGCGAATGCTTTTTTCTTTGCCATTTTTACTTTTTTACAAATGAAACGATGGTTTCAATTAGTTTTTCTGAGATTGGAAACGAACTAGAATAATTAGAGAAAATATTGTCTTTCTCTAATTGAATGTCTTTTAAAACGTGGTTCATGTTTTTTATAATTACCATTTTAGGATTTTAAGTTTATAATAAAAAACAACCCTATATATATTGCTACAATTCCTATGATGATTGGCATTAACCATGGCATTTCAAAGTTTTTTGTAATTGAGGCTTCAATGATTGTATATACAATTAACGGACAAATTATAGCTAATAAAAGAGCTGTATACAGCATCATCTTTAAATTAGAACTTTTTTCTGTGCTGCCTATTTTCCGTTTCGGAAAAGTAATAGCTTCTTGGTGTTTGGCGCCAAATATAAAAGCAATAGAAAGTATTGAAAATATGGCAGGAGCAAACCAAATATTTTCTTTGGAACTATAGCCATTTGGTTTTCCTAATGCATCAAAATGAACAGTAATTATATCTGGTAATGAGCTATATTCTATAATTAGATATCCCCAAGAAATTACTAATAAAGATATGGTTATGGCTATTAAAACCAAGTCTAAATTTGAAAAGGAGATGTCTTTAGAGTTCGTCATTTATTTTGTTTTGATACGTCTTTAATGCGCTAGTTGTATCTTCTTTTTTTTGTGTACCAATTAATAATTTTTTTCCATTTTTAAATTTAATTTGGATGCCAATATCACCAGAAATATTTACACATTTCCCTTTTTCTTTATTCCAAAAAGAGCCTCCTTTTAGACCCCATCCTCCGTATTCTGCAATAGGATCATAGGTTCTAACATGTACTTTTTTAATTTCTTCCCATTTAATAATTTTCATCTTTAAATGAAAAGGAGAAAACTGATAGTGAATTCCTATCTCATCAATTCTTGTTTTTAGTTTAAAGAAGAAAATAAAGGCAACAGAAATAGATATCCCTAATAAGGTTAGCACAAATTGATTGGTTGTTATTTTAGAGTCTATTGCTAAATACTCTTTTGTTGTGATTGCTATTGGCACAATAATGCTAAATGCCAAAAGTACAATTAACCAAGTTTGTGTAAAGCGCTGTTCTTCTTTGAAAATTTTCATTGTTATCTATTTTTATCTCTTTCTAAAACTACAGAATTCCAGCCTGGAGGCATCTCTTTATAAACCCAACCTTCTCTGGCATATTGATTTAATAAATCTTCAAAATTTTGAATTCGATTTCTGAAACCTAACTTTAGTTGAACAATCTTATATTCTTTCATTTATTTTAAATTTAAACAAACTATTAGTGTGATTAATGACTCAACGTTCCCGTGTTTACAACGGGAGATGCTTCCTTGTCACCGCACAAAATAACGAGTAGGTTACTAACCATTGCAGCTTTTCGTTCATCATCTAATTCAACAATTTGTCTTTTATTTAATTCTGACAACGCCATTTCTACCATCTCTACAGCACCTTGTACGATTTTATGTCTTGCAGCAACAATTGCAGTTGCTTGCTGTCTTTTTAACATGGCCGAAGCAATTTCTTGTGCATAGGCTAAATATCCTATTCTTGCCTCTAAAACTTCAATTCCTGCAATTGATAAACGTTCGTCAATCTCTTTTTCTAAAGCTTCAGAAACTTCATTTACACTTGAACGCAAGGTAATATCTTCATCATGCCCTTCATCTGCAAAATTATCATAAGGATACATACTTGCAAGTTTTCTAACCGCTGCATCTGTTTGCACACTTACAAAATTTTCATAATTATCTACATCAAAAGCAGCTTTGTAGGTATCGGTAACGCGCCAAACTAAAATGGTAGAAATCATTATTGGGTTTCCCAATTTGTCATTTACCTTTAAGCGCTCACTATCAAAATTGCTTGCCCTTAAAGAAATTGTTTTCTTTCTAAAAAAGGGATTTGCCCAATACAAACCATTGTCTTTAATAGTTCCTACATATTTTCCAAATAATAAAACAACTTTAGAGGTGTTTGGGTTCACTAAAATAAATCCAAAAAACCCAATAAAACTTAAAATAGTTACCAAAATATAAACGGCATTTTCTTGTTGAATTGAAAATGCAATGCTTAAAAAGAATAATAGTAACATTATTACTAACATTAAATAACCGTTAGCGGGCTTGATAATTTTTTCTGTTTTCATAAAAATTATTTATAATGATATTAAATTGATATCACAAATATAGCCAATTATTTTATTGGTTTGCAAATAATTTTGACATATTTTTTTTATAACTTCGCAAACACATATATAAAATTTTTAAAATGAAATTTAAACTATTTTTATTAATTACTACTTTTTTCTTTGTAAAACCAGCAGCAGAGGAAGCAGTTTTTTGGGGACAAAATGGACATAGAGTAACTGGGGAAATTGCTGAAAATCATTTAAAGAAAAGAGCTAAAAAGAAAATAGATAAATTATTAAAAGGGCAAAGCTTAGCATTTGTATCTACCTATGCAGATGAAATAAAATCAGACAGAGCATTTAGTAAATATTATCCTTGGCATTATATAAATATGGATTTAAATCAGTCTTATGCAGAGGCATCGAAAAATCCTAAAGGAGATTTAGTTACAGGTATTAATAAATGTATCGAAGTTTTAAAGGATGGTGAAAGTTCTTTTGAAGACAAGTCTTTTCATTTAAAAATGTTGGTTCATTTTGTAGGAGATTTACACCAACCAATGCATATTGGACAGAAAGAGGATAAAGGAGGAAATTCAGTAAAAGTACAATGGTTTGGAAAAGGAACCAATTTACATGCTGTTTGGGATACGAAAATGATTGAATATTGGAACATGAGTTATTTAGAATTGGCAGAAAGTGCTCAAGACTTATCTAAAAAGCAAATTAAAGCAATTGAATTAGGAACTTTAGCTGATTGGGTAGATGAAATTCATGAAGTAACAAGAAAGGTTTATAAATCTGCTGAAGTAGGTGAAAATTTACGTTACAGATATTCTTATGAGCATTTTGACACCGTTAGAGAACAATTGCAAAGGGGAGGAATTCGTTTGGCAAAAATATTGAATGATATTTTCGCATAAAAACTAAAAGTTAAAAAAGTTTTAAAAATGGCGTTAATGTCTATTAATGCCATTTTTCTAGCTAATTAATGTGTAATTTTATAAAATGAAATTAAAGTCAATTGTTATCTGCTTTATTTTTTTAGGTTTTATTTCCTGTAAAAAAGAAGTTTTAGCTAAAGAAAAACAAGAGATAGACACTTCTAGAGTACCTGTAAAAGTATACAACTATAAAGAGTTAAAACCACTTTTAGAGCAAAAAGGAGATAAAATATATGTTGTTAATTTTTGGGCAACCTGGTGTGCCCCCTGTGTAAAAGAGTTACCAGCTTTCGAAAAACTGAATAGCGTATATGCTGCCAAAGGGGTAGAAGTTTTATTGGTGAGTTTAGATTTTCCGAAGCAAATTAATAAAAGAGTAATCCCTTTTATTGCAAAGAAAAAATTGCAATCTAAGGTTGTTTTATTAGATAATGGTAAAGATGATAGTTGGTTTAAATCTATAGATTCTAGCTGGTCTGGTGCAATCCCAGCAACTTTAATTTATAATAAAAATAAACGAAACTTTTATGAACAGTCTTTTGACTTTGAATCTTTAGAAGCGGAATTACAGATCTTTTTAAGAGACTAAATAAGCCTCTTTAAAGCATTGTAGGCTCTCATTTAATTTTGATAATAATATATTTATAAAGTTTTTAAAAACACAAATAATTAAAGCGAGCTTCTTGATTTTGCTTGAATAACAAAATAAAAAAATGAACTTAAATTTAATAAAACCAATTGTATTTTTTGATTTAGAAACTACAGGCGTAAATATTGCAACAGACAGGATTGTAGAAATTGCTGTTTTAAAAGTGTTTCCTAATGGGAACAAAGAAAGTAAAACGTGGCTGGTAAATCCGGAAATGGAAATTCCACAAGGTTCTATAGATGTACATGGAATTACAAATGAAAAAGTAGTTACAGAACCAACTTTTAAAGAATTAGCGAGTACGGTAAGCGAAATGATTGCGGGGTGCGATTTGGCTGGTTTTAATTCGAATCGTTTTGATATTCCTTTGCTGGCAGAAGAGTTAATGCGCGCAGGAATTGATTTTGATATGAAAGATAGAAAGGCGATTGATGTACAGGTTATTTTTCACAAAAAAGAACAAAGAACTTTAGGTGCTGGATATCAATTCTATTGTGGGAAGGAGTTAGAAGGTGCACATGGTGCTGCAGCAGACACCAATGCAACGTATGAAATATTGCTAGCACAGTTAGATAAATACGATGATATAGAGAATTCAGTAGCGGCTTTAAGCGAGTTTTCTACACATGGTATAAGAGCAGATTTTGCAGGCTTTATTTTGATGAATGATGAAAATCAAGAAATTTTCTCTTTTGGTAAACACAAAGGAAGAACAGTTGAAGAAGTATTTACAGAAAATCCTGGTTATAACAATTGGATGCAGAATGCAGATTTTCCGCTGTACACAAAAAAGGTATTGAAAGAGATAAAAGAAAGAATGTCTGCGCCAAAAGAAAAGATGTCAGACGAAGATAAGTTGCAAGCATTGCAGCAAAAGTTTAACTTAAGATAGGTTCTGAGATTTTTAGATATAGTATGATCTTATTATAAAAGTCTCTTATAAACGAATAATCTAGAAAAAAAGATGTTTACACAATATAAGAATTTACCTCAGAATTCGCGCGTTTGGATTTATCAATCTGATAGAGAATTCACAGCTAAAGAAATCGAATTTATTTCGGTAAGAGCAGAAGATTTTATCAATCAATGGACACGCCATGGAGATGATTTAAAGGGCTCTTTTACGTTTAAGTATAATCAGTTTTTAGTATTGGCTGTGGATGAGAGTTTTAATACTGTTTCTGGTTGCTCTATAGACAGTTCTGTTCGTTTTATACAAACTTTAGAAAAGGAATGGCAATTAGAACTAATGAATAAGATGAATGTTACCTTTAAAGATAATGAGCATATTAATTTGGTAACACTAGCTGATTTTCAGAGGTATGCCAAAGAACAGAAAGTAACTTTAGAAACTATTGTATTTAATAACATGGTAGCTACTAAAGAAGATTTTGAAAATAAATGGGAGGTTCCGGCTAGAGAAAGCTGGCACAAGCGATTTTTGGTATAAAACTTAATTTTATCTTATACAAGTAAGATAAGTTATTAGATACGCTGGTAGAGATTACTGAAAAAGAAAAGTACCTTAAAAACTAAAAAAAAATATTGAACAATTAGAATGAAGAAAATTATACTATTGTTACTATTAACTCTTATTAGTTCTAATATAGTTGCGCAAAGATTAGATCCTTTAAGAACCATAGATTTTGAAGCTCAAAATGTTTGGGTAGATAGTATTATGAATACAATGTCTATTGATGAGAAAATAGGCCAACTTTATATGGTGCAAGCCTATTCTAATTTAGATCAAAAACACGAAGATTTTATTACTGAAATGATTTCAAAATATCATGTAGGTAATTTAGTTTTTATGCAAGGAACTCCCAAAAAGCAAGCGGAATTAACAAACAGGTATCAAGATACTGCAAAAGTGCCCTTATTAATTGGTTTTGATGGTGAATGGGGTTTAGATATGCGCTTAAAGAATACGTATCGTTTTCCTTGGAATATGACGCTAGGTGCCATTAAAAATGATGCGTTAATAAAACAATTTGGAAAACATCTTGGGCAACATGCAAAAAGAATTGGAATTCATATAAATTTTGCACCCGTAATAGACATTAATACAAACCCAGCAAACCCGATTATTGGAAATCGTTCTTTTGGCGAAAGTAAAGAGAATGTTACACAAAAAGCAATTGCTTTTATTAAAGGAATACAAGGGGAAGGTGTTTTAGCAAATGGTAAACATTTTCCTGGTCATGGAGATACAGCAACAGATTCTCACCATACCTTGCCACTTTTAAATTTTGATGAAGCACGTTTAGATTCCATAGAATTATATCCATATAAAAAAACCTTTGATGTTGGTTTAGCCAGTGTTATGACTGCTCACTTAAACATCCCTAGTTTAGAAGCTAATATAAATGTACCCACATCACTTTCTAAAAATGTTGTAACACATTTGCTGCAAGAAAAATTAGGCTTTCAGGGGTTAATTATTACGGATGGTTTAAACATGAAAGGTGCTGCGAACTATGCAACTCCTGCTCAAGTAGACTTGGCAGCATTGCAAGCAGGTAATGACTTATTATTAATTCCTCAAGATGTGCCAGCATCAATAGCAATTATAAAAAAAGCATTAGAGACAAGAACATTAACAAAAGAACGATTAGATTTTTCTGTTAGAAAAATATTAAAAGCTAAATATTGGGCAGGTTTACAAAATTATAAGCCCATAGAATTAGAAAACATTGTAGAAGATTTGAATCGCATAGAAGACGAGCTTCTGCATAGAGAACTCGTTAAAAATTCATTGACACTTTTAAAAAATGAAAATAATAACGTACCAATTATAAACATAGAAAAACAAAAGATTGCGTATGTTAAATTAGGTGCTGCAGAAAATAATTCTTTTGTAGATATGTTAAAAAAATATGCAAAAGTAACGGTTGTGTCAGACACCAATTTAGATGGACTCATTAGAAAACTAAAACCATATAACTATGTAATTATTGGTTTCCATAAATCTAATTTACACCCATGGAAAAGCTATAAAATATCTAATAAAGAATTGGTTTGGTTGCAGGAAATTGCAAAAGAAAAAACGGTTGTTTTAGATGTTTTTACAAGTCCTTATAGTTTATTAAAAATAAAAAGTTTCACAAATATAGAAAGTGTGATTGTTTCTTATCAGAATAGTAAATTATCACAAGAAATCTCTGCTCAACTATTGTTTGGTGCCATAGCTGCAAAAGGAAAATTACCCGTTTCTATTGGTACAGAATTTAAAGAAGGCTCCGGAATTACGAGTACTAATTTAAGTAGATTTCAATATACATTACCAGAAGCTGCAGGACTGTCCTCTAAGAAATTAGCGCTATTAGATAAAATAGCAGATACGATAATACAAGAAAAAATGGCACCAGGTTTTCAGGTATTTGTAGCAAGAAATGGTAAAGTAGTGTTAGAAAAAAGTTTTGGACACCATACATATGACAAAAAAATAAAAGTTAAAAATTCTGACATTTATGATTTAGCATCGCTTACAAAAATTCTAGCTTCCTTGCCTTTAATAATGAAGGCTGAAGAAGAAGGTAAAATTCGTCTTACAGCAAATTTAAGAGATGTTTTACCAAGCTTTTCTAACTCAAATAAAGATACAGTAACCGTAAAAGAAATCCTTTCTCATTTTGGTAGATTAAAATCTTGGATTCCTTTTTATAAAGACACCCAAGATAGTATTACCGGCAAAAATTTAGGGCAGTTTTATAGTAAGCAAGAGTCAAATGATTTTAAGACGAAGGTTGCTGAAAACCTTTTTATAAATGAGAGTTATAAAGACAGTATTTTAAAGTATATAAGAGATGCAAACCAGAATGAAACTAGTGGCTATGGTTATAGTGATTTAGGGTATTATATTTTTAAAGAAGTACTAGAAAAGAAGTATAATAAGCCGCTAGACAAATTGGTCGATGATACGTTTTATAAATCTTTAGGTGCAAATAGAACTTCCTATCTGCCACTTCATAAGTTTAATAAAAGCGAAATTGTACCTACAGAAAAAGACGATTATTTTAGAGACCAATTGTTACATGGCAATGTGCACGATATGGGTGCCGCAATGATAGGTGGTATTGGTGGTCATGCAGGTTTATTTGCCAACGCTAATGATGTAGGTAAAATTATGCAAATGTACTTGCAGAAGGGATTTTATGGTGGCAAAAGATATTTAAAGTCAGAAACTATCGGCAAATTCAATCAGAGATATTTTTCCGATGAAAAGGTTAGAAGAGGTTTAGGTTTTGATAAGCCACAATTAGATCCAGAAGTAAAAGCAACCTGTGGTTGTGTTTCTGATGAAAGTTTTGGGCATTCTGGTTTTACAGGTACTTATACTTGGGCAGACCCTAAAAGCGGATTGGTGTATGTCTTTTTATCAAACAGGGTATATCCTAAAATGGCCAATAGAGGTTTAATTGATACGAATATGCGCACAAGAATTCAGCAGATAATTCAAGATGCTATTATAGATTAGATGCTATTCTCAGTTTTTTACACTTACTTTTTATAGCTCTCATAAAGAGTTTAAATGATTGTATTTCCTCTGTTTCATGGGGTGCTGCTTCTTAACTAGCTTCATCGAGTATTGTGTGTTTTTTTGCATTTGCAGGAGCAAAACTGCTATAAATTAAAACCATAAAAGCAGAGATGGATAGATATAAGAATCCAATAATATTTCCAAAATAAATACTCAATATAATCGCTTTTACCAAATAGAGGAGGCTAAATAAAAGTAGATTTAAGGCAAATCTAAACGTATCTATAAATTCAATTTCATCTATTTTTTTTGAAATTTTTCTCCAAAGTAAATATGGAATAATACTATTCAAAATTATTAAAAAGTAAAGCGGTTTTAAATAGTTCTTTTTAGGTTGTTTTTTATCAGGAAAACTATTACGTGCTATCATATCATTTACTTCAGCTACTGCTGTAAAATCTACTTGCGCATCCGTTAATTTTTGTAAAATTGTTTCATAATTCTGGTCATCCGGTATGTGAACACTTAATTTTTCTAATTGGCTACTAACTTCAGCTTTTACGATATTAATAGACTTAGCTAAAGGGTTTGTTTCGAAAATATTTCTAGTAGTAATTGGTTGTCCGTAATTTACAACAACTTTTGCAGGGAAGTGAGAAGGATGCTGATAGGTAATTCCTACAGGGATTATCGTAATTTCTAGATTTTTATTTTTTTCTAATGCACCAAAAACAATTCTAGTAAAACCTTTACTTAAAGGTCTAATAGATCTTTTTTTGTTATGACTTCCTTCAGGAAAAATCATTAAAGTTTCTCCACTATTTAGAATTTTATGGCATCTCTCAAAAATTTCTTTATTGTTGGCTAATTGTTGAATACCATCTCTAATTCTATAAATAGGTAGTAAATATAAAGACTCTAAAATCTTTTTTATAAAAGGTTTTTTAAAAGAGGCTGCTCTTACTAAAAAGTGATTGTGTCTTTTGTTAGTTGTGGTAACATACAAAGGGTCTACTAAACCATTTGGGTGGTTTACGGCAAATAAAATCGCTCCTTTTTTAGGAATATTTTGTTTACCTAAAACAGTTATCTTTTTGCTATAAAAAAATAATCCTAATTTTATAGTACCCCAAACAAATGCAAACCAAACTCTTTGAATCATAATTTTATTTTATTGAAGTGTTTTTTTCTGCCCCAATAGGTGGCTAAAAGAATTCCAGAAAAGACATCCCAAATACCCCAAAAAGCAGCTAGTAAGGCCATTCCGCCTAAGCCATCAAAAAAACCAAATATTAGTAATAAACCCAAGCCACCATTTTGTATACCAGTTTCCATGGCAATAGTTTTTGTGTCTTGGATATTTAAGCCAAAGGTTTTAGCAGTATAAAAGCCAAGAATATAAGCAAAAATATTATGTAAAACCACTAAGAATATCACGTGGTGAATATGATTCGTAAACACCTCTAAATTTTGAGAGAGGGCGATAAAAATAAGTAGAATAAAAACCAACATAGAAACTGGTTTTAGTACTTTTTCTATATTGTCTGCCATTTCAGGATAGTAGTGTTTTATAAGCATTCCAAAAAACAATGGAATTCCTAAAATTAAAGAAACTAACTTTAATAAGTCTACCCAATTTAATGCTACCGTTTCTAAAATTGCATTTGTAGGTTCATATAAGCTTCCCCAAAACTGTAAATTAAAAGGAGTCATAATAATGCAGATAAGTGTTGCAAATGCAGTTAAACTAACCGATAATGCTGCGTTTCCTCCAGCCATTTTACTAAAAAAGTTAGAAACATTTCCACCAGGACAAGCAGCAATCATCATCATTCCTAAAGCAAAACTAGGATGGGGTTCTATGATAATTATAGCTAAAAAAGTAAATGCTGGTAATAAGATAAACTGAGATAGAACCCCAACAAAAAGAATTTTAGGTTTTTTTAAAAGTCTTTTAAAATCGTCTATAGAAATACCTAAAGCAACGCCAAACATAATAATTGCTATTGCAATATTTAAAAGCCATAATTCACTAGAATCGAAGTTTATTTTAATGGCATCTATGTCTATTTCTTTGCTAATTTTTAAAAGCATATTCTATAATATTTGAGCCCATCTTTAAGGCCTTTTCTCTGACACTTTTAGGATTGTTATGAATTAGTTCGTCTTCCCAACCATCACTTAAGTCGGTTTCATAATCATATAAAATCACCAATCTAGCTTCATAGAAAATGCCAAATCCTTGTGCTGGTTTTTTATCATGTTCGTGAATTTTTGGCATGCCATTTGGAAATTTAAATGTCTGATTGAAAATAGCATGGCTACTAGGTATTTCTTTAAATTCTAATTTTGGAAATACCTTTTTAATTTCTTCTCTTATAAATTTATCTAATCCGTAATTGTCTGAAATATGTAAAAATCCTCCAGAAATTAAATAATTTCTTAGGTTTTCTGCTTCGTTATCGGAGAAAAAGATATTTCCATGCCCCGTCATAAATAACATCGGATAATTAAATAGATCTTCACTACCAACCGCTACAGCTTGTGGATTCTTGGAAATAGTAGTTTTAATATTTGTATTTGCAAATGTTACTAAATTAGTAACTGCTGTAGGATTTGCGTACCAATCTCCACCACCATTGTATTTTAAAATAGCAACATCTTGCGCATATCCTATGCTAGAAAAGCAAACTATAATTAGGAGTAGTATCTGTTTCATGAATTTTAAAAAGTAATTATTTTCAAGCAATATACTAAATTACTCGTTTATAAATGAAACAATATTAACAACTACTAAAGCTGCGGTTTCTGTACGTAATCTGCTTTCTCCTAAAGAAATAGGAATAAATTTATTTACCAATGCTTTTTGTATTTCTTCTGTAGAAAAATCTCCTTCGGGTCCAATAAGAATGGTTATTCTTTCAGCTGGATTTATAATTGACTTTAAATTAGTTTTATTTTGTTCTTCGCAATGTGCAATACATACTTTACCATCAAAATTTTGTTGGATAAACTCATTAAATTTAATAGGAGCATTTAGTTTTGGGAGTGTAAACTTTAAAGACTGTTTCATGGCAGACTGAATAATTTTTTCAAAACGTTCTAGTTTGACTATTCTGCGTTCAGAATTAGAACAAATAATAGGTGTAATTTCATCGATACCAATTTCTGTTGCTTTTTCTAAAAACCATTCTATTCTGTCATTATTCTTTGTTGGTGCAATTGCAATATGTAAATAATAGTGCCAAGGTTTTATTTTTTCCTCAGCATTTATAATGGTTGCAGAACATCTTTTGTCATTTGCAAAATTAATTTCAACATCAAATAAGAATCCTTTTCCATTCGTTATTTTAAGAATATCACCTTCGGTTTTTCTTAAAACACGCACAATGTGTTTACTCTCAATTTTATCAAAAGTAATTTGTTTGGTTTCTAAAGAAATTTCTGAATTATAAAATAATTGCATTGTTAGATGAGTTTCAAAATTTTAAAGATACAACGTTTTAATGTTGTTGTTTTTATAACTAAAAGACAATAGTTATAGGTTTAAGCGATATGTTCTGCGCCTTTTGTGCGTTTCTGGACTAAAGTTCTCCCATAATTTCTGAATGGCTTCATTGTCTTCAAGCTCTGGTGTTCTTATACAATTCTCGATTCCTAAAGGTGTAAAAGTTTTTGTGTATTGATCAAAAATAATAGCATGCACACCTTTATTTTGATATTTTGGATGCACACCAATTAAGTAAAAAGTAACATCTTTAGAATGCTTTCTAGCTTTTAGTAAATGAAATAAACCTAGCGGAAATAATTTCCCTTTAGATTTCTGTAAAGCCTCAGAAAAAGAAGGCATAACAATGGCAAAGGCAACTACTTTATGATGCTCATCTACCACAAATTTTATATATTCTGGGTTAATAAATGAAATATACTTTTTCTTAAAAAAAGCAATTTGAGTTTCAGAAATAGGAACAAAAGTGGATAATTTAGCATATGATTTGTCAAAGACTTCAAACATTTCATCTACATAAGGCAGAATGTCTTTTGTTTTTGTAAAATCTAGCGCTTTTAGGTTGAATCGTTTTTTTATTACACGACTAACACGATCAAAATAAACAGCATCTACATTCTTAAATTTGAATTTATTTTCTAAATATTCTTTTTCTTTTATAAAACCTAATGCTTCTAAATGTTCTTTGTAATACGGATGATTGTACCAGGTAATCATAGTACCTATATGATCAAAACCGTCAACCAAAACACCTGTTTTGTCTAAATTATTAAAACCAACAGGACCTTCTATATATTCTAGCTTGTTTTTTAAACCTATTTCTTTTACTTTTTCTAAAAGAACCTTAGAAACTTCAATGTCATTAATTACATCAAACCATCCAAAACGCATTTTTTTAATTTGCTGTTTTTCAACTTCAAACCAATTGACAATAGCCGCAACTCTTCCTAAAATTTCACCATTTCTAATAGCTACAAAAAATTGTGCATCGGCATTCTCAAAAACTGGATTTTTCTCAGGGTCAAAATTATCAACTTCGTCTTTAATAATAGGAGGTACCCAATATTTATTATTTTTATACAATGAAAAAGGAAAGGTAACAAATTGCTTCATTTCCTTTTTGTTTATTATTTTTTTTAATGTGATCATTTTTAAAAATCGATGCTAATTTTTACTTTTTTTTCTCTTCCTTCTTTATTTTCTTCTCCTTTTAATTTTTCAATATCTGTCTAATCCTTTTTAACTTCCTTTTTTTTCTTTCCAAATAAGCCTAAAATTCCACTTCTTTTCTTTTTAGACTTAGTTTTTCTGCTTTTTTTAGATCTTGTTCTGCCACCTTTCGCTTTCTTTTTGAAAATATTTAAAAATCGATTAAAGAAATTACTTTGTTTTTTATTATTTTTTGAAATTGGTGTTTCTTTTAAAGCTTTGCCGTTATTATCAAGTTCTGTAAAAGGATCTTGGTGTTTGTCAATTCTGTATGAAACACCCAAGCCGGCATAATATCCTTGTGTTTCTCCTTCAAAAAGAAATCTTACAGATGTGTTAAATTGCAAATTAGGACTATATAAATATGCCAATCCTGCACCTAAATTTATGTTATTTTGATATTTTTGAAAGACCATTTGATTTTCAAAAAAAGCAGACCATCGGTTACTAAAACTTTGTGTTAAAGTAATAATATAGGAGTATTGAGCGAAATCTGTACCAATATTATCATAGTAAATATTTGTAATGACATTAAAATTTCTACTGAGGTTATTTTGTAGTAAAATTCCAACTTTTGGCGTAATACTTCCTGTTTTGTGTATGTCATTTACAAAATCTGTATTCATTCCTAAATACACAGCAACAGAAGGAATTAAACGTGTTATATCAAAGGCGTTTTTTCTTTTCCAACTTCTTATTTCTTTAGACTTATCTTTATATGTTTGCTGATAAACGAGGTATTTAGCACCAATAGTCATTCTACTTAGGCCAGAGGTGAAATAATGAGATGTAAAAATATTTTTAAAAGCTATTTTATCTTTTTGATATGTTAATTGTGCGTTTAATTCTAATTTATCTAAAAAAAAACTAGTTCTAAATAGTATATCTACGCCTAATGATTGGTGCTTTGAGAATGTATTAGTTATGGAGGTATTTCTAAGAAATATATTACTTTCAAATTGATAAACACCCCTACCAACACTATACGGACTCTCAGAAAAACCAGGTTTGTTAGAGTTGATTATGTCTGTATATTGGGCAAAAACCACTACAGAACCAATAAAAAATAACATTATAAAAAGGTGTAATCTATTCATAGTCTTAGATACAGTATAGGATTTCCAATTTAAGTCTTAACATGCTATACAAACATAGGATAAAAAACCTACTTTATAAAGATGAACCTTACTTTTTTAGCTTTAAGAAAGTTTTATAGATTCATAGCGCTTCAATTGTACTCAAATTGTTATTTTTGAATTATTATTTAACTAATATTATAAATGGGCTTATTAAAAACTATCTTTTTTATTATTTTCTTTGGTTACGCTTTTAAATTTTTAGCTAGACTGTTTGCACCTTTTTTAATAAAAAAGGCTACAGAAACTATTAAGAAAAAAGCAGAACAACAGTTTAGAGGACAACAAGGACATCAACAGGGCTCTTCTGTAAAGGAGGGTGAAACAATTATTGATAAAAAACCAGCAGGCGAGCAAGAAAGTAAAAAATCTGTTGGCGACTATGTAGATTTTGAAGAAATAGATTAATTTTTTATTGTAGAGAATTATCAATTAATAAATAATATATCAAAGTGAAACGTATTAAAATATTTCCTTCTATAATTGCTATTCTTATATTTTCGTTGGCTTCCATCATTTATTTTCATCCTATCTTAAAAGGATATAAATTAAATCAATCAGACATTACTCAGTTTAGAGGAATGGTTAAAGATATTAATGATTTTAGATCAGAAGAAAATAGAGAACCTTATTGGACAGGGGCTTCTTTTAGTGGAATGCCAGCATATCAAGTAAGTGCATATTATCCGAATGATTTTGTTAGAAGTTTAGATAGGTTATTACGTTTTTTACCAAGGCCTGCAGATTACACTTTTTTATATTTTTTAAGCTTCTTTGTTCTAATGATGGCTTTAAAAGTAAACTGGAGATTGGCTATTTTAGGCTCTTTAGCCTTTGGGTTTTCTACGTATTTAATTATTATTTTTGGTGCAGGACATAATGCAAAAGCGCATGCAATTGCTTATATGCCTTTGGTATTAGCTGGTTTTTTATGGGTTTTTCAACGTAAGTTTATCCTTGGCTTTATCGTTACAGGTTTGGCAATTGCCTTAGAAATTTATACAAATCACATTCAAATGACCTATTATCTTGGTTTTTGTTTATTGATTTTAGGAATTGTGGAATTTGTGAATGCTATAAGAGAGAAAGTTGTACCTCTTTTTATAAAACAGGTGGCAATAATTATTGCAGCAGTTGCCTTAGGAGTAGGTGCAAATGCTCCACGTTTAATGGCTTTGAAAGAATATGCAGATCATAGCACAAGAGGGAGATCTGAATTAACCATAAATTTAGATGGTTCTAATAAAGAGATTACAAAGGGCTTAGATAAAACATATATTACGCAATATAGTTATGCAAAATTAGAAACATTTAACTTGTTTATCCCACGTTTTATGGGTGGAGGAACTATTGAGAAATTAGGCGAAGATTCTAATTTTTATCAGTTTATAGAAGAAAAAGCTGGAAAAAAAGTTGCAACGGATTATTCTGAACAGGTTTTAACTTATTGGGGAGATCAACCAATTGTAGAGGCACCAGCCTATATTGGTGCAGTAATTTTCTTATTGTTTTTCTTGGGAATATTCTTAGTGAAAGGAAGGTTAAAACAATGGTTAGTAGTAGCAACTGTTTTTTCTATAATTTTAAGTTGGGGAAGAAATTTTGAAGTGATTACCAACTTTTTTATTGATTATGTACCGCTGTACAATAAGTTTAGAGCGGTCTCTTCTATCCAAGTTATTGCCGAGTTGTGTGTTCCAATTTTAGGTGTTTTAGGTTTGAAGGCTTTTTTCTCTTCAGAAATTAGTAAAGAAGAGAAATACCAAGGATTAAAGAAAGCAGTGCTTGCATTCGGAGCCTTAATTATTGCAGGCTTCGCACTTGCCCATATGTTTGGTACGTTTGAAGGTTTAAGAGATGCACAGCAATACAGTGAAATCCCCGGCTTTTTAGATGCAGTAATTGCGGATAGAAAAGCAATGTTACTTTCAGATACAATTAGATCTTTAGTTTTAGTTCTTATTTCTGGAACAGCCTTGTGGTTTTTTTTAAAAGGCAAGTTAAAACCAGTAATTATAATTGTAGGACTCACACTTTTAATTTTATTCGATTTAATTTCAGTAAATAAAAAGTACGTGAATGCAGACGATTTTAAAACGGCAAGAAAAATTAAAAAACCTTTTACAAAGTCAGACGCAGATAAAATTATCTTACAAGATAAAAGCCATTACAGGGTTGCAAATTTTGCAGTAGATCTTATGAATGATGGAAGTACTTCTTATTATCATAACTCCATTGGAGGCTACCATGCTGCCAAATTAGGGCGTTATCAAGAATTATTTGATTTTCAGATAGCTAAAAATAACATACAGGTTTTTAATATGTTAAACACAAAGTATTTTATTATTCCAGATGATGAAGGAAAACCGAAAGCACAACAAAATACAGAGGCTAATGGAAATGTTTGGTTTGTCGACAACTTAATTCCTGTAAAAAATGCAAATGAAGAAATTCAAGCTTTAGATTCTTTAAGTACAAAAGAGGAGGCAGTTATTTTAGAAAACGACTATAAGAAAATGGACATACAGTTTCCGATGCAGCAAGATACCATCGCAACGATAGCTCTTGCAGATTATAAGGTAACTTCATTAACCTATAAGTCTGTAACTAAATCAGTGCAATTTGCAGTGTTTTCAGAAATTTTTTATAAAGAAGGTTGGAATGCATATATAGACGGAGAGCTCGTTCCACACTATCGTGTAAATTATGTTTTAAGAGGAATGAAGATTCCTGCTGGAATACACAATATAGAGTTTAAATTTGAGTCAAAAGTAATTCAACAAGGAAAAACAGTTTCTTTAATTTCATATGCATTACTCTTATTTATTTCTGTAGGTTGGTTTTTTTATGATAAGAAGAAGGTCGCATCATGAAAATAGGAATGATATTAGATGCTCCGTTTCCTCCAGACCCAAGGGTAGAGAACGAAGCGGTTTCTTTGGTAGAAAACGGTCATGAAGTATTTCTTTTTTGTTTAAAATATGCTGATGAAAAAGCTTCTGATACTATAAACGGAATTCAAGTAAAGAGATATAGTTCTAATACTTTCGAGTATAAACTTTCTGCATTAGCATATACAATACCACTGTATTCAGTTATAATGCAAAAGAAAATTGCTAAATTTATAAAAGAAACGAATATAGAGGCTTTACATATTCATGATATGAGAATTGCAGGAGCTGTTTATAAAGTAAATGTGAATTTTAATTTACCTGTAGTTTTAGATTTGCATGATAATATACCAGAGGTAATGAAGTTGTACCCACACCTTCAAAAATTTCCAGGAAAGTATCTTATTTCTCCAAAAAAATGGAAGCAAAAGGAAGAGGAATTTATAAAGAAAGCAAATAAAGTAATTGCGGTCTCACCAGAGTTTATAGAGACTTTGGCACTGCGATTACCATTAGAAAAAGACAAATTAGTTCTAGTACCAAATACAATAAGGAAAACTTTTTTTGAAGACTATATAGTTAATGAAACTATTATTAAAAAATACAAGAGCAACTTTGTAATTCTTTATTTAGGTGACACGCATTTAAGAAGAGGAATACAAACAGCTATTACGGCACTATTGAAGTTAAAAGATACTATTCCTGAAATTAAATTAGTAATTGTAGGTAAAAATACTTCGGATATAATACTAAGAAAGCAAGTAAAGGATTTACAGTTAGAACAATTTGTGGATTTTGAAGGTTGGCAAAATGTATCTCTTTTTCAATCTTATATTTTAGCGAGTGAAATATGTATTTCACCCTTGCATAGAAACCTGCAACATGACGTTGCCTATGCAAACAAGATTTTTCAATATATGAGTTTGGCAAAACCATTATTAGTAAGCGATGCAATTGCTCAGAAAAAACTGGTAGAAAAAGTAGCTTGTGGTTTGGTTCATAAAGAAAGAGATTCTAAGGACTTTTCGAATAAAGTATTAGCTTTGTATAAGAGCAAACCTCTAAGAATGGAGTTAGGAGAAAGTGGTAGAAAATTCATACAAAATGAGTTTTCTTGGGAACAAACTTCTGAAAAATTAATTAATTTGTATAATAACATGCAGCATTGAAAGTCTTAATAATTACATATTACTGGCCACCAGCAGGAGGTTCTGGCGTACAACGTTGGTTAAAGTTCGTAAAGTACCTGCAAGAATTCGGAATAGAGCCTGTAGTGTACACTGTTGAAAATGCAAATTATTTAAAACAAGATACATCTCTTTTAAACGAAGTCCCTAAAGGTATAGCGATTTTAAAACAACCTATTTGGGAACCGACAGCTCTTTTATTTTGGAAAAAGAGCAAACAACAAACAAAAGGGATTTCTAATGTTAGTAAAGGCGGATTTCTTTCTTTTATACGAGGTAATTTTTTCATTCCAGACCCAAAAGTATTCTGGGTAAAACCTTCTGTAAGTTATCTTCAAAAGTATTTGGATGCCAATGATATAGACGTAATTATTTCTACAGGTCCACCGCACAGTGTGCATTTAATTGCAGAAAGATTGCATCAAAAAAATGATATAAAATGGTTGGCAGATTTTAGAGATCCATGGTCAGATTTATATTACAATAAAGACTTTAAGCAACTTGCATTTGCTAAAAATAAAAATAGAAAATTAGAAGAATCAGTTTTAAAAAATGCAGATTGTATTGTAACTGTTAGCAATTCTTTAAAGCAAGAATTTGCAAAAATAGCAAAAAAAGTGGAAGTAATTACCAATGGTTTTGATGATGAATTTGTAGCTGCTGAAAATGCAATTTTAGACACAAAATTCTCAATATCTTATATTGGTTTATTGCCAAAACAAAGCAATCCAAAGCTTTTGTTTAAAGTTTTAAAGGCGCTTTGTGAAGAAAGTTTAAACTTTAAAAAAGACCTACAACTCAATTTTATTGGAGATATTTCTGAGGAGGTAAAAGTAGCAATTGAAGAGAATAAATTATTGCAAAACACAAATTTTGTAGGCTATGTTTCGCATCGGAAAGCCATAGAATATCAGAATACAGCGCAAGTATTATTGTTGTTAATTCCTAATGTGAAAAATAACAAAGGTATTCTTACGGGAAAATTATTTGAGTATCTAAAAGCAAAACGGCCTATTTTAGCAATAGGACCAGAGAAAGGCGATTTAGCTACAATATTGCAGGAAACAAACTCGGGAGTGATCGTGAATTTTGATGCGGAAGAAAAGTTGAAATTAGAAATCGAAGCATTATATCAAAAATACAAAGAAGATAAACTGACCGTAAATTTTAATAATATTGAAAAATACCACAGAAAAGAATTGACAAAAAAATTAGCGTTTATTTTAAAAAGTTTAAATTCGTAGTATGGGAATTGTATTAAGACAATCTTTTAGAAATACAATTATTATTTATGGTGCGTTTTTAATTGGCGGTATAAATACCATTTGGTTCTATCCAGAGTTACTGGGAGCAAAATTTTATGGTTTAGTTGTCTATTTGCTAGCAACTTCTAATATTATGATGCCATTTTTAGCTTTTGGAGCTCATTTTACAATGATAAAGTTTTTTTCGTCCTATGAGACAAAAGAGCAAAAAGATCGGTTTCTATCATCCCAAATATTTTTTCCTTTATTAATAGCATTACCAATTGGTTTTTTTTGGGACTATTTTCATGAATGGATTATGAGTGCGGTTGTAAAAGAGAATAAAAGCATAGAAAATTATACATTTTCTATTTATTTAATTGCTGTATGTTGTGCTTATTTTGAGTTTTTCTACTCTTGGACTAAAGTGCACCTAAACACCGTTTTTGGTAATGTTTTAAAAGAACTTTGGAATAGAGTTGTAGTAACTATTTTATTAATATCGGTATTCTGTGGATGGATATCTAAAATTGAATTTATCTATTATTTAACAGGAGCTTATATTCTTAGAACGTTTGTAATGATGTTTTATGCATTTAAAATTTACATCCCTAAGTTCCATTTTAAGTTTCCCGATAATTTTTCTGAAATTATTAAATATTCAGGATATATAATTTTAGCAGGAAGCGCAGGGGCTATTTTACTAGATATAGATAAAAATATGATTCCTGGGAAAGATACTATAGAACAGGTAGCCTTTTATACAGTTGCTGTTTTTATGGGTTCTTTTATTGAGGCTCCGAGTAGAGCAATGACTCAAATCCTCCAACCTTTAACCTCTAAATCTCTTAATGATGCGAACATGGTAGAAGTGGAAAGTTTGTATAAAAAGAGCTCTATTAATTTATTTTTAGTGGGAGGCTTATTCTTTTTACTTGTAAATTGTGGAGTACACGAATTGTTTAAATTAATGCCAGAAAAGGGCTATGCAGGCGGTGAACTAGTGGTCTTAATGATTTCACTAGCCAAGTTGTACACAATGTTTCTAGGAAATAATGGCGCAATTATAACCAATTCTAAGTTTTACAGAATTACGTTACCTATTGGTGTTGGTTCTGCGATAGCTGTTTACTTTTTAAATAGACTCTTTTATTATGAGTTGGAAATGGGTACAAATGGTTTGGCATTGGCTACTTTAATAATAATTTTAATTTTTAATTCCGTAAAACTTTATTTCGTGAAAAGTAAGTTTTCTATGAGTCCTTTTACAGATAAATCCTGGAAATTGTTTTTTATAATTTTAATATTAATGGTTTCTTTCTACTTCTGGAATTTCTCAATTCCTGCAGTAGAAGTTTTTGATAGAGATATTTCACCAATACTTAATATCATTTTTAAAAGTCTTTTGATTATTATTTGCTATTTATTTTTAATCTTTAAATTATCAATTTCTGAACAAATAAATACTTTACTTAGAAAGTATATTAAATTATAAATAACAATCTATAGCATCTGTAAGCATGTGAAATAATAATGCAAAACATAGGATCCTGGTCTTTTTAAAAAGTAAACCAATGAGATATATCCCCATTGCTATATAAGAATGTAAAGGGTGAAAGTTAATGCTGCAGCGGTTCTTGTCAAAGATAGGTGTTGCTAAAAGATGGTCTAAATCTACGAACATAGATAATAAGAAAATTGCATAAACAACTTTCCAATTGCTTCTAAAAAATAAATAAGCTATTAGAGCAGGCGCAATAAAGTGCAAGCCGTAATGAATTATTAAGACACTACTAAACATTTTTTTCCAGAAAGCTTATGGAGTTAGGACCTTCCATAAATAAAAGATCTAAAATGGATAGATTTGGAAGAAAACCGTGTTTATCGTCAAATATTTGAATGTACGGTTCGACTAAATTTTTTGGTTGCGTTTTAATAGCTGCTAAATTTCTGAAATCATTACTTTCTAAAACTTCAGTATAAGAACTCGTTTTTTTAAAGTTCGAACTTATTTGTAAGGCTTCAGATACAAATAAAAAGGTGTCAATATTTATATCCTGCAAGTAGGTGTATTTTTTTTCGAAAATATGAGCAAGATCATCTACATAGAATTCGAAAAAAGGAGAGTTTCGATATGCCGTCTTTAACGACTTAAAATGCTGGTCTTGCCAATGTGTTGCATTTTCTACAAGCGCGTCTTTTGTCTGCTTTCTAGAAGAGCTATTAGGGTGTTTAACGGGAATATTTAATAATTGCTTTCCGTTGGTGTTAAAAATATAACATCTGTTTCTAAAGCTTTGTTTTTGAAAATTATCATGCACCTCAAAGAGTACTTCAGCTGTATTTATTATTTCTGAATATTGAGAAATAGGAGAGAAGTATGTAGGTATAAATAATGCCATTGTATCAATTCAATATTCAATTAATGCGAAAAAAAATTATATTTATTTCGGTTCATATTATTACTTAACTTTTTTCTTTTTTCCTTTATAAAAGCTATATCCGAAGTACAAGGCAATTAAGACAAGAACTAAATACCTGTATGAAACAGGCGCGCCTTCTCCGTGAACGGTTGTAAATATTCTATCCCAACGAATAGATTTTATCTTTTCGCCAAAAGATGCGGCATTAGCATCCCAACTCCACCAAATCATAACAGGTTTTCCTAAAACATGATCAAAAGGAACATATCCCCAATAACGCGCATCTAAAGAGTTGTGTCTGTTATCTCCCATTAACCAATAATAATCTTGCTTAAAGGTGTAAGAGTCTGCTTTTTTTCCGTTGATAAAAATCGCATCTCCAACAACCGCTAAATCATTGTTTTCATAATTTTTTATAATCTGTTTGTAATAAGGTAAAGAGGCTGCATCTATTTTTACAGTTACGCCTGCTTTCGGAATATAAATAGGGCCAAAGTTATCTTGACTCCATTTATTACTTGCTATATGTGGGAAAATTGCATTATCTGCATCAAAGTTTAATTTGGTAACCGCAACTGTTTGTGGTAGTTTTCTTAAACGGATAGCCTCATCTTCCGTTAGGTTAATATTTATTTTATTTGAAACAGATTCCATTTTTAAGCGTCCTGCAAAATCTGGGTTTATACCACCAGCAACTTCCGTGTACAGTGAGTCTGATGACATTTTAGATAAATTTCCGTTCTTCTTTATAGCTTCTTGTACTTTAGTATTGTTCCAATATTCAGATAATATGCTATAAACGCCTGTTCTTTCTTTTTTAATTAAAAATCGTGGATAGTTGTTTGCATCAATAGCTGTCTTTGCTTCATAGGTGTAATAAAACTGAATTTTAGCTCTGTCTGGTAATTCGTTTTTCTTTCCGTTAATATATACATATCCGTTTCTTAACTCTAAAGAATCTCCTGCAATACCAACGCTACGTTTTACATAGTTGGTTTTCTTATCTACTGGTTTATAAGTGAATTTACCCGAAGTGTCTCCCCACATAGTGGCTAATGTGTCTGCTGGCCAATTGAAACAAACAATATCGTTATTTTTTATGTTTTGTAAACCCGGCAATCTTGTGTAAGGTAATTGTGGTTTTTTAAAATAGGATGCAGATTTTGTAAAAGGAATAGAATCATGCACCATTGGCAATGCAACTGCCGTAGATGGCACTCTTGCACCATAATGAAATTTGCTTACAAATAAATAATCTCCTACTAATAAAGATTTTTCTAAAGAAGAGGTTGGTATGGTAAAAGGCTGCATAAAATACGTGTGCACTATAGTGGCTGCAATAATTGCAAAGGTTATCGAGCTTACCCATTCGCCAAATTCAGAACGCGGTTTTAAACTTCTGCCTGCATTGTATTTTGTGTCTGTCGCATAATTAATATATAAAATATAAAATCCTAGCGTTACAATTGCTAAAAGGGAATCTAATTTTTTATAAAAGCCAAATGTTCTAACGGTTTCAATCCAAATTATGGGAAACATTAACAAATTTATAACCGGAATAAATAGTAAGAGAATCCACCATTTGGGCCTGTTAATTATTTGCATTAAAACAATCCCATTATAAATAGGAATGGCTGCTTCCCAAGCTTTTCTGCCAGCTTTTACATACAATTTCCAAGTTCCTAAAAAATGTAGTACCTGAATTACAAGAAAAAAGAGAAACCATTCAGTAAAATTCATAATTATTATATTTTAAAATCTTGTATAACAAGAATTATATTTAGTTTTAAATAAGGCGCAAAATAAAGAAAAAGTTACACTTTTTAACGGATATTTAACACATCTTTCATGCTAAATACACCGATTTTACCAATAATCCATTCTGCAGCAACAACGGCACCCAATGCGAATCCTTTTCTACTATGCGCTGTATGTTTTATTTCTATAGTATCTACTTTAGAGTCATACCAAACAGTGTGGGTTCCGGGTATTTCAGGAATTCTTTTTGCAACAATTGGTATATTTTCTTTGGAAGAATTTTCATCAAGTTCCCAGTTTTCTTTTGAAGAATTTTCTATAATTCCTTCAGCTAGGGTTATTGCAGTTCCGCTTGGAGCATCTAATTTTTTCATATGATGAATTTCTTCTATAGAAATGTTATAATTTTCTAAAGAGCTCATCATCTTAGCCAATTGTTTATTTAATTCGAAAAATATATTTACACCCAAACTAAAGTTAGATGCGTAAATAAAGGCTCCTTTTTCTTTTTCACAAAGTTCAATTGCTTCTTGGTGCTTATCCAACCAACCAGTGGTTCCAGAAATTACGGGAACTTTATTTTTAATGCAGTTAGAAATATTATCAAATGCTGAGGTTGGTATACTAAAATCAATCGCAACGTCTGCTAAATGAATATCAATAGTATCATTAATATCTTTTTTTATAACGATTTCATGTCCTCTAGAAACTGCAATTTTTTCAATTTCTTTTCCCATTCTTCCGTAACCTAATAATGCGATTTTCATTTTAAAAAGTATATTTTAAGGTAAAGCCAACTTTTGGGGCGTTAAATAATATCGGGTTGTTAACAAAGGTAGGTCTAAAAGACAAATTATCATCTGTATTAAACTGCAATAAATGTGCGTTTACACTGGCTTCTATAATTTGTAAAACATATAATATTACTCCCCACATTAAAGATAAGTCTCTATTTTCCATTAATTGTTCTTGCGCCTTTTCTAAAGTTTCTAAAGAAACAGATACATTACCTAAGTCATCTGTGAATTCGTCTTGTAATCCTGTTTTCCTTAATTTATAAGCAGTTCTAAATCGTTTGTATTGGCTATTATTGTTTAAGTAAAAATAAGTTGGTGTCGCTAAGGCTGCCCAGACGAAAGGGACTTTCCAGTATTTTTTGTTATATACTTGGCCCATACCGGGTAAAATTGCCGAATAAAATGCCGCTTTAGCAGGGGCTAGAGGTTTGTAAAGACCTTCTTGTATAAATAAGTTCTCTTTTGATTCTCTTTCTTTTACACTCGTAGAATCTTTTTGACAATAAAGATGCAAAGAGAATAATAAGATTAAAAATGTTAAAATGTTATTTTTTGAAAACACTTATTTTAGTAAGTTTTTTATGCGGTTAAAATCTTCTTCAGAATGAAAAGGAATAGATATTTTCCCTTTTCCATTTGCATTTAAAGTAACATCTACCTTATGACCAAAGTAGTCATTTATATCTTTTAAACTATTTTTCACGAAAGCAGGCACCATTTTTTTCTTCGGTTTTGCAATCTTTCCTGATTTTAAATTCTTAACTAAATCTTCAGTTTGTCTAACAGATAGTTTTTCTCGTAATATCTTTTCATAGATAGCTAGTTGATCTTCCGAATCATTTACATTAATCATTGCTCTACCATGTCCCATAGATATAAAACCATCTCTCATTCCTGTTTGTAAAATAGGATCTAGTTTTAATAGACGTAAATAATTTGTTACTGTAGAGCGTTTTTTTCCTACTCTAATACTCAAATTTTCTTGTGTTAATTGAATTTCATCAATTAAACGTTGGTAAGAAAGTGCTACCTCTATTGGATCTAGATTTTTACGCTGAATGTTTTCTACCAAGGCCATTTCTAGCATTTCTTGGTCATTCGCTAATCTAATATATGCAGGTACTGTTTTATTACCTATTAATTTAGAAGCTCTAAATCTGCGCTCTCCAGAAACTAACTGAAATTTATTTCCTTCTAATTTTCTTACCGTAATTGGTTGAATTACACCAAGCTCTTTAATAGAATTAGCTAACTCTGTTAAAGCTTCTGCATCAAAATAAGTTCTTGGCTGAAACGGATTTACTTCAATAGCATCTAATTCTAATTCTATAATACTACCCACTAATTTTGCTGCATTTTTATCTGTAACAGCGTTAATATTTGGAGTATCTTTAAGTAAAGCAGATAATCCTCTACCCAAAGCTTGTTTTCTGGTTGCTTTTGCCATTTTACGAATTCTTTTTTATTAATTCTTGAGCTAAATTTAAGTAATTTATTGCTCCTTTACTAGTCGCATCATAGGCAATAATGCTTTCACCATAACTTGGAGCCTCTCCCAGACGAGTATTCCTTCTAATAATAGTTTCAAAAACCATTGAATGAAAATGCTTTCTAACTTCATCTACGACTTGGTTAGAAAGACGCAATCGAGAATCAAACATGGTTAATAATAGACCTTCAATATCTAACTCTGTATTATGAATATTTTGAATACTTTTTATAGTATTTAATAATTTACCTAAACCTTCTAAGGCAAAATATTCACATTGAATTGGAACAATTACAGAGTCTGCTGCAACTAAAGAGTTTAGGGTTATCAATCCTAAAGATGGTGCACAATCAATTAAAATATAATCATAATCATCTGTAATATTAACTAATGCTTTTTTAAGCATATATTCTCTATCTTCTTTGTCTACTAATTCTATCTCAATAGCCACTAAATCTATATTTGCTGGAATTATATCTACATTTGGTGATGAAGTTTTTACAATTGCATCCTTTGCAGAAAGTGAATGTTCTAAAACGTGATAGGTTCCTCCCTCTACTGCATCAACGTCAATTCCTAAGCCAGAAGAAGCGTTTGCTTGCGGGTCAGCATCAATTAATAGTACTTTTTTCTCTAAAACTCCTAAAGAAGCTGCTAAGTTTATGCTTGTGGTAGTTTTGCCAACTCCACCTTTTTGATTTGCTATTGCAATTATTTTTCCCATTAATATCAAAGGATTTTTACGAGGTAAATTTACAATTAATTATCTTTTTAAGAAATGAAAGATGTTAACAAAAACACAAAAGCAAAAATTTCTGTTTTTAAGCTATTTAAACCTGTTTTTACTCATTTTTTTTAATAAATAGAATTAAAAAAAGAGAAGTGGCTTTCATAAAATAAATCATTTTATGAAAGCCACTTAAATAAATGAATTTTTAATTACAAAACTATAATTAGAAGGCGATGCCGAAAGCATTTTCTACTAACTTTCTTAAATTGATGTTTTCTACAACAGTATTATTTATTTTTTGGGAATATTTTTTAATATTTCTATTAAGAAGTTCCAGAATTTTTTAGTTGATGATATACTTGCGCGTTCATCAGGTGAATGCGCACCTCTTATAGTTGGTCCAAAGGAAACCATATCTATTTCCGGATAGTTCTGTCCCAGAATACCACATTCTAAACCTGCATGGCAAGCTTCAACTTTTGCTTTTTCTCCATGTAAGTTCTCATATAAGTTAGATACAATATCTAGTATTTCTGAATTTATATTTGGCTGCCAACCTGGATATTCGCCTGAAAGTTCAACGTTAAAACCAGACAATTCAAAAGCAGATTTCAATGAATTTGCTAAGTCAATTTTATTAGTTTCAGATGATGAACGTGTTAAACATCCAATTTTAATATGGCCAGATTTTACAATAACTCTAGCAATATTGTTGGACGTTTCTACTAAGTTTTCTATATCTGGGCTCATTCTATATACTCCATTAAAAGCAGCGTAAGTAGATTTTAAAAACCCCTCTTGTATTTCTAGCTCCATTACCTTTTCTGGAAGCTGAGTTTCTTGAATCTCTATTATTAAGTTACTTTCTATTGTTGAAAACTCTTCTTTTATGTTGTTGATAAGTTCACTTGTTTTCAATAAGAAAAATTCTTTAGAAGCAGTATCTATAGTAATTAAAGCAAAACTTTCTCTTGGAATTGCATTTCGCAAACTACCTCCATTAACTTCAGAGATTTTTAAACCGTAGTTAGTATAGCCCTCAAATAATAAACGATTCATTATTTTATTAGCGTTTCCTAAACCTTTAATAATATCCATTCCAGAATGACCACCATTTAAACCTTTTACAGAAATAGTAAAAGCAGTTGCTGTCTCAGGTACTAGCTCTTCGCTATATGTTCTTATGGCAGTTACGTCAATTCCTCCAGCACAGCCCATTCCAATTTCATCATCTTCTTCTGTGTCTAAGTTTAACAGAATTTCACCTTTTAAGACTCCACCTTCTAAACCCATTGCACCCGTCATACCGGTTTCCTCATCTATCGTAAAGAGCGCTTCTAGATTGGGGTGTTCAATTTCTGTTGAAGCTAAAACAGCCATTATTGAAGCAACTCCTAAACCATTATCTGCACCTAAAGTTGTACCATCTGCAGTAACCCAGTCTCCTTGGATTAACATTTTAATTCCTTCTTTCTCAAAATTAAAAATAGTGTCTGAATTTTTTTGATGCACCATGTCTAAGTGACTTTGTAAAACTACTGTTTTTCTATTTTCTAAACCATTTGTTGCAGGTTTAGTAATAATAACATTACCAACTTTATCTACAAATGTTTCTAAATTTAGTTTTTTACCAAAATCTACCATAAATTGAATAACACGTTCTTCTTTTTTTGAAGGACGAGGAACTGCATTTAAATCTGCAAACATATTCCAAACTTCTTTTGGTTCTAAATTCCTTACTGATGTACTCATTTTTTGTTTTTTTTATTCGGTTTCAAAAATACGATTTTATGTTTCTAGCTAAAAGGTTTAATAGGTATTTGAAGTTTTCAATTTAGTTCTAAACAGGATTGAAATACCTTTCAAATAAAGTCGAAAAGTGAAAATTTATAAATTAAGAAATTTCAATGATGCTATCAGAAATATTTTTCCTCACTTTTGTTAAATCTTTCATATAATCATCTGATGCTCTAAAGCCTACAGGTAAAACTAATACGGATTTTAAATTGTTTTTTGTTAGGTCTAAAATTTCATCATATTTATCTGGTGTAAAACCTTCCATTGGACAAGAATCTATCTCCTGTAAAGCACAAACTGTTAATAAATTTCCAAGCGCAATATAGGCTTGATTTTTATTTGAAACATATAATTCTTCTTGTGTTTTTTTTGCAATTTCTGCAGTTAAAAACTTTTTAAATGGATTGATAACTTCATCAGGTGTATTTCGAATTTTTTGCACTAAATTAAAGTAGTTTTCTACTTCTTTAGTTGTGTAGTTATCTTTTACACATATTACTAAAAGATGAGATGCTTGTAAAATCTGTTGTTGATTCCATGAGAACGGTACAAGCTTTTCTTGAATTTTTTTATTTTTAATTATCACTAATTTCAGAGGCTGTAAGCCGTAAGAAGTAGCTGTTAAATTAAAGGCTTCTTTTAAGGTTTCTATTTGTATCTCTGAAAGTTCTTTGTTCGTATCAAATTTTTTAACAGCATAGCGCCATTTTAAACTATCTATAATATTCATTATTCTTATTTTGAAATGCAAAAATAGTGCAATATTATTGTTTAATATCAATGTGGTAATTATATAAATTTATAGAAGTATCAATTTTTTTGTACCTTGAAAATAAAAAGCATGAATGAAGATTTTTTGCATTATGTATGGCGGTACAAAATGTTTTCAAAGGTAGATTTTAAGACAACAGGTAATGAGCATTTATCAATTATAAAGTCTGGTTTACATAATAAAAATGCTGGACCAGATTTTTTAAATGCGCAATTAAAAATTGATGGGCAAACTTGGATAGGAAATGTAGAAATTCATTTAAAGGCTTCAGATTGGTATCTGCATAACCATGAAAAAGATTTAAATTATGATGCAGTTATTTTGCATGTAGTTTGGGAGAATGATGTTGCTATTTACATGAAAAATAATAAGCCAATCCCAACTTTGGTTTTAAAAAATTTTATTGATGAAACTGTTTTAAATAAGTATAAAAATTTATTTTTAGCACCAACTACTTGGCTTCCTTGTAAAAATGCTATTTCTACGGTTGATAAATTTATTTTTAATAATTGGAAAGAACGTTTATTTTTTGACCGCCTTGAAAGAAAATCTGAGGAAATAAATACTTTATTACAAGAAAAAAACAATAATTTTGAAGCAGTTTTGTTTCAATTATTAATAAAGAATTTTGGGTTAAAAGTAAATGGCAACTCTTTTTTAAGATTGGCACAGTCTGTAGACTATTCTGTAATTAAGAAACTCAGTTTTCATGCAAATCAGCTTGCTGCTCTACTCTTTGGTCAGGCAGGTTTTTTAGAGGAGGAGACTGAAGACGATTATCAGAAAGAATTAAGAAAGGAATATGACTATTTAAAACACAAGTTTAAGTTAAATCACATTCCTAAAAACGAATTTTCTTTTTTCAGAATGCGACCTAATAATTTTCCAACTATTAGAATAGCTCAATTAGTCGCGTTATTTCATAAACACCAAAACCTGTTTTCTAAATTGATAGCGTTAGACAACTTAGAGGAGTTTTATGAATTATTTACTGTTGTTGTAAATCCCTTTTGGCAAACACATTATAATTTCGACTCCATATCAAAAAAATCACCAAAAAAAATTACAACTTCATTTGTCGATTTGTTAATTATTAATACGATAATTCCATTACAATTTTTGTACCAAAAAAGTAGAGGAGAAGTGCATGAAGAATTTTTTTTAGTACTTCTTAAAAAGATGAAGCCAGAGAAAAATAGCATCATTTCGAAATTCTCGGAGATTGGAGTAAGTTCTAAGAACGCTTTCGATACACAGGCTTTATTGGAACTTAAAAATAATTATTGCGCACCTAAACGTTGTTTAGAGTGCGCAATAGGGAATACTATACTTAAAAGATAAATAGGAGAATCTATCCTTTTTTAAGTAGAGTAGAGTTCTCTTATTTTGGGTCCAAAATATTGTTAATGAGAATAACAGAATCTTTGTAATGATACTTTGTTATTTTATTTACTGTTTTTTTACTTGCCGCATTTAATTGATGTTTTAATGTGGTTAATTCACCACGAATAATTGAAGGAATATCTGTATTCTGAATCGAAACATCTTTCATTAAACTAGACAATCTGTTGATAAAAGATTTTTGAAGGTTTCTTCGATGAAGATCAACATTTTTAATAGTCCTTGTCTCAGAGAAAATTCCTCTTCTTAAGTCGCCAACCATATCTATTGCTGCATAATGGTTTTCTTGAATAACTTCTGCATCAATAAGCCTTTTTAAAGTTTTAATATTTAGTAATATTCTCAAAAATCGGTTTTGGTACTTTGTTAGTATCTCACTGTATCCAGCTTCATCAATTTTGTTTAAAATATGTTTATCTAACAACCAATTTTGAGTTTGAAAAACATTTGTTTGTAACCAATTTAAGGACTCTTTTTGTTTTGCTTTTGAGGTAGGTATATAGATTTCTCCTATCTGCGATGGTTTTTTATTAAACTCGTAAACCCCACCAATATTTCCTGCTACGTGCCCAACATATCTGCTCCAAACACTTAATAATTCGCCATATAATTCACTTAAATCTTCATAATTATTAGTTTGATCAGAAGTCCACTTTAGTAAGTTTCTAGCAACAATTTTTAGGTTTTTTATTCCATATGTACTAGATTTTACTTGGTCATTTCCTATTCCTTCGGTTTGTGCAGAAGGATCAAAACGTTGTCCACCAAATCTATAAATAGGATTGTCTGCTTTATCTTCAATCCATTTATTTAATATTTTCACTTCATCATCGGGCTTATTTGTATTTGCTATTTTTCGATATCCCCAGTTGATTGCATAATGGTCATATGGTCCCAATTGTCTTATAAAACGAATATTTTTATCGCCCGGTTGTGCAACGTAATTATATCTAGCGTAATCCATAATTGTAGCAGCAATACCGTTTTTTTGTGTAAAACTTCCGGAACGTAAAGAATCGGTTGGGTATGCAAAACTAGCTGCCATATTGTGAGGTAAACCTAAAGCATGGCCAACTTCATGTGCAATAACCATACGCATCATATCTCCAATCTCTTTATCGGTGGTGTTTAAGGTTCTTGCAGATGGATTTGCAGCACCAGTCTCTAATAGATATCTATTCCTGTAAGAACGTAAATGGTTATGATACCAAATAATATCACTTTCTAAAATCTCCCCAGATCTAGGGTCTGATACAGATGGTCCAACCGCATTTCTAGTTGTGCTTGCTACATACCTAATAGAAGAGTAGCGCACATCTTCCATGCTAAACTCTGGGTCTTCTTCATTGGTTGGGGGCATTTTTGCCATAATCGCATTTTTAAAACCAGCTGTTTCAAAAACTTTTTGCCAATCGTCTACACCTTGTTTTATATACTTTCTTAATTTTTTAGGGGTAGCAGGGTCTAAATAATAGATAATAGGTTTTTTAGGTTCAACCAATTCGCCACGATTATAGGCTGCTTCATCTTTTGGTTCAAGGCGCCAGCGTTTAATATATCTTTTGCTATCTGCTTTTAAGGCTTCAGAATTATAATCAATATTGCCTAAAGAGAAATAACCAACTCTTTTATCATAAACTCTAGACATCATTGGGTTCTCTGGTAACAAAATCATAGATTGATTAATGCGAATAGTAATGGTATTTGTACTTTTATTACTGGGTGGTGTATCCGATTCAAAAGTGAAATCTTGAACAACTTCAATGTTTTTTGGATAACTTTTTATACTATTGATAAAGCTTCGAGATGTATCTAATTTTTTTACTTTATATGTTTTTCTATAAAAAGTTGGTAGTGCTGTAATTGCTTTTACATCGGTAGAAAATAATTTTGTAACGTCTACTAGCACAGCGGTAGAATCTATGTTTTGAGATTTTATATCGAAAGCGTAAATGATAGGTTCTAAGTTATTTGCCTTAACAGATTTATAAATTGGTAAAGAGTCATTTGCTATAGCATTGTAAGATTTTACTTTTAGAAGTACCTTGTTTTTATATTGTTCCCAGACAATAACTTGGGTATTAATTTTAGATCCAGCATTTACATAGCCTCCTCCTAAACCAGCAGGAAGTTCTTTAATTCTAGTTACTAATAACATTTCTTTTCCTAAGTAGGACTTGGGAATTTCATAGATGAATTTTTCTTTATTCTCATGCACTTTAAATAAGCCTTCATCGGTTTTTGTGTCTTCATTTACAAAGTCAGCATATTTAATAGCTTTACTTTTTTTAACAGTATTAGCAGTTTTCTCTCCTTTTTTATTTCTTTCTTTTTTTCTTTGTGCTGAAGTTTCTATTGGAAGGAAAAAAACAAAAATAATTGCATATAATAGTAATTTTTTCATATCCTAATTTTTTATAAATTGATGGAACTAAAATATTAAAAACCAATTGAATAATTACGTTTAATATGTTAAAAAAAATGCTCAAAAATCTTAGATTTTTGAGCATTTAAATAATTACAAGAAAGATGTTTTAATATAAACTCCTGTATTTTTCAGAATTAGATTCGTGCATAATATCATATACTTTTTCAAAAACATCTTCTGCAGAAGGTTTAGAGAAGTAGTCTCCATCTGTCCCATATGCCGTTCTGTGTGCTTTTGCTGTTAAAGTACATGGTTTGCTATCTAAATATTGATAACCATTTTGTTTTTCTAAAATTTCTTGTAAAAGATACGCAGATGCCCCACCAGGAACATCTTCATCAATTACTAAAAGTTTATTTGTTTTTGCTAAACTTTTTACACAATCACCATTTAAATCAAAAGGCAATAAGCTTTGCGCATCAATAATTTCTATATTAATACCTGCTTGTTGCAGTTCCTTAGAAGTCTCTTGAACAATTCTTAGTGTAGAACCATAAGAAACTATAGTAATATCTGTACCTTCTTTTACTATTTCTACAACGCCAATTTTAGTTTTAAATTCTGCTAAGTTTACTGGGAGTTCTTCTTTTAAACGATAGCCATTTAGACATTCTATAACTAGTGCCGGTTCATCACCTTCTAGAAGTGTGTTGTAAAAACCTGCAGCTTTAGTCATATTTCTAGGTACTAAAACATGTATTCCACGAATATTGTTTATAATGCCTCCCATTGGAGATCCAGCATGCCAGATTCCTTCTAATCTGTGTCCACGTGTTCTAATAATTAAAGGTGCTTTTTGCTTTCCAAAAGTTCTGTAATGAAGTGTTGCTAAATCATCACTCATTATTTGAAGCGCGTATAATAAGTAATCTAAATATTGTATTTCTGCAATAGGTCTTAAACCACGCATGGCTAAACCAATTCCTTGTCCAATTATGGTTGCTTCTCGAATTCCTGTATCTGCTACTCTTATGTCACCATATTTTTCTTGTAGGCCCTCTAAACCTTGGTTTACGTCTCCAATGAAACCTGCATCTTCACCAAAAATAATAACTTCTGGATGTTTTTTTAAGAGAGCATCAAAATTATCTCTCATTACAACTCTTGCGTCTACTAAGTTTTGATTTTGAGCATATACAGGCTTTTTCTCTTCAATATTTAAGGCACTGTATTTGCTTTCACTTATTAAATAAGTAGAGTATACAACATTAGCATTTTTAACAGTTGCTTTTATAAAATTTTGAAGTTCTTTTTTTTCTGCAAATGTTTCTTCTTTTAAATAACGAAGTGATTTTCTTGCAGCAATTAGAATATCTTTAATGATTGGTTCTGTTTTTTTCTCTAAATCATTTTTATATTTAGTGATAAAAACCTTGTTCTTACTTTTTTCAGCAACCCTATTTAATAATTTTATAGCAATTGCTGTTTCTTCTATTAGTTCGTTATTGTAGGCATTCCAAGCATTTCTCTTTGCGGTGTTTACCGTTTTTTTTGCTTCTTTCTCTAAAATTAGTATTTCTTCTTCAGAATCTACAAAGCGTAAAGTTTCTCCAGAGTCTGTTTCTAGTTCAAAATCTAAAATCCATTCTCGCATTTTCTCTACACAATCAAAGTCTTTTTCCCATTTCAGTCTTTCTTTACCTTTATACCTTTCGTGAGATCCAGAAGTTGAATGTCCTTGAGGTTGTGTCAATTCTTTTACATGAATTAAAACGGGTACATGTTGTTCTCTAGCTATTATTGCTGCTTTATTATATATATCGACTAATTGTACATAATCCCAACCATCTACTACTATAATTTCATACCCATTAGCTTCATTTTCTCTTTGAAAACCCTTTAAGACTTCAGAGATACTTTCTTTTGTAGTTTGATGTTTAGCATGCACGGAAATTCCGTATTCATCATCCCAAACGCTAATTATCATCGGAACTTGCAGAACACCAGCTGCGTTTATTGTTTCAAAAAACAAACCTTCACTAGTACTTGCATTTCCAATAGTTCCCCAGGCAACTTCATTTCCTTTGTTAGAAAAATTAGTTTTATGCTGCACACTTTTTTCGTTTCTGTAAATTTTAGATGCTTGCGCTAAACCTAATAAACGAGGCATTTGAGCAGCTGTGGGAGAAATGTCAGCGCTGGAATTGTATTGCTCTGTAAGGTTTTTCCAGCTACCGTCTTCGTTTAGACTGTGTGTCGCGAAATGACCACCCATTTGCCTTCCAGCAGACATTGGTTCTATTTCTATATTTGTATGAGCATACAGGCCTGCAAAAAATTGTTGTGCTGTAAGTTCACCAATAGCCATCATAAAGGTTTGATCTCTGTAGTATCCCGATCTAAAATCACCCTTTTTAAAAGCTTTTGCCATGGCTAATTGTGGCACTTCTTTTCCGTCTCCAAAAATACCAAATTTAGCTTTTCCGGTTAAAACTTCTCTTCTACCAAGTAAACTACATTCTCTACTAATTTTAGCAATTTTATAGTCGTTTAAAACTTCTTCTTTAAAATCTTTAAAAGAAAGTTCTTTTTTATCTTGAATCAGGGTTTTTTGCGACATTATTTTCTTGGTTTGGAATTTTGCAAAGTTAGTTTTTTTAGTTGATATTTAGAAATATAAATACATGTATTAAATATTCTTCAATAAAAACAATTTAAAATATGTTTTTATTACGAATAATGTAATAAAGGTTCTGTTAGTTTTGAGTATTTAATTTTTTAGAAGAAACCTCTCTTAAAAAAATTATAAATACTATTTACATCACCAGTAAAAGTAAACCTTATATTTTGTGCATAGGAGGCTTGTGAAATCTCCCAACCATTATTTGAGTAGAGAGGAAAATAGATTTCAAAAATATTATGTACAAAGTTTAATCTAACTCCATTTTCATATCCAAAGAAGAGCCGTTCTTTTTTGTTTTTTAGAAAGGCAACATCTTGGTAAAACTCTATCCAGCGCCATAAGCCAATACTAGAATTTAAAGACAACATATATTGATTAGCAAACCTTGTTGGTAAAACAGATTTAAAACCACCTTCTGTTATAATATATTGCTGACTAAAAATACCGGAGTCTTCTGAACGACCATAATACCTTAACTCGAATAAATAATCATTTGCGCGGTCTAAACCAAAGCTAAAATAATCTCCTTCAGAATTATTTTTAAGAAAGGCACCTGCAAACACCCTAAAGTCTAATTGTGTATCTGTAGAGGTTAGTTTTCTATACCTAAAATCTGCAGAAAATTTAGAAAAGTTTTTAGCAATCTCTGTATTGACGTTAAAGCGAGTTTCTTCTATAATATCTGGGTTAATGTAGTTGTAACTTAAACTAAGCACACTATAATTATCTTGTTCTGTTTTGGCAGTTACTGGAAGAATTTCTTTATCTATATGTACTATCTTGGCGCTAATAAATTTATTAGTAGCATCTCTTAAAGATTTTCTTTTAAATTGAAGACTCACATATGGTATTAAAGAACTATAAGATAATCCTGGTGCATATTGAAGCGTGTTTCCAGCAATACCATATGAAATTTTATAGATATCTGTATCTTCAAAAAATTGATTATATAGTATAGAAAAAGAGCCATTTACCTTGTTACTTTTGGTTGCGTAACCGGGTAGGAATTTAGCTATCAAATTTCTTTTTATTAAGGGCTTGTTGTGTAATTTTACACCCAAAATTAGGCCATCGTAATAGTTATAGCTAAATCTAGGTTGATAGAATACTTGATTATAATTGGGTGTTTTTGCATCTTTTATAAAAGAAAACTTTAATGGTTTATTGAAGAATTTTTTATTTGTATTGTAATAGTTGTTTAAAGTATTGTACTCCGGATATATCTTTTCATAATTTAAAACTAATTGATCAAATACACCTTTAGGAGTTGTAATAGTTAGTGTGTCTTTAATATTAGAAAACCATTTTTTGTAAGTTATCTCATTATTTTTTAAACCGTATAATGCAATTGGGGTAGTAATGTTACGTTTGTTTTTAATGGTGACTTTTAAACTATCTTTTGTTTTTTTTACTTCTTCGATAGCATAATCTATTTTCTTATTTGTCTTAATGTAGTCTTTGAAAAACCATTCAATATCTTTATCTGTATTTTGAGTTAAGATCTCTTTAAAGTTAGAAATTTCGGAAATAATAAGTTTATTTTTCTGATAAAACTCTTTGATACTTTTGTTTAATACTTCCTCACCTAAATAACCTTTTAAGTAATTAAAACCTAAACCAGCTTTGTACTTACTAACAATTTTTCTATTAAAATTAGAGAGTGAATCGGCAGTTGTATTTAAAGATTGGTCTAGAAATTGTCTAGCTGTAAATTGATATACAAAAGGGTACTTGTCATTAAATTTTAATTTAGAGATTTGAGATCTTTTTAAAAGCCAAGTGTCAGCTGCTTTTCCTAAAAGTTTCATTTCTGGATAAAATTTATTTACATACTCTATCATTAAATAGTTCTGCAGTCCATCAATCAACCAGTAATTTTTTCTTTCATTTAAGAGTAGGGTTTGTTTTAAATATTTTCTTGATAATACTTTAAATAGGTTTAAATCATGGTTAAAAACATCTGAAAAAGGTCTAATAAAACTAGGTAATTGATTTAAACCATAAACCGGATTTTTACTCCGCATTACTTCATCTATTAATATTTTGTTGATGGGTAAAACGCCTAAATATGCCGTCAAAAACTGTAACTCTCTGTTTAAAAGATTTTCAGTTAAACTAGTACTTACTTCTTCTTCTAATATATTTGTCTGTATTTCATGAGTGTCTGTTTTGAACTTTCTAAATGTATTTATTTTTTGAATATCTACAAGCACATCTTTTTCATTTTCCCCAGATAGATGAAAGGAATTTTGAGTTTTATCACTTTTTTTTATCTGTTTTAAACTACCTGTTAAGTAAAGTTGTTTAGGTGTTTTGAGGTCAATATTAAATGTAGTATAATCTTCAAATAGATCATCTAAATTTAAATTGCTCATTAATTGCCAACCTTGGTTGTAAATTGCAGGTGTTATATACCAGTATCTTAACCTATAACCATTTTTATAAAAACCATAACCTGTATACTTAGCATTCGGTATTTTTATAATATAAGTAATGTTTATAGTAATACTTTCATTGGGTTTTATTGCCTTTTCTAAAAATAACTGAACAATATCCTTTCTGTTTTTTAGCTCTTTATATAATATGTTATTATGGTTTACCGAGATGTTTTTTATTTTAGAGGATCCAAGATCCTCTTCTTTTGCAAAATATAAATCTTTTCTAAAATCTTCAATAAACCTTTTAGAGAGTGGTGTTTTTCTATCTTTAAAACTATTTGCCCAATTGTGGAGATAAATATGATTTAAAGTTTCTTTTGAATTATTGTAGTATATAATTTCTTGCTGAACATTTAAACTATTTGTATTTGTGTTTAAAGTTGCTTTAATATTTATTTCATTTTGTTGCGCAAAACTAATATTAGTAAATAAAAGTAGTAGTGTTAATATGTAGCGTGTTTTTCTCAAATAAATTATAATCTAGATGGTATTAAAATTTAAAATTCCCCCACAAATTTGAGGGAAATCAATATTAAGGAATTAGAAGTTAGGCTTGAATTGGTACTTAGCGTAAAATTTATTAATATGCTCTAGCGCTTCATCTGCAGTATCTACAACTCTGAACAAGTTTAAATCTTTTTCGCTAATATTTCCTTCTTCTAAAAGTGTGTTCTTTATCCAATCTAAAAGTCCTCCCCAAAATTTTGTACCAACTAATACAATTGGAAAACGTCCAATTTTATTTGTTTGAATTAATGTTATTGCTTCAAAAAGCTCATCCATGGTTCCAAAACCACCGGGCATCACAATAAATCCTTGCGAATACTTCACAAACATTACTTTTCTTACAAAAAAGTAATCGAAATCTAAACTTTTTCCTCGGTCTATCCAAGGGTTATCATGTTGTTCAAAAGGTAACTCTATATTTAATCCAACAGAAATCCCCTTTCCTTTATGTGCTCCTTTGTTACCAGCTTCCATAATCCCTGGACCACCACCAGTAATAACTCCGTAACCGTTTTGTGTTAATTTAAAAGCAACTTCTTCTGCCAGTTTATAATAAGGATGATCTGGTTTTGTTCTTGCAGAGCCAAATATAGACACGCAAGGACCAATTTTACTTAGTTTTTCGTAGCCTTCTACAAATTCTGCCATTATTTTAAAAATAGCCCAAGAATCGTTTGTTTTAATTTCGTTCCAAGTTTTTGTTTGTAATTTTTCCTTTATTTTTCTATCATCGTTCGTCATAATCTAAGTATTTTAAGCTAATTTATTTTATAAAATTTGTTTGCTAATTTAGTTATTTTTTAAGAAATGAATAATTAGATTGGGGTTTTTTCAATTAAGATATCAACCTAAGGAAATTATATTTAGTAATACCCTTTTTATTTATTAATAATTTAATAATTCAAGATATTTTGAAGGCTATTGGGATTTGTTACTGAAAAACGAAACGAAATTTACACTTAACGATTATAAAAAAGTAAATAAAAAGATAGATAGATATACAGAGAATTTAGTTTCGAAAGAAATATTAAGAAATGAAAATAGTCAAATTAATAGAGTATCTCAAGAGTTTTTTTGAATATTTAAAGGATTGTCAATTAAAATTAAATTTATAGGATATTTTCATTTAACGGAGATTATTGCTAAGAATTAGACAGAATTCAAAAAGTTCGAAGAAGATGTTTTTAAAAACGAAAAATATTTTAATCTGTTACAGATAAACGATTAAAGTAATTTTTTTAAAAATTTAGCGGTATAACTCTTTTTATGTTTTGATACTTCTTCAGGAGTTCCTGTAACTAATATTTTGCCCCCTTTTTTTCCGCCTTCCATTCCTATGTCGATAACATAATCTGCTAATTTTACAACATCTAAATTATGCTCTATAATTAATACGGTATTGCCTTTTTCTGCAAGCTCATTTAAAACATTCATTAATACCCTAATATCTTCAAAATGAAGTCCAGTAGTAGGTTCATCAAGAATATAAAAGGTATTTCCTGTATCTCTTTTAGACAACTCTGCGGCCAATTTTATCCTTTGGGCTTCACCACCAGAGAGTGTGGTAGATTGCTGTCCTAGCGTAATGTAGCCTAAACCAACATCTTTAATAGTTTTTAGTTTTCTATGTATTTTAGGAATCTTAACGAAGAAGTCTGTTGCATCTTCAATAGTCATGTTTAAGATATCTGAAATAGATTTCCCTTTATAACGAATTTCTAAAGTCTCTCTATTAAAGCGTTTTCCTTGGCAGGTTTCACACTCTACTTGAACGTCTGGTAAAAAATTCATCTCTATTACTCGAACACCACCACCTTGGCAGGTTTCGCATCTGCCGCCTTTCACATTAAAAGAGAATCTTCCGGGTTTATATCCACGAATTGCAGCTTCAGAAGTCTTTGCAAATAAACTTCTAACTTCATCAAATGTTTTTGTGTATGTTGCAGGGTTTGAGCGTGGTGTTCTGCCAATAGGAGATTGATCGATATCGATCACTTTATCTACATGTTCTAAACCTTCAATTTTTTTATAGGGCATTGGTTTTTTTACGCCTCTGTAAATATGAGCATTTAAAATGGGGTATAAGGTCCCGTTGATTAAAGTCGATTTTCCACTTCCAGAAACTCCAGTAACACAAATCATTTTTCCTAAAGGAAATTCAACTGAAACATTTTTTAGATTGTTACCAGATGCTCCAGAGAGTTTAATTGTTTTTCCGTTTCCTTCACGTCTTATTTTAGGAACTTCAATTTTTTTTCTACCCGTAATGTAATCTGCAGTTAATGTTTTTTGCTTTTTAAGTTCTTCGAAAGTTCCTGCAGAAACAATTTCTCCACCGTGTTTTCCTGCACCAGGACCAATATCAAAAACAAAATCTGCTTTTTCAATCATGTCTTGGTCATGTTCTACCACTAAAATAGAATTACCAATATCTCTTAGTTTTACCAAGGAGTCTATTAATTTTTCATTGTCTCTTTGGTGTAAGCCAATACTGGGTTCATCTAAAATGTATAATACACCAACCAGTTGAGAGCCAATTTGTGTTGCCAATCTAATTCTTTGAGCTTCACCGCCAGAAAGCGATTTAGAGGTTCTGTCTAGTGTTAAATAATCGAGACCAACATCCACTAAAAACTGTATTCTAGTTCTTATTTCTTTTAATATTTCTGAGCCTATTATTAATTGTTTTTTTGATAAATCTTTCTCAATATTTTGAAACCAATTAGATAGTTCAGTGATATCCATTTGCACTAAATCACTAATATTTTTATCTGTAATCTTAAAATGGAGTGCCGCTGTTTTTAATCTTTTTCCGTTACAAGAAGAACAGGTAACTTCATCCATAAAGCCTTTTGCCCAGCGTTTTATTGAAGTACTTTCTGCATTGTTATACTGGCTATCTATAAAGGCAATAATTCCTTCAAAATCTATTTTATAATTTCTTCGAACACCAACAGTTTTAGATTCAATTTCAAATGATTCATTACCGCCATTTAAAATAATTTCTAGCGCTTCTTTTGGAATGTCTTTTATAGCGTCTGTTAATTTGAATTTATAACGTTCTGCAATATTTTCAATTTGTTTAAAAATCCAACTATTTTTCTGATCTCCCAAGGGTGTAATTCCTCCATTTTTTATTGAGATAGTATTGTCTGGAATTACCTTTTTTAAGTTGATTTCATTTGTTATTCCTAACCCATTACATCCATTACAAGCACCTTTTGGTGAGTTGAAAGAGAAGGTGTTTGGCTCAGGGTTTGGATATGCAATTCCAGTTGTTGGGCACATCAATTCTCTACTGAAATATCTAGGGTCATTGTCATCAACATCTATAACCATCAGGATATTATTCCCAGAATACAAGGCTGTTTTTATCGTTTCTTCAAGGCGTTTCTCTACAGATTTATTTATGGCTAGTCTATCAATTACAACTTCAATATCATGCATTTTGTAACGGTCAAGTTTCATGCCTTTTTCAATCTCTTGAATTTTGCCATCTACACGAACTCGTATAAACCCTTGTTTAGATATTTGTTCAAAAAGCTCTCTGTAATGTCCTTTCCTAGATTTAATTAAAGGCGCTAAAACCGCTATTTTTTTACCATCAAAATCCTTTAAAATTAAATTTTTAATTTGTTCATCAGAATAACTTACCATTTTCTGATTGGTATTGTAAGAATATGCATCTGCCGCTCTTGCAAAAAGTAATCTTAAGAAATCATAAATTTCTGTTATTGTACCAACGGTAGAACGAGGACTTTTATTTGTTGTTTTTTGTTCAATAGATATCACAGGAGAAAGTCCATCAATTTTATCAACATCGGGTCTTTCTAATCCTCCTAAAAATTGTCTAGCGTACGCAGAAAATGTTTCAATATAGCGTCTTTGCCCTTCTGCATAAATAGTATCAAAAGCTAATGAAGATTTTCCACTTCCGCTCAAGCCAGTAATTACAACTAGTTTTTCACGAGGAATTTTAACATCTATATTTTTTAAATTATGAACTCTTGCTCCGTAAACTTCTAAATATTCCTGGTCTTTCAAACGTGCTGTTTTTTGAGAAAAGCAAAGTTAATCAATCCTATTTTAATTTAACAGCCTTTCTAAGAACCTTTTATTAATCTTTTATTATTATTATTTTATCTTAAACCATCAGTAAATTTTAATTAAAAAAACAGCATAAAATAGTATCTTGCACTATATTTTAAGAAGAATGATAGATAGTATTAGGCATTTTTTTGAAAGACATGGGTTTGGTGTTTTTTCTAGATTAGCAGATAGGCTTGGGATGCGAGCTTTAAACGTACGTTTATTTTTTATTTATATAACTTTCTTTACCGTTGGTTTATCATTTGGTCTTTATCTTACAATGGCATTTGTTTTAAAGTTAAAAGACATGGTATACACGAAAAGAAGTTCAGTTTTTGATTTATAAAATATGATGATTGTAAAATCGAAAGTAGCCAAAATAGGTTCATTAGTAATCTCAAGTATTGTCATTGGTACCATTGGTTATATGTGGCTTTCTGGCTATAATTTTGTAGATGCTTTATATATGACCGTGATAACTGTTACTACAGTTGGTTTTGGAGAGCTTCAACCATTTTCACCAGAGGAAAAAATATTTACAATTTTTCTAATTTTAACAAGTATTACTATTTTTGGTTATGCAGTTTCTGCATTTTCAGAATATTTAGTTAGTGGTAAATTATTTGAACAACTTAAACATCGAAGAGTGGAAAAGCAAATAGGATATTTAAAAGGACATACGATTGTTTGTGGTTATGGTAGAAATGGTCAACAAGCAATATTAAAACTTGGAAATTATAATAAAGAGTTTGTTGTAGTCGAAAAGAAAAAAGAGATGATTGAGACTTTAGATACTCAGGATATTTTAAATATTGAGGGTGATGCTACTTTAGATGAGACATTACAAAAAGCAGGGATTGAAAAAGCATCTTTTTTAATTACGGCTTTACCATCAGATGCAGATAACCTTTTTGTGGTTTTAACAGCCAGTCAATTAAATAAAGATTGTATTATCATAAGCAGAGCAGGTAATGAATCTTCATATAAAAAATTAAAATTTGCTGGTGCAAATAATGTAATTATGCCAGATAAATTGGGTGGAGACCACATGGCTTCTTTAGTAACAACACCAGATGTTATAGAGTTCGTAGATAGATTAACTATAGAGGGTGAAACTACAGCAAATTTAGAGGAAATTTCGGTAAACGATTTACCAGAAAAATATATTAATAAAACTATTTTAGATCTTGATCTAAGAAAACAGACAGGTTGCACAGTTATTGGTTTTAGAAATCCGGATAAAGAGTATCTTATAAATCCAGAAGCAAATATAAAGTTGGTTGCTGATTCTCAGTTAATAGTTTTAGGAAGACCTGAGCAGATCATGAAATTAAGAGAAATTTTTTAAATAATTAAAATTTCACAGATAATAATTTATTATCTTTTGTTGTTATTTTAAAGAAAAGTTCCAATAAATTTACTTTTACCTCTCAAAACTTGTCAAAAGAGCATTTTTTTTACCATATTGCGGAAATTAAATAAAAACTAATCAAATTACATTATGAATAAAAAACTTCTTTCGTTGTTATTTTTAGCAACACCATTTTTTACATTCGCACAAGAAAAAGGTCTTGATCAAAAGATTGATGAAGTATTTGGGAATGCAACTGGATGGTTTGTAGATATTATTTTTTATCAGATTCCTTTTTCAGATACAGTCAGTATTTATTGGGTTTTATTTCCACTAATTTTAGGAGCGTTGTATTTTACGTTCTACTTTAATTTTATAAACTTTAAAGGTTTTGTTACCTCAATAAACATTGTTAGGGGTAAATATGATGATGTCGAAGGAATTGGGAAGAAAGGTATTGAAGTTTCAGATAGTGTTTCTACAACTGCTGAAGGTGATAATCCAGATACTATCAGGGTAGAAGGACATCAAGGAGAGGTTACACATTTTCAAGCGTTAACGGCAGCTTTGTCGGCAACAGTAGGTTTAGGTAATATTGCAGGTGTTGCAATTGCTGTATCTATTGGTGGTGCAGGTGCTACTTTTTGGATGATTGTTGCAGGTTTCTTAGGGATGGCGTCAAAATTTGTAGAATGTACATTAGGTGTAAAATATAGAGATATTGAGTCAGACGGTACGGTTTATGGAGGTCCGATGTATTATCTAACTAAAGGGTTAAAGAATAAAACATTAGGTAAAATATTAGCAGCTTTGTTTGCAGTTTTTGTAATTGGAGGTTCTTTTGGTGGAGGAAACATGTTTCAAGTGAACCAAGCTTTTCAGTTGGTAGAAAATATTACTACGCCAGTTGGTGGAGTTTCATTTTTACATGGTAAAGGATGGTTATTTGGTTTAGTAATGGCTGTTTTAGTTGGTATTGTAATTATTGGAGGTATTAAGAAAATAGCTAAGGTAACTGATAAGATTGTTCCTTTCATGGTTGCAATTTATGTAGCAGCTTCACTTTTTGTTATTTTTTCAAATTATAATATGATTGGTGATGCATTTGCTCAAATTTTTAATGGAGCATTTAGCCCAGAAGGAGTTGCCGGGGGTGCTGTAGGTGTTTTAGTTCAAGGGTTCAGAAGAGCTGCTTTTTCAAATGAGGCGGGTATTGGTTCTGCTTCTATTGCGCATTCAGCAGTAAATACTAAATATGCAGCAAGTGAAGGTTTGGTTGCTTTATTGGAACCATTTATAGATACGGTTGTAGTTTGTACAATGACTGCTTTGGTATTAATTATTACAGGAAATGTAACTGCAGAGAATGCTTCTTTAAATGATGCACAAGCAATTTTATTAACTTCTGGTGCATTTGAATCTGCAATTTCTTGGTTCCCTTACGTTTTAACCATTGCAGTAGTTTTATTTGCATTTAGTTCTATGATATCTTGGTCATATTATGGTTTTCAAGGATGGGCATATCTATTTGGTAGATCTAAAAGAATGGAATACGCATATAAAGTAATCTTTTGTATTTTCGTAGTAATTGGTGCAGCAGCAAGTTTAGGTTCTGTAATTGGTTTCTCAGATGCAATGGTTTTTGCAATGATGGTTCCAAACATGATTGGACTTGTTCTTTTAGCGCCAAAGGTAAAAGAAGAATTGATAAAATATAAAGATGCTATCAAAGCTTCAAAAGCATAAACATATATAATGAACATATTTAAATCCTATTTCTGGTACCATAAAAGCCAAAGAAATGGGATTTTTATTTTAATACTGTTAATTGTTATATTTCAATTTATTATTGTGTTTGTTGATTTTTATTCTGAAGAAAAAGTAAATATAGACACACCTAAAGTTATAGCGTTTCACCATCAAATAGATAGCTTAAGTAAAATTACTCTAGAAAATAGCAGGTTAAAAATTTTCCCATTCAACCCTAATTATATTACAGATTATAAAGGAGCACAATTAGGAATGTCTTTAGTTGAAATAGATAAGCTTTTAGCATTTAGGAAAACTGGTGAATTTATCAATTCAAGAAAAGAATTCCAGAAAGTAACAACAATTTCAGATGCTCTTTTAAACACGATCTCACCATATTTTAAGTTTCCAGACTGGGTGGTCGAAAGAAATCAAAATATGCAATTATCAACTTCTCGAGATACGCGTTTGTTTGCTAAAAAATCAAAGTATATACTAACATCTACAGATATAAATTTAGCGGTTAAAGAAGATCTAAAAACTATCAATGGAATAGGAGAGAAGCTTTCTGAAAGAATTATTAAGTATCGTTCTAAATTGCAGGGTTTTTCTTCACTTAATCAACTCTATGAAGTATGGGGTTTAGATACAGAAGTAGTAGATAAATTGCTACTTGTTTTTAAGGTTATAAACTTACCAAATATTAAAAAAATTAATGTAAATACAGTGTCTTTTAGAGAATTACTTAAAAACCCTTACTTAGATTACGAATTGTGTAAGAAAATTTTCGAATACAAAGAAGAGGTTGCTGAGCTACAAGATATTTCAGAATTAAAAAATATCATTGATTTTCCTTTAGAGTTGTATGACAGAATAGTCTTATATTTGGTGGCTGAATAAATAACTCAAATTCACATTAAATGAGTAGTATGTATTTTACTGAAGAGCATGAGGCTTTTCGTACTAGTTTTAAAGATTTTTTACAAAAAGAAGTAGTTCCATTTATTGATAAATGGGAAAAAACAGGTACTATTGAAAAATTTATTTGGAAGAAGTTTGGTGAAATGGGTTATTTCGGACTTTGTACTCCAGAGGAATACGGTGGTTTAGATTTAGACTTATTTTATACAGTGATTTTTTTAGAGGAATTACAAAAAATAAATTCCGGAGGATTCGCTGCTGCAATATGGGCACATGAATTTCTTGCAATGACCCATTTGAACAAAGAAGGGACTGAATTTATCAAACAAAAGTATCTTATACCAAGTGTAGAAGGAGAAAAAGTGGGTTGTTTATGTGTTACAGAGCCTTTTGGCGGAAGTGATGTTGCAGGGATGCGATCTACAGCAATTAAAAAAGGCGATAAATATATTTTAAACGGTTCTAAAACTTTTATAACAAACGGAGTTTATTCAGATTACTTAATAGTTGCTGCAAAGACAGATCCTTCAGATAAGTATAAAGGTATTAGCATTTTTGTTGTTGATAGAGAGGCTGCTGGTATTACGGCAACTAAACTAGATAAGCTAGGTTGGAGGGCTTCTGATACGGCAGAACTGGCATTTGACAATGTAGAAATTCCTATAGAAAACTTAATGGGAGAAGAAGGAAAGGGGTTTCCTTATATAATGCAGCATTTTGCTTTAGAGCGCTTAATAATGGGTGTTAATGCGCATGCAAGAGCCGACTTTGCCTTAGATTATGTTGTTAATTATATGCAACAAAGAGTTGCTTTTGGGAAATCTTTAGATAAATTTCAAGTTTTAAGACATAAAATTGCTGAAATGGCTAGTAAAGTGGATATGTGTAGAGAGTACAATTATTCAATTACTAAAAGATTAGATCAAGGTGCTTATGTTGTAAAAGAGGCAAGTATGTCTAAATTATTATCAACAAAAATGGCAGATGAAGTTATTTATGATGCACTCCAGTTATTAGGAGGTTATGGCTATATGGAGGAATACCCTTTAGCACGTTTATCAAGAGATAGCAGGTTGGGCCCAATTGGTGGTGGAACTTCGGAAATATTAAAAGAGATCATTGCAAAAATAGTAATCGATAATAAAGAGTACAAGCCAGCAACTTAGTTCTTTAGCTTCCTTGTAAACTAAAAACTAAAAACTAATTGCTATTTCATAATTTGTAATTACATTTGCAGTCCAAAAAATAAACCAATAGTTTAATTACTATTCAAAAATATAAAGATACTATGAAGGGAGGTGCCAACTTATGTTAATTATACCAATTAAAGAAGGAGAGAATATCGATAGAGCTTTAAAGCGTTACAAAAGAAAATTTGATCGTACAAAAACGATGAAAAATTTGCGTGCTAGAAAGAACTTCACCAAACCTTCTGTAGCAAATAGAGCGCAAAGAATTAAAGCTTCTTACGTACAAGGCTTAAGAACCAAGGAAGAAGTAGGTTAGAAATAACTTATATTCTATACTATAAATCTCGTAACACGAATTAGTGTTACGAGATTTTTTGCGTTTAATTTTAGTAACTTTGAAAGAAACATTTAAAAAGTATTGATAGCTAATAATTATATTACACCTTTCTTAGAATATCTTTTGTTGGAAAAAGGTTATTCTAGGCATACTATAACCGCTTATAAAACAGATCTTTTAGCTTTTAAGGATTTTTGTGAAGTAGTTTATAATCAAGATAGCTTGGTAAATATAAATTACGTACAGGTAAGAAGTTGGGTAGTTAGTTTGATAGATGCAGATATTTCTAATAATACTGTGAACAGGAAGGTTAGTTCTTTAAAGTCTTTTTATAAGTTTCTTCAAAAAACAGGACTAATAGAAATAAATCCACTTGCCAAGCACAGAGCGCTAAAAGTACCAAAGAAAGTACAAGTACCTTTTACATCTAAAGAAATTAATCAAGTCATTTTAAATATTAATAAAAATAAAGATTTTGACTCAATTAGAAATAAGTTATTAGTTGAGTTATTGTATTCAACAGGAATTAGAAGAGCGGAGTTAATAAATATAAAAGAGAGAGATGTAAATAAAGCGAATTTTACTATAAAGGTTCTAGGAAAGCGCAATAAAGAAAGATTTGTTCCAATACTTGCTTCTGTGTTGGATACATTAAATGAGTACCTAATATTAAGAAATAAAAATCAATTTGATTCAGAATTTCTTTTAATTACTTCAAAAGGAAATAAAATTTATGAAACGCTTGTTTACAGGATTATAAATTCTTATTTTGGTCAGGTATCTTCAAAGGTGAAAAAGAGTCCACATATTTTAAGGCATTCTTTTGCAACACACCTTTTAAATGAAGGTGCAGATTTAAATTCAGTTAAAGAATTGCTAGGGCATTCTTCTTTAGCATCTACACAAGTCTACACGCATAATAGTCTTGATGCGATAAAAAAAGTATATAATCAAGCTCACCCTAGAAGCAAAAAAAAATAATTATTTATGAAAGTATTCACACAATCAGTAAATTTCAATGCAGATAAGCAATTAATAGATCTTATAGAGAGTAAAGTATCAGCATTGATAAAATTTCATGATAAGATAGTAAACGCAGAAGTTTTTTTGAAAGTTCAAAAAACAAGTGATAAAGAAAATAAAATTACAGAAATAAAAATTAATATTCCGGGTAGTGAGCTAATCGTAAAAAGGGAAACAAAAACCTTCGAAGAAGGTGTTAATGCTGCAGTAGATAATCTAAAAAGACAGTTAAAAAGATCTAAAGAAAAGCAACGAGATTCTGTAATATCATAAAATGATAAAAAAAACAAAAATATTATTATAAAATGTTTTTAAATATAAAAAAACTTTATACATTTGCAGACCGTTAGAAATAGCGGTTTGTTTTTTGCAGTAAATGCCGATGTAGCTCAGCTGGCTAGAGCAGCTGATTTGTAATCAGCAGGTCGTGGGTTCGAGTCCCTCCATCGGCTCTAAAAAACATAAAAAATTGTGAAAGCAATTTGTTCATTGAAATAGTAAATGAGAGGGGAGATACTCAAGCGGCCAACGAGGACGGACTGTAACTCCGTTGACTACGTCTTCGCAGGTTCGAATCCTGCTCTCCCCACAATTTACATTTTGCGAAAGTAGCTCAGTTGGTAGAGCGTCAGCCTTCCAAGCTGAATGTCGCCGGTTCGAACCCGGTCTTTCGCTCAAGATTACCAACAAAAGCCGGTGTAGCTCAGTTGGTAGAGCGCATCCTTGGTAGGGATGAGGTCGTGGGTTCAAATCCCATCGCTGGCTCAATTAACAAGTATTATTAGAACTAAATATAATTAAACTAAGAATTAAAAATTAATAATTATGGCAAAAGGAACTTTTGACCGTTCGAAACCACATTTAAACATTGGTACTATCGGACACGTAGATCACGGTAAAACAACTTTAACTGCGGCTATTACTAAAGTATTAGCTGATGCAGGATTCTCTGAAGCTAGATCTTTTGATCAGATTGATAATGCACCAGAAGAAAAAGAAAGAGGTATTACAATTAATACTTCTCATGTAGAATATCAAACAGCAAATCGTCACTATGCGCACGTTGACTGTCCAGGTCACGCGGATTACGTTAAGAACATGGTAACAGGTGCTGCTCAAATGGATGGTGCTATATTAGTAGTTGCTGCAACAGATGGACCAATGCCTCAAACTAGAGAGCATATCTTATTAGGTCGTCAGGTTGGTATTCCTCGTATGGTTGTATTCATGAATAAAGTGGATATGGTTGATGATGAAGAATTAATCGAATTAGTAGATATGGAAGTTAGAGAATTACTTTCTTTTTACGAATATGATGGTGATAATGGACCTGTAATCGCTGGTTCTGCATTAGGTGCATTGAACGGTGATCAAAAATGGGTTGATACAGTCTTAGAATTAATGGCAGCTGTAGATGTTTGGATCGAGGAGCCTTTAAGAGAAGTAGAAAAAGATTTCTTAATGCCAGTTGAAGATGTGTTTTCAATTACTGGTCGTGGAACTGTAGCTACCGGTCGTATCGAAACAGGTATCGCTAATACAGGTGATGTTGTTGATATTATTGGTATGGGAGCTGAAAAAATGACTTCTACTGTTACTGGTATTGAAATGTTTCGTCAAATCTTGGATAGAGGTGAGGCAGGAGATAATGCAGGTATCTTGTTAAGAGGTGTTGCAAAAGAAGATATTAAGAGAGGTATGGTAATCTGTAAGCCAGGTTCTGTAACACCACACGCTAAATTTAAAGCAGAAGTTTATGTTTTGAAAAAAGAAGAAGGTGGACGTCATACTCCATTTCATAACAACTATCGTCCTCAGTTCTATGTTAGAACTACAGATGTAACAGGTACTATTAACTTACCTGCAGGTGTTGAAATGGTTATGCCAGGAGATAACTTAACAATTACGGTAGACTTAATTCAACCAATCGCATTAAATGTTGGTTTACGTTTTGCAATCCGTGAGGGTGGTAGAACAGTTGGAGCTGGTCAGGTGACTGAATTAATAGACTAATACAGTAATTAGTTTACTAGTAATAATTTACAAAGGGTGTCCCGATTTATCGGGATGCCTTTATCAATGAATAAGAAACGGGCGTAGTTCAGCGGTAGAGCACTGGTCTCCAAAACCAGCTGTCGGGAGTTCGAATCTCTCCGCCCGTGCTAAAAAACAAACAAATAGTATGAAGTTTATACAATATATTAAAGATTCTTTTGAGGAACTAAGCAATCATATGACTTGGGTTTCAAAAGAAGAGGCTCAAAAAACTACAGTAACTGTTGCTGTATTTACTATTTTGTTTGCATTGGCAGTGGCAGGTATAGACTATGTTTTTCAAGGAGGTCTAGATTGGTATTTTAATTTTGTAAACTCAAACTAATTATGGCAACTGATTCAGTAATGAAATGGTATGTTGTTAGAGCCATTGGTGGACAAGAAAATAAAGTTAAGGCCTATATAGAAACTGAGATATCACGTGTTGGTTTATCAGATTATGTGAGTCAAGTTATCGTTCCTACAGAGAAAGTAATTCAAATTAGAGACGGTAAAAAGGTTCATAGAGAGAAAGTTTATTTCCCTGGTTATATTATGGTGGAAGCAAACCTTTCAGGCGAAGTACCTCACGTAATTAAAGGAATTACTGGTGTTATCGGTTTTTTAGGCGAAGTAAAAGGTGGTGAGCCTGTTCCAATGCGTAAGGCAGAGGTAAATAGGATGCTAGGTAAAGTTGATGAACTTTCTATTCAAGATGAAAATATTGCAATTCCTTTTAATATAGGGGAAACAGTAAAGGTTGTAGATGGTCCATTTAATGGATTTGATGGTACAATAGAAAAGGTGAACGAAGAAAAGCGTAAACTTGAAGTAATGGTGAAAATATTCGGAAGAAAAACACCATTAGAATTAAGTTATATGCAAGTAGAAAAAATATAATTGTTACACAAGTAGATATAATACCGATTTATTTTTTGGCTTCCAACATAAAATAAATCATTAAACATTTTTAAAATGGCAAAAGAAGTTAGTAAAGTAGTTAAGTTACAAGTAAGGGGAGGCGCAGCGAATCCATCGCCGCCGGTTGGACCCGCTTTAGGAGCTGCTGGTGTTAACATTATGGAGTTTTGTAAACAGTTTAATGCGAGATCGCAAGACAAACAGGGTAAAGTTTTACCAGTTGTTATTACTGTTTTTAAAGATAAATCATTTGATTTTCTTATAAAAACTCCTCCTGCAGCAGTCCAGTTACTAGAAGCGGCCAAAATTAAAAAAGGTTCAGGAGAACCAAACAGGAAAAAAGTAGCATCAGTTACTTGGGATCAGATTAAAGTTATTGCAGAAGATAAAATGGTAGATTTAAATGCCTTTGAAATGTCTTCAGCAATGCGTATGATAGCAGGTACAGCACGTTCTATGGGATTAACAGTAAAAGGTAATGCACCAGCATAAACTTTATAAAAAGTAGTAAAATGGCAAAATTAACAAAAAAGCAAAAAGAAGCTTACGCAAAGGTAGATAGCTCTAGATCTTATGATTTAGCAGCAGCTTCAGCGCTAGTCAAAGACATTACTAATGTAAAGTTTGATGCATCAGTAGATCTAGCAATACGTTTAGGAGTTGATCCACGTAAAGCGAATCAAATGGTACGTGGTGTTGTAACATTACCTCACGGAACAGGAAAAGATGTAAAAGTATTAGCATTAGTAACCCCAGATAAAGAAGCAGAGGCTACAGCAGCAGGTGCTGATTATGTGGGATTAGATGAATACCTTCAAAAGATTAAAGGAGGATGGACAGACGTAGATGTAATTATTACGATGCCAAGTGTAATGGGTAAATTAGGGCCTTTGGGAAGAGTTTTAGGCCCAAGAGGTTTAATGCCAAATCCAAAGACTGGTACAGTAACAATGGATGTTGCAAAAGCTGTTACAGATGTGAAGGCTGGTAAAATTGATTTTAAAGTCGATAAAACTGGTATTATTCATGCTGCAATTGGAAAAGTATCTTTTGATGCTCAGAAAATTGAAGAAAATGCAAACGAGTTAATACAAACAATTATTAAATTGAAACCAACAACTGCAAAAGGAACGTATGTAAAAAGCGTTTTTATGTCTAGCACGATGAGTCCTAGTATTGAGGTTGAGGTGAAAGCTGTTTAATACGTTAAAACTTATAATCATGACTAGAGAAGAGAAATCACAAGTAATACAAGATTTAACAGCAGTATTAGCAGGTACAAATACTTTATATTTAGCAGATATTTCTGGATTAAATGCACAGACTACCTCTAATTTACGTAGAGCTTGTTTTAAAGCAGGTGTTCAGTTATCAGTTGTTAAGAATACTTTACTTGCAAAAGCAATGGAAGCTTCAGATAAAGAGTTTGGAGACTTATCAACGGTATTAAAAGGAAATACTTCAATGATGATTTCAGAGGCTGCTAACGCGCCTGCAAAATTAATCAAAGAATTTAGAAAAAAATCTAAAGAGAAGCCTCTATTAAAAGGTGCCTTTGCCGAAGAATCTATTTATATTGGAGATGATCAATTAGATGCACTTGTAGATATTAAATCTAGAGAAGAGCTTATCGGAGAGATCATTGGCTTATTACAGTCTCCTGCGAAGAATGTTATTTCAGCATTACAATCAGGTGGACAAACACTTTCAGGTATTCTTAAGACATTATCTGAAAAATAATTACGCGCACAAATAAACTATAATAAACAAAATTTTTAAAAACAATTACAATGGCAGAATTAAAAGATTTCGCAGAACAATTAGTTAACTTATCAGTTAAAGAAGTTAATGAATTAGCTACTATCTTAAAAGATGAGTATGGTATTGAGCCAGCAGCAGCAGCAGTTGCAGTTGCAGGACCAGCAGCAGGAGGAGATGAAGCAGCAGAAGAGCAAACTGAATTTGATGTTATTTTAACAGCAGCAGGTGGTTCTAAGTTAGCAGTTGTTAAATTAGTTAAAGAATTAACTGGTTTAGGATTGAAAGAAGCTAAAGGCATCGTTGATAGTGCACCAGCAGCAGTAAAAGAAGGTGTAACTAAAGATGAAGCAGCAGCGCTTAAAGCATCTTTGGAAGAAGCTGGAGCTGAGGTAGAGCTTAAGTAAGCTATTATTCCCGAAAGCGTTCAGGCGTAGCGGGAAAACAAATTTAGGTTTAGGTACTAAAAACGTGTGTTTTTAGTCCTAAACCATTTTGTGTATATATTCGTTTTTTATTTTAATTCAGATTTTAATCAAAAAAATATTCTCTTTTGGCAACGAAAAACACAACTGAAAGGATCAATTTCGCTACTTCGCAAATGATAAAGGAATATCCAGACTTTTTGGATATTCAGGTAAAATCTTTCCAAGATTTTTTCCAACTTCAAACTAAAGCAGAAGAAAGAGGTGAAGAAGGTTTGTATAAAACTTTCATGGATAACTTTCCTATTACTGATACAAGAAACCAATTTGTATTAGAATTCTTAGATTACTTTGTAGATCCACCTAGATATTCAATTCAGGAATGTATTGAGCGTGGATTAACACACAGTGTGCCTTTAAAAGCACGTCTAAAATTATACTGTACAGATCCAGAACACGAAGATTTCGAAACGATTGTGCAAGATGTATATCTTGGTACAATTCCTTACATGACAAATTCAGGTACCTTTGTAATTAATGGTGCAGAGCGTGTGGTAGTTTCGCAATTACACAGATCTCCAGGTGTTTTCTTTGGACAATCTTTTCATGCAAACGGTACAAAATTATACTCTGCAAGAGTTATTCCTTTTAAAGGATCTTGGATAGAGTTTGCTACCGATATCAATCAAGTGATGTACGCTTATATTGATAGAAAGAAAAAATTACCCGTAACAACATTATTTAGAGCCATTGGTTTTGAAAGAGATAAGGACATTTTAGAGATTTTTGATCTTGCGGAAGAAGTGAAAGTTTCGAAAGCAGGTTTAAAAAAGGTATTAGGTCGCAAATTAGCTGCTAGAGTTTTAAAAACTTGGCATGAAGATTTCGTAGATGAAGATACCGGTGAAGTAGTATCAATAGAAAGAAATGAAATTATTTTAGATCGTGATACTATTTTAGATAAAGAACATATAGATGAAATAATTGAGGCAGGTGCTAAAACCGTTTTACTTCATAAGGAAGACAACGACATGGCAGATTATGCGATTATTCATAATACGTTGCAAAAGGATCCTACAAATTCTGAAAAAGAAGCTGTAGAACATATATATAGACAACTTCGTAATGCTGAACCGCCAGATGAAGAGACGGCAAGAGGTATTATAGATAAGTTATTCTTTTCTGAACAACGTTATAATTTAGGTGAGGTAGGTCGTTTTAGAATGAACACCAAACTTCAGTTAAATGAACCAATTGATCAGAAAGTTTTATCTAAATTAGATATTATAACGATAATTAAATATTTAATCGAATTGATCAACTCTAAAGCAGAAGTTGATGATATTGATCACTTATCTAATAGACGTGTAAGAACTGTTGGTGAGCAATTAGCAAGCCAGTTTGGTGTTGGTTTAGCACGTATGGCTAGAACAATTCGTGAGCGTATGAATGTGCGCGATAACGAAGTGTTTACACCTATTGATTTGATTAATGCAAAAACATTATCGTCTGTAATTAACTCATTTTTTGGTACGAATCAGTTATCTCAGTTTATGGATCAAACAAATCCGTTAGCAGAGATTACCCACAAGCGTAGATTATCTGCACTTGGACCGGGTGGTTTATCTAGGGAAAGAGCTGGTTTCGAGGTGCGTGATGTCCACTATACTCATTATGGTCGTTTATGTCCAATTGAAACCCCAGAGGGACCAAACATTGGTTTAATTTCTTCACTTTCTGTATTTGCAAAGGTGAACAATCTAGGTTTTATTGAAACTCCATATAGAAAAGTTGAGAATGGTGTTGTTGGCAATGAAGAGCCTATTTATTTAAGTGCTGAGGAAGAAGAAGGTATGAAAATTGCCCAATCTAATTTAGAGTTAAATAAAGACGGTAGTATTGTTTTAGACAGAGTTATTGCTCGTGAAGAGGGTGATTTTCCAGTTGTTAATCCAGATGAGATTAATTATATGGATGTTGCACCAAATCAAATTGCTTCTATATCGGCATCTTTAATTCCGTTTTTAGAACATGATGATGCCAATCGTGCATTAATGGGGTCTAACATGATGCGTCAAGCAGTGCCGTTATTACGTCCAGAATCTCCAATTGTAGGTACAGGATTAGAGCGCAGAGTTGCAAAAGATTCTCGTATTCTAATAAATGCTGAAGGAGCTGGTGTAGTAGAGTATGTTGATGCAAACAAAATTACAATCAAGTACGATAGAACGGAAGAAGAGAAAATGGTAAGTTTTGACTCTGATGAAGTTTCTTATAACTTGATTAAGTTCAGAAAAACTAATCAAGGTACTTCTATAAATCTAAAACCGATTGTAGAAAGAGGAGATAGGGTTACAGAAGGACAAGTTCTTTGTGAAGGTTATGCAACACAAAAAGGAGAATTAGCTTTAGGAAGAAATATGAAAGTAGCCTTTATGCCATGGAAAGGGTATAACTTTGAGGATGCAATTGTAATTTCAGAAAAAGTTGTTCGTGAAGATATATTTACATCTATTCATATTGATGAGTATTCTTTAGACGTAAGAGATACAAAATTAGGAATTGAAGAATTAACTAATGATATCCCTAATGTTTCTGAAGAAGCTACGAAAGACTTAGATGATAATGGAATGATAAGAATTGGTGCAGAAGTAAACCCAGGTGATATCTTAATAGGTAAGATTACACCAAAGGGAGAATCTGATCCAACTCCAGAGGAGAAATTATTACGTGCTATATTTGGAGACAAAGCAGGAGATGTAAAGGATGCATCTTTAAAAGCATCACCTTCATTAAGAGGAGTAGTAATTGATAAAAAATTATTTAGAAGAGCTGTTAAAGATAAGAGCAAGAGATTAAGAGATAAAGAAGCAGTAGCTACTTTAGAATCTTCTTTTGTTGGGAAGTTTGAAGTATTAAAAGACGAGTTAATTGAAAAATTATTCACTTTAATTAGCGGAAAAACATCTCAGGGAGTTTTTAATGATTTAGGAGAAGAGGTTTTACCTAAGGGTAAAAAGTACACACTTAAAATGTTAAACTCTGTTGATGATTATGTGCATTTAACAGGTTCTTGGACAACGGATACTGCTTTAAATTCTTTAGTTGGTGAATTAGTTCACAACTATAAAATTAAAGTAAACGATTTACAAGGTTCTTTACGTCGTCAAAAATTCACAATCTCTGTTGGAGATGAATTGCCTGCGGGAATTTTAAAACTTGCTAAAGTTTACATCGCTAAAAAGCGTAAACTTAAAGTAGGAGATAAGATGGCAGGACGTCACGGTAACAAAGGTATTGTAGCTCGTATTGTTAGAGCAGAAGATATGCCTTTCTTAGAAGATGGAACTCCGGTGGATATCGTTTTAAATCCGTTAGGTGTACCTTCTCGTATGAACATTGGTCAAATTTATGAAACTGTTCTTGGTTGGGCAGGTCAGAAATTAGATACTAAATATGCAACACCAATTTTTGATGGTGCATCTTTAGATCAGATTAATGTAATTACAGACAGTGCAGGTGTGCCAAGATTTGGACATACTTATTTATATGATGGTGGAACAGGAAAACGTTTCGATCAACCAGCAACAGTTGGTATCATCTATATGATTAAGTTAGGTCACATGATTGAAGATAAAATGCATGCACGTTCTATAGGACCATATTCGTTAATTACACAACAACCATTGGGTGGTAAAGCACAGTTTGGTGGACAGCGTTTTGGAGAAATGGAAGTATGGGCATTAGAAGCATATGGTGCTTCTAGTATCTTAAGAGAGATCTTAACTGTAAAATCTGATGATGTAATGGGTAGAGCTAAAACATACGAAAGTATTGTGAAAGGTGAAGCTATGCCAGAACCAGGTTTACCAGAGTCATTTAACGTATTAATGCATGAACTGAAAGGTTTAGGTTTAGACGTTAGATTAGAAGAATAAATTTTTTCAGTAACCAATTTCCAATAGTACTTCTACTATTGGAAATTGAATACTGCCAACTGAATACTTATCAAGAGACATGGCAAGAAAACAAGAGAAATACACTGTAAAAAAGTTTAACAAAATCTCAATTGGTTTATCATCACCAGAAGCAATTTTAGAAATTTCTAAAGGTGAAGTTTTAAAACCAGAAACTATAAACTACCGTACACACAAACCAGAAAGAGATGGTTTATTTTGTGAGCGTATTTTTGGTCCTGTAAAGGATTACGAATGTGCATGTGGTAAGTACAAAAGAATACGTTACAAAGGAATTGTTTGTGACCGATGTGGAGTAGAAGTAACAGAGAAAAAAGTACGTAGAGATAGAGTTGGTCACATTAATTTAGTGGTGCCAGTTGCTCATATTTGGTACTTTAGATCATTACCTAACAAAATGGGATACCTTTTAGGTTTGCCATCTAAAAAGTTAGATATGATTATTTACTACGAACGTTATGTAGTAATTCAGCCAGGTATTGCTAAGAATGTAGAAGGAGAACCATTACAAAAAATGGATTTCTTAACAGAGGAAGAATACTTAGATATTGTTGATGCAATTCCGCAAGAAAACCAATATTTAGATGACACAGACCCTAATAAGTTTATAGCTAAAATGGGAGCTGAGTGTTTGATTGATTTATTAGCTAGAATAGACTTAGAGCAATTATCTTTTGATTTAAGACACAAAGCGAATACTGAAACATCTAAACAGCGTAAAACTGAAGCATTAAAACGTTTAAATGTTGTTGAAGCATTTAAAGATTCTCAGAAGAATAGAGAAAACAATCCAGAATGGATGATAATGAAGGCAGTTCCGGTAATTCCACCAGAATTGAGACCGTTAGTTCCGTTAGATGGAGGTCGTTTTGCTACTTCAGATTTAAATGATTTATACAGAAGAGTTATTATTAGAAACAATCGTTTAAAAAGATTGGTAGAGATAAAAGCTCCGGAAGTTATTTTACGTAACGAAAAACGTATGTTACAAGAGTCTGTAGATTCTTTATTTGACAATACGCGTAAATCATCTGCAGTAAAAACTGAATCTAACAGGCCTTTAAAATCTTTATCAGATTCTTTAAAAGGTAAGCAAGGGCGATTCCGTCAGAATTTATTAGGAAAACGTGTAGATTATTCAGCACGTTCAGTAATTGTTGTTGGACCAGAATTAAGATTATCAGAGTGTGGTATCCCAAAAGATATGGCAGCTGAGCTTTATAAGCCTTTTGTAATTAGAAAATTAATTGAAAGAGGAATTGTAAAAACAGTTAAATCTGCAAAGAAAATAATAGATAGAAAAGAACCAGTTGTTTGGGATATTTTAGAAAATGTAATTAAAGGACACCCTGTTTTATTAAACAGAGCGCCAACTTTACACAGACTGGGTATACAAGCTTTTCAACCAAAATTAATTGAAGGGAAAGCAATACAGTTACATCCACTTGCATGTTCTGCCTTTAATGCCGATTTTGATGGAGATCAAATGGCAGTTCACTTACCATTAGGACCAGAAGCTATTTTAGAAGCACAATTATTAATGTTGGCTTCTCATAATATCTTAAACCCTGCAAATGGAGCACCAGTAACAGTTCCTTCTCAGGATATGGTACTTGGATTATATTATATGACTAAAGAAAGAATTTCTACTCCGGAAGTGAAGATTAAAGGAGAAGGATTAACTTTTTATTCACCAGAAGAAGTAACGATTGCTTTTAACGAAGAAATGGTAGACTTAAATGCTGGTATTAATGTAAGAACTTTAGATATAGACGAGAACGGAGAGCAAGTTAGAAGAATTATAAAAACTACCGTTGGTAGAGTTTTATTTAACGAAGTTGTTCCTGCGAAAGCTGGTTATATTAATGAGGTATTGACTAAGAAAAACTTACGTGGAATTATTGGTGGTATTTTAAAAGCTACAGATATTCCTACAACAGGAGATTTCTTAGATGAAATAAAAAATATGGGATATAAATTCGCCTTCCAAGGTGGTTTATCTTTCTCATTAGGTGATATTATTATTCCGAAGGAAAAACAAGGAATGATTGATGCTGCTAATAAAGAGGTAGAAGTTATTGTTGGTAATTATAACATGGGTATGTTAACGCAAAAAGAGCGTTACAATCAGGTAATTGATATTTGGGGAAGAACCAATAACGATTTAACTGAATTATCTATGAAACGTTTACGTGAAGATCAACAAGGTTTCAACTCGGTATACATGATGCTTGATTCTGGTGCAAGGGGTTCTAAAGAACAAATTCGTCAGTTAACAGGTATGCGTGGATTAATGGCAAAACCTAAAAAATCTACAGCAGGTGGTGGAGAAATTATTGAGAATCCAATTCTTTCTAACTTTAAGGAAGGGTTATCAATTCTTGAATATTTTATCTCAACTCACGGTGCACGTAAAGGACTTGCAGATACGGCTTTAAAGACGGCAGATGCTGGTTATTTAACACGTAGATTGGTAGATGTTTCACAAGATGTAATTGTTAATGAAGAAGACTGTGGTACATTAAGAGGTTTAGAGGTTAATCCATTAAAGAAAAATGATGAGATAGTAGAATCTTTATCAGATAGAATTGAAGGACGTGTCTCTTTAAATGATGTATATCATCCTTTAACAGAAGAAATAATTTTACAAGCAAACGAACCAATTACTTCTAAACTAGCGATTGCTGTTGAAAAGTCTGGTATTGATTCTGTACAAGTTAGATCTGCGTTAACATGTGAATCTACTAGAGGTATTTGTTCAAAATGTTACGGGCAGAGTTTATCTACTCTTAACAAAGTACAAATTGGTGAAGCAGTTGGTGTAATTGCGGCACAATCTATTGGAGAGCCAGGTACACAGTTAACATTGCGTACATTCCACGTTGGTGGGGTTGCAGGAAACATTTCTGAAGAGAATAAGTTAATTGCTAAGTTTGAAGGAACTGTAAAGATAGAGGATTTAAGAACTGTATCAGGTAAAGATAATGACGGTAATGCAACAGATATCGTTATTTCTAGAACTGCAGAGATTAAAATTATAAATAAGAAAACAGGTATTACGCAGAGTACAAATATTATCCCTTACGGTTCTGTTATTTTTGATAAAGACAGAAAAACAATCAAAAAAGGAGATGTAATTGTGCAATGGGATCCATTTAATGGTGTAATTGTTTCTGAGTTTGGAGGAAAAGTGAAGTTCGATAACTTACAACAGGGTGTTAACTATTCTGTAGAAGTTGATGAGCAAACAGGTTTCCAAGAAATGGTAATGATTGATTCTAAGAATAAGAAATTAATTGCTTCTTTAATTGTTGAAGATAAAGATGGTACTGCTTTGCGTTCTTATAGATTACCAGTTGGTGCTCACTTAATGGTGAATGACAATGATATGGTAGAATCTGGTCATACGTTAGTTAAAATTCCAAGAAAATCTGGTAAAGCTGGAGATATTACTGGAGGTTTACCACGTGTAACAGAATTATTTGAAGCGCGTAACCCATCGAACCCTTCTGTAGTTTCAGAGATTGATGGTGTTGTTTCTTTCGGGAAAATTAAACGTGGTAATAGAGAAATTATCGTAGAATCTAAAACTGGAGATATTAGTAAGTATTTAGTAAAACTTTCTAACCAAATTTTAGTTCAGGAAAATGACTTTATTAAAGCAGGTATGCCATTATCAGACGGAGCAACAACTCCTTCAGATATTTTAAGAATAAAAGGACCTTCTGCAGTGCAAGAATACTTAGTAAATGAAATACAAGAAGTATATCGTTTACAAGGTGTGAAAATTAACGACAAACATTTCGAAGTAGTTGTTCGTCAAATGATGCGTAAAGTTAAAATTATTGATTCTGGAGATACTTTATTCTTAGAGAATCAATTAATTCATAAAATTGACTTTATCAAAGACAACGATGCTATTTACGGAATGAAGGTTGTTGAAGAGGCTGGAGATTCTGAGAACTTAAAACCAGGTCAAATTGTTTCTGCACGTCAATTAAGAGATGAAAATTCTTTATTAAGAAGAAATGATCAAAACTTAGTAGAAGCAAGAGACGCGAAGCCAGCAACGGCAGAGCAAGTTTTACAAGGAATTACAAGAGCATCACTTCAAACAAAATCGTTTATTTCTGCAGCTTCTTTCCAGGAGACTACAAAAGTATTAAACGAGGCTGCTGTAAGTGGTAAAATAGATACATTAGAAGGCTTAAAAGAAAATGTGATTGTTGGTAAGAGAATACCAGCAGGAACAGGTATGAGGTCTTATGAAAAAATTCTAGTTGGTCCTAAAGACGAAATAGAAAAGAGTTTCTAATAACTTTTACTAGTTAAAAGTTGAATATTTAAAAGTTGAATTGTGTTCTGTAAGTTTTTTATAGAATTCAATTCAACTTTTTTATTTTTTGTACCTTTCAGGTGCTAAATAAGTTGAAAATTAAATAAATTATGGAAGAAAATAAAAACAAAGACGGACAATTAAATATAGAATTAGATCAAGCCATCGCAGAAGGAACCTACTCTAATTTGGCTATTATCAATCATTCTGTTTCAGAATTTATTGTAGATTTTATTAATATAATGCCAGGTGTACCAAAGGCAAAAGTAAAATCTAGAATTATATTAACTCCACAGCATGCAAAAAGGTTGGCAAAGGCTTTAGCAGATAATGTTAGGAAATTTGAACAGGCTAACGGTGAAATTAAGGATTATGAGCGTCCGCCAGTTCCAATGAACTTTGGACCAACAGGTCAAGCATAACACTTATTTAAATATACATTAAAAGAGTAGTGAAGATCATATGATATCTAAGCTACTTTTTTTTTGAACGGAGGAGTAGTAATATCCTTCTTTTAAGATATTATAGATACTATGGAATTGCTTATTATTTTTTAAATATACTTCTCAAATGCTTGTATAAAAATGCATTTGTTTTTACATAATGAAAAGAAATAAAGCAGACAATAGTAATAAAGAACAATGCGCCAAAAATGGCTTGCCAAGGAGTTAATGTTTTTCCAATAATTCTATTTAATCCAATACCCACAAAACTTCCATAAATAATCGTAAAATGAATTACATAAATAGATAATGTTTTTTGTCCGATTTTTAAAATTAATGGAAACTTTAAATAATTTTCAAATGCATAGAAAAAAGAAAAGTATAAAAATACATTTCCTAGTCTTGTAAATAAATAATTATAGTTTGCAGCATCTAAAAATAATTGAATATTCATTAATTCATGGAGTAAAATTAAAATATCAGAAGAATAAATAATTAAGATACAACCTAATATAAAGAAAGATAAGACTGTTATTTTTTTAAATTGAGGATTATTTGAATACTTATGAAATAATGTCGCTATATATGCTCCAAATGCAATATATCCAAACCAAGGGGTAATTGTAAATATAGAACCGTTATCCTTTGAAAGATAATTATTTAGAAGCGCAGGAAGGGTGTCAAAACTTATGTTACGGTATAATGGTTCTGAGAGAAAAATTAAAAAGCCTAGAACTAATAATATAAAAGAAAATAGTAGTACTCTTTTTGCACATAAGTAATAGATTATAACAACTATTATAAGACTTAAACCAATGCATTGCAAAACATCAATAACTAAAAAATAGCTATTAAAATAGCCAGAAAACCACGATAAGAAAGGGATTCTAAGCAAATAACCAATACCAATAAGAAAAAAACCTCGTACAATTCCTTTTCGCATTCGTAGTTTATCTTGCCCTTTTTCTTTTGCCTTTAGCAATAAATAGGTGAAAATTAAACCTGAAATAGTAAAAAAGGTTGGTGCAGTAATTCCTCTGAAGTAAGACCATACAGAGTAAGGAATAGCGTTTATATCTTTATAGGAATCTGCTAAGAGTGTATTTATAAAGTGTCCTTGCAGCATCATTAGAATTGCAAAAGCACGAATAATATCAATAAAATACAACCTTTTACTATTCATTAGTATTTTTTTCAACTTTAAATAATAGGATATATTCTATCTTAAGCTTTCTGTTGTAGATTATTTTAGAATAAGGTTTGCTATTTTATCCAGTATCTACTATTCCTTAAAATGGAAATACGTTACAAACATAAACTTTAATTTAGATTGAATTATATGAACGAAAGTAAAAAAATAAATTTAAAGTTATTTTAAATCTGTCTAGTTCTATTTAGTAACCAAAAATCTGCTAAAACTAATGCGGTCATAGCTTCTATTATTGGCACTGCCCTTGGCACAACACAAGGATCATGTCTTCCTTTACCAGTAATTTCTGTTACTTCACTTTCAGAATTAATAGTTTGTTGAGAACTCATAATAGTTGCAACAGGTTTAAAGGCTACCCTAAAGTAAATATCCATTCCGTTACTTATTCCACCTTGAATTCCACCAGATAGATTTGTTTTAGTAGATCCATCAGCATTAAACACATCATTATGCTCTGAACCTTTCATTTTAGAACCACAAAATCCACTACCAAATTCAAATCCTTTTACAGCATTTATAGAAAGCATTGCTTTACCTAGTTCGGCATGTAGTTTATTAAAAATTGGTTCACCTAAGCCTACAGGAACATTCTGTGCAACACAAGTAATTGTTCCACCAATAGTATCACCTGCTTTTCTAATTTCTTGTATTTTGGTAATCATTTTCTCAGCTGAAGCTTCATCAGGACACCGAACAATATTACTTTCTGTTTTAGAAAAGTCTAATTCTTGATATGGTTTTTCCATAAAAATTTCACCAACAGAAGAGGTAAAGGCATTTATTTCTATGGATGAAATTAGTTGTTTGGCTAAAGCACCAGCAACTACCCAATTTGCAGTTTCTCTTGCAGAGCTTCGACCACCACCTCTAAAATCTCTAAATCCATATTTTTGATCATAGGTAAAATCGGCATGAGAAGGTCTATAAACATTTGTGTTATGATTATAGTCTTTAGATTTCTGATTGGTATTTTTAATAATAAAGCCAATTGAGGTTCCTGTTGTTTTTCCTTCAAAAATACCTGAAAGAAATTCTACAGTATCTGGTTCTTTACGTTGAGTAACAATTTTAGATTGTCCAGGTTTACGTCTATTTAACTCCTCTTGAATAGCATCAAGGTTCACTTCTAAACCAGCAGGAAAACCATCTATAATACCACCAATGGCAGTTCCATGAGATTCACCATAGGTTGTAACTCTTAATAAATTTCCAAAAGAATTAAATGACATTTTTTTTATGTTAAATTATTGTACAAATATACTAAAGTGAATATAAGTAATTTCTAAATTTTATGCTTTTATAACGATTCCTATATTTTTCTTTATTGCAACAGTACTTGATTATGAATAAGATAGATTGAAAATTTAATTATATTCAAGAAAGATAAAAAATAATAGCTTTTTTGTTTTTTAGAATTAAATATTCAATCTATATTTGCACCCGCATTAAGGGAATACCTTATGAGACTACTGGAGAAATGGCAGAGCGGTCGAATGCGGTAGTCTTGAAAACTATTGACTGTAACAGGTCCGGGGGTTCGAATCCCTCTTTCTCCGCAAAAAGAAACCCACAACATTAGTTGTGGGTTTTTCATTTTCCAAAAAAAACTAAACTTGTATGTGTTTTTTTTTTGCAAAATAAAAAAGACAAAATTCTTGCAAAGAATTTGGGTTTCTATGCTTGTTCAGGATTCCTTTTTGGGGCGCACGAAATAATTCCCCTCTTTCTCCTTAAAAAAGAGAAAATTAAGACAAAAATATAAAAATAATGAACAAAAAAATAGCCATAGGTATAGATATTGGTGGCAGCCATATTACAATTGCTGTTGTAGATATAGAAGAACTCCAAATAGTATAAAATACGTTATATTTAGTTAAATTAAATAACAAAGACTAAATTCTTCAATAGAAGAAAATTAAAAAAAACCTATTAATTTAAAATTAGTTATCTTACACACATAGGGTAAACCTAATTTAAGGTCTACTATAATTAACAAAGTGAGATATTTTTTTTTGTTAATTACGTAGAAAAGAACTAGAGAGTCTAGTTTTTTTCTTTTTTATCAATAAAATTTTAATAAAACATGAAAAAACCTATTGTTTCTAAAAAGGTATTAATTCCTTTTATTTTAATAACTTCATTATTTGCGCTTTGGGGTTTTGCCAATGCTATTACAGATCCAATGGTTCAAGCTTTTAAAAAAGTATTGGAACTATCCAACTCACAAGCAGCTTGGGTGCAAATGGCATTTTATGGAGGTTATTTTTGTATGGCATTGCCTGCAGCTTTATTTGTTAGAAAGTATTCGTATAAGACCGGAATTTTAGTAGGCTTGGCATTATATTCCATAGGAGCTTTATTATTTTATCCTGCTGCGGTTACCGAACAGTTTTGGTTTTTTTGTTTGGGGCTTTATATTTTAACATTTGGTTTGGCTTTTTTAGAAACTACGGCTAATCCTTATATTTTAGCAATGGGTGCTCCAGAAACTGCAACTCAGCGTTTGAATTTAGCACAAGCTTTTAATCCTTTAGGACTAATTGCGGGCTTATTAGTTGCTCAATACTTCGTTTTAAAAAAATTACAATCAGACGATATAGAAAATTACAGTGCATTGCTTGAGGCTAAAAAAACATTAATTAGAACTACAGATTTATTGGTAATACGTGATCCCTATGTTATTCTTGGATTGGTAATAATGGCTGTTTTTATTTTAATAGCAGTTTGTAAAATGCCACAGGTTAGAGACTCTGGAGAAATACCAAGTATTAAGGATACCTTTAAAGTTTTAGGCAAAAATAAAAAATATGTTTTAGGAGTCGTTGCACAAGTTTTTTACGTGGGTGCTCAAATTATGTGTTGGACCTATATATATCAATACGCAGAGGGTATTGGAATGAATAGTGGTAATGCCGCTAATTATCAATTTATTGCTTTTATTGTATTTTTAATTGGTAGAGCTATTGGTACCTATTTGTTACGTTTTATAAGTGCTGGAAAATTATTAATGTACTTTGCGTTGTTAGCAGTAGTTTTTTGTTTGACTACCATTTTCATTGAAGGCATTTATGGCTTGTATAGTTTAGTAGGGGTTTCATTTTGTATGTCTTTAATGTTTCCAACGATTTACGGGATAGCTCTTAGTGGCTTAAATGAGGAAGAATCTAAAATTGGAGCTGCTGGACTAGTAATGGCAATTGTTGGAGGTGCTTTAATGCCAAAGATGCAAGGAATAATAATAGATGCAGGGGGAACTGCTGTAAATGATTTGAAAATTTTTGGCGTTTCTGAAGTTAATTTTTCTTTCATACTACCGTTGTTATGTTTTATATATATCAGTTGGTATGGCTTAAAAGTTTTTAAAGTCTTTGAAAAATAAAGAGTATTTTGTGTACTATTAAAATATTAAAGTTAAAATTTAAAGTTTGTTAATCAAAATTAGAAGTATGAAAAAAGTAATATTTCGAATTGGTATACTTTTTATAATAATTATTATTACAGCTTGTAATAGCAGATCTATTCTAATTGAAAACACCACACTACAACAAACGAATCTTGTAGATTACGTAAACTCATTAATAGGTACTTATTTTGATTATAGTTTATTCAATGGAAACACTAATCCCTTAAGACGATACCATCTTTAGAAACCCAAAAGCGAATTATTTCTATATATTTAAGGGGTATAACTGATTTTTTGATGTATTTTTTTTCATATTGTAGAATGAGTTATCATTAGAAATATGAACTATAAAGTAATCTTCATCACCCAACGGTTCTATTAAATTTCTACAAAAAGTTAAACGTTTAGACAAATATCCTAAATCCTTTAGATTATATAATAAATACCTTTTTCAAAAGGTAAATTTAAATTATCATAGACTAACCTAGAATTTGTTTTTTAACATTTTCGATATATGACCTACCAATAACATACTTGATTCCGTCAATTTCTACACTATTTCCTTGAACTACTTCAATTTTATCTATTGCTATGGTAAAAGATCTATGTATTCGAATAAAATTATTTGAAGGTAATTTATCTGTAAAACTAGTTAAAGTACTGTGTATAATATACCTGTTTGTAAGCGTACTTATTTTTAAATAATCTCTTAAAGATTCAATAACTAAAATTTCATCTAAATAGATTTTTTGCATTTTCTTTTTATCTACTTTAATAAAAAGATGTTCTCTTTTAGTAATTTTTAAATTGTTAGTGGAGCTATTAGAATCAGTCTCTTTTCTAGCTCTATTAATTGCTTTTAAAAATCTAGGAAAAGATATTGGTTTTACCAAGTAATCTAGTACTTCTAATTCGTATGTTTTTACAGCATATTCATCATAAGCACTTGTAATAATAATTAATGGTTTTATTTCTAAACTTTTTATAAAATTTATACCATCTAATAATGGCATATTAATATCTAAAAAAATTAAGTCTACGGTATTTTCTTTCAAGAAATTTAAAGCTTCAATGGCGCTATTGAAAGTATCAATAATGTTAACTTTATCAATTTCCAGCAAATGATTTTTTATCACGTTGATAGCTAAAGGCTCATCATCAATAATTATACAATTAATTATCATTATACTTTTATTTTAAGGTTTACGGTAAATAGCTTTTTACTATTATTAATATGCAAATCATATTCATCAGAATCGTATCCTAAAGCAAGCCTTTTTTTAACATTATTTAGACCAATACCACCGGATTGAGTAATATTTTGTTTTTGTTTTACGATTTTGGGTATGGGATTTGAAATAGTGAAGTAGAGAAAATTTTCTACTACTTTAAAATTGATATCAATTTTTACATTACCAATAATTTTATTTGCCCCATGTTTAAATGCGTTCTCAATAAATGAGAGTAATAATATAGGTGCAATTTTCTTATCAAAAATATCTCCACTTATTTGTGTATCTACTTTTAATAAATCACCATATCTTATTTTCTCTAAATCTAAATAATTTTGAATACAAATAAGTTCTTTTTCCAAACTTTGTCTCTTTGTTTTTGTTTCATAAAGAAGATAACGCATTAGTTCAGAAAGTTTTAATATTATTTTAGGAGTTTTTTCTGACTTTTCTAAAGATAATGAATAAATATTATTTAAAGTATTAAAAAAGAAATGAGGTGAAATTTGTGATCTTAAAAATAAAAGTTCAGTATCAGATTGTAAATTCTTTAAAGCAGCAATTCTTTTCTGTTCTTCAAGCAAATTCATAGTTATTTTAATAGCTGTTACAAAAGTCATTACATATAATTCTCCTATCATCATATCAATAACATAACTAAAATTAAAATCATGAATAACTTCAGGTCCTTCTGGCCAAATATTTTCACTTACTAGATAAAAAGTAAGATTAAATTTTATAAAAACCATAAATAATAGAGAACCAAAGAGAAAAATTATATAAGAAAAATATTTTCGTTTATAAACGAATTTTGGCATTAAAACAAAGATATTTAAATAAGCTAAAATCATATGAACAGGAAATCCAATGATATTTGTTTTTAATGAATATAAATAATCATCAAAATAATTACCCCAGCGAAGTACGTTAAATAAAAAGTAAACAGACCAAAAAAGAACATGATGCCTTCGAGTAACAATAAATAATTTGTTTGGTTGCATATTTGAATTTTATAACGTTTAACGGAAGTCCATTGTTGTCCGTCTAATTTTATTCGTCAAACAGTTGTTTTTTTCAATATTTACCATAATTAATGCAATAATGAATGATCAATATTAAAAAGGCTAATATAGTTATATTATTTTTCTTGACGCTATTTGCTTGCAATAAGCAAGTTCATAAAGATGAAAAGTCCTACGTAAAATATGTAGATCCTTTTATAGGAACATCAGGCCATGGACATACATACCCTGGTGCAACAGTTCCTTTTGGAATGCTTCAAGTTAGTCCTGATAACGGAATTTCTGAATGGGATTGGTGTTCAGGTTATCATTATTCCGATTCAATAACCATTGGTTTTAGTCATCTGCATTTAAGCGGAACAGGAATAGGTGATTTAGCAGACATACGTTTAATGCCGATTAATAAAAAAGTTGATTTAACAAAGAACATAATAACTAGAGATGATATCCCTTACAAATCATCCTATTCTCATACTGACGAAGTTGCCAAAGCAGGTTATTACAGTGTGTTTCTGAAAGATCATCATATAAAGGCAGAACTTACATCAGCGCTTAGAACAGCTTTTCATCAATATACGTACAAAGAAGAAGATCTTCAATCTGTTATATTAGATTTGGGTTTTAATATAAACTGGGATAAAGCAATAAAGACTCAAATAAATATAGAAGATAAGTTTACCGTAACAGGCTATCGAAATAGTAAGGGCTGGGCTAGTAATCAAAAGGCTTTCTTTGTTATTAAGTTTTCTAAATCCATAAAAGATTATGAATTAGCAAGCAATAAAAATTATATAGATGGTAATATAGCAGAGTCACCAAATACTTCGGTTCAATTATTTTTTAATGATTTAAAAAATGAGAAACTTCAAGTTAAAGTAGGTGTCTCCTCAGTTAGTGTAGAAAATGCACGTGCCAATATTAGCGAGTATAAGGGAGTTTTTAATTTTGATTCTATAAAAAATAAAGCAGCAAAATTATGGCATGAAAATTTATCAAAAATTAAAGTTACTAGTGCGAACGACTCTTTAAAAACTATATTTTATACAGCATTATATCACACTCAAATAGCGCCAGTTACTTTTAGTGATGCCAACGGTGAACTGAGAAAAGAAAATGACAGTATTGTAAAAACAAATGATTTTACAGCATACTCTACCTTGTCTCTTTGGGATACTTTTAGAGCTGAGCATCCTTTATTAACGATTCTTCAACCGGATAAAGTATCTGATATGGTTAATTCAATGTTATTGTATTACGAAGACAAAAAAATTCTACCAGTTTGGACACTGTATGGAAATGAAACAAATACAATGACTGGTTATCATTCAATACCTGTTATTGCAGAAGCATATTTAAAGGGTGTAAAAGGGTTTGACATAGCGCTAGCCTATGAGGCCATGAAGACTACAATGATGCAAGATGATAGAGGATTGAAACAGTATAAAAAGTTTGGTTATATTCCTTATAATTTAGCTGAAGAGTCCGTGACCATTACATTAGAATTCGCATACAATGATTGGTGTGTCGCACAAATAGCAAAAGTTTTAGGGAAAAATAAGGATTATGAGTATTTTATGAATCGTTCTTCGGCCTATCAGAAACTGTTTGATGAAGATACTGGATTTATGCGTGGAAAATCTGAAGACGGTTCTTCATGGCGAGAGCCTTTTGACCCAAAACATTCTGCTCATAGAGTTAATGCCGATTATACTGAAGGCAATGCTTGGCAACACAGTTGGTTTGTATTGCATAATGTTGAAGACCTCATAGGGTTGCATGGTGGTAATGAGAAATTTACAGATAAACTTGAACAACTTTTTACAGAGTCTTCGGAAATTATTGGAGACAATATATCTAACGATATCTCTGGTCTAGTAGGGCAATATGCACATGGTAATGAACCTAGTCATCATATAGCCTATATGTTTAATCATGCAAAAAAACCATGGCGTACCCAATATTGGGTAAGAGAAATTTTAAAGACACAATACAATACTTCAACGAGTGGCTTGAGTGGTAATGAAGACTGTGGCCAAATGTCTGCTTGGTATGTTTTTAGTTCGATGGGCCTCTATCCCTACAACCCTGTTTCGGGAAAATATCAGATTGGTAGCCCTATTTTTGATGAAGTTACAATCAAAGTTTCTGAGACTAAAAATTTTGTAATCAAAGCATCAAATGTTTCTAATAAAAATATTTACATACAATCTGCAACCTTAAATGGGGAAGAATTAAACAGAACATTCATAACTCACAACGAATTGATGAACGAAGGAATACTTCATTTTGTCATGGGAGAAAACCCAAATAAAAGTTGGGGTATCCAATAAGATTTTAATCATATGAACAATATAGATATATCAATAATAGCAATTTATATCACTCTAACCATTTCATTAGGTATTTGGGTTTCTAAAAAAGCTTCTAAAGGATTAGATTCCTATTTTTTAGGAGGAAAATCTATTAAATGGTATTATTTGGGTTTAAGTAATGGATCTGGAATGTTCGATGTTTCTGGAACAGCTTGGATGGTTGGAATTCTATTTTTGTATGGTGTAAAGAGTTTTATGTTTATGTGGCTTTGGCCCATTTGGAATCAGATATTCGTAATGATGTTTTTAGCCGTTTGGATTCGAAGGTCAAATATAATGACAGGATCGGAATGGATTTTAACACGGTTTGGAGACAAAAAAGCAGGTAGAGCTTCGCACATGATTGTTGCTATTTTTGCTATAATTGCAGCCATTGGATTTATCGCATACTTTTTTGAAGGTGTTGGAAAGTTTATGACCATCATATTGCCATGGGATCTTGCATGGCAAATGGGTGAATCAGTGCTATTAAATTCTGAACAATCCTACGCATTAATCATCATATTCTTAACAACAATTTACACCATTAAAGGCGGTATGTTTTCGGTTGTAGCAACGGAAGTGCTACAATACGGAATTATGGTTATTGCAGGGATATTAGTGGCAGGTTATGCTTTTTATTCAATAAGTGATGCTGAAATAAACAATGTTATTACAGCAGAATGGCGAAACGTATTTTTTGATTGGGAATTAGAAACCCATTGGAGCGGAAAATTCCAAGCCTTTAATGATTTAATTGATTCCGAGGGATTTAAAATGTTTGGAGCTTTTATAGGAATGACATTATTTAAAGGTTTTTTTGCAAGTATTGCGGGCCCTACTCCTAGTTTTGATATGCAGCGAATATTATCTACAAAAACGGTAAAAGAAGCTGCATATATGAGTGGCTTTACGAATTTGATTTTATTTATTCCAAGATATTTATTAATAGGCGGAGTAGTGGTTATTGCCTTGGTTACTTTAAGTCCAGAAATGATCACGAATCCTTCTCTAAATGGTGGAGATTTAGAAGTGTTGTTGCCAAAAGTCATTAATTTTCATATACCTGTTGGTATTAAAGGTTTATTATTAGCTGGTTTGTTAGCCGCTTTTATGTCCACTTTTTCAGCATTTGTGAATGCAGGTCCTGCATATATTGTAAATGATATTTATAAAAAATATTTCAAACCAAATGCTAGTGATAAACATTATATAAAAGCAAGTCATATAGCTTCCTTATCATTGGTTGCTTTAGGGGTATTTATGGGGTTTTTTGCAGACTCCATTAATTCTCTTACCTTATGGATTACCTCTGCTCTTTTTGGAGGATATGTTGCTGCTAATTTTTTAAAATGGATTTGGTGGCGTTTTAATGGCTGGGGATATTTTTGGGGAATGTTCTCAGGTTTAGTCGTAGCAACTTTTCAATTTATGTTAGACCAAAATAAAGGAAATCTTAGCGAGGATACATTGCTTTATGATTTATCTCACCAGCATGCTATTTATTTGTTTCCAATCATTTTTATAATATCATTATTAGGTTCTTTTTTAGGTACTTACCTAACAAAACCAACTCCTATGGATACCTTAAAGTCATTTTATAAAACGGTTAGACCTTGGGGATGGTGGAGTCCTGTATATAAAGAATTATTAAAAGAAGATTTTAGTATTAAAAAGAATACTGATTTCTGGAAAGATATGTTAAATTGTGCTATTGGCATTGTTTGGCAATCTAGTATGATTATACTGCCAATTTATTTTGTGATAAGAGATTACCCAAAAGCAATAATATCTTTGGTTGTTTTCTTAATAACTTCCGTTATTTTGAAGTACACTTGGTTAGATAGAGTGAAAAAAATAAATGATTAATAAAAAAAATGATTAAATTGACAATAGAAAAGGCAACTATTCCTTGGCAAGAAAAACCAAAGGATTCTAAAGATGTAATTTGGCGTTACAGTGCAAATCCTATAATAAATAGGTATGCCATACCAAGTTCTAATAGTATTTTTAATAGTGCTGTTGTGCAGTTTAACGATGGTTATGCAGGCGTTTTTAGATGTGATAACAAAGCAGTGCAAATGAATATTTTTGCAGGTTTTAGCAAGAATGGTATCGATTGGGTTATTAATCATGAGCCTATAAAAATGAAAGCTGGTAACACTGAAATGATAGCTTCTGATTATAAATATGATCCACGAGTAGTATTTATTGAAGATCGTTATTGGATTACTTGGTGTAATGGCTATCATGGTCCAACAATTGGTATTGGGTATACCTTCGATTTTAAAGAATTTTTTCAATGCGAAAATGCCTTTTTGCCTTTTAATAGAAACGGTGTATTATTTCCGCAGAAAATAAATGGGAAATATGCTATGTTAAGTCGTCCAAGTGATAATGGCCATACACCATTTGGAGATATTTATATTAGTTATAGTCCAGATATGAAATATTGGGGAGAACATCGCTGTGTGATGAAAGCAACTGCTTTTGAAGATAGTGCTTGGCAGTGTACAAAAATTGGTGCAGGGCCAATTCCTATTTTAACAGACGAAGGTTGGTTAATGATTTATCATGGGGTAATTAATACCTGTAATGGTTTTAGATATGCAATGGGAACTGCTCTTTTAGACGAAAAGGAACCTGATAAAGTAAAATATAGAACACAACCTTATTTGTTAGGGCCTGCTGAACAATATGAAATGGTTGGTGATGTACCAAATGTGGTTTTCCCATGTGCTGCTTTGCATGATGTTGAAGAAGATAAATTAGCAATTTATTATGGTGCGGCAGATACAGTTGTAGCTTTGGCTTTTGGAAAGCTTAGTGAAGTTATTCAGTTTACTAAAGATAATAGCCTATAAATATTAAAAAAATTATGATTATTAGAAATTCTAACATTTTAATAAGCTCGGTTGCATGTATCTGTTTTATGATGCTTTTTTCCAATTGTTCAAAAGAAGTTAAAACTAATAATAACAGTGTTAAAGATTTAAAAATAATCGGTTATGTTGCTGGTTATGAAAATTATGATCCTGCACTTATTGCTGCAGAAAAATTGACTCACATTAATTATGCTTTTGCAAATATTGTTGAAGGAAAACCCAAGTTTGAGTTAGATACAGATTCCCTTAAAATTTCAAAATTGATTGCTCTAAAAAAAGTAAATCCTAATTTAAAAGTTTTGTACTCAGTTGGTGGATGGGTTTGGTCCAATGAATTTTCACATACTGCTGCATATCCAGAGTCAAGAAAGCAATTTGCAATTAGCGCTGTTGAACTTATGAAAAAACACAGATTTGATGGTGTAGATTTAGATTGGGAATTCCCCGGTCAACGAGGAGAAGATAATGATTTTAGACCTTCTGATAAAGAGAATTTCACCTTGCTTTTAGCAGAAGTAAGAAAACAATTAGAAAAAGAGGGTAAGAAAGATAATACTCATTATCTGCTTACGATAGCAACTGGTGCGGACCAAGCTTATATTGATAATACCAATTTAGGAAAGGCACACAAATATTTAGATTTTATAAATGTTATGTGTTATGATTTTTATCATGGGTGGTATTATCAAACGGGTCATCATGCAAATTTGTATCCTTCAGAAAAAGAAAAATTCAATGGGAATAGTGGGCAAAAAGCAATAGATAGACATTTAAAAGAAGGTGTTCCCCCTAATAAATTGATTATGGGTATTCCTTTTTACGGAAGAAAATGGGAAAAAGTGATTTTAGAAAATGAAGGATTATATCAAACTGCCATGACTACAGGAGTTATTGTGCCTTTTTGGGAAATTGTAGAAAAAATAAAATCTGGAAACTACAAAAAAGGATATGACAATTCTGCAAAAGCTTCCTATTTGTGGAATGTTACTGATAGTATTTTTATTTCTTGGGAAACACCAAAAGAAATTAAATTTAAAACAAAATATATCAAAGAAAATAACTTGGGAGGTGCTATGTTTTGGGAGTATAGTTTAGACAAAGATCAAAAATTATTGAATACGCTTTTTGAAAATATAAATGAAGTAAAATAATTAAGATGTTTATGAAGAAATTTTCTTTATTTGTTATACTAATTTTGAACTCATTTTTATTATTAGGACAAGCTGCTATAGAGTATGTAAATCCGTTTATAGGGACTTCAAATTTTGGGGCAACAAACCCAGGAGCCATTGCTCCTAGAGGAATGGTAAGTGTTTCGCCTTTTAATGTTGCAGGCACTCAAAATACTTTAGAAAAAGACAGTAGATGGTTGTCTAATCCTTATGTGCATGAAAATAATTTTCTAACAGGTTTTTCACACGTAAACCTAAGCGGAGTTGGATGTCCTGATTTAGGGGTTATTTTAACCATGCCCACTACAGGGAATTTAGAAACAGATCATTTAAAATATGGCAGCACTTATGACAACGAAGTTGCAAAGGCAGGGTTTTACAGTACAACGTTAAAAAAGTACAAGGTTAAAATAGAAACTACTGCTACTTCAAGAGTTGGTGTTAGTAGATACTCTTTTCCAGAAGGAAAATCAAATATTCTCTTGAATTTAGGCTTAGGCCTAACCAACGAGCAAGGTGCCTCTATTAAAATTGTTTCTCCTTCAGAAATAGAAGGGATGCGAAATGTTGGTTCATTTTGTTATTTTAAGCCCAACGAATCTTACCCAGTCTATTTTGTAGCAAAGTTTAGCAAGCCATCAAATGAATACGGGATTTGGAAAAATACCATAAAGTATAAAGGTATAGAAGGGCAGTGGATGCCCTATAATGGAAAAAAAAGATTGTATAAAAACTATAAAAAGGAAATTATTGGTGATAGTATCGGAGCTTATATGAGTTATGATTTTAAAAAACCTACTCAAGTTGTTGTAAGAGTTGGGGTGTCATATGTAAGTATAGATAATGCTAGAGAAAATTTAGAAAAAGAGACTAATGGTTTATCATTTGATGAAATTCAGAAAGAAACAGTAAGAAACTGGGATGAATTACTATCAAAAATAAAAGTTGAAGGTGGCACTAAGGACGATAAAACCATTTTTTACACTGCTCTTTACCACACATTAATACACCCAAATACACTAAATGATGTAAATGGTGAATATCCTAAAATGGCCACCAGAGAAACTTTAAAAACAAAAGGAACACGTTTTACAGTATTTTCTTTTTGGGATACTTATAGAAACCTACATTCATTAATGTCTTTAGTATATCCCAAACAACAATCTGATATGGTAAAAAGTATGTTATCTATATATGATGAGAGTGGATGGTTACCAAAATGGGAATTGAATGCCACAGAAACAACCACAATGGTTGGAGATCCTGCTGGAATTGTTATTGCTGATACCTACTTGCGAGGAATTCAAGATTTTGATATAGAAAAGGCCTATAGAGCAATGATTAAAAGTGCTACTCAGCTAGAAAAAAATGCACTAAGACCCGGTATTAAAGAGTATACAGAAAAAGGATATTTAACTACTGCTTCTACCAAAAGTGGCTCAGTTTCTACCACACAAGAATATAATACTTCAGACTTTGCTATTGCACAATTAGCAAAAGTATTAGGGAAAAAAGAAGATGAGAAATTTTATAGAGAGCGATCAATTTCTTATAGAAAACTTTTTGACAAAGAGTTTAATTTATTAAGACCCAAAGACAAAGATGATTTATGGATAACACCATTTAACCCAGAAACTGGTGCAAATTTTCAAAAGAATCTAGGATTCATTGAAGGCAATTCATGGCAATATACCTTTATGTTGGCCCATGATGCAAAAGGATTAATAAACTTAATGGGTGGCGAAGAGGTATATTCTAAACAATTACAGAAAGTTTTTAATATTGGACAATTTGATATGGCAAACGAACCAGATATTGGTTATCCATACTTATTTAATTTTGTAAAAGGTGAAGAATGGCGAACACAAGAAAAAGTATCAAAACTTATTAATCAATATTTTAAAAATACTCCAGAGGGTCTTCCGGGTAACGATGATACTGGCACCATGTCTGCTTGGTTAATTTATAGTATGATGGGCATATATCCTATTTCTCCAGCCGAGCCCAGTTACACGATAACTAGGCCTGTATTTGACAAAATTACAATTCAATTAGATTCAAAGTATTACAAGAACAAACAACTGATTATAGAAAAAAAAGGTCAAGGTAAAATTAATAAAATACAGATTAATGGTAAAACAATTAAGTCGTATTTTATTTCACATGCATCACTTGTTAACGGATATAATCTGAAAATTAATCTGCAATAACTGTTATATTCTATCTAAATTTATTAAAATTTAAAATTTAAAATTTACATATTAATATGTTTTAAGACGAGATTAATGATAGATGTTAAAAATTTTAACAAACTCCTTACTTTATTTGTTATCTGTCGAAATTATTTATTTTTAACTCATAATTGTTATTCTTTTATAACATATTAACATTTTAATTTTAATTATGAAACAAAAAATAATGAATTTGTTGGTTTTAATAATTGTTTTTAGTGCGGTGAACACATTTGCACAAACAACTACAACCACAATAACAGGAACTATCACTGATTCCACTGATGGAATGGAACTTCCAAATGTTACCGTTTTAGAAAAGGGTACCACCAATGGTACTACATCAGATTTTAATGGGAAATATTCTATTAAAATTTCTAGTAAAAATGCTGTTTTAATGTTTTCTTACTTAGGTTTTAAAACCGTAGAAGTCCCTTTAAATGGTGAAAATGTGGTAAATATAAGTTTAGAGGAGGGTGGAGAAGCTTTAGACGAGATAGTTATTACAGCCTTTGGTTTTGAAAAGAAAACAAAATCTGTAGGTTACTCTATAACTCAAGTTAAAGGGGATGAATTAAACCGTGTTAACACAGGAGGAAATCCATTACAGGCTCTACGTGGTAAAGTTGCTGGTGTTAATATTAGTAACGGTGCAACAGGTATAAAAGGATCTGCAAGAGTGGTAATTAGAGGTAACAGTTCTTTTAATGGTGCTAACCAACCTCTTTATATTATTGATGGTATTTCATTACAAAATCAGCAGTTAGGTTCTGCTGGTGAATGGGGTGGTGCAGATACTGGTGATGGGCTTTCAGCTATTAATCCTGATGATATTAAATCTATCAGTGTGTTAAAAGGTGGTGCAGCAGCAGCGCTTTATGGTTCAAGGGCTTCTAACGGAGTTATAATCATTAAGACAAAAGATGGTAAAGGTGGTCAAAAAGGCATAGGGGTAGAAGTAAGTAATCAAACAGTATTTACTAGTATAAATGATTTATATAACCCTCAGACTACATATGGAAATGGTATTGCTGGTGGTCTTCCTACAGATCAAACAGATACATTTAATTCTTGGGGTCCAAGAATGGATGGTTCATTACGTACAACTTATGATGGCTCTCAACAACCTTATGAGTACGCTGGAGATAATATGAAACGTATTTTTTCAACAAGTGTAAATTCAACAACATCTGTTGCAGTTACTTCGAATACAGATAAAGGAAGTACTAGACTTTCTGCTACGCTTGTAGACGGTAAAGATGTTGTAGCAACTTCAAAACTAAGAAGGCTTGCTTTTGCTCTTAATACTTCGCAGAAACTATCTGATAAATTAACTGTCAATGCAAGCGTAAAATTTAGCGATATAGACGATACAGCACCCCCTATTGTATCAACTGAACCGGCGAGTGTCTCTGGTGCTCTTAGACAATTTGCTGCAAACATCAATGTAAATGATTTTAAGGGTGATTTTGGTAATGGTACCACCGATGGTGTCACTGAATCGTCGGTTACTAATAATATATATAGAACAAACCCATGGTTTGCATTGAACAATAATATAACCTCTACAGAGAAAGAAAGACTTTTAGGAGCTTTGAGTGCAAGATATGATATCACTAAGGATCTTTATGTTAGAGGACAAGCTGGGTTTGACAAAACTACAAACCACTTTAATAATCATGGAGTTAATTTAGCTAATTTAAATTGGCCTGGTATTCAATTCTACTCAGCTGGTCAGCTCTTGCAGCAGACGCAAACTATTGACCAATATGATGCAGACGTTTTTATTGGAACAGATAATGTAAATATAACTAAAGACTTTGCCATGAATGGTTTTGTTGGAGCAGGATCTTTTTATGTTAAGGGAGAAGATATCGGAGTTTTAGGAGATCAAGTGGTAATCCCTGGATTATATACTGTATTGAATACAGCATCACAATCGGGTTTATATGGTTTTCAAGAAAGAAAAATTAATTCTGTCTACGGGTCAGCTGAATTTTCTTTTGCAGATAAGATATATTTAACAACTACTGTAAGAAACGATTGGTTTTCTACACTCTCTACTGAAGGAAAAACAACCCCAAACAATGATTTGTATGGTTCAGCAAGTTTATCAGTTATTTTATCAGATTTAGTAAAGCTTCCGGAAGTTTTTACTTTTGCAAAATTAAGAGGAGGCTATTCTCAAGTTGCTGGTGGTGCTAATCAACCTTATGGCTTAGGTTTAACATATGCACTCGTTGGTCAAGGTCACTTAGGAAATCCACTTGGAGGTATTAACGGAGGGGTAATTCCAAATTCTACTATAACACCTTTTGAAAAGAATGAAACAGAAGTTGGTTTTGAATTAAAGATGTTTGATAATAAACTTACTGTTGACTTTGCATACTATTCAAATCAAACGTTGAAAGATATTGTTAACGCTACGGCATCTCCTGCTTCTGGATTTGCTAGTACAACAATCAATTTGGGGGAAATAACAAATAAAGGAACAGAGCTTTTATTAAATTGGAAAGCAATTGAAAAAGACGATTTTTCATTGGATTTATCCTTAAACTATGCTCATAATAACAGTGAAGTTGTTAGAACTGATGAGAATAATGGAATTATTCAAGCAGGAGTAGCTCAACTTTTTCAATCAAACATTGGGCACATACCAGGTCAACCCTTCGGCGTTATTTATGGTAATTCATACGTAAGAGATGATCAAGGGAGGATTGTACATGAAGTTGTTAATGGTGTTCCATTACCAAAATCTGAAAACGTGAATAAAGTGTTAGGATTAGGAGTAGCTCCAACCCAATTGGGTATTGGAACCAGCATAAGATATAAGAACTTTACATTTAATGCATTCCTAGAAGGTAAATTTGGAGGAAGTATTGTATCTAACACCAATAAATCAATGAAACAGTATGGATTACATCAAGTAACAGTTCCTCAAGGAGGAAGGGAAAATGGATTCGTACCTGATGGCGTACTTGAAGATGGAAGCACTATAACTCAAAGTCTTTCAGAAGGACAAATTTATGAATATTGGAATTTTACAAATAGTCTCGGTGCAAGTAAATCTCAACTTGGAGAAGAGAATGTTTATGAAAATGATTTCATCAGGATAAGTCAATTGAGCTTGGGGTATCAAATTCCTAATAAACTACTTAAGGATGTTTTTATCGAAAGTGCAAGTATGTCTTTAGTTGGAAATAATTTAGGGTTTCTATTAAACAAGGTTCCTAATCATGATCCAGAAGCGTACTACAATACACGTAACGCTCAGGGTGCAGAAGCTAATTCAATGCCAATCGGTGAGTCCATTGGTTTTTCTATTAACGTAAAATTTTAAATCAAGATGAAAAAAATAATAATTTTATTTATAGTAATATCAATGACAATGGTGTCATGTGATAATGGCTTTGAGGATCTTAACGTAAATCCAACAGCAAGTACAGAATTAGAGTTAAATCCGAAATTTGCTTATTTGTTTTTAAAATCAGCAGGTGATGAATTTGAACATTCTTACACAAATATACTTTGTGCAGGACAACTAACTCAACAAGTAATAGATACAGATTTTCCACAATCGAGCATATATACGACTCGTGAAGATCTTCAGGTTGCTTGGTGGATAGTTGCATATTCAACTACAATTAAGTCTGTTGTTGATATTATTGCTCAGTTGGAGAACGAAGGAAATGTGGGAACTGAAATGGGAATTGCAAGAATTTGGAAAGCATATCTTTTCCATACATTAGTTGATCAGTATGGAGATACACCTTACTTCCAAGCTGGAAGAGGTTTCTTAGACGGTGTTGTTCGACCAGCATATGATGATGACCAAGCGATTTATATGGACATGTTGAATGAACTTGAGGAAGGCATAGCTCAAATAGGTGGATCAAGCACGCTTGGCGGTGCAGATTTAGTTTTCAATGGAGATACTAATAAATGGAAAAAATTCGGAAATTCATTAATGCTACGTTTAGCTATGCGAATTAAAAACGTAGATCCATCTGCTTCAAATGCTTGGGCACAAAAAGCTATAAATGGTGGCACGATGTCCTCTAGTGATGATACTGCTTTTATGACTCATACAGATGGCCCTACTAATCTTAACAGAAATGCTTGGGGAATTTATCAACCAAGATATAGTAATGCACGAATAGGAGCCACATTGTATGACTGGTTAGCTATCAACAATGATCCTCGTCTTAATATCCTTGCAGACCCTGCTGGTCCTGCAGCAGGAAATCGTTTTGGCCTAGAAAAAGACAAGCTTTTGTCTATTTATGGTGAAACTACAGCTAGTTACGCGAGAGTGAATCCTGCGATTACGAAACTTGATTCTCCATGGGTATTTCTATCGTATGCTCAAACTTCTTTATTAGAAGCGGAATTTGCAGCATCAGCTGGAAATCACTCAACGGCTGAAACTAAATATAATGACGGTGTTAGAGCTAATATGCAAATATGGGGATCGCATTATGATGCATCATTGACTGTAGATAATTCTACTATTGACGATTATCTTACTGCAAATCCATATGATGCTTCTCAAGGAGAAAGAATGATTGGAGAACAATACTGGGCTGCATCTTTCTTTGATTTCTTTGAATCATTTTCAAACTTTAGAAGATCAGGATATCCAGAACTTCAAGCTTTTGGTGGGGAGGACCCATTCCCAGGTAATGTGACAAATGGAGCTATACCAAGAAGGTTAATGTATCCTTCTAATGAAGGTTCTGTAAATCCTGATAATTTTAATGCTGTGTTGCAAGCTCAAGGACCAAATGATCAAATTACAAGAGTTTGGTGGGATGTAAACTAATTAAAGTTATATTTTAATGGAATTATTTAAATAAAGGAGAGTCTAACTTTCCTTTATTTTTTTTATTAAATTTGTGTATGAAAAAATCAGTCAAATTGTATGTTTTTTGGTCCATAATTAGTGCGCTTTTTTTATGTGTGTTATTGTTGGCTATTAGAAATTCTTCTTCGAAATCAGATCAAAAACGCTTTACATTACTGAATTCTTCTTCTACAAACATTAATTTTAACAACAAGATAAAGGACACTAAAGAAAGTAACATTCTATTGTACGCTAATTTTTATGGAGGAGCGGGTGTTGGGGTTGGTGATTTCAATAATGATGGACTTCAGGATCTTTATTTTGCAGGAAATTTGGTGTCAGATAAATTATATTTGAACCAAGGAAACCTTACTTTCAAAGATATTACAAGTACTGCCGGAATTATTGATGACGGCGGTTGGTCAACAGGAGTTACTGTTGCAGACGTGAATAATGACGGATATCAAGATGTTTATGTGAGTAGAGAACTCTATGATGATAAACCCGACTTGCGAGCAAACTTATTATATATAAATAATGGAGACGGCACTTTTGTAGAGTCCGCAAAATTATTTGGCGTTGACGATTCTCAGAGAACAAGACACGCTACCTTCTTAGATTATGATAAAGATGGGTTTCTAGACCTCTTCTTATTAACGCAACCTCCAAATCCTGGAGGCTATTCAAATTTTTCTGGTACAACCCTTTTAAAACCTGAATACCATTTAAAATTATTCAAAAATACAGGTAAAAACTCATTTATTGAAGTGAGTGAAAAAGCAGGTATAAAATATACAGGTTTTCCTAACGGAGTATCTGCAAGTGATATTAATAATGACGGTTGGACGGATCTTTACGTAACTAATGATTTTTATGCTCCAGACTTTTTATTTATTAACAATCAAGACGGTACGTTTACAAATAGTATTGATACAGCAGTAAGTCATATGTCCTATTATAGCATGGGAGTAGATGTAGCCGATATTAATAACGACGCACTATTAGATATTTTTGCAGTTGATATGGTTGCTGAAGATAATTTTCGTTCTAAGTCTAATATGAGTGGAATGAATCCAAAACGATTTCAGCAAGTAATTGATGATGGTGGTCATTATCAATACATGTATAATTCAGTGCAGCTGAATAATGGAAATTCAACATTTAGCAATGTAGCTCAATTAACAGGAATGGCAGCCACCGATTGGAGCTGGTCAAATCTAATTGCCGATTTCAATAATGATGGACTTAAAGATACTTATATTACTAATGGACTGCTTTATGACATCCGCAATACAGATGCAGATCAGAATGTAGCTCGTTTTATTGATAAAACTAGATACGATTGGTTACAGAAATATCCCGATGGCGGCAATATTACGAGTCTTTTTGATATTTTAAATTTAGAGGATGTCACGGCATTAATGCCATCCCAGCCTTTAAAAAATTATGCATTTAAGAATAAGGGCAACTTAGAGTTCCAAAAAGTGATGGATGATTGGGGATTGAATCAAGAATCCTTTTCTAACGGGTCTGCCTATGCTGATTTGGATAATGACGGGGATTTAGATATAATCGTTAATAATATTAACAGTAAAGCATTTGTATATCGAAACAATTCAGAAACTTTCTCAAATAGCAATTTTATTAGGTTAGAACTCATTGATGAGGCGCATAAACCTGTCTTAGGGACTAGAACGAATCTATATTTAGGAAATGAAATTCAAACACATGAAACCACAAATGTTCGGGGAATCTATTCTACAAGTGAGTCTTTTGTGCATTTTGGAGTAAATAATGCTACAAAAGTAGATAGTATTGTGGTCACATGGCCAAATCAAATGAAAACAGTAAAAAGAAACCTTACTGTTAATCAAACGATTCAAATAGCAATGAATACTGCTTCAAAACCATCAGATACCGGTAGAATTAAAAAAAGTGATGTTCTTTTTACTAATAGTTCGAAATCATTTGATTTGAATTTTAAACATACTGAAAATTCCTTTAACGATTATAAATACCAGGTATTACTACCACATAAACTTTCGCAAATAGGGCCTGCTATGGCAGCAGGAGACGTAAATAACGATGGTTTGGAAGATCTCTATTTAGGCGGAGCAAGTGGATACCGTGGGCACTTATATATTCAAAAAATGGATGGTAGTTTTTCTGATAATAGTGCTGTTTTTTGGGAAAAAGAAAATCCTTATGAGGATGTAGATGCACTTTTTGTAGATATTAATAATGATGGGTTTCAGGATTTATATGTAGTCAGTGGCGGCAATGAATACCCATCAAATGATGTTCATTATGCAGATCGACTTTACTTAAACGATGGTGCAGGTAATTTTTCAAAAGCAGCTATTCTTCAATTAAATCGAAACAGTGGTTCCATTGTCAAAGCCTCAGATTATGACAATGATGGAGATATGGATCTTTTTATAGGCGGAAGGCACACCCCTCACCAATATCCATTGCCAGCAAATAGCATGTTGTTGAAAAATGAAAATGGACAACTAGTAAATGCTACACAAACGTTGGCTAAAGAGTTGAATGGTATTGGTATGGTTACCGATGCAGTTTGGAATGATTATGACGGTGATGGTGATACTGATCTAACTTTGGTTGGAGAATGGATGCCAATTACTTTTTTTAGAAATGATAACGGTGTCTTAAATAAAGTTGTTGCCACTGGTTTAGAAAATGAAACAGGATGGTGGTTTAGTATAGAGAAAGGAGATTTTGACAAGGACGGTGACCTCGATTTTATAGCAGGTAATTTAGGTCTTAATTATAAGTACAAAACATCTAAAGAAAAACCTTTTGATATCTATTATAATGACTTTGACAGTAATGGAAGCAATGATATTGTTTTGGGATACTACCAAGACAACAAACATTTTCCTTTAAGAGGTTTTTCGTGTTCATCAGAGCAAATACCTGGTTTAAAAGATAAAATAGGAAAGTATGATGTTTTTGCAGTACTTGAAATTGAGCAAGTATATGGGGATGAAAACTTGCAAAATTCACTTCATTACAAGGCTACAACATTTGCTTCTTCTTATATAGAAAATTTAGGTAACGGACGTTTTAAAAGAACTCCATTGCCAATTCAAGCTCAATTTTCAAATATAAACGATATCATAATATCCGATTTTAACAAAGATGGTGATTTAGATATATTAACTGTGGGAAATTTATTTGCTTCAGAAATTGAAACTCCAAGAAATGACTCTGGTACCGGACTTTTGATGTTGGGAGATGGAGCGGGAAATTTCTCAGTACTGACTAATAAGGAGAGTGGTTTTTTTGCAAATCGTAATGCGAAAAAAATAGTTATGATTTCGAATAAAAAACAGAAAAAAATATTGGTTGCTAATAATAATGATAATCTACAATGTTTTACCATAAAATAAATAAAAGCTATGAAGTATTTTTTACTAGTTCTAATTAGTAGTTTTTCTGTTTTGTCCTTTTCTCAGCAAATAGAAACGATTAAAACAGATTCTACGGTCATCTACTACGGTAGAGAACACTTTTTGATTGAAGGAACAGCTATTGCAGATTCTTTAAAAGAAAGCCCTTACGATAGGTTGCCTATTTCGTATAAAGAAAAAGTAAGAGAACCTGTTTGGGATTTATCAAAAGCATCAGCAGGAATAACGGTACGATTTCACTCAAATTCGACAAGTATTAATTTAAAATGGACTGTTTTAAATGATTTGGATATGCCTCATATGGCATCTACTGGTATTAAAGGAATAGATTTATATACAAAGTATAACAATAAATGGAGATATGTAACTACAGCAGGAGCTCTTGTGGGACTTAAGACATATCAAAATAAATCCATACCAGCAGATAGTATAAATGAATATGAACTCATAAAAAACATGTCTCCTGACTTTAGAGAGTATAAATTATTTTTACCCTTGTATGATGGCGTTACAAAATTAGAAATAGGAATTGATAATAATGCCCTAATTAATAAAGCAAGTCCCAATCCTGTAAAACCGATTGTTTTTTACGGAACAAGTATTACACAAGGTGGGTGTGCGTCCCGTCCTGGAATGGCTCATACTAACATTATATCCAGAAAATTGGATGTGGACTGTATAAATTATGGATTTAGCGGAAATGGACGAATGGAAATGCCTATTGTTGAACTTATATCAGATATTGATGCCAGTTTTTATGTGATAGAATGCTTGCAAAATATGGATTCTGAACAGGTTAGAGAGAGAGTTAGACCATTGGTGGATATGATTAGAACTAAGCACCCGCTCACACCAATAGTTTTAGTGGAAAACATGATGTATACAACGGCTTTTTTAGATCAAACTATAGAAACCACATTGATTCAGGAAAATGAAGCACTCAAAAATGAGTTTGATAAAATTATAAAAAGAGGCACTCCAAATATTTTTTATATCAAAGACAATAAGGACTTTTTATCAGATAATGAGGGAACTGTAGACGGAGTGCACCTTACTGATTTAGGATTTTTAAGATATGCAGATTATCTAATAGAAAATTTTAAAAAAAACTCATTAATTAAAGGAATACTTCATTAAAATAGTACTCAATCAATATAGAAATAAAACTTCTGTCTTAAAAAAAATGTTATTGGTCGAAGTAATTAAATAAACATGAATCATTACAGTATATTAAGCTTAGAATAATTTTCTTCTATTAGTTTATATTTAATGAAAGAGGAGTGATCAAACTACCCTTTTTATTTTTTTATTATTTAACTTAATTAATCCTCAAAACTAAAAAAATGAATATTTCTTTAAAATTTTACAAATTATCATTGCTTATGAGCTTGTTTTTTTTGTCATGTGATGTCGATGATAATAATGAAAGCTATCCCTTACCGCTATCAACTATTGCAGAATTCGCTGCAAATAATATTGATCTGAGCAATTTGACTGCTGCACTAAGCGCTGCCGATGGAAACTTACTAAGTCTTTTAAATAGCGGTAACTATACTGTTCTTGCACCAAATAATTTTGCATTCGAAATTTTTTTAGGTAAAAATGGATTCACTTCAATAGATGAAGTACCTACAGATATACTCAGAAAAATTCTGCTAAACCATGTTATTAGTGGTACAGTAAAATCTTCTGATCTTGCTGCGGCTGTTAGTGGTTACACATCAACAAATGCCACAAATACAGATGGGAATTTTCTTAGTATGTATTTCTCAACTAATAACGGTGTTGTTTTTAATGGTGTTTCAACTGTCCTTAATCCAGATATAGCTGCTTCAAATGGTGTTATGCATGTAGTCGATGCTTTAATAGAACTCCCAACTGTAGTAACATTCGCTACTGCAAATCCTGGTTTTGAAACTTTAGTTGCAGCTCTTACAAGGGATGATTTAAGTGAGGATTTCGTTTCAATATTATCAATAACAACTGAACCTGCCCCCTTTACAGTGTTTGCGCCAACGAATGAAGCATTTAGTTCATTATTTTCTGAACTTGGTGTGAAATCATTAAATGATATTGATACAGCTACTCTTGAATCAACTCTAGGCACCCATGTAGTTGCTGAGGCAAATGTTAGATCTGAAGATTTATTCAATGGTATGTTAATTACAACAATCGGTGATGATTTAACTATTTCTGTTGGTACTGGGCCACAACTAGTTGATATGAATAGTAGAACTGCAAATATAATAGCTGCTGATATCCAAGCATACAATGGGGTTATTCATGTCATTGACAATGTAATGTTACCAAAACTATAAATTATTAATTATCATACTTTTTAAGAGCACTAATCACCTTTGGAGACAATTATAAAGTTGCCAACATTCATACCAGCAGATAGTATAAATGAATATGAACTAATAAAAAATATGTCTCCTGATTTTAGAGAGTATAAATTATTTTCACCCTTGTATGATGAAGTGCACCTTACTGATTTAGGTTTTTTACGATATGCAGATTATCTAATAGAAAATTTTAAAAAAAACCTACTAATTAAAAAAAACACTTCATTAAAATAGTATTCAATCAATATAGAAATAAAACTTCGGTCTTAAAAAATATGTTATTGGTCGAAGTAATTTTGTAATTATCAATTATATAAGTTTCTTTATTGTGTTAATTATTTATTTGAATTACATTGAGTTTGAAGCAAGAACAAGATTAATCTTGTTCTTGTTTTTTTTAATTTAAAAACATGAAAAAACCTATTGTTTCTAAAAAAGTATTAATTCCTTTTATTTTAATAACTTCATTATTTGCGCTTTGGGGTTTTGCCAATGCTATTACAGATCCAATGGTTCAAGCTTTTAAAAAAGTATTGGAACTATCCAACTCACAAGCAGCTTGGGTGCAAATGGCATTTTATGGAGGTTATTTTTGTATGGCATTGCCTGCAGCTTTATTTGTTAGAAAGTATTCGTATAAGACCGGAATTTTAGTAGGCTTGGCATTATATTCCATAGGAGCTTTATTATTTTATCCTGCTGCGGTTACCGAACAGTTTTGGTTTTTTTGTTTGGGGCTTTATATTTTAACATTTGGTTTGGCTTTTTTAGAAACTACGGCTAATCCTTATATTTTAGCAATGGGTGCTCCAGAAACTGCAACTCAGCGTTTGAATTTAGCACAAGCTTTTAATCCTTTAGGACTAATTGCGGGCTTATTAGTTGCTCAATACTTCGTTTTAAAAAAATTACAATCAGACGATATAGAAAATTACAGTGCATTGCTTGAGGCTAAAAAAACATTAATTAGAACTACAGATTTATTGGTAATACGTGATCCCTATGTTATTCTTGGATTGGTAATAATGGCTGTTTTTATTTTAATAGCAGTTTGTAAAATGCCACAGGTTAGAGACTCTGGAGAAATACCAAGTATTAAGGACACCTTTAAAGTTTTAGGCAAAAATAAAAAATATGTTTTAGGAGTCGTTGCACAAGTTTTTTACGTGGGTGCTCAAATTATGTGTTGGACCTATATATATCAATACGCAGAAGGTATTGGTATTGAAAGTGATATCGCAGCTAATTATCAATTTATCGCTTTTATTGTATTTTTAATAGGTAGGGCTATTGGTACGTATATGCTACGTTTTATAAGCTCTGGAAAATTATTAATGTACTTTGCTCTTTTGGCTATAGTATTTTGTTCTGCAACTATTTTAATAGAAAATCTTTATGGGTTATATTGTTTGGTTGGAATTTCTTTTTGCATGTCAGTAATGTTTCCAACGATTTACGGGATAGCTCTTAACGGATTAAATGAGGAAGAATCTAAAATTGGAGCAGCAGGATTGGTTATGGCTATAGTTGGAGGTGCTTTAATGCCAAAGCTGCAAGGAATGGTTATAGATTTAGGAGGAACAGCAGTAAATGATATGAAAATTGTTGGTGTATCTGAAGTAAATTTTTCCTTCATACTCCCATTATTTTGTTTTGTTTATATTGCAGTTTACGGGTTACGAGTATTTAGAATATATAAAAAACAACAATTATAATTGCATAGGCTATTTTTAAGCACTCATTAAACTAGGCTCTTAAGACTATCGTTTAAAAAAAATAAAAAAAATGAAAAAAAGCGATCAAAAAAAATACTGGAAAACCAACTTGAAATACCTCACTGTATTACTAACAATATGGTTTATTGTTTCTTATGGCTGTGGAATTATTTTTGTTGATGAGTTAAATACTATTAGAATAGGGGGCTTTAAACTCGGGTTTTGGTTTGCACAACAAGGGTCAATTTATGTATTTACCATTTTAATTTTTGTGTACATAAGGTTGATGAATAAATTAGATAAAAAATACAATTTAGATAGCTAATTATGGATTTACAAACATGGATATGGTTGCTAGTAGGCATTACTTTTGCATTATATATTGGTATTGCAATTTGGTCTAGAGCCGGATCAACAAAAGAATTTTATGTTGCTGGTGGTGGAGTTTCGCCACTTGCAAACGGATTGGCAACTGCAGCAGATTGGATGTCTGCAGCATCCTTTATTTCAATGGCAGGGTTAATTTCATTTAATGGGTATGATGGATCCGTTTATTTGATGGGTTGGACTGGAGGTTATGTTTTATTAGCATTATTATTGGCTCCATATTTGCGTAAATTTGGAAAATTTACAGTACCCGATTTTATTGGAGACCGTTATTATTCTAATGTAGCTAGAACTGTTGCAGTGTTTTGTGCACTTTTAGTCTCATTTACCTATGTAGCTGGACAAATGCGTGGTGTTGGTTTGGTATTTTCTCGATTTTTAGAAGTTGATATCAACACAGGTGTAATTATTGGGATGATTATCGTTTTATTCTACGCAGTTTTAGGCGGAATGAAAGGAATTACCTATACCCAAGTTGCTCAATACTGTGTGCTAATTTTTGCGTTTATGGTTCCTGCAATTTTTATTTCAATTCAAATAACAGGAAATCCAATTCCACAATTAGGTTTTGGAGGTCAAGATGCAAATGGAATCTATTTATTAGATAAATTAGATGGTTTACACCGTGACTTAGGCTTTGCCGAATATACATCAGGAAGTAAATCAAAATTAGATGTGTTTTTTATTACGGCTGCTTTAATGGTTGGAACTGCTGGTTTACCGCATGTAATTGTTCGTTTTTTTACGGTAAAAAAAGTTTCTGATGCGCGTAAATCTGCCGGCTGGGCATTATTATTTATTATGATTTTATATACAACTGCACCAGCGATTGCTGTTTTTGCACGTACCAATATGATAGAAACTGTAAATAATCAAGAGTATAAAAACATGCCAGACTGGTTTACTACATGGGAAGAAACAGGGTTATTGTCTTTTAATGATAAAAATAATGATGGTAAAATACAGTACCTCGCAGATACTTCTAAAAATGAATTAATAATAGATAAAGACATTATGGTATTGGCCAATCCTGAAATTGCAGGGTTGCCAAACTGGGTAATTGCTTTGGTTGCCGCAGGAGCATTAGCCGCTGCATTGTCTACAGCAGCAGGATTATTATTGGTTATTTCTGCATCTGTATCTCACGATTTAATTAAAAAAATGATCAAACCAGATATTTCAGAAAAAGGTGAATTAGTAGCAGCTCGCTTGTCTGCAGTAGTTGCCGTTTGTGTTGCAGGGTATTTTGGCATCAATCCGCCAGATTTTGTAGCCGCCACTGTTGCTTTGGCATTTGGTTTGGCAGCAGCCTCTTTTTTCCCAGCAATTATTTTAGGAATTTTTACTAAAAAGATGAACAAAGAAGGAGCTATATCAGGAATGATAATAGGTATTTTGATGATGCTATTTTACATGTTGAAATTCAAATTTGATTGGTTTGGTGGAGGTACAAAAGAAGACTGGTGGTTTGGAATATCTCCAGAAGGATTTGGAACTGTTGCTATGATTATCAATTTTATTGTTTCTATAGTTATATCAAAATTCACTCCAGATCCTCCAAAAGAAGTACAAGAGATAGTTGCCAATATTAGAATTCCAAGTGGTGCTGGTGATGCAACACATTAAAAAATTGTATCGATGAAAAAAATATATAGTTTTCTTATCATTTCAATGGTTTTAATGGGTTGTTCAGAGAAAAAAGAGCTATTTGTTTCTTTTTCTAATCCCGAAATCGAATTCTCTGGAAGAATAGATACGAGTAAGGTTGATGCTGCAGAACTCTATTGGTCTGGAAGTTCTATCAAAATTAATTTTGAAGGCGAATCTATTGAAGCCCTTTTTAAAGATGAATCTAGAGATAATTATTATAATATAATTTTAGACAATGATAGTATTTTTGTTTTAAGACTAGATACGATCAAACAATATTATCAATTAGCTTCTAATTTACCAAAAGGAAAGCATGCCATTAAAATTTTTAAAAGAGCTGAATGGGATAGAGGTAAAACTAGTTTCTATGGTTTTAAATTAAATAAAGGAGCAAAAATCTTACCAAAATCACTATCAAAAAACAGAAAGATAGAGTTTTACGGAAACTCCATAACAGCAGGTTATGCTATTGAAGATACTACAGGAAAAGATTCTCCAGAAGGCACTTTTACTAACAATTATTTAAGTTACGCTGCCATTACTGCTAGACATTATGATGCTAAATATAAATGCATTTGTAGAAGCGGTATTGGTATAACCGTTAGTTGGATTCCTCAAATTATGCCAGAAATATATGACAGATTAAATCCTTTAGATCCAAATAGTAAATGGAATTTATCAGCAGATGAACCCGATATTGTTGTCGTTAATTTATTTCAGAATGACACTTGGCTGGTAAATTTACCAGAACATAAAGAATTCAAAAAGCGATTTGGAACGAAAGCTCCTTCAGAAAAAGAGATAATTAATGCTTATCAACAATTTATTGGGAACTTAAGAAATCATTATCCAAAAGCAGATATTATTTGTACGCTTGGAAGCATGGATGCTGCAAAAGAAGGCTCTAAATGGAAAGAATATATTAAAATTGCAGTCGCAAATCTTGATGACAAAAAAATGCATACCCATTTTATGCCTTATCTAAAATCAAAAGGGCATCCTACGATTAATGACCAACAAACAATGGCTAAAAGTTTAATTGAATTTATCGATAATAATATTGAGTGGTAATTATTTATTCTGTTGTAAAAGATGCTGCTGGCAAACCTTCTTTATTAAATAAACTAGCGATTCCTTTATCGCTCCAAGCATAACGAGCATATACTGGTTTTTCTATAGTTTTAGCATATAATTTAACGTTGTTATCTGTAATTTTCGCACTAGCTATAACGTATTTTTTATCAGCACCAGCAATCTCAAATCCTTTCAATTTAGAATTAATAGTTGTCAAACCAGATCCAATATGATCGAATTGAAGTATTAATTTATTTCCAGAAATCGTATGCTTTTTATACAAAGGACCAGACGCAACTATTTTATTATTGTAATCATTTTTTAATGCAAGTCCTGCAAGTCTGCTACCAACATCTTGTTTGTTAGCAGGATGGATATTCATAAAATTACCAATATCCATTGTAACCACCATACCTGTATTTTTGGTTTTTAAGCTTTTTCTTTGAGCATCTCTTAAATCCATAGATCCTTCCTTATTTGGCGGAGTTCCATAATTATATGGCGCAATTTGAACAAAGTAAAAAGGAAAATCTGTTTTCCAATGACTACGCCAATCATTAATCATTTTTGGGAATAATCTTGAATATTGTTCTGCTCTACCAACATTAGATTCACCTTGATACCATATAGCTCCTTTTATACTATAGGGAACCAGTGGATGAATCATAGCATTATAAAGAACACTTGGTAAATTAGGGCCCATCACCATTATTTTTGGTCGCTTAGAAAAATCGATTTTATCTAAATCATAAACATAAAATTTTCCATTATACATTTCTGCCATAGGTAGATATTTCCAAGACCCACTTAAAGAAATAGTGATATTGTTTTTATTAGATAGCTGTAAAGTTCCAGTTATTGTTCCAGGTCCACCTGCATCTATAGCTCTTATTGCTATAGTATTTTTTCCTTTTTTAAGAAGTTTTTTAGAAATAGTATATACTCTTTCTGTTTGATGGTGTCCACTACCTATTAAGCCACCAACTTTTTTACCGTTAAAATAAACAGCATCCATATCATCAATAACTCCCATCAAAAGTGTGTAATCAGCAGTTATATCCACTATTTCAATATCTTTTCTGAGCCATACAGCTCCATCAAATTCCCAATCATTAAATATATCATATCTACCTGGTAGTTCTATGTTTTTCCACTTTTCAGTATTAACACTAGATTGAGAAATTTTTAAATCGTTAAAACTTAATGCTGCCCAACTTTTATTTGTTTGAGGTATGTGCAAAGAGTCTAATTTTGAATACCAATCTTTGGTCTTTTGCCACTCTTTAAGGTCTTGTAATGCAGCAATAGATTTCTTAAAACCACCTAGTTCTTGCAGAGACTTGCTGCTTGTCCAAGCTTCTGCCACTGTTCCACCCCAACTAGAATGAATAATTCCAATCGGAATATTTAATTCTTTATATAGACGTCTTGCAAAAAAATATGCAGTAGCACTAAAATCTTCAACTGATTTTGGCGAACAAATGTCCCATTTACCACTAACAGAATCAACAACTTTTAAGTTAAAGTTTCTTGTAACATTAAACATTCTCACTGCTGAATAATTGGCTTTTGCTATTTCTTCCTTAGAATTTTTTATAGTATCATTAGGAGGCCACCCTTTTAGAGACATCTGCATATTTGATTGACCAGAAGCCAACCAAACCTCACCAATCATTACATCTTTTAACAAAACTGTTGTGTCTTTTGTGATAATATTTACTTCATAAGGCCCACCAGCATTAGGTGTAGGTATATTTAGTTTCCAATTACCATTTTTGTCTGCAACATTTTTTGATTCTTTTCCCCAACTTCCGCTAACTATAACTTTTTCATTTGGTGTATAGGTTCCCCAAAAAGCAACATCTTGTTTTTGTTGTAATACCATATGATTAGAAAAAAGAGAATTTAATTTTAATTCTTGTTGTTCTAGAGGCTTACAAGATGTTAACAACCATAAAATAGAAAAGATAATTAAACTAAAAACACTCTTTTTCATAATCATTTATTTAATGCTTTATTTATAGCTATTTCAGCTAACTTTTCCATCACCAAATATCCATCTTTATTAGGGTGAACAAGATCATTAGCTGTTGTGTATTCTGGCACTTTTAAACCACCTTTGTCATCCACCATAGCAGAATAATAATCTAAATAAATGAAATTATTTTCTTCCGAAAATACTTTTAAAGCTTTGTTAATTGTAATAATTTTAGATGCAGGATCTAGTCCTGGTTTCCATGGATAATCTATAGCTGGTAAAATTGAAGAGATGATTACTTTTATATCATTAGCATTTGCAATTTCAGCCATAGATTTAATAGTGCTTATGATAGCTTCTAATGATATATAGCCAGAATTACCCGCAATATCGTTTGTACCGGCTAAAATTACTACTACTTTTGGATTTAAATCAACAACATCTTGTCTAAATCTTAGAAGCATTTGTGGTGTTGTCTGCCCACCAATACCTCTATTGATATAATCTCTGTTATCAAAAAAATCTGGACGCATCTGAATCCAACCTTCGGTGATTGAATTGCCCATAAAAACAACCCTGTTATTAGCTTTTGTGTGCAGTTTAAGTTCTAGATTAGCTTTGTCATATCGGCTTGTATTTGCAAATTCATTCCAGTCTTGAGAATTTATTTTTTGGGAACATGCTAGTGTTAATAATAAAGCTATTAAAAGAGGTTTTAAATTCATAATTAAAATTTTAGTAAAGAATTTTTATTTAGATAACTAACAAATAATTATTGTAGCTTAAATCAAAAGTAATTATTATTATAATTAATATATGAATTATTTCGATAAAGGTAATATCTTTAATGATGTAGAACAATTGTAGACAGGTAGTTAAAATTAATGATACAACTTAAAATAAATATTTTACAAAGTAGCAACTCTTATTTTTTTTGTTTTTTGTGCAGATAAGAACAAGATAAATTACAAGAAATTACAAATTAAATTAAACTAAAAACAATGAAAAGAAGAGATTTTATATCAAAAAATGGTTTGCTTTTGGGAGGCCTTTCGTTTGCGCCAATTAGTGCCTTTTCAATGCCCAACGGTTTTTCAAACAAAGTATTTGTTTCAAATAGACCTGCACCGGATATGAGGACTTTTAAAAGTTTGGAGGTAGAAAAAACTATTAAAGAGGTAAAAGAAATCATTGCTGACAAAGAAATTGCTTGGTTATTTGAGAACTGCTATCCAAATACTTTAGATACCACGGTTGATTATGAGATAATTGCTGGGAAACCCGATACATTTATAATAACTGGAGATATTGATGCGATGTGGTTGAGAGATTCAACAGCTCAAGTATGGCCATATATGCCGTTAATTAATAAGGATGATAAACTTAAGAAACTTATACAAGGTCTGATTAGTAGGCAAGTAAAATGCGTATTAAAAGACCCATATGCAAATTCTTTCTACAAAGACCTCACTAAGAAATCAAGTTGGCAAAGTGATACACCAACACCAATTCCTGGAGTACATGAGCGCAAATGGGAAATAGATTCATTGTGCTATGTAGTGCGCCTTTCTCATGAATACTATAAGTTAACAGGAGATACGGCTTTGTTTGATAAAGATTGGGATAGCGCCATGCGTCTTATCGTAGAAACATTTCAAATGGAACAACGTAAAGACGGAGTTTCACCTTACGAATTTACGAGAGTTACTAGTAGCATGACCGATGCGCCTTTATTTAATGGAACTGGAAGACCAAGCAAACCAAATGGATTAATCTGCTCTATGTTTAGACCTTCTGATGATGCTACCATACTTCCGTTTTTAATTCCTTCAAATATTTTTGCAGTACTTTCATTAAGGCAACTTTCTACGATTTATAAAGAGGTCTTAGGAGCTCCAGTATTTGCTAGCGAATGCGAAGATTTTGCCACAGAGATAGATACTGCAATTCAAAAGTATGCGGTCTCGGAACATGAAGATTTTGGTAGGATATATGCCTATGAAATAGATGGTTTTGGTAATAAGATTTTTATGGATGATGCCAATGTACCTTCTTTAATGTCTTTGGCATATTTAGGAGCACATGCAGCCTCTGATCCAATATATCAGAGAACTAGAAAATATTTACTTAGTTCAGCAAATCCTTATTATTTAAAAGGAACCGCCGCTGAAGGTCAGGCAAGTCCGCATACAGGAAAAGAGAAAATATGGCCAATGGGCATTATTCTCAGAGCAATGACTTCCATTGATTCACAGGAAATCATACAATGTCTTCAGATGCTGAAAAACACGCATGGGGGCACTGGGTTTATGCACGAAGCATTTCATAAAGACAATCCTGAAGACTTTAATAGAACTTGGTTTGCTTGGGCAAACACCCTATTTGGAGAACTTATTATTAAAATTAAAAATGAATTTCCAGAGATATTAGCAATGAAATTTGAAGGATAATTTACATAAAACCATTAAACATTGAGAAAACACCATAATTAAGTGATAATTGAAGGTTGTTTGATAAATATTTAAAAACGATGATTAGAAAACTTTTTATATACTTATTTATTAGTAGTATTGCTTTAAGTACAAATGCTGCAGAAATAGATACCATAACACTTACAAGTAATGCAATGCATAAATCTATAAAAAGCATTATAATTAAGCCTAATACGTATGGGGTAAATAAAGAACGCTATTCTGTGCTGTACCTATTGCATGGGGCTGGAGGAGATTATACACATTGGGTTGCCAATGCCCCTCAAATACAAGCATATGCAGATACTTATAATTTGATTATTGTATTACCAGATGGAGGTTTTACTAGCTGGTATTTCGACAGTCCGGTAGATACTTCATTAAAATACGAAACCTATATATCGCAGGAGTTAGTGCCAGCCATAGATCGAAGATATCGCACAATACCCAATAAAAAGAATAGAGCTATCACTGGGTATAGTATGGGAGGCCATGGTGCATTTTACCTAGCATTCAAGCATCAAGATATTTGGGGTGCCGCTGGAAGTATAAGTGGAGGACTAGACATTCGTCAATTTCCAGATGGCTGGGATCTTCCAGAAAGGTTAGGCGCTTTCGAGACGCATTCAAAAAACTGGGAGGAAAATACAGTGATTAATATGGTGCACCTATTAAAAACAACGAAACTAAAACTCATATTTGATTGTGGGGTAGCTGATTTTTTTTATGACACAAACAAAAGAATGCATGAAAAATTAGCTAAAAATAATATTGCGCATCATTATATTGAAAGGCCTGGAGCACACAATTGGGAATACTGGTCAGAGTCTATAAAATATCAAATTTTATTTTTTAGTGAATTTTTTAAATCAAAATAAAACTAGAGGCATTAAACAAACCCAACAACCGCTGCCATAGATTAATGATTTTGCAGTCCTATAGAAAGAAGAAAAATCAGTTCAAAAAGTAAAAACATATCATATCATTTTAGGTTCTTGCTTAACTTTAAGAAGAGTAGAAAATTTAAAAATGAGTTTGTTAAAATTAAACTTAGGAGAAGTTCAAATTTTAGAAAAAACAGCACTTGGCTTTCATAGAGTTAGTATTAAACGCTATGCTTCTTATAGATTAGGTGGTATAGACCTACCTTTTTATATAGATTTAAGATACTTAGATGCGTGGATTGTTCCTTACTTGGTTGAAGTTAATGAAGAATAACGGCTGTTTTTCTACAAAAAATAAATTGTCTTTTTTTTGAGTAAGCGTATGAGAAATAATTTTTTCTTTTAGCGCTAAATTCTTTAATGGTAGCTCTTTTGAGAGGAAGGGTATCTCTTAAAATAATGGAATTTTATTGGTCTTTACATAAGTTTACAGATAGTAAAAAAGACATTCTTAGTTTTTTATATCTAAATTACTTTATCTAATTAGTTATTGACATACAGTGGTAATATTTTTATTGAAGTTTAATTAATAATTAAATAGCTAATATTGGTAATATTGAAGTTTCCTTCTCTTGATATTATGACAAAAGAGGTATTATCTATGATCGTTCCGATATAAAATATTGCGGCATTACCTGGGTCATTCAGTATTGTAATCATTATTTTTGAAGTAGTTAAAACATTTGAGTTAATTACAGTAACAAGTGTACCAGCCCCACCGATTGGTTTAGTTGCAATACCTGTATAAATACCCAAATTATTTCTAGTAGTTGCTGCATCTGTTACATTTATAGCTCCCCCAACATTAAGATTCTCAGCTATACCAACACCTCCGGTTACCTTAAGAGCACCAGTTGAGCTAGATGAAGATGTAGTATTATTGCTTAATGTTACAACACCATCAGAATTTATAGCTGCCATACTAGTTGCCCCAGTAACATCAATAGTTCCCCCAACATTAAGATTATCAGCTATACCAACACCTCCGGTTACCTTAAGAGCACCAGTTGAGCTAGATGAAGATGTAGTATTATTGCTTAATGTTACAACACCATCAGAATTTATAGCTGCCATACTAGTTGCCCCAGTAACATCAATAGTTCCCCCAACATTAAGATTATCAGCTATACCAACACCTCCGGTTACCTTAAGAGCACCAGTTGAGCTAGATGAAGATGTAGTATTATTGCTTAATGTTACAACACCATCAGAATTTATAGCTGCCATACTAGTTGCCCCAGTAACATCAATAGTTCCCCCAACATTAAGATTATCAGCTACACCAACACCTCCGGTTACCTTAAGAGCACCAGTTGTGCTAGATGAAGATGTTGTATTATTGCTTAATGTTACAACACCATCTGAACTTATAGCTGCCATACTAGTTGCCCCAGTAACATCAATAGTTCCCCCAACATTAAGATTCTCAGCTATACCAACACCTCCGGTTACCTTAAGAGCACCAGTTGTACTAGATGTAGATGTGGTATTATTGCTTAATGTTACAACACCGTCCGAACTTATAGCTGCCATACTAGTTGATCCTGTAACATCAAAAGTTCCTCCAACATTTAAGTTTTCTGATATACCAACACCTCCATCTACAATAAGTGCACCGGTAGTAGAATTTGTAGAAGTTGTTGTGCTATTTAGATTAGTTATACCAGTAACATCAATGGTTGTATCAAGAGTTACAGCTTGATCTACATTTAGTGTTCCTTTTACTGTTGTCATAACACCTGTTGAAGCTATGTTAACAACACCACCACTAGTTGCTAATGAAGTTGCACCAGAAGAATCAAATGTACTAACACTTGTATCACCAGTTACATCTAGTGTTGTGTCAAGAGTTACAGCTTCATCAACGTTTAGTGTTCCTTTTACTGTTGTCATAACACCTGTTGAAGCTATGTTAACAACACCACCACTAGTTGCTAATGAAGTTGCACCAGAAGAATCAAATGTACTAACACTTGTATTACCAGTTACATCTAGTGTTGTGTCCAGAGTTACAGCTTCATCAACGTTTAGTGTTCCTTTTACTGTTGTCATAACACCTGTTGAAGCTATGTTAACAACACCACTACTAGTTGCTAATGAAGTTGCACCAGAAGAATTTAATGTACTAATACTGGTATCACCAGTTACATCTAGGGTACCACTAATAGTAGCATTACCAATATTAGAGATATTATTACTTCCCATATTAATAATACCTGTCATGGAGCCTCCTGCTAAAGCTAGTTTCTCAGTATCTAATTCAGCAAGCGCATCGTTTACGTTAGTTGCTGATATATTAGCAGTAGCAGATGATGTAATAGTAGCAGCAATTTGATCCCCTGAATTTGTGCCAGAGGTATTCCCAATGACTACTGCTTCTGCATCAGTCACATAATTTCTATCAGCACTTGCGGCAATATCAGCTGTGGTTGCATCAGCACCACCGGTTACTAAACCTTTGGCATCGTAAGTGATTTTAGTTTTAGTAGCCGCAGTGATGGCAGAATTCTCAGCGGCTTTTGTATCAACTAGATCTTTTAACACTTTTCCTTGCTCAGCAGATAAAGGAACAGTTGCTCCTCCAGTTATAAGGTCATTAACAATATCTGTTATAGATATTTTAGTTGCTATGTCAGCTGTGTTTGTTGCAATATTTGCGGCATTGGTGCTTTCAGCTGCACTTGCTCTAGTTGTTTCTGCAGCAATATCTGCGGCATTGGTACTTTCAACTGCACTTGCTCTAGTTGTTTCTGCAGCAATATCTGCGGCATTGGTACTTTCAGCTGCACTTGCTCTTGTTGTTTCTGCAGCAATATTTGTGGCATTGGTACTTTCAATTGCACTTGCTCTTGTTGTTTCTGCAGCAATATCTGCGGCATTGGTACTTTCAGCTGCACTTGCTCTTGTTGTTTCTGCAGCAATATTTGCGGCATTGGTACTTTCAGCTGCACTTGCTCTTGTTGTTTCTGCAGCAATATCTGCGGCATTGGTACTTTCAGCTGCACTTGCTCTAGTTGTTTCTGTAGCAATATTTGCGGCATTGGTACTTTCAGCTGCACTTGCTCTAGTTGTTTCTGCAGCAATATTTGCGGCATTGGTACTTTCAGCTGCACTTGCTCTAGTTGTTTCTGCAGCAATATCTGCGGCATTGGTACTTTCAGCTGCACTTGCTCTTGTTGTTTCTGCAGCAATATTTGCGGCATTGGTACTTTCAGCTGCACTTGCTCTAGTTGTTTCTGTAGCAATATTTGCGGCATTGGTACTTTCAGCTGCACTTGCTCTAGTTGTTTCTGCAGCAATATTTGCGGCATTGGTACTTTCAGCTGCACTTGCTCTAGTTGTTTCTGCAGCAATATTTGCGGCATTGGTACTTTCAGCTGCACTTGCTCTAGTTGTTTCTGCAGCAATATCTGCGGCATTGGTACTTTCAGCTGCACTTGCTCTTGTTGTTTCTGTAGCAATATTTGCGGCATTGGTACTTTCAGCTGCACTTGCTCTAGTTGTTTCTGTAGCAATATTTGCGGCATTGGTACTTTCAGCTGCACTTGCTCTAGTTGTTTCTGTAGCAATATTTGCGGCATTGGTACTTTCA